>Ga0210377_10000651_pt1 | contig 32996 bp, 23 predicted proteins | sample PLM4_65_b1redo_FD_155480 | JGI IMG/M metagenome (GOLD analysis project Ga0210377, IMG submission 155480) | Groundwater sediment microbial communities from an aquifer in East River, Colorado, USA - PLM4_65_b1 redo | ecosystem: Environmental > Terrestrial > Soil > Riparian zone | place: USA: East... | reverse complement strand
TGACCTGATAGGCGAGGCCGGTTCGTATTGGATAGCGGCCGGTCTGCAGGCCGGCGCGCGAGGGCGTGCAGATGTTGGCCGAGGCATAGAACGAAGTGAGCCGCGCGCCTTCCTTCGCCATGCGGTCGAGCGAGGGCGTGCGGATCATCCTGGCGCCGAACGAGCCGACGTCGCCGTAGCCGAGGTCGTCCGCCAGCACGATGATGACGTTTGGCTTTCGCGGCGGCGTCTGGGCGAGCGCCTGCGGGGTCAGTGCGGCGAGCAGGGAAAGGCCGGCGCCGGATTTGAGAAGGGTGCGGCGGTCGAGGTCTGGTTGCTGCATGTGCTGCGTCCCGCGAGTGCTGTGCGCGTTCGGTCAATGATTCCAGTAAGTCAACGGATTGTCACACGCCAGATTTACCTCACGGCGCCCTCGACGGGCGGCTCCGCTCCTGTTTCAGTTGCCCTCGACAGAGTCGGCTGCGGAGACAGCGGATGGCGGACACATATGACGCGGTAGTGGTTGGCTCCGGCGCAGGCGGGTCGATGGCGGCCTATGTGCTGACCAAGGCTGGCGCGAGCGTGCTGATGCTCGAGGCGGGGCGCGACTACGATCCTACCGACGCGCCGATGCTGAACCTCGCCAAGGATGCGCCGCTGCGTGGTGTGGGCACGCCGGACAAGGAGTTTGGATACTACGACGCGACGATCGACGGTGGCTGGCAGATTCCGGACGAACCCTACACGACCGCTGAAGGCTCGGAGTTCATGTGGTGGCGCGCACGCATGCTGGGCGGGCGCACCAATCACTGGGCGCGCAATTCCTTCCGCATGGGGCCCTATGATTTTAAGCCGAAAACCCGCGACGGGCATGGCGTCGACTGGCCGGTCAGCTACGAGGACATGGCGCCCTGGTACGACAAGACCGAGAAGCTGGTGGGCGTCTACGGCAACAATCTCGGACTGGAGAACCATCCGAACGCTTCGCCGGGCGTACTGCACACGCCACCGGCCTTTCGCGTGCCTGAGCTGTTCGTGAAGTCAGGCGGCGATGCGCTGGGGATTCCGGTGGTGCCGGCGCGGCGGGCCATCCTGACCAAGGCGATGGGCGAGCGGCAGGCGTGCTATTGGGCCTCGCCCTGCGGACGCGGCTGCGGCATCGGCGCGGCGTTCCAGGCGACGACGTCGCTGATCCCGTGGGCGAAGGCGACGGGCAAGCTGACGGTGCAGACCGGCGCGATGGTCTACGAGGTGATGCTCGACGAAAAGGGCAAGGCGAGCGGCGTGCGCTACATCGACAAGGCGTCGGGCGCGCACAACGAGGCGAAGGGCCGCGTGGTGGTGCTGGCGGCGAGCACGGGCGAGACGGCGCGCATCCTGCTCAACACCAAGCCGAACGGGCGGACGGAAGGCCTTGCGAATTCGAGCGGGCAGGTCGGGCGCAACCTGATGGACACGGTGGGCTCGAGCCTCTCGGCGTATTTCCCGCAGCTGGAGGGGCGGCCGGTCTACAACGAGGACGGCGCCATGGGGCTGCATGCCTACATACCGTTCTGGGACTACAAGAATGTCGCCGCAGGCAAGACCACATTCACGCGCGGCTATCATATGGAGATCGGCGGCGGCTTCGGCGAGCCAGGTCTGGGCGGGTTCGGCGGGTATGACGGCTATGGGCCGAACCTGCGGGCGGAGGTGAAGAAGAAGTACGGCGCGCGGTTCGGCTTCACCCAGCGCGGCGAGATGATCCCGAACGCCAACTGCTATGCCGAGATCGATGCGGAGAAGAAGGACAAGTTCGGCATTCCGGTGCTGAAATTCCACTGGGCCTGGTCCGAGCATGAGCTCAACCAGGTGACACACTTCCAGAACGCCGTGAGGGCGCTGGTCGACAAGCTGGGCGGCACGCTGACCAGCGAAGTGAGGGCGCCGGTGGATGCGATCTCGACAGGTGGGGAGATCATCCACGAGGTCGGCACGTGCCGCATGGGCGCGGACGCCAAGGACTCGGTGACCAACTCCTTCGGCAAGACCTGGGATGTCGACAACCTCTATCTGACCGACGGCTCGGTCTTCGCCTCCAAGGCGCACAAGAATCCGACGATCACGATCCTGACCATGGCGATGCGGAACTCCGAACACATCGCCGCACGTCTGCGGTCGGGCGAGCTTTGAGGGAGGACAGGATGACAGACCAGGCCCATATCCTTCCGAAACTCGTAGTGGTCGACCGGCGGATGACGTTGCGCTGGCTGGCGGCGGGAGTCGCCGCGGGGCAGATCGCGGCGTGCGGGGACAACAAGGTCAGCAACGGCCTCGCCTGGCCCGAGCCGCCGCCAATCAACGCGAAGGGCTACGGCAAGGATCCGAACCTCAACGAGCCGGTAGTGCCTTGGGCGCTGACCATGACACGCGACGAGCTGCTGACGACGGCGGCGCTGGCTGATCTTATTCTACCGGCAGATGGGGATGCGCCGTCAGCCTCGGAAGTGGGCGTGCCGGCCTTCGTCAACGAGTGGGTGAGCGCGCCTTATCCGGACCAGCAGGCGCAGCGCAAGGTGATCATCCCGGGTCTTGCCTGGCTCGACAGCGAGGCGACCACGCGGGGCGGTCAGAAGTTCGCACATGCCAGCGCCGATATCCAGAAGGCCATCGCCGACGACATCGCGTTCAAGGATCGCGTGAAACCCGGGCTGGAAAAGCCGGGCGAGTTCTTTGCCCGCATGCGTTCGCTGACCATGGGCGCCTACTACACGACGCCCGAAGGCTGGAAGGTCATCGGATATCCGGGCAACAAACCGGGCACCGGGCCCTATCCCGGGCCGACGCCGGAAGCGCTCGCGCACATCAAGGGCGTGATCGAGAGGATGGGGCTGAAGTTCGCGCTTCCTGAAACCGGAAGGCTCTGATCAGAGCGCCCTGATCTTGATGTTGCGGTACCAGACCTTGTCGCCATGGTCCTGCAAGGCGATGTGGCCGCTCGGGAGCGTGCCGAACATTGGCCATTGCTTGAACTTGGAAGCCGCCACTTTCTTCTTCCATGCCTCGTCGCCATAGCTCGACTCGGCGACTTTCTGGCCGTTGAGCCAGTGTTCGATCTTGGCGCCGGTGAAGACGATGCGGGCTTCGTTCCATTCGCCGACCGGCTTCACGGCGCCGTCGGGCGGGGTTTCGATGTCGTAAAGGGCGCCGGCGCGGTGCGATGGGAATTTGCCGTCGGCGTGGCCGTCATTGTCGAGCACCTGCATTTCGGGGCCGGTGTTGTAGGTGTTGTCCGCGCCGTCCATTTCCTTCACGAGATAAATGACGCCGCTGTTGCCCTTGGGCGCGATCTTCCATTCGAGGGAGAGTTCGAAGGGGCCGTATTCGGCTGCAGTCATGAGATCGCCAGCGCCGCCGGCCGTCAGCGCGATCGCGCCATCCTCGACAGTCCAGGCTGCGCCCGGCGCATCCTTCTTGTAACCCTTCCAGCCGGTGAGATCCTTGCCGTTGAAGAGGAGCTGCCAGCCTGCGGACTGTTCGGCGGCGGTGAGCGTGTTCGGCCCGGTGGGTTCCGGGGCGGGGGCGGCAGCGGGCGCCGCCGCCTGTTCGGCTGCGGGCGGGGCAGCCGGGTTGCACGCCGCCAGCGCCAGAGCCAGAGCAACAAGGGCGATGCCGGCCTTCAATGTGGTCGCCATTTTCGGTTCTCCTCCAGTCCTGCGTCCTGAACGATACGTCTTAAGCTATCGGCGTCCACACACCATTTTTTCCGTGCGATGCGACCGCCGCTTCGATGAAACGAACTCCGCGAACGCCATCCTCAATTCCCGGCGCCAGCGTGGCCAGCGGATCGGCGGCGCGCTTGTCGATATGGGCGCACACCAGTTCGGCGGCGTCGGCGTAGATCTGGGCGAAGCCTTCGAGATAGCCCTCGGGATGGCCTGGCGGCAGGCGCGTGGCGCGCTGGGCTGAAGGCGAAAGGCCGGGGCCGCCGCGTCTGTGAATACGAGGCGGCTCGCCGAGCGGCGTGAAACGAAGTTCTTCGGGCTGTTCCTGAAACCACTCCAGCCCGCCGCGTTCGCCATAGATGCGCAGCCGCAGGCCGTTGGCTGCGCCAGGGGCGACCTGGCTCGCCCACAGCATTCCTTTGGCGCCGCTCTCGAAGCGCAGCAGCAGGTTGGCGTTGTCGTCGAGCTTGCGGCCGGGAACGAACGATGAGAGGTCTGCCGCAATAGAGTTGGCTTTCTGCCGCGTGACGAACTCGGCGAGATGAAAGGCGTGCGTTGCGATGTCTCCCAGCGCGCCGCCGGGGCCGGCCCGGGCAGGGTCGCTGCGCCAGTCGGCTTGCTTGTTGGCGCCGAGATCGGTCGCGAGCCAGTCCTGTGCATATTCGACCTGCACGACACGGAGCTTGCCGAGATCACCGGCCTCCACCATCGCGCGGGCCTGGCGGATCATAGGATAGCCGGAATAGTTGTGCGTCAGCACGAAGGGCAGGCCGCTGCGTTTCACGGCGTCCGCGAGATCGAGCGCATCTTTCGAGGACGTCGTCAGCGGTTTGTCGCAGATCACCGGAATGCCAACGTCCAGGAAAGCCTTTGCGGCGGCGTGATGAAGGTGGTTGGGGGTGAGGATCGCCACCGCCTCGATGCGGTCGCCACGTGCGGATTCCTGCGCGGCCATGGTGCGGAAATCGCCATAGCAACGCTCGTTTGCCAGCCCGAGATTGAGGCCGAACCTGACGGACTGGGCCGGATTGGACTGGAATGCGCCGGCGACCAGTTCCCACTGATCGTCGATCCGGGCCGCCATGCGATGCACGGCGCCGATGAACGCGCCTTCGCCGCCTCCCACCATTCCGAGACGCAGGCGGTGGCGACCTCCGCTCATCGATCAAGGCCCAGCAGGCGGCGGTTGGCCGCTTCATCCGTGCCGCTCGCCGCGAAATCGTCGAAGGCGCGGGGCGTCACGCGGATGATGTGGTTGCGGATGAACTCCGCCCCCTCGCGCGCGCCATCCTCGGGATGCTTGATGCAGCACTCCCACTCCAGCACCGCCCAACCTTCGTAGTCATAGCCGGCGAGCTTCGAGAAGATGCCCTTGAAGTCCACCTGCCCGTCGCCGACGGAGCGGAAGCGCCCGGCGCGCTCAAGCCACGGTGCATAGCCCGAATAGACGCCTTGCCGTCCGGTCGGATTGAACTCCGCGTCCTTCACGTGGAACATCTTTATCCGCTCGTGATAGAGGTCGATGTAGTCGAGATAGTTGAGCTGCTGCAGCACGAAGTGGCTCGGGTCGAACAAAATGTTGGCGCGCTTGTGACCCTTCACGCGGTCGAGGAACATCTCGAACGTCGTCCCGTCGAACAGGTCCTCGCTCGGATGGATTTCGTAGCAGAGATCGACGCCGACATCCTCGTAGGCGTCGAGGATTGGCTTCCAGCGTTTCGCCAGTTCCTCGAACGCCGTTTCGAACAGGCCGGGCGGCCGTTGCGGCCAGGGAAAGAAGTAGGGCCAGGCAAGCGAGCCGGAGAACGTCACGCTGGCGTCGAGGCCGAGACGGCGCGAAGCCTTCGCGGCGAGCATCACTTGCTCTACCGCCCATTCCTGCCGCGCCTTCGGATTGCCGCGCACGCGCTCGGGGGCAAAGGCGTCGAACAGCGTGTCATAAGCCGGATGCACGGCAACCAGCTGGCCCTGCAGGTGGGTTGAAAGCTCGGTGATGACGATTCCGGCGTCTTTCAGGATGCCCTTGATCTCGTCGCAATAGGCGTCGCTCTCAGCCGCCTTGCGGAGATCGAACAGCGACTTCTCGGTGGTCGGAATCTGCACGCCGATGAAGCCCTTCTCCTTCGCCCATTTCGCGATGGTAGGCAGGGAATTGAATGGCGCATCCGGCCCCACGAATTGCGCGAGGAAGATGCCGGGTCCCTTCATGGTCTTCATCGCCTAGGCCACCAGCGCGTTGAGATAGGCGAAGCCTTTCTGCGCGGATTCGAGGCGCGGGAAGGCGAAGGGCGGCTCCTGTTCGACGAAGAACTTACGCACGCCAGCCTTGTAGGCGGCAGGCAGGATCATCTTCCAGTCGAGGCGGCCGGCGCCCACTTCGGTCGGGTCCATCTGGACATTGAAGTTCGGCTGGGTCGTGGGCTTGATATCTTTGACGTGCATGAGGCCGTAGCGGCCCCGGCTCTTCGCGAAGACTGCAGCAGGGTCCAGGCCGGCGGCGGCGGCCCAGCCGGCGTCGAGTTCGAACGTCACCAGGGACGGATCAGTTTCGGCGATCAGGATGTCGAAGCCGGTGCGGTTGCCGACCTTCACGAATTCCATGTTGTGGTTGTGGTAGCCGAAGGCCAGGCCTTCCGCCTTCAGCTTCTTGCCGATGTCGTTGAACTGGCTGCCCATGCGCTTCCAGTGATCTTCACTCATCGCCTGAGCAATGCGCGTGATGACGCGGAAGCCTTCGTTGGCATTGGGCGTGATGGTGATGTCGTCCGGCTTTGCCATGGCCGGGCAGATCACGTGCGTTGCGCCGATCACATGCATGTCCGCAGCGACGCGGCTCAGATCGTCCAGCAGCTTGGGCTCGGTTGCTGTGCCCTTGGCCAGGCCGACATGCGCGCTGGTGCATTTGACGCCGGCTGCGTCGAAGGCCGCACGCAACTGCGCTGGTGTCTTGCCTATGTACCCGGCAAGCTCCACCGACTTGTAGCCGATCTTCGACACCTCTTTCAGAGTGCCGTCCGGATCCTTCGTCATCAGGTCGCCCAGCGTGTAGAGCTGGATGCCGATGGGGAGGTTGTTGCGCTGGAAGAAGGGTCCACTGCTGCTCATGGGAGTCTGGCATCCGGCAAGGGAAGTTGTGACGCCGGTGGCGGCGAAGGCCTGAAGAACCCGGCGGCGTGAAAGTGCGCTCATGGCGGTCTCCTACTCTGCTGGTGTGGCCGATGGCGTCAGTGTCACAGGCTTGTAGCCGCCGCTCGGCCGAAAGAACAGGATCAGGCCCAGATCGGCCAGCATCATGCGCCGGCTCCGTGTTTCAGGGAATAGCATCATGCGACTGCAACGCTTGCGGGCGCCCGTTCAGCCGGCCGGAAGAACACGGTCATCAGCAGGATCGCGACGATCGCCATGCCAGCCGGAACCATGAACAGCGTGCGATAGTCGACAGCGCCCGTGGCCGGATCGGTCCACTGGGCCATCAGCGCCGGGAAGAGGAAGCTGGCCGCCACGTTGCCGATGCCAAGGATCAGCAGATTGAACAGGCCTTGCGCACTGGAGCGCACGTCCTTCGGGAAGGCGGCATCGACGAAGATGTAAACGGTCGCGAAGAAGAACGCGTAGCAGATGCCGTGCAGTAGCTGCACGGTGATGATCGTCGGTACGCTGTCCGGGAAGAAGGCGAATACCAGGAACCGTGCGGCATGGCCGAGAATGCCGACGATCATCGTGGCTTTCCAGCCGAGCCGGACCAGCACGCTGCCCAGAATGAACATCGTCACGATCTCGGCGACCTGGCCGATGCTGAGCACGATCATGGAGAGGTTGCCGGCGATGCCCACGCGGTTGGTGAGGAAGCCATCGGCCATCACGAAATAGCCGTTGTGGACGACGCTATCGATGAACGTGACCAGGAAGAGCACGCCGATGGAGGGAATGCCCAGCAGCTTGATCGCCTCGCGCCAAGCCAACGGATCGGCCCCAACTGCATCGCGTTTCGGTGGCGTATGGGGCAGCGTCAGGCTGTAAGCCGCGAACGCGAAAGAGACGATGGCGGCAACCACAAAGATCAGGCGCACCTGCTCCGGGCCGGCATTGGCGCTGAGCAGGAAGATGAAGGGCCAGCTCACGAGGATCCAGCCAACCGTGCCGCCCATGCGGATCGTACCGAAATGCTTGGCGGGATCGCGCAGGCTGGCGAACGCAATGGCGTTGGAGACCGACATCGACGGCACGTAAACCAGGCTGAAGACCAGGTAGGCAGCGAAGAAGGGCCAGAAGTCGGTGAGAAAGGCACAGGCCAGCAGGGCTGCGCCGCCGATGACATTGCTCACGGCCAGGAAGCGCTCGGCGGAGAAGTTGCGGTCGGCAAACTGGTTGGAAAAGAAGATGCCCAGGATCGCAGCGATGCCCCAGGCGCTGCCGACAAGCGATTGCTGCCACGGCTCGAAGCCTAGCTGGCCCATGTAGGGAAATAGCTTTGGCGCCCACGCTCCCCAGATTGCGAGCTGCAGCATCATCATCAAAAAGAGACGAGTCTGAATCACTTATCGTCCTCCCGTGGCGCGCCGCGTGTCTGCTCGCCAGCGGTCGGCGCCTATTCTAGACTGACTTTGTACCGCTCTTCCCGGTGTGTCCACGGGCAGGGCCTGGCGAAAGGGGATTGCATGATCACCCGCCTTCTTGCCGTTACGGCCATGGCGCTTTGCGCCGCTTCCTGCGCAAGTGCGCCGGGAGGCGCAGCGGGCTGGCGACCCCTGTTCGATGGTCGGACACTGGAGGGCTGGACGCCCAAGATTCGGGGCTTCCCGCTGGGCGAGAACTATCGCGATACCTTCCGGGTGCAGAACGGCGCGATCGTGGTGTCGTACGATAAGTACGACAATTTCGGAGAGCGGTTCGGCCACCTGTTCTACAAGACGCCTTTCAAGGCCTACCGCCTCCGGCTGGAATACCGCTTCCTCAACGAGCATCCCGCCGACACGCCGGCCTGGGCGATCAGCAACAGCGGCGTGATGATCTTTTCGCAGGATCCCAAGACCATGGCTGTCGGCGACAGCTTTCCGGTGTCGGTCGAAGCGCAACTGCTGGGACCCGCCGCGGGACAGACGCGGTTCAACGGCAACATGTGTTCTCCGGGCACGAACGTCGTGATGGACGGCAAGCTGGTCACCACGCATTGCATCAACTCGAAGACGTCGGCCGGACCGAACGAAGTATGGACGACGTTCGAGATCGAGGTGTCGCCTGCGGGCGATGTCACGCAAAAGATCAATGGCGCGACGACGATCGTCTATTCGCAGGTCCAGCTCGATCCGACCGGCAACATGGCGAATTCCAAGCCGTTGGTCGAAGCTGCAGGCGGCAGGCTACCGCTTGATGGCGGCTATATCTCGCTGCAGAGCGAAGGCAATCCGATCGAGTTCAAGAACATCGAGATTCTCGAACTGCGCTGACCCGTCAGCTCGCCCAGGCCTTGCCGATTTCCGAGTAGGGAATGTCCCCTCGGTATGGGCCCGGGGTCGCCGCGTATTTCAGGAATTTCGTAGCGCCGGTTTCCGACGTGCAGAAGCCGACGATCGTCAGCTCCTTCAGTATCCGGAAGAAGTGCGGGTCGGCGTTGGGATTGCTGATGTTGCGGCGGCTTTGTTCATAGGCCTCTCGATCATAGACTTTCATGAGCGCAACTTGCTGCTCCGCAGACAGGGCGGCGAATGCAAGGCTGTGCGCCGCCATTGCATCCTTGTCCATGCGAACGAGGCCGGCGCGAAGAATTCTGCGCTGGCGGTCCTTGTAGTAGCCAGCCATCATCCGGTCCATGAAGCCCGGCACGCCGACATCGATTGCGCCAGGCGTGTCCGTTCGGGGCAGGATCTGGTCGGCGACTGCTGTTGCGGCTTTCATCTCGTCCGCGGTGAAGAAGGTCTGCTTATCGCCCGCAGCGGGAGGCGCCGACACACAGCCGGCCAGCACGCCGGCCATGGCGCTGGACGACACCGCTCCGCCGAGAAGAGCGACGGCTCGCTGGATCATTTCACGACGATCGATCATTGCTGTTCTCCCGTCCTAGATTTCGTTGCGCTTTAGTGCGCCCACGGCGTGGTCGCAGGCGCGGGCGGTGAGCGCCATGTAGGTGAGCGACGGGTTCACGCACGCCGCCGAAGTCATGCACGAACCGTCGGTGACATAGACGTTGGTGCAGGCATGCACCTGGTTGTTGGCGTTCAACACCGACGTCTTCGGATCGCGCCCCATCCGCGCCGCGCCCATTTCGTGGATGCCGAGGCCCGGCGCGTAGGTGCGATCGAAGCCCTTCACATTCTTGAAGCCTGAAGCCTCCATCATCTCTACGGCGGCGGATTGCATGTCCTTGCGCATATTGAGTTCGTTCTGGCGGATCTTGACGTCCATGGTCAGCGTCGGAAGGCCGTGGATGTCCTTCACGCTGTGATTGAGCGTCACGCGGTTGTCCTTGTGCGGCAGCATTTCGCCGAAGGCCGTGATGCCCATGGTCCAGCCCCCGGGCTCCTGCATCTCGCCTTTCATCTCCTTGCCGAAGCCCATCTCGGCGACGAGGCGCTGCCACCCTGATCGGCTCGCGCCGCCCTGATAGCCATAGCCGCGCGTGAAATCCTTCTGCTTCGTGGTGGCATCGCCCAGGTTGCGGAAGCGGGGGATGTAGATGCCGTTCGGCCGGCGGCCGGCGTAGTAGCGATCTTCGTAACCATCGACCTCGGCCTGGGCGCCGACGAGGAAGTGATGGTCCATCACGTTGCGGCCCAGCTGGTCGCTGTCATTGCCGAAGCCGTTCGGGAAACGGTCGCTGACCGAGTTCATCATCACCCAGGCGGAATTCAGCGTTGATGCGCAGAGGAAGATCACGCGGGCGTAGTATTCGGTTTCCTGCTTCGTCTCGGCATCGCGCACGCGCACGCCGGTCGCCTTGCTCGCCTTCGGATCGAAGATGATCGCGGTGACGATCGAGTCGGGCCGCAGCGTCATATTGCCGGTGCGGTCGGCGGCGATCAGCGTCGCGGCATTGGAGCTGAAATAGGCGCCGAAGGCGCAGCCCCGCATGCAGAGGTTCCGGCTCTGGCACGTGCCGCGGCCGATGTTCTTCTGCTCGTCGGTTGGCTCGGTCAGATGCGCCGTCCGGCCGATGGTGATGCGGCGTTCGGGGAAGCGCTGCTCGACCTTTCCCTTGAACGTCTTCTCGACGACATTCATGTCCATCGGCGGCTGGAATTGTCCGTCCGGCAGTTGCGGCAGGCCTTCCTTCTGGCCGCTCACGCCCATCCAGCGCTCGACATGATCGTACCAGGGCGCGAGGTCGGCGTAGCGGATCGGCCAGTCGACACCGACGCCTTCCTTCGCGTTGGCCTCGAAATCGAGATCGCTGTGGCGGTAGCTCTGCCGGCCCCAGGTAATCGAACGGCCGCCGACATGATAGCCGCGGATCCAGTCGAAGCGGTTGACCTCGGTGTAGGGGTGTTCGTCGTCCTTCACGAACCAGTGGTTCCACTGGTCGTTGACGGTGTAGCCGGTGCGGTTCTGCTTGAAGTAGTGCTTGTCGATTTCGTCCTGCGGCGTCTTCCCGCCAGCATACCGGAAATCCCACGGGTTCATTGCGAAGGTCTTGTAGTCCTGGACGTGCTTCACGGCTCGCCCGCGCTCCAGCACGAGAGTCTTGAGCCCGCGCTCGGTAAGCTCTTTCGCAGCCCAGCCGCCGCTGATGCCGCTGCCGATGACGATGGCGTCAAAGGTCCGCTCTGCACGCGGACGCTCGCTTAGCTGTGGCATGGCGTTCCCTCAGAGTTTACTGCGCTTCTTGTGGCGCGACCCGAGAGTGGCGCCGAACTTTCGCGAAGACCAGACCGCGCTCGCGATCACTGATAACGTTGACGTAGCGTCGGCTAGCGCAGGCCGGCATTGATCTTCGCCAGTGCAGCGGCGCCAGGGGTAAGCGCTGACCCGCCAAGCGAATTGAGCGGCTTGGCTGTCGTGCCGAGGCGATCATGCAGGTCCGTCGCATCGGGATCGACGAACAGGAGACCCGTGATGATCTCGCCCTTCGCATGGCTCTCCTGCAGATGGTTGGCCGCTCCGATTCGGTCGGTCGGGTCATAGTCTTCGTGCAATTTGCGCAGGCGAAGGATCGAGCCGTCGTGTTGCGTTACTTCGCGCACTTCGCCTGGCTTGTACTCCGCCGTGATCGGCGTCCGGCCGAGGATGACATCGAGCCGGTTCACCGCCTCGTTGTGCTCACGGACATAGTCGAAGCTCTTGGTCGAGCCGGCGTGGTTGTTGAAGGCGACGCAGGGGCTGATGACGTCGATGAAAGCTGGGCCGTGGTGCGAGATCGCGCCCTTGATCAGGGGCACGAGCTGCTCCTTGTCGCCGGAGAAGCTGCGCCCGACATAGGTCGCGCCCAGCTGCAGGGCGAGGGCGACGAGATCGATACCGGACTCGGTGTTCTCGACGCCTTTTTTCGATTTCGAACCCTTGTCGGATGTGGCCGAGAACTGGCCCTTCGTGAGGCCGTAGACCCCGTTGTTCTCGACGATGTAGGCCATGTTCACGCCACGCCGGATCGAGTGTGCGAACTGGCCGAGGCCGATGGAGGCTGAATCTCCGTCGCCGGAGACGCCCAGATAGATCAGTTCGCGGTTGGCGAGGTTGGCGCCGGTCAGCACGCTGGGCATCCGTCCGTGCACGCTGTTGAAGCCGTGGCTTTGCCCCAGGAAATAGTCCGGCGTCTTCGACGAGCAGCCGATGCCCGACATCTTGGCGAGGCGGTGCGGCTGGATGGCGAGATCGAAGCAGGCCTGGATGATCGCGGCGCTGATAGAGTCGTGGCCGCAGCCGGCGCAGAGCGTCGAGACCCGGCCTTCATAGTCGCGGCGCGTGAGGCCCAGCTCGTTCTTGGGGAGGCTGGGGTGGTGAAGCTTGGGCTTGAGGATGTAGGTCATGGTCTATCCACCAGCTCTAATCTGCTATCTGGCGCCGGGCCTTGCGGGCGTCGAGCCGCTTGCCTATGGCGTCGATGAGGAAGCGCGCCGTGATCGGCGTGCCGTCGTAGTGAAGGATGGAGGTGAGCCGGGCCGGGTTGATCCCGCCCTCGATCATGATCAGGGAGCGCAACTGAGCGTCGCGGTTCTGTTCGACGACGCAGATCTCGTCATGGGCGGCGATGAAGTCGTAGACTTCCTGTCCGAACGGAAAGCCGCGCACACGCAAGGCGTCGATGTGGTGGCCTTTCTCTTCAAGCGCCTCGAGCGCTTCGTGCATGGATGGCGTTGTTGATCCGAAATAGATCGCGCCGATGCGGGTGGGCTTTTTCGCCGGCCGAGCTACGGGCAGTGGCACGAGCTTCGCCGCCGTGTGGAACTTCGCCAGCAGACGCTCCATGTTGTCCTGGTAGTCGACGCCTTTCTCCGAATAGCCGGCCATCCGGTTGCGCGACGTGCCACGCGTGAAGAATGCGCCCTTGGTCGGGTGCGTGCCTGGATAGGTGCGATAGGGAATGGCGTCGCCGTCGACATCCGTGTAGCGGCCGAACATCTTGCCGGCTTCAAGCTCTTCGGCGGTCATCACCTTGCCGCGGTCGATCTGCCGGTTGTCGTCCCACTTGAATGGCTCGATCAGCCATTCCTGCATACCGATGTCGAGATCGAGCATGACGAACACGGTGGTCTGCAGACGGTCGGCTAGGTCGAAGGCCTGAGCCCCCATCTCGAAGCATTCGCCCGGATCGGAAGGGAACAGCAAGACATGCTTGGTGTCGCCATGGCTGGCATAGGCTGCGAGCAGGAGGTCGGACTGCTGCGTGCGCGTCGGCATACCGGTCGAGGGGCCGCCGCGCTGCACGTCGAAGATCACTGCGGGAATCTCGGCGAAATAGGAGAGCCCGATGAACTCGTTCATCAGCGAGATGCCGGGACCGGATGTGCAGGTGAACGCTCGCGCGCCATTCCATCCGGCACCCACGACTATGCCGATCGAGGCGATCTCGTCTTCCGCCTGCACGATGGCGTAGCGCTTAGAACCGTCCTCCTCCTCTCGCAGGTCCTCGCAATAGCCGGTGAACGCCTCCGCCAGGGAAGTTGAAGGCGTGATCGGATACCACGCGCACACAGTCGCTCCGCCATAGACGGCGCCGAGCGCCGCGGCCTGGTTGCCCTCGACGAAGATGCGGTTGCCCACAGCGTCCGCTCGCTTCAACTGCAAGCCGATCGGCTTCAGGTTCTTGGCGGCCCAGCTACGGCCGAGGTTGAACGCGTTGAGGTTGGCGCCGATCAGCTTGGGCTTGGAGGCGAACTCCTCCTTCAGCAGCTGCTCGACGACCGCCGGCTCGATGTTGATGAGGTGGGAAAGGGCGCCGACATAGCAGATGTTCTTGAACAGCTGGCGCTCGCGCGGGATCGAATAGGCCTCGTTGCAGATCGCCGTCAGCGGCACGCCGATGACATGGATGTCGTCGCGGAATTTCGACGCCGGCATCGGCTTGGTGGAATCGTAGAAGAGATAGCCGCCCGGCACGATCTCCTTGATGTCGTCGTCCCAGGTTTGCGGGTTGAGCGGCACCGCGAGATCGACGCCGCCCCGGCGACCCAGATGGCCGGCCTCGGTTATCCGCACTTCATACCAGGTCGGCAGGCCTTGGATGTTCGAGGGGAAGATGTTCCGCGCCGAAACCGGCACGCCCATGCGGATGATCGATTTGGCGAAGAGGCCGTTGGCGCTGGCGGAGCCTGACCCGTTCACGTTGGCGAACTTGACGACGAAATCGTTCACCGCGGTGAGCGGCGCCGGCGCCATGCTGGCCTGGGTTACCGTGTCTGCCGGCATGCGGGTCCTGCCTGGGTGATGTCGATGATGTATTTCTGCATGTCCCACGCGCCTGTGGGGCAGCGCTCGGCGCACAGGCCGCAGTGCAGGCAGACGTCCTCGTCCTTGGTCATGATGCGGCCGGTGGGGAGGCCATCGCCGATATAGAGGTCCTGCGTCAGGTTCATCGCCGGGGCGCTGAGGCGCGTGCGCAGCTCGGCCTCCTCACCGTTCTCGGTGAAGGTGATGCAGTCCATCGGACAGATGTCGACGCAGGCGTCACACTCGATGCAGACCTTGGGCGTGAACACGGTCTGCACGTCGCAGTTGAGGCAGCGCTGCGCCTCCTTGAAGCCGAGCGCTTGATCGAAACCGAGCTCGACTTCCGCCTTCACGTCCTTCAGCGCGATCATCTTGTCGCGGTGCGGAACCTTGTAGCGCTTGTCATTGGCAATGTCGTTGTCATAGCTCCACTCGTGGATGCCCATCTTCTGGGAGATCACGGTGACGCCTGGCGGTGGGCGGAGGTTCACATCGTCGCCATTGAGAAACTTGTCGATCGACACGGCGGCCGAGTGGCCGTGCGCCACCGCCCAGATGATGTTCTTCGGACCGAAGGCGGCATCGCCGCCGAAGAACACCTTCGGGATGGTCGACTGCATCGTCTCCTGGCCGACGACCGGCATGCCCCACTTGTCGAATTCCATGCCGATGTTGCGTTCGATCCAGGGGAAGGAATTCTCCTGGCCAACAGCGATCAGCACATCATCGCATTCGAAGTGCTGGTCCGGCTCGCCGGTGGGGACGAGGGCACGCTTGCCTTTCTCGTCCTTGGTCCAGTGCATTTTCTGGAACGTGACGCCGGTGAGCTTGCCGTCCTTGTGCGTGAATTCCCTCGGGTTGAGGAAGTTGATGATCGGGATGTCCTCGCCGATCGCGTCCTCTTTCTCCCACGGGGACGCCTTCATCTCGTTGAAGCCGGACCGCACAATGACCTTCACATCATCGCCGCCGAGGCGGCGGGAGGTGCGGCAGCAATCCATCGCCGTGTTGCCGCCGCCCAAAACGATCACACGCTTGCCGATCTTGTTGATGTGCTCGAACGAGACGTTGGAAAGCCAATCGATGCCGATATGGATGTTGGCGGCGGCTTCCTTCCGGCCGGGAATGTCGAGATCTCGGCCGCGCGGCGCACCGGTGCCGACGAAGATGGCGTCGTAGTCTTCGGCAAGAAGCGCCTTCAGGCTGTCGACGCTCTTCGACAGATGCATCACCGGGCCAAGGCCGGTGATGTAGCCGACTTCCTCGTCGATGATTTCTTCTGGCAGGCGGAAGCGGGGGATCTGGCTGCGGATCATGCCGCCGGCCTTCTTGTCGCTGTCGTAGATGTGGACCTCATAGCCCAGCGGGGCGAGATCCCGGGCGACCGTCAGCGAGGCGGGCCCGGCGCCGACACAGGCCACCTTCCTCCCGTTACGAGGCGAGACCTTAGGCAGCAGAGCGGCGATGTCGTCCTTGTTGTCAGCGGCCACCCTTTTCAGGCGGCATATCGCCACCGGCTCCTCTTCGACCCGTCCACGCCGGCATGCCGGCTCGCATGGCCTATCGCAGGTGCGGCCCAGGATTCCCGGGAACACGTTCGATTGCCAGTTGATCATGTAGGCGTCGGTGTAACGCCTGTCGGCGATAAGTCGGATGTACTCGGGCACAGGCGTGTGGGCGGGGCATGCCCATTGGCAATCGACAACCTTGTGGAAGTAGTCCGGACGGCTGATGTCCGTGGCCTTCAACGGGATACCCCCTGCGATAGGGCGGCTGACCCCCAGTCAGCCCGAGAATTGCTGCGGTGCAGTAGAGCGTCCCGCAAGCGCGAACGTCGGCAAATCAGACTCAGCGTCTAAAGGATGAGCTAGCGCTGATACTGCCTTGTTCGGTGAGCCTACTACCGGCGCGCCAACAAGGTCCACTGCCTATGCGGTGGCGATCTCAGAGCAAATAACCTCCGGCGCCGGTCTTCGAGATTCGGCTCAGCGCCGACACGAGTTCGGGCGCCCGCCGCCGGCTCACCGGGATTTCGAGCGCGCCGGCCAGTTCGATTGTCTGGCGGCCTCCCGGCAGTTTCCGGATCGACTGTGCATGCGCGAGATTCACGATGTGCGAGCGATGCACGCGCAGGAAGGATGACGGCAGACGCTTCTCGAGATCGTCGAGCCTGACGTCGTGCAGAAGCCTGCGGCCATCAATCAGGGCAACCTCGACATAGTCGTCGGCGCCGGAAAGTGACGCGACCAGCGCAAGCGGCGCCAACTGGATTCTTCCAGCGGAGCGCACCACGAGACTCGTTCCGCCGGGAGCCGGTTTTGCTTCGAGCGCACGATCGAGCGCGCGGGCAAGGCGCTCTTCGTTCACTGGCTTGGAGACAAAGTCGACCACTGCGTTATCAAACGCGTCGACGGCGCGGTCGGTTCGGGCGGAGACGACCACCACCACCATGTGGCTGGAATTGGGAGCGCCGCGGACGATCTCGAAACCGTCGGCGCCGTTGAGGTCGAGATCGAGCAAGACGAGATCGAAGCGCGCGTCAGCCAGCGCCTTCCGCGCCTGCTCGACCGTTTCGACATGGGTGACCCTTTCGAGCCGGTCTGCCAGGTGGGCCGCGGCGAGGCGTTCAAGCCGGCGGGCTGCAGGGGCTTCGTCTTCGACGATCAGCACTTTCATGCCGGCTGCCGCCTCATTCGGGGCAACAGAAGTTCATTCAGCCAGCCGTCCGGCGTCGGCCCGCCCGTGTATGCAGCGGCGGCGCCGAACGCCTGCTCCAGCCGGGCGCGGACGTAGGAAAGTCCTTCGCCGCCGCCCAGGCCGTTTCGGGCTCCCGCGGTCTCTGCCGGAGGCGCGAGCAGGCTGAGGCGGATCGCGTCGCCTTCCTGCATCTGAGTGAGGACGAATTCGGCGCCATCCTGAAAGCGGCCATGGGTGAACGCGTTCTCGATAAGCGTGTGAAGCACGCCCGGCGGGATTTCGGCCGTCTCGTCGACAGAATCTGTGCGAAGCGTGAAGGCGCGGTCGACACGGTAGGACATCACTTCCAGATGGCGCCGGCAGAGCGCGATCTCGTCGCCAAGCGGGATGACCGTCCGGTCTGCGATCTGCGACAACAGGCGGAATTCTCCAGCCAGGGCTTCGATCATCTTTACACCGGTCTTCGGGTCGGATTCGACCCATTCGGCGAGTGCGTTCAGTGTGTTCATCAGAAAGTGCGGCGCGATGCGGCGGCGCAGAAGCTCGAGTTCGAGCAGCGCCGCCCTGCGGCTCGCGTCGGCGGCGGCGGCGCGCGCGCGGCGGAGCGCCAGGGCCTGGTCGATGAACAGAACCAACGCGAGCGCTGTGACCGCCAGATAGAAGATGCGGTCGAGAAAGAGAGTCTGCTCTAGAAAGATCAGGCCGGTGAAGACCAGCAGCGCCAGCAGCGCAGCGATCGCGCCCGTCTTTCCGGCAACAAGTCCTTGGACTGCCGCCGCGATTGAAACCATTGCCGGCAGCAGCAGCGCAAAAAGCGTGATGCCATCGAAGCCCGGAACGAACGGCGCGGCGGCGATGGCAAGCACAGCGCTTGCTGCAACATGCGCGCGCCAGCGCGAAGGCGCGAAGCGCCGCGCCACATAGGCGGTCATCGAAAGCGCGAAGCCCAGGGCGAGTAGGGCGATGACGCTGAGCCGCCAGACCTGCATCGGATAGGGAATGCCGACGAAGCCGCGCAGCGACTCGAGCCACAGCTGCCCGACCGCGCAGGCCGCCATGAGTGCGATGCATAGCGAGTTCCAGTCGCGCCGGTCGGACAGGAAGGCAAGACCGAAATAGAGCGCGGCCGCCAGCAGCGCTCCGGTGGTCGCGAGCGCCGGACCGTAGTAGTGCAGGAGCTCGCGGTCCTGCGGGTCGACCGGCTGGGCGTAGACGTAGTGAACGGGCGTACGCACGTGCACGGGGTTGTAGAAACTCGACAGGCGCAGGGCGAGCTGATTGTCGCCCTGCCGGACAAGGCGCGACGGAACCACAGTCACGCCGTCGAGATCGCCGGGCGTTTCTTCCGCGCGCGAGGCGCCAGGCCTCCCCACGTTGCCGATGCGCTCGCCATTCCACCAGAGCTCGCGTGAGGCGAGGGCGCCGGAATAGACAGCGAATGGCGCTGATCCGGACGCTTCTGGATCCTCAATGCCGACCGTACTCAGCAGCCAGATCTCTTGGTTCTGCGGATCGACTTTGTCGATGCGCTCCGGATGGCAGGACGGATCGCTGCTCGCCGGTGGTGTGGCCGAGGCGCCATCGCAGACCAGGAGATCGCGATGCCGGATGCCGGCAGGCACTGCTTGTGCGGTGGCGACCGGGGCCAAGACCAGAAAGACAAGGAGCGCGAGGCGAAGCATGTCCGCACTCTAGCGGTCCTTCGCGGCTCACGCTGCACCATTCACCGGAAATCCCATGCCGTTCGCCGAAACGCGCGCGCTGCAAACGGAGACTTGCGGCTCTCTGCATTGCTTGCCCCGCCGGAGTGACCCAATGCCAAGATCAATCGCTACACTCGCCCTTATGGCCGCTCTTGCCGCCTGCTCCTCGCCGCCCGCGCCAAACGCGCCGGCGGCTGTTGCCGCCCAGGTCGCAACACCCGGCCTCATCCTTGCGCCGATGACGTTCAGCGGTCCGAACGGAGTGAAGGTGGAGGCCGAGAAGGGCGTATTCGAAGTTCCCGAGAACCGCGCCGATCCCGGTTCGCGCAAGATCAAGATCACCTTCGTGCGTTTCAAGTCGACCTCGCCCAACCCGGGCGATCCGATCGTCTACCTCGCCGGCGGACCCGGTGGCACGGCGACAGGGGCGGCGCAGGGGCCACGTTTCCCCCTGTTCATGGCGCTGCGCGAGGTCAGCGACGTCATCGCATTCGACCAGCGCGGAACCGGGGACTCCAACTCGATTCCCTTCTGTAAGGCTGAGCAGCCGTTTACTGCCGCAACGCCGGTCACCCGCGCCAATCTCATCGCGCACTTCCGCCGCGAAATCGCGCATTGCTTCGATTGGTGGGAGGGACAGGGCGTCGACATCGACGGCTACACCACCATCGAGAATGCGAATGACATCGAGGATTTGCGGCGCGCGCTAGGCGCAAAGAAAGTCAATCTCTGGGGCATCAGCTACGGCTCGCACCTCGGTCTCACGATGATGAAGTATCACCCGGCCTCAGTGAACCGCGCGGCGCTCTCCGGCATCGAGGGGCTCAACCAGACCGTCAAGCGCCCGGCGCTTACCGATAAAGTGTTCGCGCACGTTCAGGAGATCATCGACGCCGATCCAAAGGCGAAGGCGCTCTATCCCGATCTTGCCGGCATGATGCGGCGCGTGCACGCAAAGCTGAACGCTACTCCCGCCGTCGCCACCTTCACGCCCCAGGGCGCGAGCGCTCCGGTGACCATGACGTTCGACGGCTTCGCTGTGCAGCTCATTACCTCGATGTCGACCGCCGACCCGCCCGGCTTCGCCAACGCACCGCTGATCTATCTTGCCCTCGATAACGGCCAATATCCGAAAGTCGCCCAGATGCTGTACGGTCCGCTGCTGCAGATGACCGCCGGCTTCCGCGGCATGCCGGAAGCGATGGACCTTGCCTCGGGTATCACCGCCGATCGACTCAGGCTCGTCACGGAGGAGGCCAAGACTTCGCTGCTCGGAGACGCGCTCAACTTCCCAATGCCGCAGCTACTGGGCATTCGCGACAAGATCGATCTCGGGAATGATTTCCGCGCGCCGTTCCGCTCTGACATCCCGTCACTGTTCATCTCGGCGACGCTCGACGGCCGCACATATCCCGACGAGGCGGCTGAGGAGATCAAGGGTTTTTCCAACAAGTGGCGTCTCATCGTGGAGAATGGCGGCCACAACATCTACGAGGCCGACAAGCGTGTGGCCGATGCGGTCGTGGCTTTCTTCAAGGGCGAGGCGACGCCAACATCGATTGTCTTCAATCCACCGGTGATCGCCAAACCCTGAGGGCCTAGCGCCAGTCAGCGGCGGTTGCAGCGAACAGTTCGATAATGTCGGTCAGGCGCTGACCCTGCGCCTCTATTTTCTGGCGCTGGGCAAGGTTCAGCTGGCGCCCGGCGTCGAAGATGTTGAGCAGCGGGCCGGCGCCGAGTTCGAAAGCGCGGCGGCTGTCCTCGTAGTTGGCCTGGGCGGCTGCCTCGGCGCGCTCCAGCGCCGCGATCGAGCGGTCGTCTGCAGCGAGTCCGGCGAGGATATCCGACACCTGAACGAAGGCGCGGATCAAGATGCGCCTGTAGTCGGCGTACATCGCATCGGCCTCGGCGATCGCCTGCTTCTCCTTCGCCTTCAGGGCTCCGCCATGGAACAGCGGGCCTGTGATCCCAGCTGCGAGGGACCATCCGCTTGAGCCGTATTCGAATAGCGTTTCCGGCTTGATCGCGCCCTGGAGGATGTTCGCGGTCAGGGAAATATCCGGATAGAGACTTGCGGTCGCAACGCCGATATCGGCCGTCGCGGCGTGGAATTCGGCTTCCGCCGTCAATATGTCCGGCCGCTTGCGCACCAGCTCCGAAGGAATCGCGACTGGGATCGACACAGGCGCGGTGAAGTCGGTCAGGCCGAAGTCCGGCGCCGACCATTCGGCCGGCGACTTGCCGAGCAGCAGGCCGAGCTGATGTCGAGCCTCGGCCAGTTGACGCTCGAGCGGCGGCAGCAGGGCGAGATCCTGCGCCAGCTGGGTTTCACCGATCGACGAAGCCGAGCGCGGCGCGCCGCCGGCCTGCTGGGCGCGGGCGATCATGTCGATGATGCGCTGGTCGCCCACGGTCGTGGCGGTCACCGAAGCGAGCTCGGCGCGCAGCGTGGCGATGCGCACGGCTTGCAGCGCGACGTTCGCGGAGAGCGTCAGATAGGCCGCATCGGCGCGGCGCTGTTCGGCCTCGGCGCGGGCGATGGCCGCCTCCGAAGCGCGGCGCTTTTTCCCGAAGATGTCGAGGTCGTAGCGAGCCGAAAGGCCGAGCTCGTAAAGATTGATCGTTGGGCTCGGAAAACCGGTGAAGCCGAATGACTGGGTATTGATACGCTCGCGCTGTGCGCCCGCCCTGACGTCCGCCTGCAGCGAGCGTGCGCCGCCTACGGCGCCGGCTTCCGCCAGCGCGCTGCGCAGATTGGCTTCGGCGTAGGCGATGTCGGGGCTGTCGGCGAGCGCCGAGCGGATCAGCCGGTCGAGCTCGTTCGAGCCAAGCGCCGTCCACCACGGTCCGGCCGCGCGCGCTTCAGGAGAGAGAACGGCGTTCGCAGGCCTGGCGTCGCCCGCCATGGCGTAGCTGGACACAGCCGGCGCCTCAGGCCGCTTGAAATCCGGACCGGCGGTCGTGCAGGAGGCCGCGAGCATTGCGGCAAGGGCGACGGAGCTAGTCAGCTTCAACATGGACAGGGCCTGGGGCTTTTCGTTTCGGCTGCCGCATCAGCAGCAGCATAGGAATGCAGAGAAGGGTAAGGATCAGCATGAGCTGGAAGTCGTCGATATAGGCGACCATGGTCGCCTGCCTGGTGATCTCGCCGTTGAGAGCGGAAAGTCCGGCCTGGGTCGAAAGATCAAGGCGCCCGGCCATGGCCGAGGCGACTGCGGGATCGCTCAGGTTCACCCGTCCCGCCATCGACTCGTGCATCGTCTGCGTGTTGGCGATCATCAGCGCCTGCATGATCGAAATGCCAACGGCCGCGCCGAGGTTGCGGATCAGCGTATAGACCGACGACCCTTCCGCGCGCAGATGCGGCGCCACAGTCGCAAAGGCCAAGGTCGACAGCGGGACGAAGATCATACCGATGCCGAAGCCCTGAATGATTCCAGAGATGATGAAAGGCGTCGAATTCATCGACAGGTCGAACTGCATCATCTGCCACAGCGCGACGGCGTTGAGGCAGAGCCCGGTAAACAGGATGATGCGCGTGTCGATCTTTCCGATCAGCCGTCCGACCACGAACATGGCGGCGAATGAGCCGAAGCCGCGCGGCATGCTGACCAGTCCCGCCGTCAGGACGGGATAGCCCATCAGTGTCTGCATCATCGGCGGGGTCAGGGCCATCGTCGAGAACAGCAGGATGCCGATGAAGAAGCCGAAGATGCACGACGTCATGAAATTGCGGTCGCGCACCAGCGCGCGGTCGAAGAAGGGGTGCGTCGCCGTCATGGTGTGGGTGATGAACACCCAGAGCCCCATCGCGGCGATAATCGCATAGATCTGGATCTCGCCGGCGTCGAACCAGTCGAGGCTCGGCCCGCGGTCGAGCATCATCTGCACCGCGCCGATGAAGGCGATCAGGGCGCCGAAGCCGACGAAGTCGAACGGCCTGGCCGTGCTCTTGCCGTCGGGGCTGGTGAAGAACCACACGCCGAGGAAAGCGAGAATCCCGATCGGCAGGTTGATGAAAAACACCCAGCGCCAATCGAGATTCTCGGTCAGCCATCCGCCGAGCGCCGGCCCGAGGATGGGTCCGAGCAGTGCGCCCATGCCCCACACCGCCATCGCCTGGCCATGCTTTTCGGGCGGATTGATGTCGAGAAGGATCGCCTGGGACAGCGGGATCAGCGCGGCGCCGAACAGGCCCTGGAGAAGCCGGTAGCCGACGATTTCGAGTAGGCTATTGGCGATGCCGCACAACATCGAGGCCACGGTGAAGCCAGCGATCGAGATCAGGAACAGGCGCTTGCGTCCGATGCGGCCGGCGAGCCAGCCCGACAGCGGCGTCATGATCGCCGCCGAGATGATGTAGGAGGTCAGCACCCAGGTGATCTGTTCCTGGGACGCGGACACACTGCCCTGGATGTGCGGGAGCGCGACGTTGGCGATCGTCGTGTCCAGCGAATTCATGACCGTCGCCAGCATGATCGATACGGTGATCGGTCCGCGGTTGGCGGCGTCCTGGGCGTTGCTCATGGCGTGCGCCTGCCTGACGTTACTTTGCGGCCCCTGCCGGCGGCTGGAGGTCGACCTTCACATGGGCGCTGAGCCCGGCGCGGCCGGCCATCTCCGGAGGGACTTCGTCGAAAAGGATCTGGACGGGCAGGCGCTGGGTCACCTTCACCCAGTTGCCGGTCGCGTTCTGGGCCGGCAGGGCCGAAAAGGTCGATCCCGTGCCGGGGCTAAAGCTGCCGATGTGGCCGTGAAGGGTTTTGCCGGGGAAGGCGTCAACCTTGATCTCGGCCGGCTGGCCGACCTTCATCTTCGCGAGTTGGTCTTCCTTGAAATTAGCTTCGACCCAGGGATCGCCCGTCATCAACCAGAACACGGTCTGCGCCGGGTTCACATAGCCGCCGACCTGGAGCTGGTCGACGCGTGTCACCGTGCCAGAGGTCAGAGCGGTCACTGCGGTATAGCCCTGGTTGATCTCGGCCTTCTTCAGCCGCGCTTGGGCGGCCATGACCGAAGGCTGCTGGTCGATCGGCGCGTTAGGGTCGCCATCAAGATTGGCGAGAGCCGCGGCGGCGCCGGCGTTGGCGGTCGTTAGCGCCGACTGGGCGTTCTCGAGCGCGTGCTGGGCTTCATCGACCGCCTGCTGCGCTACCACGCCGGCGGCGAGAAGCTCCTTCTGCCGGGCAAGTTCGCGACGGGCATAGTCGAGACTCTGGCGCGCCTGGGTCACGGTCGAAAGGGCGCTCTGGTAGGCGGCGCGAAGCGATCGGACCTGAAGCTCGGCCTGGGCGAGCTGGGCGCGGGCCTGGTCGGCCTCGACCGCGAAATCCTGAGCATCGATCCGGAACAGCGGCTGGCCGGCCTCGACATGCTGGTTCTCCTTGACCAGCACCTCGATCACCCGACCGCCCACGCTGGAGCTGACCGGGGCCTTGGCCACCTGCACGTAGGCGTTGTCGGTCGACTGGTAGCGCGCGCCCGAAATCAGGACCCAGGCCGCCACGGCGATGATCAGCACCGGCCCGCCGACTATGATCGGCACGCGATAGCGGCGCAGGAAGCTCTGCTCCTTCGCTGCGGGCGCCACAGTTGTGGTGGTATCTGCAGACAGTCGTTGGCTCCCGTCGCTCACGAGACGCTCCGTGTTTCGTCGTACCTGAAAAGCATTGGGGCGCGACGCTTAAAATTTGGTCCGCCCATTCTAACAATATAGAGCGCTTGCAGCATGAGCCAAAATGATATCTTATCACATGCATTATGAGCCTCGCGAATATAAATGCGGTCGATCTCAATCTCCTGCGCGTGTTCGACGCGCTGTTAGAGGAAGGAAGCGTCACCCGTGCAGGGGTGCGGCTCGGGCTCAGCCAGTCGGCGGTCAGCCATTCGCTCAACCGGCTGAGAGACCTGATGCAGGACGAGCTGTTCGTCCGCTCGCAAAGCGGCGTGCGGCCGACCGCCCGGGCCGCCGAGATCGGGCCGGAGGTTCATGCGGCGCTGCGCCAGCTTCAGGCAGCGCTGTCGGTCAAGGCTTTCGATCCGGCCGTCACCGAACGCCAATTCACCATCATGGCCGGCTCGTTTTCCAGCGCCGTGCTGATCCCGCTCCTGGTTGCGCGCATGGCCGAACAATCGCCGCGCGCCGAGCTGGTGATCGCCGAAGGCTCGACGGACATCATGGAGCAGCTCGACTCCCGCCGTGTCGATTTCGTCGTGGGTTCAATCGAAAGCGCGCCCGACCGAATCAGGTCTGACGTGCTCCTGCGCGAAACGCTGGTCTGGGTCGTGCGCACCGGCCATCCGCTCACGCGCGGCAAGCTCACGCTGGAACGGCTGGTGAAGACGCCCCATGTCGCGATCCGGCGGCGCCGTCCCGAACCCGACACGCGTCACCCGCAGCCTCTGGTGATGCGCGCAAGCTGGGAGGACCTCGGCGCGTTCGAGAACGAGCTGCGTGAGCGCGGGCTGAAGCGCCGCATAGGGGTGACCGTCCCGGACGCTTATTCGGCGCTGGCGGTTACGAGGCGCTCGGACATGGCGGCCCTGATCCCGCGCCGGCTAGCGGAGATGTCGGCCCAGAGCGGCTTTCTCGCCATGGTGCGGCCGCCTTACAAGTCGCCGACGGTGGAACTCAATCTGCTCTGCCTTCGCGAGCGGATGGCCGAGCCAGCGCAGGCCTGGATGCACGCCCTGCTGACCGACATCGCCAGCGGGCTTTAACGCGGCAGGCTGGACGCGCTCATCAGGAATTCATCGACGGCGCGCGCACATTGGCGCCCTTCGCGGATCGCCCAGACCACCAGCGACTGCCCGCGCCGCATGTCGCCGCAGGCAAAGACTTTCTCCGACGACGTCTTGTAATCTTTCATCGTCGCCGCGACGTTGCCACGCGGATCGAGGCTCGCCTTGGTCTGCGACACCAGCCCCGGAACCACGGGGCCGGTAAAGCCCATCGCCAGCAGCACAAGGTCGGCCTGCAGTTCGAATTCGCCGCCGGGGACCTCCTTCATTTCCTGGCGGCCATTCGCGCCCTTGACCCATTCGACGCGTGCGCAGACTAGCGCCGTCACCTTGCCGCCTTCGCCGAACGCACGTTTGGTGATCACCGCCCAGTCGCGATCACAGCCTTCTTCCTGCGAGGACGAGGTGCGCAACTTGAGCGGCCAGTCCGGCCAGGTGAGCCCTTTGTCTTCCATGACCGGCGGCTTCGGCATGATCTCGAGTTGAGTGATCGAGGTAGCGCCCTGACGGTTCGACGTGCCGATGCAGTCGGAGCCGGTGTCCCCGCCGCCGATGACGACCACGTGCTTGCCTTCGGCGGTGATGGTCCCGCCGGGCGCCGAGGTCTTCTCGTCATCGCCCGCAACGCGCTTGTTCTGCTGGGTCAGGAAATCCATCGCGAAATGGATGCCATCGAGTTCGCGCCCCGGCACCGTCAGGTCGCGGGGCTGTTCTGCGCCGCCCGCCAGCACCAGCACCTGATAGTCGTCGAGCAGGCGCTGCACCGTCACATCGATGCCGACATACATGCGCGGCCGGAAGATCACGCCCTCGGCTTCCATTTGGCGGATGCGGCGGTCGATATGGCGCTTCTCCATCTTGAAGTCGGGAATGCCATAGCGCAGCAGGCCGCCGATCCGGTCGCTCTTCTCGAACACGGTCGGTGCATGGCCCGCGCGGGCAAGCTGCTGGGCGCAGGCCAGGCCCGCCGGACCCGATCCCACGATGGCGATGCGCTTGCCGGTGCCGCGCGCCGAGGATTGCGGCTTGATCCAGCCTTCTTCCCATCCGCGGTCGACGATCTCGCACTCGATGGTTTTGATCGAGACCGGGTTCTCGTCGATGTTGAGAACGCACGCCGCTTCGCACGGCGCCGGGCAAATGCGTCCGGTGAATTCCGGGAAGTTGTTGGTCGAGTGCAGGTTCTCCAGCGCGGCCTTCCACTGCTCGCGGTGGACGAGGCTGTTCCAGTCCGGGATCTGGTTGTTGACCGGGCAGCCATTGTGACAGAACGGAATCCCGCAATCCATGCAGCGCGCGGCCTGCTCGCGCACGTCGGCTTCCGGCATGCGCGTCATGAATTCAGTGTACGTCTTCTTTCGGGCGTCCGGCTTGATGTAGCCGCGCTCCTTTTTGTCGAATTCCAGGAAGCCGGTCGGCTTGCCCATTACTCAGTTCCTCAAAATCTATTCGGCTGCCACGACGGCTTGTTTCTCGGCGCGCAGGTCGTTGAGCGCGCGGGCGTAGTCGGTGGGCGTGACCTTGATGAAGTGCGTCAGCGCTTCTGACCAGTTATCGAGCAGGTCCTTGGCCCGTTCGCTTCCGGTGTGCAGCAGGTGGCGTTCGACCAGGATGCGCAGGCGCTCCGCGTCGAAGCGCAGCATGTCGCCCATGCCGCTGTTCTCAGCCGAGATGGCGCGCTGGCCCGGGGCATCGGATTCCTCGCCGCCCTCGGCGGGCTTCACGCGTTCCAGCGTCACCATCGATGGGTTGCACAGGATCTTGAACACGTTGTCCGGGTCGTAGACGTACGCGATCCCGCCCGACATCCCGGCAGCGAAATTGCGCCCGGTCGCGCCGAGCACGACGACAACACCGCCGGTCATGTATTCGCAACCATGGTCGCCCACGCCCTCGACCACCGCGACGGCGCCTGAATTGCGGACCGCAAAGCGCTCGCCCGCAACGCCTTGGAAATAGGCTTCGCCTGCGATGGCGCCATAGAGCACGGTGTTGCCGACGATGATGTTTTCGGTCGGCTCGCGCCGCGCGTTCTCAGGCTGGCGCACGATCACGCGGCCGCCGCTGAGGCCTTTGCCAACATAATCGTTCGCATCGCCCACCAGATCGAGCGTGATGCCTCGGGCCAAGAAAGCGCCGAAGCTCTGTCCCGCTGTGCCGGTGAGGGCGATCTTGATCGTCTCGTCGGCGAGACCAGTGTGGCCGAGCTTGCGCGCCACATCGCCGGATAGCATTGCGCCGACGGTGCGATTGACGTTGCGGATCGTCTCCGCAATGCGTACCGGCTTGGGTGATTTGCCCAGCGCGGCCTTGGCCGCCTTGATGAGCTTGTGGTCGAGCGCGCCTTCGAGGCCGTGATTCTGCTTTTCGCACTGATGGATCGCTACGCCGGTCTTCGCCGGCGTCTGGTAGAGCAGCTTGGTGAGGTCGACGCCCTTGGCTTTCCAGTGGTCGAGCGCCCGGCGCATGTCGAGCCGGTCGACGCGTCCGATCATTTCATCGAGCTTGCGGAAGCCTAGCTTCGCCATGATGAGCCGCAGCTCCTCGGCGACAAAGAAGAAGTAGTTGATGATGTGCTCGGGCGCGCCGGTGAAGCGCTTGCGCAGGATCGGATCCTGTGTTGCGACGCCGACCGGGCAGGTGTTGAGATGGCATTTGCGCATCATGATGCAGCCGGCGGCGATCAGCGGCGCGGTCGCGAAGCCGAACTCGTCCGCGCCGAGCAGCGCACCGATGGCGACGTCGCGGCCGGTGCGCAGGCCGCCATCGACCTGCACGGCGATGCGGCCCCGTAGCTCGTTCAGCACCAACGTCTGCTGGGTCTCGGCCAAGCCGATCTCCCAAGGCGAGCCAGCGTGCGTGAGGGAGGTGAGGGGCGATGCGCCCGTACCGCCTTCGAAGCCCGAGATCGTCACATGGTCGGCGCGCGCCTTGGAGACGCCGGCAGCGACTGTGCCGACGCCGACTTCGGAGACCAGCTTCACTGAAATGCGCGCGGCCGGGTTCACGTTCTTCAGATCGTGGATGAGCTGCGCCAGGTCCTCGATCGAATAGATGTCGTGGTGCGGCGGCGGCGAGATCAGGCCGACGCCAGGCGTCGAATGGCGCACCTTGGCGATGTTCTTGTCGACCTTGTGGCCCGGCAATTGGCCGCCTTCGCCAGGCTTGGCGCCCTGCGCCATTTTGATCTGAATATCGTCGGCATTGACGAGATACTCGGCGGTGACGCCGAAGCGGCCCGAGGCGACCTGCTTGATCGCCGAGCGCATGGAATCGCCGTTCTTCATCCGTTTGAAGCGGTCAGCTTCTTCTCCGCCTTCGCCGGTGTTGGAGCGTCCGCCGATGCGGTTCATGGCGATGGCGAGCGTCGTATGCGCCTCGCGGCTGATCGAGCCGAAGCTCATCGCGCCTGTGGCGAAGCGTTTCACGATCTCGGCCGCCGGCTCGACCTCATCGATTGGGATCGGCTGATCGGCGAACTTGAACTGCATCAGGCCGCGAATGGTCAGCAGCCGCTCGCTCTGTTCGTTGATCGTGTCGGCGAACGCCGCATATTCATTTGGCAGATTGCCCCGCACGGCGTGTTGGAGCTTCGCTACGCTCTCCGGCGTCCAGGCATGATCCTCACCGCGGATGCGATAGGCATAGTCGCCACCGACATCGAGCATGTCGCGATGGACCGGACTGTCGCCGAACGCCTGGCGATGGCGGCGCACCGCTTCCTCGGCGATCTCCGGAAGGCCCGCGCCCTCGATCATGGTCGCTGTGCCGGTGAAATACTCGTCGATGAACTTGGAAGTGAGGCCAACCGCGTCGAAGATCTGCGCGCCGCAATAGGACTGGTAGGTCGAGATGCCCATCTTGGACATCACTTTGAGGACGCCCTTGCCGACCGCCTTGATGAAGTTCTTCTGCACCGCCTTGGCGTCGAGCTTCATGCCTTCCTTGACGCGGAGTTCCTCCAGCGTCTCGAAGGCAAGATATGGATTCACCGCCTCAGCGCCGTATCCCGCCAGCGTGCAGAAATGATGCACTTCGCGCGCTTCGCCGGTTTCTACGACCAGCCCGGTCTGCATCCGCAGGCCCTGCCTGATCAGCTTGTGATGGACGGCGGACAGCGCCAGCAACGCCGGCACAGGAATGCGCTCCTCGCTGACGGCGCGGTCGGAAAGAATGAGGATGTTGATATCCTGTAGAACGTGCTCGGTCGCCTCCATGCGGATGCGGTCGAGCGCGTGCTTGAGACCGGCTGCGCCTTCGCTGGCGTCCCAGGTGATGTCGATGGTCGCGGTGCGGAAAGCGCCGTCCACCAGCTCGCTGATGGCCCGGATCTTCTCGAGATCGGCGTTGGTCAGCACCGGCTGCGAGACTTCGAGGCGCTTGTGCGTGCCGGCGGCCAGCGCCAGCAGGTTGGGCCGGGGACCGATCATCGACACCAGCGACATGACTAGCTCTTCCCGGATCGGATCGATCGGCGGGTTGGTCACCTGGGCGAAGTTCTGCTTGAAATAATTGTAGAGCAGTTTTGGTTTGGTCGACAGGACAGCAATGGGCGTGTCCGTCCCCATCGAGCCGACGGGATCGTCGCCCACCGCCGCCATCGGCTCGAGGAAGAACGACAGATCCTCCTGCGTGTAGCCGAATGCCTGCTGGCGGTTCAGCAGCGTCGCCGCCGAATTTGCGCCCGGCAGCGGCGCGGCTTCCTCAGGCTCCGGCAACTCGCCCAGCTTGTATTGCGTCTGTGCCAGCCAATCGGCGTAAGGATGCTGTGCGGCGAAGCGATGCTTGATCTCCTCGTCCTCGATGATGCGGCCTTCGTCGAGATCGATAAGCAGCATCTTGCCAGGCTGGAGCCGCCATTTGCGGACGATCCGCTCCTCCGGCACGGGCAGCACGCCTGCTTCCGATGCGAGGATCACATGATCGTCGTCAGTGACGATATAGCGGGCAGGGCGCAGGCCATTGCGGTCCAGCGTCGCCCCGATCTGGCGGCCGTCGGTAAAGGCGATCGCGGCCGGGCCGTCCCACGGCTCCATCATCGCAGCGTGGTATTCGTAGAAGGCCCGGCGTTTGGGATCCATCAGCGGATTGCCCGCCCACGCCTCCGGGATCAGCATCATCATCGCGTGCGCAAGCGGATAGCCGCCGGCCACCAGAAGCTCGAGCGCGTTGTCGAGGCAGGCCGTGTCGCTCTGCCCGTGCGGGATCAGCGGCCACATCTTGTCGAGATCAGCCCCGAGCAGGTCGCTCTCCATCGAGCGCCGGCGGGCGTACATCCAGTTGACGTTGCCGCGCACCGTATTGATCTCGCCGTTGTGCGCGATGAAGCGGTAGGGGTGCGCCAGTCTCCACGACGGGAACGTGTTGGTGGAAAAGCGCTGGTGGACCAGCGCCAGCGCCGACTGGCATAGCGGATCGGTCAGGTCCTTGTAGAAAGTTCCGACCTGGGGCGCGAGCAGCAGGCCTTTGTAGACCACCGTCCTCGTCGAGAGGGACGGCATATAGAAGTCGGTGAGGCCCGGCAGGTTCTTCTTCCTGGCCATCTCGGCCAGTGGGTTCTGGGTCTCTTTCCTGATCGCCAGCAGCTTCCGCTCGAAAGCATCCTGGCTCATCTCGGCCGAGCCCTTGGCGATGATCGCCTGGCGGATCACCGGCATTCCGGCCAGCACTGCCGCGCCTAGCCCTTTCGGATCGGTCGGAACATCGCGCCAGCCCAGCAGCTTCTGCTTGCTCTTGGCGAGGAAGTTCTCGAATTGCCTGACCGCAGCTTCCCGCGCCTTTTCCTCGCGCGGCAGGAAACACATGGCGACCGCGTAGGCGCCTGGCGGGGGAAGGTCGATCTGCCGGCTGCTCGCCCAGCCGCGGATCAGCGGATCGGGAATCTGGATCAATATGCCCGCGCCGTCTCCCAGCAGCGGATCGGCGCCGACAGCGCCCCGGTGGTCGAGATTCAGCAGGATTTCGAGGCCCTGGGCGACGATCTTGTTCGTCTTCAGCCCCTTGAAGTTGACGACGAACCCAACGCCGCAAGCATCATGCTCGTTGCGGGGGTCGTAGAGCCCTTGCTGCAGGGGTGGTCCCATACCTATTCCGGTCAATCCGTCGATATTCCAACTGCCAAAAAAGCGCGTAGCAGGAAGGCGCCCGATTTCAAAGCGCCTGCATGGCCTTGTGTTCCCGGTTGTGCGCCGGCGCTTGCCACCGATGCGCTGGTGGGCGGGGTAGCAGCGTGCGCGTTCGGCTCGCTGGAGCGCAATTGGCGCGCCGGCGGGACGGTTCGAAATCAAGGCCGTGCCCTGCAGGCGTCCCAGCGCGCAAAATTTCTCTCGGGCGTCGCTCGGGACCTCCGCGCGTCCGAGGCGAGGGCCGGATTGCAGATTCACCCCGCCGGCTCGCCGCGCCGTCCGGGCGCCGCAGAACTGGGCGGTTCGACAGCTACGTCAAATAAGTGACTACTTCGCGGGCGAAAGCGGGCAGAATTCGCGCAAACCGGTCTTCAGATCGGCTCGCAACGGTAGTTGCTGACACTGCTTTGTGCGAGTGCGCTCAATGGCTCGCCAGCGCGTGCCGCGATTCAGCTTCCGCGACGACTTTCTCTCTCGCGCGTGTGGTGCGCTGCAGCAGAGCTGTCATAATCCAAATCGCGATAGCAAAAATTCGCATCGGGCGGCTGCGTGCGCAGTCTCGCCTTAGTTGCGTTTGGGCCGAGCAAATATCGGCGCCCGCCAAACTGACAGCGTCATCTTTTTCATCATCGGATTTTGCTTCGCGCTTTCGCCGTGCAGTCGCGAATGCCCTGATCGCCTCAACGAAAACAGAAACGGAGGAAACGGAACACAGCAAACAGGACGGGGACGACATGAAAACCAGGCTTCTCTATTTCAGACTTCTCAGCGCGGCGATCGCGGGAGCTGCTCTCATTGGAGGGAACTCTGCCCAGGCGCAAAGCGCGCCGGAAAGTCTGCCCGACGCCGATGCGCCGCCGGCGGCCGATACCGAAAAGCAAGACGTCATCATCGTAACCGGAACGAGGCTGACCGGCCTCAGCGCCATCGACAGTCCGGCGCCGATCCAGGTGCTCGACATCGGAACGCTCGAGGACGCTGGCCATCCGGATCTCCTGAAAGCGCTGGCGCTCAGCGTTCCCTCCTTCAACGCTCAGGCGTTCGGGGGCGATACCGCGAACCTCACCCTGTCTGCCAAGCTGAGGGGCCTCAGTCCTAACCATGCCCTCGTGTTGCTCAACGGCAAACGCCGGCACGGCACCGGCAACCTTGCTGTTCTCGGCGGCGCCTATCAGGGCGGAGCGGCG
>Ga0210377_10000649_pt1 | contig 33063 bp, 30 predicted proteins | sample PLM4_65_b1redo_FD_155480 | JGI IMG/M metagenome (GOLD analysis project Ga0210377, IMG submission 155480) | Groundwater sediment microbial communities from an aquifer in East River, Colorado, USA - PLM4_65_b1 redo | ecosystem: Environmental > Terrestrial > Soil > Riparian zone | place: USA: East... | reverse complement strand
CTGTCTAGCAAGCACGGGCACCCCGCTCGCCATCGCCTCGAGTGGTGGCAGCCCGAATCCTTCAGAAAGCGAAGGGAAGATGAAGGCAGCCGCGCCCGCATAGAGGTTGGGCAAGTCCGCGGCGGGTGCATGTCCGAGAAACCGGATCTGACCCCTGTCCGCAAGCAACCGCAACTCCCGTTTCAGGTCTGCCGCGCGCCAGCCGCGTGCCCCCGCGATCACCAAGGGGAAGCCGTCGCGCAGCGCCGCCGGCAGGCGCGCGAACGCGGCGAGCAAATGGCCGATGTTCTTGCGCGGCTCGATGGTCCCCACACTAAGCAGATAGTGTCCATGCTGCAGGCCGAGAGCGCGCAGCGTGACCGCCGTCTCCTCGGGGCTCCGGGGCCGGAACGCGGGAGACACCCCTAGATGGGCAACCGTCACGCGCTGCGGCGGCACATCGAACATCGCGACCAGCTCATCGCGCACGAACGCGGAATCAACGAGAATCGCGCCAGCCCGGTCCAGCGCGCCCGACAAACCGCGTTCAAGCCAACGGACTCGATCGGCCGGCTGGGTTTCCGGATAACGCAGCCAGGATAGGTCATGGATCGTCACGACGACGGGAACGTCGTAGCTCACGGGCACATAGTTCGGCTCGTGGTACACGTCGATCGCGCGGCTGCGGAGACCACGCTCGAATGGGCCCTGTTGCTGGAGCTTGCGAAGCTCCCGCTTCAGTGGAATCCACGGCTCGATCCTGTCCCAGAGCCGCGTGGCGGCGACGCCGCGTCCGCCGGGATCGGGCGCGCGCGGCGGCTCATTCCTCCAGCGCTGGCCGTAGAAGGAATGGACGTCGATGTCACCCCGGGCATGCAGAGCCGCTCCCAGCTCCACCATGTAGTTCCCGATGCCGGTCAACGGCGACCGTAGCGGGGTTGCATTCATAGATACTTTGATATCAATGATATCACTTCTACAGGCCACGGAACATCCGACGCGTGTCTGCTCGGGGCGACAGGTCTCTGCCATGGGAATGCGCGCTGCGGTCACAGACCTCCACCCGCGAGATACTCGGGATCACTCAAGCTAACTGGCAGAAGCGCACTTTGCGACGGTAGAAGAGAGGATCGTTCGCGAATCTCCGACGCAGGCGGCGCACGAGACGCGAGAAAACTGCGCGACGGCAATTGAGGAGTGCGTCGCGGGTGTCTACAATCCACGCTGGCTGCATGATCGAAGTGTGCACGAGATCGGGGCGGGGTGAGTTCAGAGTGCAGACGCGCAACGACGAGCAATCGCTGTTCAGCGAATCCAGAGTCGCCCTGCCAGACACGACACGGTCCGCTCGGACGCATCGGGTGAGCCAGTTTGCGCGCTAGCTGGTGGCCCCTCGGACGCTTGAACGCTGCCGTGTCGACGGGGACGCAGGCGGGGCGCCGTGGCGACGTGCGCCTGGCGATGCAGGACGTCGTCGACGGCCTCGCGCTCTGGCCGCTATGGATTCGGTTGGGTTGGAACGACATCCTGCAGCGCTATCGGCGCTCGGTGCTCGGGCCATTCTGGCTCACGGTCAGCATGGCGGTCATGGTCGTCGCGCTAGGTGTCGTCTACGCGGGAATCTTCAAGATCACGTTGCGGGACTTCATTCCATTTCTCTGCGTCGGTCTGATCGTGTGGGGCTATATCAGCACGACGCTGTCGGAGGCGGGCGGGCTGTTCACCGGAGCGGAGTCCTACATCAAGCAGATTCGACTGCCGTACTCGCTGTATGTGTGCCGCTTCATCTGGAGCAAGGTGATCATCTTTGCTCACAACTTCGTCATCTACTTCGGCATCATCAGCTACTTTCACGTCTGGCCGGGATCTGCCGCGCTCTACGCGATTCCGGGCTTCTTGATCGTCACCTTGAACGGTGCCCTCGCCAGTACCTACCTCGGCATCGTGTCCGCGCGTTTTCGCGACATACCGCAAATCGTCGCGAGCGTCGTCCAGATCGTGTTCTTCGTCACTCCGATCATGTGGAAGCCGGAGCTGCTGGGAGCGCGCTCCCATCTCATGACGTGGAATCCGTTCCATCATCTGATCGAGATCGTCCGCGCGCCCTTGCTCGGCCAGGTGCCGTCGCTCGAGAACTACGTCGCCGCGGGCGTGATCACGGCTGCCAATGTGCTGGTAGCGGCGGCCTTCTTCTCCCGCTTCCGAGCGCGCATCGCGTATTGGCTATGAAGATGTCCGTGAAGCCGGCCGCAAGCTCGTCACAAGCGATCATCTCGCTCGACCGCGTCGGAGTCTCCTTCCCTGTCTACCACGGCGGCTCGCGTTCGCTGAAGAAAGCCATCTTGGCGCGAAGCTCCGCGGGGCGAATTGCCCGCGACGCCAACGACCGCGTCACGATCGATGCACTCCGGGACGTGACGCTGTCGCTGCGCACGGGCGATCGTCTCGCACTGATCGGCGCGAACGGCGCCGGCAAGACGACGCTGCTACGGGTCATGGCGGGTGTCTATGAGCCCGTAACCGGGACGGTCGAGATCAGAGGACGAATCTCGCCTATGTTCGACATCGGCCTGGGAATCGACGTGGAGCTCAGCGGCTACGACAACATCCGCTTGCGCGGGCTGCTGCTCGGTCTGTCGTCGCAGGACATCGAGGGGCGGCTGTCCGAGATCGCGGAGTTCACCGAGCTCGGCGACTACCTGGACATGCCGATGCGAACCTACTCGTCCGGCATGATGCTGCGCCTGACCTTCGCGGTCGCGACCTGTTACGAGCCGGAGATCCTGTTGATTGACGAATGGATCCTGGCGGGCGACGCGCACTTCATCGCGAAGGCACAGAGACGGATCGACTTCTTCGTCGACAAGGCCAGCGTGCTGGTGCTGGCGTCCCACAATCTGGAGATCTGCCGGCGCTGGTGCAACCGGGGTCTGTGGATGGCGCAAGGGCAGGTCAGGTCCTTCGGATCGATCGACAGTGTCATCGCGGGCTACGAGGCGGGCGCCGCTTGAGGCCGAGGTCCACGAAGAGACCGCGCGACCTTCACGGCGCCGAGACAGTGGAGCGGAACCCGATGACTCCCACGAAACCGGGATACGACAGGATATCCGGCTGCAGAATCAGCGGCAGCAAGCACCTCATGCCGGTTCTCAGTCTCGGCTATCAGAAACTGACTGGGGTGTTTCCGAAATCCAGGGACAACACGATCACGTCCGGTCCGCTGGAGCTCGTGTGGTGTCCCGACTCGGGGCTTCTGCAGCTCGCGCACTCGTTCGAGCCCCAGGAAATGTACGGCGACAACTACGGCTACCGCTCGGGACTGAACCAGTCGATGGTCGACCACCTGACGCGGAAGATCCGTCATCTCGCGCAGATGAACAGCCTCGAGCCCGGCGACACGGTGCTCGACATCGGCTCGAACGACGGAACGTCGCTCAAGGCGTTTCAGCAATCCGGCCTGCATCGCATCGGGATCGATCCGACCGGCAAGAAGTTCGTCGATCTCTATCCCGACGACATCACGTTGGTGCCGGACTTCTTCTCGGCCGACGCGTTTCGCGCGGTCAGCAAGGCGCCGGCGCGGATCATCACCTCGATCGCCATGTTCTACGATCTCGAGGACCCGGTCGGGTTCGCGCGCGAGATCGAGAGCATCCTCGCGCCCGACGGACTGTGGCACTTCGAGCAGAGCTACATGCCGTCGATGCTGCGGATGTCGTCCTACGACACCATCTGCCACGAGCACCTCGAGTTCTATTCCCTCTCGGTCGTGCGCCGGATACTCGAAGCCGCCGGGCTGAAGCTGGTCGACGTGGAGATGAGTGGCATCAACGGCGGGAGCTTCGCCGTGACGGCCGCCAGGTCAAGCAGTCCCGTCAAGTCGAACGACGCCGTGATTCACTGGCTGCTCGAGCAAGAGGAGCGGATGGGCCTCAATACGCCGCGTCCGTATCGCGAGTTCGAGGACCGGGTGTACCGTCATCGCGAAGACCTGCGACGGCTGCTGAAGGCCCTCGTCGCGGACGGCAAGCGCATCATCGGCTACGGCGCCTCGACGAAGGGCAATGTCGTCCTGCAGTTCTGCGGCATTACCGACAAGGAAGTCTGCGCGATCGCGGAGGTCAATCCGGAGAAGTTCGGATCGTTCACGCCGGGAACCGGGATTCCGATCATCTCGGAGAAGGAGGCGCGCGCGATGCAGCCGGACTACTTCCTGGTGCTGCCGTGGCACTTCAAGGACGGAATTCTCAAACGCGAGCAGGAGTTCCTGAACGGAGGCGGGAAGATGATCTTTCCGTTCCCGGAGATTGAGATCATCTAGACCGCGCTCGCGGTTCTGGACGCGACACGGAACGTCATCACGCGGGGTTTCAAGCGATGCTGGTGTCATACGCGCAGAATCTCGAGGATGTGTTGCTGATGCGGTTCTTCGGATTCAAGAATCACGGCACTTACATCGACGTCGGCGCGTGTTGGCCAGACAACGGATCGGTGACGAAGGCGTTCTACAACGTAGGTTGGCGAGGCATCAACATAGAGCCACACCCCGAACCCTTCGCCGAACTGCGAGCCGCTCGCGCCGGCGACATCAATCTGAACGTCGCGTTGAGCCGAGATGGAAGACGAATCGAGCTATTCGAAGGTCCGTCCGCAGGAGAGACCTCGCACGAGCGGCGCAGTCGCAGCGCTGGATTCCTCGTGGACTCCTGGACCCTGCGCAGGGTCTGCGAAAAGTACCCGGGCGGAGATGTCGACTTTCTGAAAATCGACGTCGAAGGCATGGAGCTGGAAGTTCTTGAAGGAGCGGACTTCACCCACTTCAGGCCGAAGGTTATCGTCTGCGAAGTGACCAAGCCATGGACCACCACGCTTTCCGACGGTGCCCGTGCAATCGACGACCACCTATCCGAAGCTGGCTATGGCAAAGTCTATTTCGACGGATTGAACAACTTCTACGTCGACCGCTTGCGCGGCGACTTGTCGACGGCGAATTGGCTGCCGCCGAATGTTACGGATGGATATCTGACTGCGCGCGAAGCGGACCTGTCGACCCGGCTCGCCGATCAGGGCGTGGCCATCGAGACTCTCGAGCGAGAGCACGCCACACGTGAGGCGGACCTGTCGACCCGGCTCGCCGATCAGGGCGTGGCCATCGAGACTCTCGAGCGAGAGCACGCCACACGTGAGGCGGACCTGTCGACCCGGCTCGCCGATCAGGGCGTGGGCATCGAGACTCTCGAGCGAGAGCACGCCACACGTGAGGCGGACCTGTCGACCCGGCTCGCCGATCAGGGCGTGGCCATCGAGACTCTCGAGCGAGAGCACGCCAGACGTGAGGCGGATCTCTCGACCCGGTTGGCAAGCAGTCAGCAGGAATTTGGACGCCTGAATCAGGCGATCCACGAGCAGAACGAATGGGGCCGGGCAGCTGTTGCCCATGTCGAGATTCTGACCAGTCAACTCTCCGCGATGCACCAGTCGAGGTCCTGGCGTTTGACACAGCCATTGCGGTTCCTGTCACGCATCGCTTCCTCCCTTGCCGAGCATACTCACCGCGTTCCGAGAGCTGTGGCACGCCGAAGCGAGACGTTGCTGCGTAAGCGAGCGCCGAGGCTCCATCGGCGGATCGCCGTCAGCCGCTTCGCGCGACGCCTCTATTTCGCCTTCGCGCGACGGACCGACATCGCTCTGGCTCCGCTCGTGCGTTCCCATGTGACCCCGAAGCCCGTCGTCGGCCCCGCGGGGAGTCCTACTCTGTCGTCACTCACGAGCAGCATGCGCAGATGGAGCCCGGGCAGGCGCCTCGATGGGTGAAACCGACCGCCGATCGATTCGGATCCTCTTCGACATGCAGGCGTGTCAGACCGCCGCATCCGCGCAGCGGGGCGTAGGGCGATTTTCCAAGGCCCTGTTCTCCACCATCGCTGCTGCTGCGCCGCCGCGAGAGATCTACGCACTCGGGAGTCGGCGGCTCGCGCACCCGCTGACGCTCGACGGCTTCCCGGAAAATCGCCGGTGTCTCGTCGGAGCCCTGCCGGAATGGAAATCCGAGCGCGATTTCGACGCTGGGGAACAAGACTCGCTCGATGCGGCGAGCCTGTCGGCCGTGATCGGCCGTTTCAACCCGGACGTCGTGCATGTTTCTCACGTGTTCGAGGGCTATGGCGAGCGCGTCGGGCTACCGAGTGCCGGCGGAAGACCTTCCGGCCAGCTCTTGTCGGCAACGCTCTACGACCTCATCCCGCTTCGCTTCAGCGTGCACTATTTCCAGGACTCACGCTTCGAGCGCTGGTATCTGCAGCGCGTGAAATGGCTGCGCCAAGCGGACCTTCTGCTCGCCATTTCGGAGTCGAGTCGACACGACGCCATCGAGCTCCTGGGCCTGGATCCGTCCCGGATCGTCACGATCCACGGGGGTGCTTCGGCACATTTCAAGCCGCTGGCCGACCCGGCCGCTGCGCGAGAGCGGCTTGCTGCTCGCTACGGGATCACCCGGCGGCGCTTCGCGCTCTACACGGGCGGCGACGAATATCGCAAGAACGTGCAGGGCGCGATCGAGGGCTATGCCGCACTGCCGCCGGAGATTCGGCGAGACACTCAGCTCGTCATCCTCTGCGCGCTGGAGCCGCATCGCGAGGCGATGTATCTCGAAGCCGCTCGCAAAGTCGGCGTCCGGGACGACGATCTCCGGTTCGTCGGTTTCGTCCCGGAAGACGATCTGGTCGCGTTCTACGCAACCTGCGACGTGTTCGTCTTCCCGTCCATGTACGAGGGTCTGGGGCTTCCCGTGCTTGAAGCCATGGCTTGCGGCGCGCCGGCCGTCGGTGGCAACAACTCGAGCACGCGCGAGCTGATCTGGGAAGCGGATGCGCTGTTCGATGCCGCCTCGGCTTCCGCGATCGCCGAGAGCATGCACCGTGTCCTGACGGACTCATCGTTCGCCGACAGGCTTCGACACCAGGGCCTGGCACAGGCGCAGCGCTTCACCTGGAAGCGCGCGGCCGACACGGCGCTTCAGGCCTTCGACGCGGCATTGCGCAGAAAGCGCGACGCCGGCACGCGCGCTGCCGCGACGGGTTGGCTCGAGAGGCGACGCCTCGCGGTGCTCACGCCGTTGCCACCCGCTCGTACCGGAATCGCGGACTACAATGCGCAGTTCCTGCCCTTTCTCGCCGAGCACTTCGACATCGACCTGTATGTCGATGCCGACGAGGTCGCCGATGCAGCCCTGAACGCCGGCTTCCGCATCTTCAGCGCAAACGACTTCCGCGCGAATGCGTCCGCGTACGACGCGGTGCTCTACGAGCTCGGCAACTCGGAATTCCACGCGTACATGCTGCCGCTCCTGGCCGAGTTTCCGGGCGTCGTCGGATTGCATGATGCCTTCCTCAGCGGCTTGATGGGGTATCTCGAGTTCAATCTCGGGAAGCGAGACCGATACGCGCGCGAGATGCTCGACGCGCACGCCGGACAGGCCCGCCGCGCCTTGGCGCCGGTCGCCGCACATCCGAACGCCATTCACGCGACCATGGTGGATCTGCCGTGCAGCAAGCGAGTTCTCGACCAGGCGATCGGGATCATCTCCCACTCGGCTTTCAATCTGAACGTCGCACGCGAATTCCATCCCGAGGGTTGGCCTTCGCCGTACCGCATCATTCCGCAGATGGTGCTGACGCCCGAGTCGTGGACGCCCGAGCGCGTACAGAACACGCGTGCAAACCTTGGCTACGCACCGGATGACTTCATTATCGCGAGCTTCGGACACGTGGCCTGGACCAAGTGCGGTGATCGCTTGCTGGAGGCCTTCCTCGGCTGCTCGCTTGCAGAGGATCGGTGCTGCCATCTCGTGTTCGTCGGCGAGCTGGCCAGTGACAATTTTGGCCTCGCGCTCCTCGACCGCGTTCGCGAAGCGGGACTAGGCCGGCGTATCACGATCACAGGCTTCGTTTCGGAGGACGACTACGCGCGGTATCTACGCATCGCCGATGTCGCCGTCCAGCTGCGCACCAAGAGCCGAGGTGGCACGCCGAAGGGTGTCCTCGACTGTCTCGCCCACGGGGTTCCGGTCGTCGTGAACAACGACGCCTCCTACGAGGACTATCCAGACGACGTGGTCATCAAGCTGCCCCGGGATCCGGTCGTTGGCCGGATCGCGGCAGCACTCGTCGCGTTGAAGGAAGACCGCGAGCAGCGGAGCGGCTATGCCGAGCGGGGGCGCAGCTATGTCCGCGAGCATCATGATCCGAAGCACTGCGCCGCTCAGTATGCGGCGGCGATCGCCGAGTTCACGTCGCGGCATGCCGCCACGCAGACGGAGCATCACGCAGCGGCGCTTGCGCCACATCTCGCGGGCTGCCGAGACCCGATGCAGGCAGCAAGCGACGCCGCGAACTTCCTCGACACGAGCCCCGGCCCCACCTTTTCGCGTCCTCGCCTCGTCATCGACGTCAGCCACATCGCGAAGGACGATCACGGCACGGGAATTCCGCGCGTCGTGCGGGAGACGGTGCGAGCCGCCTATTGCAGCGAGCGCTCGGGCCTCGAGGCCGTCGCCGTCGAGCTCGTCGGTGAGGAGTTGCGGGCGGCGAACCGTTGGCTTGCGCGCCAGGGTCTGCTCCTCCCCTTCGAGGTCGAAAGTGCCGACGAGGCTCCGTTGCAGATTCGCCCGGGTGACCATCTGTTGATGCTCGATTCTTCGTGGGCGCGATACGCGGAATTCTCTTCGGTGTTCGCATGCGCCCGAGAAGCCCGCGTACCCGTTACCACCGCGGTCTTCGATCTGCTGCCGCTGACCTTGCCGCCAGGTGATGTCGTAACGGGTGGACGAGACTGGTTCGAGGGCTGGCTCCGCAACGCCATCGAAGTCAGTGACAGCCTCGTCTGCATCTCGAAGACCGTGGCAGATGAGCTCATCGCCTACGTTACGAGGAACGGCATCGGGCACGAGCGGCTCAAGGTCGGCTACTGGCATCTTGGGGCGAACCTGCCCGTCCCGACGGCGTGCGCGATGGACAGTCTGATCCGCAGCATTCCCGTCCCCTACGCTCTGATGGTCGGCACCATCGAGCCGCGGAAGAACCACGCCCTCGCACTCGATGCCTTCGAGCTGCTCTGGGAGCAGGGCTCGGATTTGTCTTTGGTCGTCGCCGGCAAGCCAGGCTGGATGGTCGAGGATCTGGTCGAACGACTTCGACGCCACAAGCTGCGCAACGACAAGCTGTTCTTCCTCGACGATGTGTGGGATCTCGAGATGGCTGATCTCTATCGCGGCGCTGCGACGCTGCTCTTCCTCAGCAAGGGGGAGGGATTCGGCCTGCCGCTCGTCGAGGCGGCGCATTTCGGCACACCGATCGTGTGTTCCGACCTTCCCGCGTTCCGCGAGGTCGCCGGAGCATGCGCGACCTATGTCGGCATCGACGATGCGAGGCGTCTCGCCCGCGAGGTTGGCGCCTGGCGGACGGCGCTCCAGGAAGGAAGCGTGCCGGAATCCAAAGGGATGCCCACGCTGACCTGGGAGCAGTCCACGGAAGCGCTTCTCGACGTCGTGCTTGGGAATAGGTGGTATTGGCAAAGCGGTTGACCTGGCCCCCCAAGATCAAGATGAATCTTTTGCGTTTCGGTGAGACTGGCTTTGTCCTATTGGCCGCTCTCGTTTTCTCTTGGGGGCTCTCCGTCTGCACTCAAGAGCCTGCAGAAGACTTTGTTCTGGTAATCACCAGCATTTTCGATGCAACTGTCTATTTTCCTGGCAGCAACAGGTTAGGAAACCTTGTTGGTTTGCTGTCCAGCGGCGTCTCTGATCCAGTAAGCAATTACCACTTGCAGGTCATCATTCGGATGACGTTCTCGTTGCTTTGGCCTTACCTGGCATGTTGCCTCGTCCTTCCCAGGCGACTTAGGCTTACGACGACGTTGGTGTACCACGGGGTCGTTCTCTCTCAATTCAGTTATACCGCCATCCACGTTCTGTATTCTAGCAACCACCCTTACAGCACTTCACTGTTTCTCCTGTTGTCCGGATCGCTGCTTGGTCGGCAGTTTGTTTTGCGGAGAGGACAGTATTTCAAAGTTCAACTCGCGACGGCTGGACTATTGATGCTTTTGTCTAACTGGGTCAACCCGACAACTACGGTTTACGCATTTGTGGCGTTGTCCATATACGGGCTTTTGAGTGTTGCTCCGTCAGTACTCGGCGCAAGAGTTCTCCCTTCTGAAGCGACAAGCTACCGCGAGAGGTATCTAGTTACGAAGCATTCGTCTTCCATGCGGAGGTTAGGGTACGTCGCATCGATCTTGTTTTTCGCGCTAGTGGCTGCAGTGCTTCACGCGAGAATTTACGCGGAACTGTTTCCCGGAGCCGTGCGGTCATTCTCTTCCCCGTCGTACCTCAAGCCGTTGTTCAGCCTCGCTGGGATCTCTGATTCGTTCTCCAATCTACTTCAAGAGGTTGGGGGAATCACGTTCGCAATTGAAGCTCTCGTTGTATTGATTGCGATCGTATACTTGCTTTTTTGTGCACGTATGAGCAGAAGTTGTAGTGAGCGAATACAGCTACGAATTGGATTGGCTCTCGTGATCGCAGGCATACCATTCGTGATGGCGTTCTCTCAGTTACAACACATGGCGAACAACGGATATCATCCACGCTACTTTCTATATTTCTCGATGTTCACCGTATTTGCCGGGTGTTGCGTCTTAGTCACGATGCTCGACAAATTCTTCAGTGCGCACCATGGATCAATCAGAATTTGGCCCGATTGGATGTTCTACATCGGTCTAGCCGGCCTATCAATGTACTTCTTTGCAATGGCTGGGAGTCGACAGTTCGGTTTCCCGGTTCGGGTATGTGAGTTTTCGAAGCCGGACTCCGTTCACGCCAGCAACGGTCACTATGCATTTATTCAAGGATACTTCGGGATTGTCGGGAGCTATTGGGACGTATGGCCTGCTACCTTCCACGCGTGGAGGGAGGCCTCTAACTCTGGTGTTCAGTCTCGCGTGTATCCTACCGGCTACCGTGCGGAAGTTCTTGCTCCCCGGATGATTCGAGATGCGACATCTCGCCTTATGGCGGGTGAAAAACTGAGGTTACTCTGCATAGATCAGGGTAAGACAGGAACTGAGTTCGGTACAATTGATTGTGAAGAGCTGGTCCGATGGAACCAAGCATGGGGAGTGTTGCCGCGAATTGGGGAAGTATCGGTGACGCCAATCTCAACCTACAGCCATCTTCACGAAATTGTGATGGAACTACCTAGTGTCTTGAATCCCAAGTTCCGGAAGTAGCCTTCGTGCTCGCGCGTAGACCCTCCGACGTGATTTCATGGAGGGAAAGCAATGGCGGGGGGGCTGACCGTAGCCGGTTCTGCAGCTTGGCGACGTCGAGCGGCGCACGCGTCGTCGCAAGGTTGCAGCAGCACCGTGTCTCTAAGTGCCGACTCTCGAACGAGCGGCTGTTCGTCGAGAGGGAGCGCGACCTCGCAGCGCCGAGTCAGTAGGCGTTCGGATCCCGGAAGCCTCGCCACAGCGTCAGCGCGAGTATCTTCAGATCGAGGCCGAGTGACCACTCGCGGATGTACTCGATGTCGCAGTCGAGCCGCCTCTCGATCGACGTGTTCCCGCGCCACCCGTTGATCTGCGCGAGCCCGGTCAGTCCGGCCTTCACCGTGTGGCGACGCATGTAGCCGGGCAGCCGCCGCCGGAACTCCGCGATCAACTCCGGCCGCTCCGGCCGCGGTCCCACGAGGCTCATCTCCCCGCGCAGCACGTTCCAAAGCTGAGGCAGCTCGTCGAGATTGGCGCGCCGCAGGCGCGCCCCCAGCGGCGTCACGCGCGCGTCGTGTGGCTCGGCCCAGCACGGTCCGGTCTGCGCCTCGGCGTCGGGCACCATCGTGCGGAACTTCCAGATCGTGTACACGCGCCCGTTCATGCCCATGCGCCGTTGGCGATAAAGCACCGGCCCAGCCGGACGCGTCAGCTTGACGGCAACGGCAATCATGCCGAAGAGCGGCGCGAGCACGACCAGGAGCGAGGCCGAGATGGCCAGGTCGATCGCGCGCTTCGTGACTTGGTTCCAGCCGATGAGCGGGGACTCGACCAGTCGGAGCGTTGGCAGGCCGTCCAGATCCTCGAGCCCTGCCCGCACCGTGGGGATGCCCGCAAGGTCGAGCACCATGCGCACGGCCGCGGTGGTGTCGCAGAGGTCGTCGAAGATCTTCATCGCATCGGAGGGATCATCGCGGTCGAGGGCGATCAGGACTTGATCGATCGCGAAGTGGTCCACGAGGGACCGCACCGCGTTCAGGTCTCCGAGCACGGGGGGAGCCACGGGCCCGCTGCCGAAGCGGCGCGGCCCCGCGAAGCCCACCACTTGGAAGCCGCTCTCGGGGTGGTTGCGCAGGCGTTCCCACACCGCGGTGGCGAGCACGCCCGCCCCGACGATCAGCACTCTGCGCGTGTTGAAGCCGCGCCGCCGCACCGCTCGCAGCAGGGCGCGAAGCGCTCCGCGAAACGCGCACAACCCCGACGCGGAGAGCACGAAGAAGCCGAGCAGGAACGCTCGCGACACGTCCGCGCGCTTCCAGAAGAACGTCGCCGCGGCCACGCCGAGCGTCGAGAGCGCCGCGCATTCGATGAGCACGCGGCTCTCCGTCAGCGCGGAGCGGCCGCGGCGCGGCTGGTAGAGGCCGCGCTGGCGCAGCACCAGGTGCCAGAGCGCGAGCATCGCCACCGCCAGCACCAGGTACGGCTCCGGGTCCGCTGGTGTCTTCGGAAACACGCCGGAGCGGAAGCGCACCCAGTAGCTCGCGCCCCATGCGATCGCGACCACCGCGAGGTCACTCACTGATATCAGTGATCTAACAATCTCGCTGTACTTGCGGAGCAGAGGTCCCTCCTGAGCTCGTAGTCCACCGGCATGAGTCTGTTACTCAATCTCGCAAGAACCGGGAGGAGCGTCAATGCTGCTATCGTGTCGCGGTGTGGTTAGAGACAAGCGCACCGCGCGTGACTCTGGTGCACGACTGGTTGCTCGGTATGCGCGGAGGCGAACGGGTACTGGAGGAGCTGTGCCGGCTGTTCCCGGACGCCCCGGTGCACGTTTTTTTTCACGAACCCGGGGCAGTGTCCGAGACGATCGAACGCCACCGGATCCGAACCAGCCCGCTCGACGCGCTGCCAGGTGCGCGCCGCATCCATCGCTGGACGTTGCCGCTCTTGCCGCTCGCTGCGGAGAGAATGCGAGTCGAGCCGTGCGACGTGTTGATCAGCACCAGTCATTGCGTCGCGCGTGCGGTGCGGGCGCCCCGGGGAGCTCCCCACCTGTCGATCTGCTTCACGCCAATGAGATATGTCTGGGGAATGCAGGAAGCGTACGTGGGACGCGGAGCGCGTCGCGCGCTCTTCCAGCTCGCCGCTGCGCCGCTGCGCGCGTGGGATCGAGGCACGCAGCGCCGCGTGACGCGCTTCGTCGCGATCTCCGAGTACGTTCGCGCTCGCATCCAGCGCGCCTACGGGCGCGACGCCGACGTGGTCTATCCACCCGTCGACGTCGCGCGCTTCCGCCCGGTCGAAACCACCGACGACTACTTTCTCGCGGTATCGGCCCTGGTTCCCTACAAGCGGATCGATCTGCTCCTGGACGCGTTCCGCGGGCGGCCCGAGGAGCTTTGGATCGCAGGCGGTGGCCCGCTACTCGGCTCGCTGCGCCGGGCGGCTCCGCGCAACGTGCGCCTGCTCGGCTGGGTCGAGGAGGCAGAGCTGCCCGGAATCGTGGCGCGCGCCCGCGCGCTCTTGTTCCCGACGGAGGACGAGTTCGGGATCACCGCCGTCGAGGCGCAAGCCGCCGGTCGCCCAGTGATCGCGCTCGGGCGCGGCGGGGCGGCGGAGACGGTCGTGCCGCTCGGCTCCAGTGCGGCGCCGACGGGGCTCTGGTTCCTCGAGCAGACCGCCGCCGCGATCCAGGCCGCGCTCGACCGCTTCCGCGAAGTCGAGTCACTCTTCGATCCGCACGCGATCCGCGCCCACGCCGAGCGCTTCGCCCCCGAGCGCTTCCGCGAACGGATTCTCTCGATCGTCCGGGATGTGCTGCGCTCCCGAGCCGAGCCGATCGACGTCGCGCTCTCTGCACGCCCCGGGAACGCGACTCAAGGTGGGCGCGGGCCAGACGGAGTCGGTGCGGTGGCGACGTCGGGCGCCACGAGCCGCAGCACCAGCACCCGTCCACCCGAGTAGCGGACTTCGTGCAGCTGCTCCACACCCGCGAGCTCCGTCCCCGGGGCCGTCGGCAGCCGCGACTCCTCGGCGATCAGGAATTCGGCGTCGGCAGCCCGCGCCGCCTCCACCACGCGCTGCCCGTCGGGATGCCGGGAAAGCTCGACGAAGCGGTCCGCCCCGGCATACCACGCGATCCGGGAGCGCGACGCGGCGAGCGCGGTCACTCGCGCGTGCTCCCCCAGCCAGCGCGCGGCTTCGACGCGCGCGGGCTTGACGGGATCATCCTGGTCGAGCGCGACGTACGTCAGTCCGGAGACGACGGCGATGACCAGCGTCGCTCCGACCGCGCGCGAACGCGGCGCGAGCCGCGGCGCCAGCCGAGCCGCGGCGTCGGCGAGCAAGAGCAGCCCGCGCGCCGCGAAGGGCAAGAGCAGCGCTGCGCCCACCAGCCAGTGACGGCGGCTCACGTACGGATAGGACAGCCGCAGCAACAGCAGCACGAGGAAAATCGCGGCCGGATACGAGAGCAGGTACAGCTCGGCGCGAGAGGGCCGCCGCCGCGGCAAGCCGAGCAGGCACAGCGCGAAGAACACCGGGTGCACGGCGCGCAGCCCCTCGACTGCGACTTCGGCGAGCGCGGACACCACACGCGGCGCGCGCTCCCCGTCCGCAGCGGGCGACGCCGCCGCGCTCTCCAGGGACAGCATCGCCGCGACGCCCTTCTTCTGGGTGACGCTCCACTCGCCGGTGTGCGCGTGGATCGCCATGGGGTAGGGCCCCGCCGTCGCGAGGAGCGCCAACGCGAAGGCCGCCCCGAGTACCGCCGCTCGGCGCGGCTCGAGCCGGCGCAGTGCGGTCTCGGCGAACAGCCACGCGCCCATCACCGCCGCGACCACGAGTCCCTCGGGCCTGACCAGGTAGGCGAGCCCGCACAGCAACCCGGCCGCCGCCGCCGTCCGCGCGCGGCGGCGCTCGAGCGCACGCCACGCCGCCAGCGCCCCCGCGAGCACGAGCAGCTGGTGAAGCGCGTCGCTCTGCACGCTCGAGGACGCGAGCACGCTCGCCGGGTGCACGGCGAACAGAAGCCCTGCGGCCAGCGCGATTCGCGGCGAGAGCGTGTCTCGTACCAGCGCGAAGAGCACGACGGTCGCGAGGGTCCCCGACACCACCGAGATCGCGCGGCCCGCCGCCTCGAGGTCGATTCCCGCGAGCCCGCCGATCAGCGCGATCGCCGCGCCCATTCCCGGGTGAAAGTCGTCCCGGATCACCGCCGCGAGATCCCCGCGCAGCCACGCCTCGGCGGCCGTAAGGAAGCGCGGGCCGTCGTTCATGATCGAGACGTCCTGCACGGCCTCGATCACACGGGCCACGAGCGCGACGGCGGCCACGCTCCCCGCCGCCGCCATGCGCTGCCCTCTCTCTCTCACGCGGCCTAACGTACCCCGCGCGAGTGTGGGAAGCAGCCGCCGTTCACACAACTTTTGACAATATCTCCTGCTCGAGAAGGTGAAGATCTAGGCTTGCCCGAGTATGGGAGGGGGATGCAACTGACCGGCCAGGCGAGTTCCTGCCCGTCTGAATCCTGATGAAATGGCCGAACTCGTGATCGGGCTCGTCACGCGCACGGAGAAGACGAAATATCTGGTCGCAACGGGCGAGTACAACAAGATGATCGACGCTCGCAGCGCTGGCTCGTTCGCGCGCGCGCCGGTCCCCTCGCTCGAGGGGGTGCCGATCTTGCTGAGACGAATCCTTCGCGCCGCATTCCTCGCCGTGCTGGTCGTGATCGCGGCGCTCGTCGGGGTCGGTGTCTTCGCGCGCTTCCACGACGGACCGATCGGCCCGTTCCCGGGCGGTCGGCTCGTGGCCGGCGCGCCGGTGGCCGCACCGGTCACCGATTGGTCCTTCGCGGCGGCGATCGGCACGCTCGAGCTCGAGGTCTCCCCCGATCACCCGCGCTCGGTCACGACCTGGTTCGTCGTCGTCGACGGCGTTCTCTACGTGCCGTCGGCCAGCGCCGCGAAGAAGACCTGGCCCGGCCTCGTCGAGCAGGACGGCCGGGTGCGCGTGCGCGTGGACGGCAAGCTCTACGAGCTCCAAGCGACCCGAGTCAGCGATGCCGCGATCGGGAAGCACCTCTCCGAGGCAGTCACCGCGAAGTACGGCATCGGCGACGGCCAGCCCGTCGAAGGCGCCTGGGCATTCGCGCTGTCACCACGCCCCTGATCCTCGCCTCCGGTCGCGCGCGCGCACCCGCGGGTATATCCTTGGGGTCGAACGCTCGAGATCCACCGCCGCGGAGGTTTCGTATGAGACCGAAGCTCGAGTACGGCGCGCGCCGACCGGAAGTCACCGAGCTGCAGGCGAAGCTGAATTTTCTGCTCCCCGAGCTGACGCCGGCGCTCAAGCTCGACGGGGTCTACGGCACGAAGGGCGTGGCGCGCGTGAAGGAGTTCCAGCGCCGCCACGCTCTGGTCGCGGACGGGATCGTCGGAGCGAAAACCTGGGCAGCGCTCGATGGAACCGCGCCGGCGAAGGGACCGGTGAAGACACCTGTGCCGGTGAAGCCGAAGCCTCCCGGCGGTGCCAAGCGAGTCGGCCAAGGCGCGGGCCTCATGTGTTCGGTCGGCGCGGCGCCCGGCCGCTTGTCGTTCGCGGATCCGTCGCGCTCGAGCGCGACGGTGAAGGACTGCGCGCCCCATCAGAACGTGCTGCCCTTCGGGATGTGCATGTCGATGGCGAATCCCATGGTGCAGGCGGGGATCGCGGCCAGCCAGGGGGTCATGACACCGTGCGCGTGTATGCCGGTGATCACGGGCCAGTGGTCGCCTTCGCTGCCGATCGAGAACCTCGGCAAGCCGCCGGCGCCCGCGATCGACACGGGCTCGATCTTGCACTGCGCGTGGGGCGGCATCATCCGCATCGTCGGGTAGCGTCGATGCATGGATGAGTCTCTGGAACCGACTCTCTGGTACTTCGCCTACGGCAGCAATCTCGATCCGGGGACCTTTCTCGGTCGGCGACGCATGCGGCCGATCGAGACGCGCGTCGCGGTGCTCGAGGATTTCGAGCTGCGCTTCGATCTTCCGGTGGGAGCGGGCGAGCGCGGAGTTGCGAACGTGGCGCCTCGCGAGGGCGACCACGTGTGGGGCGCGCTCTATCGGTTGACTCACCCCGAAGCCGATCGGCTCGACCGAACGGAGGGAGTTCAGCACGACGCCTATCGTCGGCTCGCGGTGCGGGCGCGACCGAGCGACGGGGCGCTGATCCGAGCTTTCACATATCACTCGGCCCGCGGTCAGCCGGGGCGCAAGCCCTCGCGCCGCTACTTGGGCCTGCTGCTCGCGGGCGCGCGGCATCACGGACTGCCGGCAGCCTGGGTGGAGCAGATGCGCGCGATGCCGCTCGCCATCGACGAGCGCGAGCGCCAGCTCCCGCTGCTCTGATCGGGACGCGCTAGCGGGGGCTCATCTCCCGCAGCCCGCTCGCTTCCCACTCTTTGGAGAGCTGGGTCAGCTTCTTCGAGAACTCCCCGAACTCGTCGTCGAACGACAGGATGATCTCGGTGGTGCGCGGGATGTCGTCGCCGGAGAGCAGGCCGCGGTAGCGATTCAGGTTGGCGAGGATGGCCTCGGCGACCTTCAGCGCGCGCTTCTCCGTCTTGATCAGCGGCGATTGCAGCGTGTAGACGTTGTTGCGGCCCCACAGGCTCTCGTCGCGCACGATCGCGATCTCGCGGTAGATGCCGTGGATCGGGTCGAAGTTGTACTCGACGCGGACCTCTTTGAAGATGTCGGAGTTGCCGGTGTAGAAGCCGCGCTCCTTCTCCACCTTGCCGAGCTGGCGGCAGCGCGGGCAGTAGAACGTGTCACCGTGGTTCAAGAGGAACACGCCCTTGGCGTAGTCCTCGCACTCGGTGTTCTCGCAGTAGCCCACGCCGCGCTTCATGCGTGCCATCTGACTCGCCCTCCCGAGGCCCTCGGGCCCCGCCGTCTCGACGCTCTCCCGCGAGGCCAGTGCCTGCGTCCAGTCGCCTGTCTCCGCAACCGGCTTTGCGGGCGGCGCGGTCCGGCGCCACCAACTGAAGCTGAGAAGTCGAAGCCAGTTCAAAACGATGAATCCCCGCGATTTCCGAACTTCCACCAGGTCCTTCCAACTTCCATGCCAGACCCGGCGCCGCTCGCCCCGTTGTCGAAGCCCCTGCCGGCTTTGACGCTCGGAGCTGCGTCTTCGCTGCACTCTAATGAGCCCGGAGCGTCTCTGCGTCCTCGGTGTCCGTCGTGTCCGCGAAGTGGAAGGCCGCTCCCCATTTGCCGGGCGGCGATGACGCGATCTGTCGCGAGCTGCACCGCAGTGGCTGGCGTACGGCCGAGACAGGGGTGGAGGGGGAGCAACGCGCGTATACGTCTGCAGGGTTCACGTGGAAGTCGCAGGGGCGTGGGCCCACGGCGATTAATCTCCAGCACGCAGGTGTTTGTCAACTCCGGCGAGAGGAGCTGCGCAAAAGCGCCGCGCGCGCGGCGCGAAGCCGCAGCGCGTAGCCCACGAGCACGATCGCGGTGACGGCGTAGGCGCAGAGCAAGTACGACATCAGGCGCTCGCACCGGCATTCGTGCGCAGCTCGCGGGCCTCGAGCGCCGCGACCTCCATGCGCCGAGCAGCCAGCCACGCGAAGACCAGCACGAAGGCGACGAGCCCCGCGCCGGCGGTTCGCCCCATCTCGGCCGGCAATCCCTCGCGCGCGGGATTGGACGGGTGCATGGTGCTGCCCTGCGCGAGATCGACGGCGAAGTACACGAACGGAATCGCGGCGGTCCCCACGATCCCGTAGACGGAGGTGAAGGTTTTGGCGGCGTCGCTCCCGAACGCCAGTCCGCGCAGGAACAAATAGGCTACGTAGATGAACCAGAGGATCAGCGTCGAGGTGAGGCGCAGGTCCCAGACCCACCAGTGACCCCAGACCGGCTTCGCCCAGATCGGCCCGACGATCAGCATCAGCGAGCAGAAGACCACGCCCACCTCTGCGCCCGCGATCGCGAGCTGATCCCAGCGGTCGTCGCGCGTGCGCAGGAAGCCGACGCCGCCGACGGCCGTGAGCGCGAAGCCGAGATAGGTCGGGATGATCGCGGGGATGTGCACGTAGAAGATCTTCTGGACGATGCCCTGCACCTGCTCGATCGGCGCGTAGAAGATGACCATGCCGAGCCAGAGCGCGAGCACCGCGGCCGCGGCCGCGCCGACGCTGCGGGCGCCGACCGCGCGCGCCTCGATGTCGCGCGAGAACCAGATGAGCCAACCGGTCGCGAGCACGACGGTGAGCATCACGAGCGCCGAGACCATCGCGTCAGTCCTCCAGCACGTAGTCGAAGACAAAGTAGCCGATCAGCGCGAAGACCCAGTCGTAGAGCACGAACGCCGCCCACCAGAGCGCGGGCACCGCGCGCTCGGCGAGCGCCTCGCCGGTGATGCGCGAGGCGAGCACCAGCACCGGCAGCACGAGCGGAAAGAGCAGCACCGGCAGCAGGAACTCGCGGAAGCGCACCGCGACCGACATGGCCGAGAGCAAGGTGCCGAGCGCCGCGAGCCCGAGCGCGCCGAGCACGCCCGCGCCGAGCGCCGCTGGCCACGCCGCGCTCCAATCCACGTCGAGGAAGACCGCGAAGAGGACGCCCGCCCAGAGCTCTACACCGATCAGTGCCAGCGCGTTCGCGCACGCCTTGCCCAGGAACACCCAGCCGCGATCGACAGGCGCCTGCACGAGCAGCGCGAGCGCACCGCCTTCGGTCTCGGACTGGAACGAGCGCGAGAGCCCGAGGACCGAGGTGAAGAGCAGCACCACCCAGAGCAGCGCGGGCGACCAGGCCAGTCGCTCGGCACGCGACGCGGGCAGGACGATGCTGAGCAGCGCCACGACGAGCAGCGCGAAGACCGCCATGTGACCGAGCCGGTCGCGCGTGCGGAAGTCGAGCAGCAAGTCCTTCGCCAGCACTGCCCGGGCGACCGAGAACCCGCTCACGCCGCGACTCCGTCCGCGTGCAGCCGGCCGGCGTCGAGCCGAAGCGTGCGGTCGAAGCGCGGCAGCGGACCGCTCGCGGCGTGCGCGGCGACGATCACGGACCCGCCGGCATCGCGCAGCCGGACGAGCAGGCGCGTGAGGCGCTCCGCCGACTCGACGTCGAGCCCGTTCCAGGGCTCGTCGAGCAAGAGGAGCTCCGGCGAACCGAGCAGCGCACGCGCGAGTCCGGCGCGGCGGCGATAGCCCTGCGAGAGCGTGCGTACGCGCTGGTCGAGCACGGGCGCGAGCTCGAGCTCGGCCGCGACGCGCTCGAGCTCCGCTGCGCCGGCGCCGCGCAGGCGCGCGCAGAAGCGCAGGTTCTCGGCGATCGAGAGCTCGCCGTAGAGCGACGCATCCTGACCGAGGAAGCCGACGCGACCGCGCACCGAGGCGCCCCCGCCGGAGAACGGATCGACACCGAAGAGCGTCACGAAGCCGCGCGTCGGTCGCGTGAGCGAGCCGAGCACGCGCAGGAGCGTGCTCTTGCCGGCGCCGTTCGCGCCGGCGAGCCAGACCAGAGTTCCTGTCTGGACGGAGAGGGAGACCGCGTCGAGCGCGCGCACCGGGCCGTAGTCCTTGTCGACTTCGCGCAGCTCGACCGCGCTCAAAGCGCCTTCCCGCAGCTCGCGCAGAAACGGTCCTCGGCGCCAGCGACGCGGCCGCACTCGCAGCTCCACTGCGACACGGCGTCGGGCGCGGTCGACGCTTGTGGAGCCGTCACGAGCTGACCGCGCTCGCGCGCGAGCGCGCCGACGGCTTCGCGGTGCAGATCCTCGCGCAGCCTGTCGCGGTCGTCGGGCGAGAGCTTGCCGGTCTCGAAGTCGTGCTCCAGATCGTGCAGTGCCGCGGCGAGCGCGGCCTTCGCGGGGCTCTCCTCCGGCGCTTCGCTCGGGGACTGCGCGATGCGCCAGCCGACGAGCGCGATCGGCCCCGCGACGAAGAACAGCAGGCCCCCCGCGAGTAGCGCGGCGACCAGCGCGATCGCGGCCTGCGGCAGCGGCGGCGCGGGCGCGAGCGCGCGAACGCGAAGCGGCAAGCGACTTCCGGCGGGCAGCTCGAAGCCGAGGAACGACTGGTAGATCACATCGGCCTCGCGCGCGGGCCGCGCGGGATGGAGCGCGCCCGCTTCGACGTCGATGCCGAAGTCCTGCACGTACACGCCGAGCTGGTCCACGGCGATCGGCAGCGCGATCACTGTGTCGAGCAAGCCGTCGGGCGACTCGACGTCGTAGCCGATCTGGAGCGAGAACCCCTGGTCGCCGGGCAGGATCGGTCCGCGGATCTCCGCGACACCGTCGCGGATCACCACGCCGTCGGGAAGCCGGCCGAACATCGCCTCGACCTCGCCGTGACCGGGCGCGAGCGCGATGCGCGCGACGGGCGGGGCGTCGGGACCGACCACGACGACCTCCGGCTCGGGGTTCGCGATCTGCGCGTTCTGCTGCACCCGCCAGACGCCGGCGCTGCGCGCGATCACCCACTGCAGCGACGTCAAGCGCAGCCGGCTCGCATCGCTCGAAGTTTCGAAGATGTTGAAGTCGAGCGTCTGCGGCTTCTCGGGTTCGCCTGGCCGGAAGACCGCGCTGCCGCCCGGGAAGACGAGCTCCCCATAGCGCGCGCGCACCAGGTACGCGGCGGGCGCGGGCAGGTCGTCGAAGCGGTAGTGACCGGTCGCGTCCGTGCGCGTCTCGCGCTGGATCGTCTTTTCACTGTCGTCGATCCCGACGGCTTGCACGACCAGTCCCGCGGCGGCCCCGGGCTTCGCGGTGTGCGCGACGCGCCCTTCGATTGCCGCGGCTTGCGCCGACGTAACACCGAGAAGTGACACGACGAGCGCGAGCGCGAACCTCCGTCCGAAGCTCAAGGCGCGCGCTCTCGAGCCGCCTTTCCGCGCGCACCCATCGGCCAGAGCAGAAGCGTGTTCCCGATCACGAAGACGAAGCCGCCGATCCAGATCCAATTCACCAGCGGGTTGATGTAGACCTTGAGCGCCGCGCTCTGGTCCGGCTCGAGCCCGGCCAGGATCACATAGAAGTCCTCCGTCAGGCTCGACGCGATCGCCGGGATCGTGGTCGGCTGCTCCTGTTGGAAGTACATGCGCTTCTCGGGCAGGAGCATGCCGACGGGCACGCCGTGCTCGTAAAGCGCGAGCCGCGCGACTGCGCCGGCGTAGTGGGGGTGGTCGACGGGGCGCACCTGGCGGTACTCGACGGTGTAGCCCGCCAGAGTCCAGCTCTCGCCGGGCTTGAGCAGCTTTGTCTCCTCGAGGTTGAACGTGGCGCCCGCGAAGCCCACGAACATGAGGATGACGGCGAGGTGGACGATGTAGCCGCCGTAGCGCCGTTGATTGCGGCGCAAGAGCTCGAAGAACGCGACGAACACGCTCTCGCCGCGGCCCATTCGCGAGCGGATGCCGCGCAGGTATTCCTCGCCGATCGTCGCGGCGACGAACGCGCACATGGAGAGGAACGCGATCGGATAGAAGCGCCGCATGCCGAACGCGACGAGCAGTGCGGCGGCGATCGATGCCGCCCCCGCGGGCCAGAGGAAGCTCTTGCGCAGATTCACCCAGGTCGCGCGCCGCCAGGCGACGAGCGGCCCGACACCGGTCAGGAACAAGAGAAAGATCGCGACCGGCCCCGCATACCTTTGGAAGAAGGGTGGACCGATCTGCACCTTGACGCCGGTGATCGCCTCGGACACGACAGGGAAGAGCGTGCCGTAGAAGACGATCGCGAGCAGCGCCAGGAACGCGTAGTTGTTGAGCAGGAACGACGCCTCGCGCGAGACGATCGAGTCGAGCCGCGTCTGGCTGCGCAGCTCGGGCACACGGCGCACGAGCAGCACCGCGTAGCCGAGCGCGAGCACGAGCACGTAGCCGAGGAAGAGCTGCCCGAACCAGCCCGCATTCGCGAAGCTGTGGACCGACTGCACGACACCGCTGCGGGTCAGGAACGTGCCGAAGACGCACAGCGTGTACGCCATGCCGATCAGCGCGAAGTTCCAGACTTTCAGCATGCCGCGCTTCTCCTGGATCATCACCGAGTGGAGAAACGCCGTGCCCGCGAGCCAGGGCATCAGCGAGGAATTCTCGACCGGATCCCAGGCCCAGTAGCCGCCCCAGCCGAGCACCTCGTACGCCCAGCGCCCGCCAAGCATCAGGCCGATGCCCAGGAAGAACCACGCCGTGAGCGTCCAGCGCCGCGTCGTCTCGAACCAGGCCGTGCCGAGCTCGCCGGTGATGAGCGCCGCGGCCGCGAACGCGAACGGAACCGAGAAGCCGATGAAGCCGACGTACAGGATGGGCGGGTGGATCAGCATCGCCGGGTGCTGCAGCAGCGGGTTCATGCCCTGGCCGCTCGACCACGCGGCGCCGGGCGGCAGCGCCTCGAACGGATTGGAGACGAAGGCCACGAGCGCGGCGAAGAAGACCACGTTCAGCATCATCACCGCGATGACCCAGGGCAGAAGCGTGCGGTTTCGCCGCCGGTTCTGGACCACGACGAGGAAGCTCATCAGGCCGAGCATCCACGTCCACAGGAGCAGCGAGCCCGCTTGTCCGCCCCAGAGCGCGACCTTGAAGATCCACGGCTGCTCGCGCGTGGAGATCTGCGCGACGAAGGCGAGATCGAAGCGATCGCCGACGAGCGCCGCCTCGAGCCCGAGCATCGCGAGCGAGAGCAGCGCGAAGACCGCGACCACCCCTCGCTCGGCGCTGGTCACGATCGCCGGCCGTCCGCGCACCGCGCCGATCACGGCGACGACGCCGGTGTAGACGGCAAAGAAGACCACGAGGTAGAGCGCGAGGCTTCCGAGCGCGACGAGCAGGGTGACGAGCATGCGGCTCTAGGTGCTCTGGCCGGGCGGCTTGGCCTCGTATTTCGATGGGCATTTTGCCATCACGCGCTCCGCCAGGAAGGTGCCGGAGTCGTAGCGCCCTTCGACCACGACCTCGGCTCCGTCCGTGAAGAGATCGGGAACATCGATGCCGAGAAAGCGGACCGAGAGCACACTTGCGCTCGTCCGATCGGCGACGTGGAAGTCGACGTGCCCCGCAGCGAGGTCCTTGGCGATCGAGCCGGCGACGACGAAGCCGTGCACGCGTGCAGGAAGGTTGGCGGTCTCGCCGCTCGGAGCCGTGACGAACGACCCGACATCCGAGTAATACCGGAACGTGCCCTCGCCAGCCGAGCCCAGCGTCAGCACCAGCGCGAGCCCCGCGAAGACCGAGAGCGCTGCGAGCGCGATCTGCACGCCCTTGCTCATTCGAACCCCCGTGCGGGAATGGGCAGCGAGGCTAACCTCGGCCCCCAGCAGCGTCAATCGCGGGCGCAGAGGGAGCGCAGCTTGGACGCAGATCTCGCGATCGACGCGGGCGACAGAAGCCTCTTCCCGAGCGCTGGCCTGCCCGAGGTCGCCATCATCGGGCGCTCGAACGTGGGCAAGTCGACGCTCATCAACAAGCTCGTCGGCCGCAAAGGACTCGCGCGCACGAGCAACACGCCCGGACGCACGCGCCGCGTGCACTTCTACCTGGTCGAGCAGCGCATGTACCTGGTCGACCTGCCGGGTTACGGCTACGCCGCGATCAGCAAAGCCGAGCGGCGCGCCTTCACACCGCTGGTCGACTCGTACCTCGCCAGCGGGCGCGAGAGCCTGCGCGGGGCGCTGGTGCTGGTCGACGCGCGCCGCGGCGCGCAGGACGAGGAGCGCGAGCTCGTGGCGTGGCTCGTCGCATCGGGCATCGACGCGCGCGCGGTGCTGACCAAGTGCGACAAGCTCGGCAAGAGCGAGCTCGAGCGCGTGCGCCGCGCGCTCGCGACCGCGCTCGCGCTTCCCGTCGAGCGTGTGGCAGCCGTCTCGGCGAAGGCGGGCACGGGCCTCGGCGCGCTTGCGGCATGGCTGCTCGCGTGGAGCGGCCTCGAGTTCCGCCGCCCGGATGGTGGGCCGCTGTAGACTCGGGACATGTTGCAGAGCGATCGCCGCATCCTCACCACGCACGCCGGCAGCCTGCCCCGCCCGAAGGCACTCACCGAGCTCTACGTGCGCCACAGCCGCGGCGAGCGGGTCGACGCGGCCGAGCTCGCGCGGCTCTCGACCGAGGCGACACGCGCGAGTGTCGAGCAACAGCTCGAGGTCGGAATCGACGTCGGCAACGACGGCGAGCAGGCGCGCGAGAGCTTCTTCACCCACGTGCAGCACCGCATGACGGGCTTCGGCGGCAGCTCGCATCGGCCGCTCATGCGCGACTTGTCGGCCTGGCCGGGCTTTCTGGCGCTGAAGGCGCCCCAGCTCGCGCGCGACAGCGTGAGCCTGTTGAGCGCGCCCAAGGCGATCGGCCCGGTGCACTCGATCGGCGCCGACGCGATTGCACGCGAGTGCAACGCCCTGCGCGCGATCCTCGACGCGCAGCCGCGGCGCTTCGCGGAGGCGTTCATCACCGCGCCGTCGCCGGGCATCGTCGCCTGCGCGATGGAGAACGCGCACTACCCGAGCCTCGAGGACTACGTGGCGGCCGTCGCCGCCGCGCTGCGCGTCGAGTACGAGGCGATCGTCGCGCGCGGCTTCCTGCTCCAGATCGACGCGCCGGATCTCGCGATGGAGCGCCACACGCTCTTCGCCGATCGCCCGCTCGACGCGTTCCTCGCCTTCGTCGACACCGTGATCGACGCCACGAACGCGGCGCTCGCGAACGTGGCGCGCGAGCGCGTGCGCCTGCACGTGTGCTGGGGCAACTACGAGGGCCCGCACACCCACGACGTCGAGCTCGAGCCGCTGCTGCCGCATCTGTATCGCGCGCGCGTGGGTGCGCTCGTGCTCTCGATGGCGAATCCGCGCCACGCCCACGAGCACCGCGTGCTCGCGCGCAACCCGCCGCCCCCCGATTGGCGCGTGATCGCGGGCGTGATCGACACGACCACGAACTATGTCGAGCACCCCGAAGTCGTCGCCGAGCGCATCGAGCGCGCCGCGGCCGCGCTCGGCGATCCGCACCGCGTCCTCGCCGGCACCGACTGCGGCTTCGCGACTTCAGCGGGCTTCGGCGAAGTGGCGGAGGAGCTCGTCTGGGAGAAGCTGCGCAGCCTGCGCGCGGGTGCGGACCTGGCGACGAAGCGGCTGCTCGGCTGAGTGACCGCGCTCGCGCGCGCATTCTTCGCGCTTGCTCTGCTCGCGGCTTCCCCGCACGCGGTGTTCACCGCGCGCGTCGTCAGCGTCGTCGACGGCGACACGCTCAGCGTCCGGGTTGGCCGCGGCGACCCGCTGAAGGTGCGGCTCGTCGAGATCGATACACCGGAGCGCGACCAACCCTACGGACGCGAAGCTCGCCAGGCGTTGACGGCGTTGGTCTCCGGGCGCGAGGTCCGGCTCGAGACCCACGGCGCGGACGATTTCGGCCGGCTACTCGCGCGTGTCTTCGTCGGCGACATCGACGTGAATGCCGAGCTCGTTCGCAGCGGCGCCGCGTGGGTGTTCCGACGCTACACCGACGATCCCCGTCTGTACGCGCTCGAGCGCGAGGCGCGCTCGCAGCGCCGCGGGCTCTGGGCGCTGCCGCCGGCCGAGCGAGTCCCGCCGTGGCAGTGGCGACACCCGGATGCGGCGGCAGAGCGCGCCGCGCCACCCGAGCCCGCGGCCTTTCGCTGCGGAACGAAGACCTTCTGCCGCGAGATGACGAGCTGTGCGGAGGCGCGCTTCTACCTGACGGAGTGCGGCGCGACGCGTCTGGACGGCGATCGCGATGGAGTCCCGTGCGAGGCGCTCTGCGCGCGCTGAGCACGGGCGGCGCTAGCGGAAGAGGTCGCGCGTCGGGTCGCGCAGTAGATCGCGCAGCCCGCCGCGACCCTCGATTGGCACGCCCTCGACCCAGACCGCCGGCTGGCCCTTGTCCTTCTCCATCAACAGTCCCGCGGCGGCGGCGATCTGGTCGGCGCGCGCCATGACGGTGACCTGGAGCTCGCGGCCGGCGCGATCAGTTTCGCCGATGTAGTTGCGCAGCGGCGCGAGGCCAGCGACGCCGATCGCGACGTCGACCAGGCCTTCGCGCCAGGGACGACCGAAGGTGTCGCTGATGATCACGGCGCGCTCGGGGCCGAGGGCACGGCGGATGCGTTCGGCCGATGCGTCGGGATCGAGCGGCAGCAGCACCGCGAGGTCGTCGCCCGGCGCGTTCGAGAGGTCGACGCCGGAGTTCGCGCAGATCAGGCCGTGCTTCGTCTCCGTGATCAGCACGCCCGGGGCGGTGCGCACGATGCGCTGCGATTCGCGCAGCACGAGCTCGGTGTGGCGCGGCTCCTTGCCGAGCTCGCGCGCGAGCTCGAGCGCGCGCGGCGACGGCTCGATTTCGGACAGGCGCACGACGCGGCCCTCCGCCTTCGAGACGATCTTCTGCGCGACGACGAGAATTCCCGGCCCGGGCGGGACGAGCGCGGCCAAGCGGGCCGCGAGGTCGTCGCCGAGCGGAATCTCGGGCAGGCCTTCGAGCGCGGTGAGTCGGATGTGATTCATCGCAGGAGCTCCCGGAGCACGTCGATGGTGCGGCAGGTGCGATCCGAGCGCGCCAGGCGCTCGGCATCTTCGGGGGTGTCGAGATCGGTGCGCACGCTCTCCGCGATCGAGGTGAGCAGGAGCGGCGCGAGCCCGCGCTCGCGCGCGGCCGCCTCGTGCGCGGCGGCGCTCTCCGGGCCGAAGCGCGCGGGGATCACGAGGGGAGGGCGGCGGAACAGCAGCGCGGTGCCGCCGTCGGCCGCGGGCGCGATCACGACCGGCGCGCGCTCGCCGGCCGCGATCACCGCGTCGACATCGGCGCCGCGCAGAAGCGGCAGATCGCCGAGCGCGACCAGCAGTGCGTCGTAGCCTTCCGCGACGACGTCGGCCGCAGCCGCATCGATCGCGGCGTTGAGCCCGGGATCGGGCACGCGCAGGCAGACCGACGCGCCGCTCGTGCGCGCCGCGTCCGCCACCGCCGCGTCGTCGGTCAGCACGAAGACGCGCTCGATCCGCTTCGCTTCGTGCAGCGCGCCGAGCACGTCGGCGACCAGCGCCCGCAGGATTCGCTCGACCGCCGCATCGTCGAAGCGGGAGCGCAGCCGCCGCTTGGCGCGCGCGAAGTCCTTCACGGGCACGGCGGCGGCGACTCTCACGCGCGTGCGCCGGCCAGCGCGAGGACGGTGCGCGCGAGCTGCGCGGCGATCTCGGGCGTGCGCATCAGCGTCTCTTCGACGCGCACCGTGAGGCCGAGCCGCTCGACCGACGCCTGATCGTGCGCGTCGCGGCGGTCGATCACCATGCCGCGGCAGAACGAGCGGTAGAGCGCCGCCACGCCCGCGGACGAGACCTCCGCGCCGACCGCGCGCAAGAGCCGGTCTGCCGGTCCCTTCACCGGCGCGCCGCCGATCAGCGGCGAGATCGACACCGCGTCGTGTCGCGCCTCGAGCGCCGCGCGCACGCCGCGCACGGCGAGGATCGTGCCGATCGACACGACCGGATTCGACGGGCAGACGATCACCGCCTCGGCCCGCGCGAGCGCCTCGAGCACGCCCGGCGCGGGCTCGCAGGCGGACGCGGCCGAGAGGTCGACCTCCGCGATGTCCTCCGGCGCGCCGTCGCGCACCATGTACTCCTCGAAGTCCGTGCGCGTGCCGTCGGCGCGCACCACGCGCGTCGGCGCGTCGCGCTCGGTCATCGGCAGAAGCTCTACGCGCACGCCGAACGCCGCCGCGATCTCGCGCACCACGCCCGAGAGCGTCGCACCAGCGCGCAGCCGTTGGCTGCGGTGGATGTGCGTGGCCAGGTCGCGATCGCCGAGCTTGAACCAGACGTCGTCGCGCAGCCGGCGGAGCGCCTCGAGACACGCGGTGGTGTCGTCGCGGAAGCCCCAGCCCGTCTCGGGGTTCACCACGCCCGCGAGCGTGTAGGTGACGATGTCGAGGTCGGGGCAGACGCGCAGGCCGAAGAAGTCGCGGTCGTCACCGGTGTTGACGATCACCGTGAGCTCTTCGGGCCGCAGCACGCGCACGAGCCCCGACAGAAAACGGGCGGCACCGACTCCACCGGCGAGCGCGACGACGCGGCGACTCATGCGCGCACTAGGGGATGGGCTCCGCGCGCAGGGCCTCGAGCTGGGCCTGCAGGCGGGGCAGGCGCTCGGCGATCTCGAGGATGGCCGGGTCGGAGGCGAGCTCGGCGCTGTCCCAGCGCTTGGTCGAGATCATCTGGCGCAGGGTCTCGCGGTCGGTCGCGATCTGCGCCTCGAGTTCGGCGACCTCTTGTGCGCGCGGATCGTTGGGCGCAAGCGTGGTCGTCGTCGGCGGCCCGGGAAATACGGGAGCCGCGCTCGGCGCGGGCTGCGAGATCTCGGGTTCCGGCGGCGCGCTCGGAGCGGACGCCGTCGGCGCGGGCTCGGCGGGCTCGGGCGTGGGCGTTGTCGTCTCGGGCGCAGTCGGGGTCGCGAGCGCGGGCGGCGGGACGGTCGCCTCCGGTGCGCGCGTCGCGCGCGGCGCTGACGCCGGCGCCGGGCTGGCTTCGATCGCGTGCGCCTCGCCGCGGAAGCGTCGGGGAACGGTGTCGCGGTCCGTCGTGTAGTGAGTCACGCCGAGCTCGTCGACCCAGCGGTACACGTCGGCCCGGCTCATCGGCGGCAGCAGGCCGACGGCTAGCGCGAGCAGAAGCGGCAGGGCGTGGCGGAGCACGCGCGGATTCTACGGCCCACCCCTGGGCCGATCAACCGACGGAGTGCGCGTGGCGCGCGTTTCTCGACGCTCGTGCGCGATGTTCACATCTCCCGAATCGCGCTTGGGATTGCTCGGGTTTTCGTCTCTCGCGCGCGGTATGCGGATTGCTCTCTGGGTGGGCCATGACCGCAACGCTCGCACTGCTTCTCGCACTCGCGTTGCCCGAGACGCTCCTGCCGGACTGGGATGGCGCCGCGCCGCCTGCGCTGCCGACCCAGCTCGTTGCGGGGCAGCGCGGGCTTCTGCTCGGCACCGACGCGGGCCTCTACGAGCGGCGCGGCGATGCGCGCGCCTGGCGCCTCGTGCTCGCGCGCGATGCCGTGCAGGCGCTCGTGCCCACAGAGATGGGCGCGCTCGTCGCGAGCGGCGGGGGACTGTTCGAGTGGAGTGCCGAGCGCGCGGAGGCGCGCGAGCTCTCGCTGGGTGCGGGCGCCGAGGCGCGCGGCGTCGCGGTCGACGCGGGCGGCACGGCCTGGATCGCGACGGCCGCCGGGCTGTACCGGCGCGACGCGGGCACGCGCGACTTCGCGCGCGAGCCGGGTGTGCCAGCGGGCGAGGTGAGTGCAGTCGCGAGCGCAGGCGAAGAGCTCTGGCTCGCGATCGGCGGCGCGCTCTGGTCCGGCTCGCGCGCGCGCGGCTTCGCGCAGCGCATGAGCGGACTGGAAGACGGCTGGTGGGAGCTCTGCGGCGCCGTCGCCGCGCCGGGCGCGACGCTCCTCTGTGTACCCGGGGGCGTCTGGCGCGTGACGCCCGACGGGGCGCGCCGGATCGAGCTCGGCGCCGGGCGGCTCTTCGCGTTGGCCCACGCCGGCGGACGCGTCTTCGCCGCGGGCGAGGGGGGTCTGTACGCCTTCGCCGACGACGAGCCCGCCGCCGGCGCGGCTCGCCAGGAGCTGTCGGTACCGGCGTACGGTCTGGCGGTCGCGAACGATGCGCTGCTCGTCGCGACCGAGCGCGGAATCGCGGCGTTCGCGCTGACGGCGCGCGGCACGCCGTCGCGGCCCGCGCCCGCGCCGCCTGCGCCCGCACCGGACAGGGCGATGCGCAGCGTTCCGCCGCGCGCGCGTGCTTCCGAGATCCAGGAGCTGCAGCGCGCAGCGCTCGCGTACCTCGAGCTCTCCCCGTCGCGGCTGGTCGAGCTCGAGGAGCGCGCGCGGCGCACGGGCCTGTGGCCCGAGCTGCGCGCATCGCTCGGCTACGACCGCGACATGTCGCGCGGCGTCGATCACGACGAAGTCTTCACGTCGGGCGTGCAAGCGCGGCTGCTCGACTCGGCCAACGACCGCAGTCAGGGGTACGCCGTCGGGATGTCCCTCGTCTGGGAGCTCTCCGAGCTCGCCTCACCCGATCAGGCGCTCGCCATCTCGCGCGAGCGGCGAAGTCTCGTCACGCTGCGCGACCAGGTTCTCGAGCGCGTGAACCACCTCTACTTCGGACGGCTGCGCCTGCTCGCGCAGATCGACGCGCTCGACGCCGCCGACACCGCGAAGCGCGCGACGCTCGAGCTCGACGCCGCGGAGCTCGCCGCGCAGCTCGATGCCTGGAGCGGAGGCGTTTTCTCGCGCCTCGAAACGAACTCACCCCTCGAAACACAAAGGGAACCCTGATGAATCGCAAATCAACGACCCTGCTCGGCGCGTCGGCACTCGCGCTGGGCTCACTGCTCGCGCCGTCGGCGCACGCGGTGCAGATCAGCGAGGTGCTGTACGACGCCGTCGGCACCGACAACGGCACGGTCTTCGTCGAGCTCTGGGGCGCGCCAGGCACTTCGCTCGACGGCTGGCACATCGAAGGCGTGAACGGAGCGGACGGCGCGGTCGGGCCGAGCCTCGCGCTCACGGGGCAGATCGGCGCGGGTGGCTTCTTCGTGGTCGCCGACTCCGACGCCGGCACGACACAGGTCGCGAACGCCGACCTGCTCGCGAACTTCGACTTCCAGAACGGGCCGGATTCCGTCGTGCTGCGCGATGCGCTGGGCAACGTTCTCGACGCGCTCGGCTACGGCGTCTTCGGGGTGGCGGAGATCTTCGCCGGGGAGGGCAGCCCCGCGCCTGACGGCCTGGCCGGTCAGAGCCTCGCGCGCGTCTTCGCCAATCGCGACACGAACGACAACGCCGCCGACTTCGCACTTCTCGACACCCCCACGCCCGGCAGCGGCCCACTTCTGGTGCCCGAGCCCGGCGCGGCTGCGCCACTCGCGCTCTTCAGCTGCGCACTCGGCCTGGCGCGCAGATTCCGCTCTCGCGTTCCCTCCGCGGTCCGCTAGGACCGCCCCCCTGGTGCCCCGGTCGACTTCCCTTCTAGCCGGCCGGGGCACCTTTTCGGGAAGCGCGCCTCAGGAATGCACACGGCGCGCGCCGATACGTTGCGTGGCCGAAGTGCGTCTCGCACAATCGGTCGCGGAGGGGTGCGAGAGGCGATGGTCGGCGGCTTCAACACGAACATCCGCTACCGCGGGCAGATCTTTCACGTCCAGACCGAGGACGGCGGGAAGGAGAGCCCGAGCATCATCACGCTGCTGTATCAGGGCGGAGCGATCCTCGTCTCGAAGAAGATGAGCTACGCCGATCAGGTCGACGACGCGGATCGCGAGTCGGCCGTGCGCCAGCTGATGGAAGCGCAGCACAGCGCGATGGTGCAGGCACTGAAGTCCGGCAAGCTCGACGACAAGCTCGGGCTGGTGTCGGCCGATGCGCAGACTCATCCGCCGGCCGGTCACGTCGCGCCCGCAGCGGAGTTCGGTGCAGGCGTGATCACGCGACGGTCGCTGGACGAGGTGATCGTCGCGCATCTCGCCACGCGCTAGACCGACTCGGCTTCGCCTCCCCTCCAGGAGATGAGGCGAGCATGATCCAGATGTATCACGTCGACCTGCGCTACACGGGCGGGACGTACGGCTTGCGCGACATCTCGCTCACGCTCGAGCGCGGCGAGTTCGTCTTCCTCACCGGCGCCAGTGGCGCGGGCAAGACCTCGCTCTTGCGGCTGCTCTTCGGCGCCGAGCAGCCCAGCGCCGGCCAGATTCTCGTCGCCGGGCGCAACATCTCGCGCCTGAAACCCGCGCAGGTGCCGGCGCTGCGCCGT
>Ga0210377_10000648_pt1 | contig 33072 bp, 27 predicted proteins | sample PLM4_65_b1redo_FD_155480 | JGI IMG/M metagenome (GOLD analysis project Ga0210377, IMG submission 155480) | Groundwater sediment microbial communities from an aquifer in East River, Colorado, USA - PLM4_65_b1 redo | ecosystem: Environmental > Terrestrial > Soil > Riparian zone | place: USA: East... | reverse complement strand
GCCGAACCAATCCCCGCTCGGCGGCGGGTCATCGACTACGCGGGCCAGAAGGTCGACGTAAAGGAGAGCCGCCGGAGGCAGGTGCGGCCCCACATCTACCTGTTCTGGGTGAGCCCGAAACGGGCCATCGACGGCGCCATAGGCGGGAGCGGCGCCGAGTTCATCAACCACGGCTGCGAACCCAACCTGGTCGCCCGGGTCCGCAAGGGGCACGCCACGCTGGTGAGCCTCCGCCGGATCGAGCGGGGCGAGGAGCTGCTGTTCGACTACCGGCTCTCCGGCGACGTGCCCCCGCTCGCCTGCCACTGCGGCGCCCGTTCGTGCCGCGGGATCATGAACCGTCCGCCGGAGTGGGAACCTCCGCGCCGCGTGGCCCGCGTCGCCCATCGTGGCGCTGGGTGACGGGACGCGCCGCCAGTCGGTCCAGGCCCGGCCTCACCCCGGCGCCGGGAACCAATGCCGCGTGCGGTTGCACACCCCCACGACCGACAGCATCACCGGCACCTCGACCAGCACGCCCACCACCGTGACGAGCGCCGCGCCCGACTCGGGCCCGAACAGCGCGATCGCGGTCGCCACGGCCAGCTCGAAGAAGTTGCTCGCGCCGATCAGCGCCCCCGGCGCCGCCACGTCGTGCGATACCCGGAACCGCCGCATGAGTCCGTAGGCCAGCCCCGAGTTGAAATACACCTGAATCAGGAGGGGAATGGCGATCAGGATCACGTGGAACCAGCGGCTCACGATGTTGTCGGCCTGAAACGCGAAGATCAGGACCAGGGTCGCCAGCAGGGCCAGGACCGTGACCGGCTGGAAGAGTGCCACGTAGGTGCGGGCGAACCACTGCTCCCCTTTGAGCCGGATCAGTACTACACGACTCAGGCTCCCCAGCGCGAGGGGGATCACGATGAACGCGATCACGCTGTAGAACAGCACGTCGTAGGGCACCCGCAGGGTGCTGGCGCCGGTCACCAGCAGCCCTACGATGGGGGCGAAGAGCACCAGCATGATCAGGTCGTTCAACGACACCTGCACCAGCGTGTAGGCCGGATCCCCGTCCGTGAGGTACGACCACACGAAGACCATCGCGGTGCATGGCGCGGCCGCGAGGATGATCGCCCCCGCCACGTACTGGTTGGCCAGCTCCTCTCCGATCCATGGCAGGAACAGCACCCGGAAGAAGAGATAGGCGATGGCCGCCATCGAGAACGGCTTCACCAGCCAGTTCACGAACAGGGTGATCAGGATCCCCGTGGGGCGGCGGCGCACGTCGGCGATGCTCCGGAAGTCGATCTTGAGCATCATGGGGTAGATCATCAGCCAGATCAGCACCGCGATCGCCACGTTGATCTGGCTGCCTTGGGCGAACTCGAGCCCGCGCACCGCGTTGGTCACGCCGGGAAAGGCCCGGCCCAGCACCACACCCAGGACCATGCAGAGCGCCACCCAGACCGACAGGTACCGCTCGAACGGGTTCATCCGCTTGCCGCCGGTCATGCTCCCCCGGTCCGGAGGTGTTCGGCGAAGTCGTTGGGCAGGTCGCTCTGCTCGATGGCCCGCGCAGCCCGGTCCACGTCGTATTCCACCCGGACGTGCTCAATCGCCAGGCCTCGCGGCGTCACTTCCAGCATGACGTAGCCCGCCCGTCGGTCGCCGTCCTTGGGGCGGCCCACGCTGCCCGTGTTCACGAAGTGGGTGCCGTCCACCACGCGATGCCACGGCTGGTGGGTGTGGCCGAACGCCACCACGTCACCCCCGCGGGCGCCCGTCTGGCGGGCCATCTTGAGATTGAAGGCGTCGCCCCGATCCTGGGTCCAGTAGAACGTGTTGAGCGTCGGATTGCCGTGCACCAGGATAATGGTGGGCCCGGCCACGTGACCGCCCAGCGGGCGGACGTCGAGGCGGAAGGGCAGCGCGCCCAATCGGCGCTTGGTCGCGTCGCTGGTATGCGCCAGGGTCCACCGGTAGCTCAGGTGCGACAGCGCTTCCTGCTGCGGGTCTTCGTACTTGCAGCCACAATGCTTGTAGTGGGTGGCGACCGTGGAGTCGTAGTTCCCCGCCACGCCGGCAATGCCCCGTTCCACCAGCAACGCCACGACCTCGTCGGGCCACGGCGCGTAGCCCACGAGGTCGCCCAGGTGGTAGATGGGGGCGTGCGGCTCCCGGCGCTCGACGTCGGCCAGGACCGCCCCGAGCGCCGGGAGGTTGGCGTGCACGTCGGACAGCAGGACCAGCCGCATCAGGCGGCCGGCCTGGTGGCCCGCACGAACGCGCTGAAGAACTTGCCGTCCACCAGCGGCGCGATCGCGTCCACGTCGAGCCCGCCTTCCTCGATGGCCGCCCGCGCGTCTTCGGCCCGGTACACCCGGGTCTCTTCCAGGCCGATGTTGGTGAAGCCGGCCGCCGCGAGCTTGGCGCGGTACTCGTTCTCCTCCAGGGCGCCCGCGATGCAGCCGATCCAGAGCTCGACGCTCTTCCGCACGGCGGCCGGGACGTCGCCCCGCACCACCACGTCCGACACCGCGAACCGGCCGCCGGGCTTCAGGACCCGGAAGGCCTCGCGCAGCACCTGGTTCTTGTCGGCCGCGAGATTGATGACGCAGTTGGAGATGATCACGTCCACCGAAGCGTCCGGCAGCGGGATCTGCTCCATGTCGCCCCGGAGGAACTCGACGTTGGTGACGCCGGCTTTGCGCTGGTTCTCCCGCGCCAGGGCCAGCATCTCGTCGGTCATGTCGAGGCCGTACGCCTTGCCCGTGGGGCCCACGCGCCGGGCCGAGAGCAGCACGTCGATCCCGCCGCCCGACCCCAGGTCGAGCACCACTTCGCCCGCCTTCAGCTCGGCCAGGGCCGTGGGGTTGCCGCAGCCCAGCGAGGCGCGCACCGCCGCTTCCGGAATCGTGGCCGTCTCTTTCTCAGTATAAAGATCGCGGGTGATGGGGTCGGCGGACGAGCCGGTGCAGCCGCAGCCGCAGCCGGTTCCGCCTTCCACGCCCAGGGCGCGGAGCGCATACCGCTCGCGCACCACCTGCTTGATGTCCGTCTTCGTCTCGCTCATCGGGTTCCATCCACCTAGGGAATGTTGATGTTCGGGCTCCAAGAGAGGGCGGTCACCGTCCGCCCGTCCTCACCCCCTGTCCCCCTCTCCCTGCGGGAGAGGGGGGACTGCACTTCAGCTAGGCGCACGCACAACCCGGCCGCCCCAGGCGCGCCGACTCGTCGTACGTCGCCAGCGCCTCTTCGAGGGAGCAGACGCAGGCCTCCAACCGCTCCCGATTCATGGCGTAGTAGTTCCACCGCCCGTCCTTGCGCACCGTGATGAAGCCGGCCTGCCGGAGAATCTTCAGGTGGTGCGACAGGAGGGGCTGCGGGATGTCGATGACCGACGCCAGCTCGCACACGCACTGCTCTCCGTGGGCCACTAACTCCAGAATCCGGAGCCGAGTGGGATCGCCCAAGGCGCGGAAGCGGCTGGCGGTATTCATGACGACAGGCTTGGTCTGCATGGGTGGACTATACATCAATGACTATTGATGCGTCAACCCCCGGCCTCCAGCAGCGCGACCAGCTGCGCCGGTTCCGAGACTTCGGCCCAGATGCGCTCGGCCCGAAGGCGCTCAAGGAATCCCGGCAGCTCGTCGGGGGACTTGGCCCACAGGGCGGCGACGAACCGGAGGCCCGCATCCCGCGCCGCCTTGGCGTCGTTCACCGAGTCCCCCACATAGACGGCGTGCTCCGGCACGACCTCCAGACGCTCGATCGCCAGTTTCAGTCCCTCGGGCGAGGGCTTGGGCTCGGACACGTCCTCGTCGCCCACGAACACCGCGAAGTCGCCGAGGGAGAGGAGATCGCGGGTGATCTCCCAGGCCCCGCGGCTCTTCCCCGTCACCAGCCCGACCGTGAGACCGTTCGCCCGGAGCGCGGCCAGCGCCTCGGCAACGCCGGGATACAGCCCGCCGCACAGCTCGGTGTGGAGCAGGCGGTAGTACCGGAGGAAGTCGGCGTGGGCCTCCGCCACCCGCTCGGCCGGTACCGCCCGGCTGAAGGCGCCGAGCTCGGAGGTAGGATGGAGTGCCCGCAACTCGTCGAACGTGAGGCGCCGCCCGACGTACGGCTCGAGCGTGCGCAGGTAGCACTCGAGGTAGAGGTCCCAGGTGTTGACCAGCGTCCCGTCGAGATCCAGCAGGACGCACCGGACCGGACGGGCAACGGACGGGCGTGCCGGGACGGCCGTGGTCGCCTACGAGAGCAGGATGATGAGGAGCACCGCGAACGCTACCGCGCCGATCAGCACCCAGGCGACCGGCGAGAGCTCCGGCAGCTGGATGTCGGGGAGGGGAATATGCAGCGACCGCCGGCGCGGCGCGGGCGCGGGCGGGCGCGGGCGCGGCGGGGGGACGGAGATCGGCGGACGCGCGGCGGCGGGCGGGCGGACTGGCGGGCTGGCGACCGGTCGCGGTTGCGGGGGCGGCGGGGGGGCCGGGCGCGCCGGCGGGCGCGGGGCCCCCGGCGACTCGACCGAGACCGAAAGCCGGCGGAGGACGTTGGTCTGGCCGATCGAGAATTCCTCGGCGCCTTCGGGCCGGACCCGAAGCGCTTCGATGCGGCTGGTGGCGAGGTTGCGGGCGAAGTAGACGACCCCGGGGCCGTCGCTGTGCCCCATCTCGCCCAGAATCTCGTAGCGCCCGCGCGCCGCCTCTTCGACCGCCGCGCGCAGGTCCTCCCGTGCGCGGGGCGACGCGTGGGTCCCTGCGTCGCCCCACAGCGCGGACCCGCACTTGCTGCAAAACCGCGCCCAGTCCGTGAACGGCGCCCCGCATTTCCCGCAGGTCCCTTCCGGCGATGGCAGCGTCGGGTCGAGCTGCCGAACGAGTTCCATCTGGTATTCCTGCGGCCCTCTTCCCCGGCTCAGGCGCAGCGCTACCAGTCCGCCCCCTGCCTTGGCGCGGGCCAGGAACAACACCGACCCGTCACGAGCATTCCGCGCCACCTCCCCGAGCACCTCGAAATCCGGGGCGGCCGTCGCCCGCACCGCCGCGAGCACCGCGTCCTCCGGGCCCGTCCCCTCGCCCACCGCCGGCAGGTGGAACCGCGTGCCGCCGGTTCGCCGCAGCTCGGTCACGCCGCGCGCCTTTCCCTACTGGCAATCGGGAGCGCGTTCCCGTCGCTCCGTCCAGGTGACCTGGCGCTCGTTCCGCGGCACGCGGACGATGTCCAGCGGGTACGCCGCGGCCGGGAACGACCGGCAGGCCGTGATCGTGCGAACGATCGCCACGAAGACGCCGGCGCGGACGCCGGCGCTATCGATGCGGATCTGGTCGCCAGGATGCATCTGCCCGGCCGCTGCCACCAGCACCATCTCCCGCGCGAAATCCACCTGGGGCAGTTGGGGTGGCGCCGCCTGGGTGGATGTGGCCTGGGCCCAGACCTGCTGCCAGGTCGCCATGTCCTGGACCGCGAGCCGGACCGAGTCGGTGAAGGCCGGTCCGTCATCCGAATACAGGCGCGCGGTCGCCAACACCGGTGTCAGACTCGGGAGCACGACCATGCCCCCTCCCCGGCCGCACGCCAGACCCGTCACCGCCCCACCCAACATCAGCACCACGATTGGCCGTCGCATGGTTCACCCGGGCTCTAGTCCACTTCATAGTTACCGCTTCATAGTTACCGCGCGATGCGGCCGACGCAACCGAGCCCGGCGAAGAAGCCGCGCTCGAAAACCTGGGCGCCGGCGAGCACGACGTCCGCTTCGAGCGCGACGGCCTCCCCCTGTGCATCGAGCTGCCACCGGACCACGGACGCCGCCCCGCCGGACCGCCACTCGCCCTGCTGAAACAGCCGGAACAGGGCCCACGTCCCCCGGTGGGCGAGTCGCACCTCCCGGCCCCGGACTTGGGCGGTGAGCTGGACATCGCTGGCCCGCGGTCCGACCCAGGAGAAGGGACGCTGCGCGGTGGCGGTGCGGGTCCAGCGCCCAGTGTAGCCGTCCACGCTCAACGACACCGTGGGAACCGCGTCCGAGAGCTGGGGCTTGAACACGAAATCGACCCGCGCCGTGTCGCCCGCCGCCCAGAGTGCCCGGGAGATGCCCGCCGCCCGATTGAAGAACTGCACGAAGTCGCTCGACACCGGTACCGGGCCGCCGACCCGGGGGGCGTACCGGGTGCCCTGCAGCGCCAACGAGCCCTGCAGGTAGTCGTTGTAGAACCCCCACAAGGCGCCCGTGGTCGGCTGGAACATCGCCGCGACCTCGTCGTACGCCGCTTCCGTCGTCGTCGCCGGATTGAATGGGTACTTCGCGACGAGCGGATGAAACAGCGCGCAGAATGACGCGCCCCGGCTGTTGATGGCGGTGCTGGGCAGGCGACCCACCATCCCTTCGATGCGCGACACGGGGGTCTCCATGAGCCGCTGGACCACGCTGCTGACGGTTCCGGCCTCGCCCTGCGGCGGGAAGGTCAGCGCGAGCTGGCGCACCGCGTCCTTGGCGGCGCGGGCACTCTGGAGGGTCTGCTCGGTGAGGGCGCCGGCCTCGCCGGGCGACGCGCCGGCCGCCTGCTCGACCAGATTGCCCAGGGCGATCAGCGCGTTCATGTAGCCCTGGTTCGACTCGCCGATGTAGGTGTCGGCCGCTCCGGGCGGGACCACGAGTTGAACCGCCCGGAACGCCCGACCGACCGTCGCCGAATCCACCGCGGTATGACGGGACGCCAGCGCGAACAGCTGCAGCAAGGGCGATTGGTTGCCGCTCAGCAGCCGCAGCTTGCGGGCCGCGTCGGACAGCCCGCCGAAGTCCGCGAGCCCGGCCGACGTCAGGTAGGTGGTCCAGTGGCGGACGTAGTCGGCCGTGTAGCGCGCCCGCAGCTGCGCCACCAGGCCCGCCCGGTCGAGCTGCACCGGCGCGCTCTCGCCCACCACCCAGTCCTCGGCCCGCAGGAATTCGTCCACCCGACCGAACGCGGCTTCCATCGCGGCCCACCCCGTCTGGGTGAAGGCCGCCGGAATCTCGTACGGGTCGTTGAGCACCGCGCCGGCGGTGGGGAACGCGCGATTGAACCGGATCGGCTCGGTTCCGCCACCGGCCCTCGCCACCATCAGCTGGTACAGGCGTTCGGGGCCGGCGTAGCGGCGGAGGAGGTCGCGCGTACGGGCGACGAGCGCGCCGTCGGCCTCGGCCCCACACCCGCCGTCGTGGCAGAAGGCCCCCGCATAGAACGTGAACTGCGCCCGCGCCAGCTCGGTGCGCTCGGGATCGAGCTGGCGGCCGTCCAGCCACCGGTCGAGCAAGACCGGCACCAGGAGGCCCGGGTCCATCCGGTCGGTGCGGTTCGTGATCATCAGGTACGCCCGAAGCAGATCGTAGGCTCGACCGTAGTCCCCGCCTTGCGTGTCGGAGTCCGACAGGGCCCGCAGCGCGCGATGCAGGGCCCCCCGGGCCGGGGTGACCAGCAGTCGTTCGATCCGGTCGCGATACAGGGTCCCCGCCGTCCGGGCCAGGTCGGCTCCGGTGTACAGTCCCCACCCCAGGCGCAGGGGACGACCCTCGGTCCGGTGGCCTTCGAGCCGGGCCAGCTGCCCGCGCAGCGTGTCGAGCCGGCGCAGGGTCTCGACGTCCGGGACCCCCGGATCGCTCACGTCGGCCGGGGGGACCGCCCGCGCGGCGGCCAGCACGTCGCGCTCCAGCCTTCGGTTGTTCACGAACGAGGTGAGGAATCCGAGCCCCAGGACCAGGCTGACGGCGGCGACGGCCGCGAGCCCGGCGCGGCGGACCGCGCCGACCCCGGTCCCGCGCCTCGCCACCGCCGCGGCCGCGCGGTCCCGCAGGACGACGTCCCGGAACATGCGGCCGAGAAACACCCACTCGGGCACGCGCCGGCCCGGGGGCGCCGGGGCGGCCACCTCCGGCGCTCCCCCGAACACCGCGGTCGCCCGCCGCGCGGCGGCCGTGGCGGCGGCGGGGGGCGCGGCGCCCTCCTGGACGTAGCGCGCCCGTACCCCGCTGAAATAGAAGCCGCGGAGCACGGGGCTGGTGGCCAGGTGGCGCGGTCGGCACAGCTCCACCAGGAACTGGATGATCGGCGTTTCGAGCTTCCGCAGCTCGCGGGGGAACTCGTACGCGGCGCCGCGCCGAGTGATGTCCGGCTCACGCGCCAGCCAGTCGAGCCGCAGCGCCCCGAGCGCGTCCGCGACCTGCTGGAACGCCCCCGAGACCCGCGTGAATTCCTCTTCGGCATACAGACCCGCGGCCGCCCGATCCGGCCAGCGCAGGGCCGCGCCCAGCGCCTCCCAGGCTTCCTCGCGCGTGCAATGAGCGACGAATTCCGCGAAATAGGGGAGGCGGTCCAGCTTGGTGAACCAGACGTACACCGGAAGCTGGACGCCCATGCCGCGCGCCAGCTGCACCAGCGCGGCGCGCAGGTCGCGCGCCGCCTGCGGCACCGCCTCGGCGGCGTCGGGCTGGAGGAACGCGTCCACCGGGAAGCAGACCACGGCCGAGCGTGAGGCCTGGGGCCGCCCCGTGAGTGCGGCCGCCATCCGTGGCGGCGCCAGATGGCGGATCAGTCGGGCCCACCCCCCGGGCGAGGCGAGCAGGGCGCCGCCGGCTTCCACCATGACCGTGTCATGGACGTACCAGACGTTGACCGCGCTGGTCGGGCCGACTTGATCGCCCTGGAAGACCGCCCCGGCGACCAGGTCGGGGTCGAGGCCGCTGCGCGTGACGGACGTCGTCTTGGCGCTGCCGGCCGGTCCGAGGACGACGACCATCGGGCGCCGGGCGAACCCACGGGCGCCGGCCTTGCCCACGGCGGCGAGTCGCGCCCGGGCCGTCGCCAGCGCCGCCTCCAACTCGTCGTGGGCTTCGCCTCCCCCTCGCCGGCCGGCCGGCCGGAGGAACCAGTAGACGAGGCCGGCGGCGGTGATCCCGAGCAGCCAGAGCCCGACCCTGAGCGCCCAGAGCTTGCCGCCCGTCAGCCCGGCCCACGATCCCAGAAACCATACCAGCACGACGAACACGAACAGCGCCCCGAGGATGGTCACTCGGGGAAGCGTCGGAGGTCGGGGCGGGACCGGGACGGCCGGCGTCATGGAGCGGAGGCGGCGAGGGCGCGCAGCGCGCCCAGCCCGGCGCGCAGCGACACCTGGAACCCGACGAGCAGGACGAGCGCGATGACCATGCCGGCCGCGGCGATCAGCGCGAGCCGCAGGAGCCACGGATCGCCCGGCGGCCGGATCCGCTCCTGCGCCGGCGGGGCCCACGCCGGGCATAACGCGCCACCCCTGCCCCGCCAGCGGGCGAGGCGCTGCGCGGCGGCCGACATCCACTGCTGGCGCTCGCCTTCGCCGGCGCCCGCGTACCGGCCGCGAAACCCGAGCAGGAGACAGAGCAGGTAGACCTCGAGGACGTCGGCCACCGCCTCGGCGTCCTCGCGCCCGAGCAACTCTCGCAGCCGTTCGTAGAAGACTTCACCGCCGATATGCCCGCCGAACAGCTCTTCCTGCAACGGCTGGCGGGCCCAGTCGCGGAACGCGACCTGCCGGGACTGCAGCACCGACTCGTCGAGCAGGACGACCACCGCGTAGACCGCGAGGCGGACTTCCTCGCTGGGGTAGCCGCTCTTCCGCGCTTCGTCGTGGGCGGTCGCCAGGACCTGTTTGAACTGCTGGCGGAACCCGGCGGGGTCCGGCACATCACGCCGATCGCTCCGGACGCGAACGATCGCGGTGATCGCTTCCTGGAGCGTCAGCGCCAGCCGCCCTGGTCGCGGCCCGGTGGCGGCCGGCGCGCGCCCTTCGCGACCGAGCGCCGTCATCGGCCTATGCGCGGGACTGACCGCGCGCCCAGCTCACCGCGTGGAGCGGGCATCCGTCTCGAGCAAGACCCACAGCTCGAGCTCCACCGCCGCCAGCGCCTCGGGCACGTACACCCCGACCTCGCCGGTCTGAAGCAGTGAAGCCCAGCAGGGCCCGCTCTGGCCGAGCCGGAAGTACTGGGTTCCCGCGCGGGCGGACAGCCCCGACGGAGGAATCGGCAGGTGCTCGAGCGGCAGGCCGGGATAGGCTTCCTTTACCAGGCGCGCGATGTGCTGAGCCGAGCATACTTTGACCAGTTGCGGGACGGTGGCGACCAGTTGAGTAGAATCGCCGCCGGGCGCGCCGGGGCGAACCCCCAGCACCCATTGCGCGGGCCCGAAGCAGCGGCGATCGGCCACGGCGCCGGTGAGCAGGAGCCGACGGGAGCGATCCAGCGGAATGGCGATCGCGTTGCCGGAGACCGCGACGTCCAGCTGCCCGCGGATGTACCGGTCCAGGGCCCCGAGACAGTCCCCGAGGCGATCGTGATCGAAGGCCGGCAGGGTGCGCGGATGCACGTCCAGCGCGAAGGTGCAGAGCGCGCCGGCCAGCCGACTCAGCTCCAGGTACAGGGTCTCGGGCCGGGAGCGGCGCACCGTGAGGTGGTGGCGCAGGCCCGCCAGGCTGGTCTGCACCGCGTGCGCCAACCAGAAACTGGCCACGTCCCGCGTGGCCCCTCCCCGCTGGCGGCCCTCCTGCAGCCCGTCGGCCTTGGCTTCGAGGATCTCCACCAGTCGCTGAAGCAGGTGCATGACCCGCTCGCTGGCGCCGATCTGCAGCAGGGGCGGGACGTACTCGACGTCGTAGACCAGTTGTCCGGCGCCGTCCCGGCGAACCTGCGCGAGCGGCAGCGCGACGAGTCCCTCGCGCAGCTCGTCATCGAGCAGCAGGACGAAGTTCTTGCGCGCTACGCCGACCGGCTTGGCGTCTTCCCCGGTGGTGTCATCCGGCGTCATCGCGGTCGCCGCGACGTAACGCCGATCGCGACCATCGGCTTCGTTCTGCAGCGCGCAGTTCGGCCCCCCGGGGCGATCGGGCGGGATCGCCAGGGACAGGCGGTAGGCGTCCTGGGTCGGGGAAAGGAGAGGTCGGATATCCCGCGGCTCGGGGAGCGGGTCGGCCTCCGGGAAATGGAACGGGAGGCCGTCGGGCATGATCCCGCGCGCATGGAGCAGGGCGACCGTACCGTTCCCCAGGGCCTCCGCATCCATCTCGAGACCGGCCAGGCCGTACGGTTTGTGATAGAGGTGAGCCAGCGCGAACGCGATGGAGCGTTCGAAATACCGGCTCTGGCCTTGAAAATGGTGCTGGGCGAGCGGCATGCCCTCGCGCCACAGGACCCTGGCCGATAGCTCCATCCTCTCCCCGCGTTGAGCGCCACGACCCGGCCGCCGGCCCGCCGCCGCACGCTCGGGTCCGGGTTTGCCAAATGGCGTCGGCGGCTATAATTATACCACTTCATCGACGAGAGCAACCGGCGCCGCGCACGGTACTCGTCGCGCTTCCGCGGCGGTCCCACCCGCGCCTTCCGGTGCCCTCACCCGTTCACCCGGGCCGCGCCGTCACCGAGCCGAGCCGTCATTGATGACCCAAGAGGAGCTTCGCGCGCAGTTCACGTTCCTGCGACAGGTGGCCTCCGGCCCCGTCGTGACGCACTACGCGCGCGACCCCGCCGGCCGGTTTGTCATGGTGCATCTGCTGGAGGGGCTTTCCCAGCCCGGACGGGACGCCCTCATGGGGGCGCTGAAGCGCTTGAGCGCGGGCCACCGGGCCCGGGTCCTCCAGCAGCTGGACGTCGACGGCGCGCCGGTGATCGTCACGGAGTACCTCCAGGGATTCACCACGTTCGACGCGTGGCTCGAGGGACGTGCGGGGCAGAGCCATCCCGGCCAGGCCGTCGAGGCCACGCCGGGAGCCGCGGGCACCCATCCGGCGGGACAGTTCACCCAGTTGTTCGGCCCCCCGTCTCTGACGGAGGCTCCTCCTCCGGAGAAGAAGAGCGCCCCGTTCGACCCGGATGCGACGATCATCGTGGCGCCCCGGAAACCGGTGGAGTCGAAGCCGGTCACGCCGGCGCCGCCGACTCACCCATCGCCGCCGACTCCCCCAACGCTGCCGACTCCCCCAACGCCGCCCGCCCCCCCTCCGCGCTCAAAACCGGTGGTGCGGTGGCGGGCGGACGCGCCCGCCGAGCCGGAGCCCACGCCGCCACCCGTGGTGCAGTGGAAAGCCCCGGCGGCCCAAAAGCCGGACGCCCCGCCGCGCCCGCCGGTGCCGCCCCCCGCACCGCCCAAGCCGCCCGGTGAGTTCACCAGCGTGTTCGGTCCGGCCGACGCCGATGCGGCCGCGCCGCCCGCGCCCGCGCCGCCCCCGGCCGCGCGGACGTCGCCCCCGGCGGCGACCCCGGCGCCGGCCCCCTCGGAATTCACCCGGACCTTCCGGCCATCCCCGGAACCGCCCGCGCCTCCCCGCCCGGGTTCGCCCCGTTCCAGCGACTACGTCCGGGCCTTGCACGACACCGCGCCGGCGCGACGCGAGCCGTCGCTCCCGCCGCCACCCGCGGCGCCCGGCCCGCCGCCGGCCGGGGCCTCCCCACCCATCGCCCAGCCGGGAGAGTTCACCCGACTCATGGCCGGGTTGCCGAGCACGCCGCCGGCCGGAGGCACGCCGCCGCCGCCGTCGGCAGCTCCGGGGTCCTTTACGCAGATCATAGCGCCCCAGTCCGGCACGCCGCGGCCCGCCCCTGCCCCACCCGCCCGTCCCAGAGCCGAGCCGGTGGAAGCCGACGAGCCCGCCGAACGGGACCCGCGGACGACCGTGCTGGTCATCGCGCTCGCCGCGCTGGGGCTGACGGCGCTGCTCCTGGTGCTGTTTGTGGTCCTGACGTAGGGGGCGGAACGCGCCAGCGACGCTAGGCCGTCGGCAGGACGATGACCAGCTCCAGCTGCGGGTTCGGGAAATCCGACGGCACATAGGCCGCCAGGTTGCGCCCGCGCGCCACGCCTTCCCAGTCGGGTCCGGACCGGGCCAGGCGAAAGTACAGATAGCCCAGCTTGACCGGGACCGCGCTCGGCGGACTCGCCACGTGCTGCAACTCGAGCCCCGGCAGGGCCTGCTTGATGAGCTGGCCGACGCGGTCCGACGAGCTCACCTTCACCAGCTGCGGAATCCGACGGGCCAGCTCGTCCTGCCGCATCTCGGCGTTGACCGCCAGGAACCACTCGGCGGCGCTGAGGTAGCGGTCCTGGTCGATCGCCGCGGCGTAGACCGCCGGCGCCACCGGCTTGAGCGGCAACGAGGCGTAGTTGGCCGGCACGACCGTCTCGAGCAGGTATCGCACTTTCTCATCCAGCTCCCCGAAGCAGCGCGACAGGTCCGTGTGGTCGTACCCGGGCAGGTCGCGCGGATGCAGGTCGGTGGAGAACGTCGTGAGCGCGCCCGCCAGCTCCAGCATCCCGGCGAACAGCTCCGCCGGATGACCGCCGCGCGTCTCCATCAGATGGCGGATCAGCGGCAGGTGGGTGTTGACGGTGTACAGCAGCCAGAAGCTGGCCACGTCCGAAATGCCGAATTCGGCCAGGGTCTGGTTGCGCTGTCGTCGCTTGCCGGCGAAGAGCGTACTCTTGGCGGACAGGATCTCCACCAGCCGCCGGGCGACCGCCATCAGAAACTCGCTCGCGCGGATGTCGATGACGGGCGGCACGAACCGCGGATCCAGCGTGAGCTCGCCGCTGGGCGCGCGCAGCACCCGGGCCACCGGCATGGCCGTCACGCCGCTCAGCGATTCGCCCTCGACGAGGAGGCGGAAGTTCTTCTGCCCCACGAGCACCGGCCGCTCGGCCAGCCCCGTGTTCTCGTCTCGCCGCATCAGGACTTCGGAGACGTAGCGCGCGTCCCGGTCCTGCCGCGGCTCGGCCACGTTGACCCCGCCGTACCGGTACTCCGGGATGGCCAGGTAGACGTCCAGCGACGGCTGGTCCGGCGGCCAGTGGGCCTCGAGCGGCTTCGGGGGGGGGAGCGGGTCGGCCTCAGGCATGTCGAACAGCAGACCGTCGGGGAAGATGCCGGCGGCCGTCGCGAGGCCGACCGCCCCGCCCGCCAGCACCTCGCGATCCACGATCAGCCGGTGGAAGCCCCAGGGAGCGAAGGTCAGGCTCGACAGCTGGAAGCGGAGCAGGTCTTCCAGAAACCGGTCCTGCGCCTGGAGGTGCTGGGGCGTGAGCAGGACGCCCTTGGTCCACAGCACCGGCTGCAAGTGTCGCATGGCAGGCAAAGCTAGTCGCGACCGCGTCACCCCGCGAGGGGACTCGGGGCGCGCGCCGCCTCCGGCGCTTGACACTCGAGCGCCCGCCGCGTTAATAGCCCTTCGGATGATCCCCATCCTCCTGGGAACCCCGGAACAGTTCGGCGCGGTGCGCGATTTCCTGCTCGCGGCCGGCTTCACGGAGCCGAAGATCGCCGAGCGCGCCGGCGCCCCGACCATCTACGAGTTCCAGAGCCTGCGAGAGGGGCGCACGCAGGCCGTCGCCCTCAACGATCGCCTGGATCTGCTCATCCGGGTCTTCATGGACGCCGAGATGGTCGAATGGCGCGTGATGCGGGAACACGTCCCCGCCCCGGCCCTCGACGCCTTCGACGGTCTGGGCCTGCTCATGACCGCGCAGTCCTCCCCCTCGCACGTCCACGCCACCGTCCTGCTATACCCCTCGGAGGGCGGTCTCATCGTTTCGGACTTGAACGCGGATCCCGACCGGAGCGCGACCGAGCCGTCGCCGCCCGACGTGGTGTACCCGGCCATCACGCGCAACACGCGTCGGTTTCTGGCGTCCCAGGCCACCACGCCGTGCGAGCACTTTCTCGAGCTGTGCAGCGGCACTGGGATCGCCGCCTTGCGCGCGTCACGGTTTGCGCGGCGGGCGTGGGCGGTGGATATCACGGAGCGGGCCACGGTCTTCGCCGAGTTCAACGCTCGGCTGAACGGGATCACGAACCTCGTGGCCCTGCAGGGCGATCTCTACGAGCCGGTGCGGGGCCAGACGTTCGACCGGATCGTCGCCCACCCTCCCTACGTTCCGGCCCGGGAAAATCAGTACGTCTTCCGGGACGGGGGAGAGGACGGGGAGGCGATCACGCGGCGCGCGGTCGCCGGTCTCCCGGACTTTCTGCGGCCGGGGGGCCGCTTCTACTGCACCTGCCTCGCCACCGACCGCAAGGACGCGCCCCTGGAACGGCGGATCCGCGCCATGCTGGGCGACCGGGAGGCCGAATTCGACGTGCTGCTGGTCACGACGGGCGAGATCGACCCGTTGACCTACTATGCCAAGAAGGCCGTGAACCGGCGGGGCACGTTCGCCGAGATCGGCGACTGGTATGACCTGTTTCAGCGCCTCGAAGTGACCCAACTGGTGCATGGGACCCTGGTGGTCGAGCGTCATCGCGATCCCAGACCCGCCGTCACGGCCCGGCGCCAATGCGGTCCCGCGCTGGGCCTGGGCGGGGGCGAGGACTGGCTGTTCGGCTGGGAGACCGCCGCCGCGGATCCGCGGTTCCCGGCCCGGCTCCTGGCCAGCCGTCCCTGGGCCTCGGCCCGCGCGGAGGTGACCGTCGCGCTGCGCGCCGGCGACGGGAGGTCGTGGGGCCCCACGAAGGCCACCATGCGGACGGACTGGCCGTTCTCCACTGTGGTGGAGGGACCGCCGGTCGGCGCCGCACTGGTGAGCCGGTGCGACGGGCGCATCCCCGTGGCCGAGCACCTCGCCTTCTTTCGGCAATCGGGAACGCTCCCGCCGGACGTCCCCGACGATCACTTCCTGCACCTGGTCAGGGTCCTGATCTCCGCCGGCATCCTGGGGTTAGACGAGTTCCCCCTCCCTCCCCTGCCGGCCCCGTCCGGCGTCGCTTGACACTCCACGGAACGGCCCGTACCTTGGCGCTCCCGGCACGAATCCTGAAGGCGTGGCACCGATGGGCGGCCCAGGCTCCCCTTCGGTGGTGCCGACCGCTGCGCGAACCTGAGTAGGGAGGTCTCGCCGTATGGCCAAAGAGAGCACACAAAAGAAAATCGGTCGCGTCCGACCTCCGCGCGTGAACATCACCTACGACGTAGAGACCGGTGGCGCCATCGAGGTGCGGCAGCTCCCGTTCGTGATGGGCGTGCTGGGCGACTTCACCGGTCAGCCGGTAGAGCCGCTGGAGAAGCTCAAGGACCGGAAGTTCGTCGAGGTGACGCTGGACAACTTCGACGACGTGCTGGCCAGCATGAAGCCGCATCTCTCGTTCTCGGTCGAAAACAAGCTGAGCGACGATCCCAATGCCGGGAAGATCGGCGTCGAGTTGAACTTCTCCAGTCTCGACCATTTCTCGCCGGACGCCGTGGCCCGCCAGGTGAAACCGCTGCGCGAGCTGCTGGATCTTCGCACCAAGCTGGCGGATCTGCGGGGCACGCTTCAGGGCAACGAGAAGCTGGAGGAAATCCTCCAGTCGACCCTGACCGATGAAGAGAAGATGAAGAAGCTCAAGGGCGAGCTGGGAACCGGTGGAGGCGGCGATGCCTGAAGAAAAAGCGGCCCCGCGCGCCGCGGAGGCCGAGAAGGTCGAGCTGGGCCTGCTGGACCAGATCGTCGACCAGGGCCGGCTGGGCCGGGATGCCGCGGGCAAGGCGCGCGGCAAGGACATGGTCAAGCAGTTCATCTCCGAGGTGCTGGCCGGGTCGATCACCATGGCGCGCGACACCGAGGCCATGCTCAACGCCCGGATCGCGCAGATCGACCGGCTGGTCTCGGTCCAGCTGAGCGAGGTCCTGCATCATCCCGACTTCCAAAAGCTGGAAGGCACCTGGCGGGGACTGCGGTACCTGCTGACCCAGAGCGAGACGAGCGAGACGCTCAGGGTCAAGGTTTTGAACGTGCCCAAGAAAGACCTGTTGCGGGACCTGCAGCGGGCGTCCGAGTTCGACCAGAGCGGGCTGTTCAAGAAGGTCTATGAAGAGGAATACGGCGTGTTCGGCGGCTCGCCGTTCGGCGCGCTGTTGGGCGACTACGAATTCGACCGCTCCGGGCAGGATATCGAGCTGCTGGAGAAGGTGGCGCAGGTCGCGGCCGCGGCCCACGCGCCGTTCCTGACCGGCACCTCGCCCGATCTGCTCAATCTGGAGAGCTTTTCCCAGATCGACGCGCCGCGGGACATGGCCAAGATCTTCGACAGCACCGAGTTCGCCAAGTGGAAGGCGTTCCGCGCCACCGAGGACTCGCGCTACGTGGCGCTCACCCTGCCGCGCATCCTGCTGCGGGAGCCGTTCGGCAGCAGCACCGTCCCCATCGAGTCCTTCCAGTTCGAAGAGGCGGTGGGCGGTACCGATCCCAGTCGCTACCTCTGGGGCAACGCCGCCTGGGCCCTGGGCGCGCGGGTCAACCAGGCGTTCGCGGCCTACGGCTGGTGCGCCTGCATCCGCGGGGTGGAAAGCGGCGGCATGGTCGAAGAGCTGCCGGTTCACAATTTCAGGACCGACGCCGGCGACGTCGCGATGAACGGCCCGACCGAGGTCAACATCACGGACCGGCGGGAAAAGGAGCTGGCCGACCTGGGCTTCGCCCCGCTGGTGCGGCAGAAAGGCGCGTCCAACGCGTGCTTTTTCAGCGTCCAGTCGGCGCAAAAGGCCAAGGTCTACAACACCGATGCGGCGTCGGCCAATGCCCGAATCTCGGCCCAGCTGCCCTACATCTTCGCGGTGTCCCGGTTCGCCCACTATCTCAAGGCGATGATGCGGGACAAGATCGGTGGCTACATGTCGCGGCAGGAGGCCGAGCGCTTCCTGAACGAATGGATCATGAACTACGTGATCGCCAACGACGACGCGCCGGCGTCGATGAAGGCACAGCGGCCGCTCAAGGAGGCGCGGATCGAAGTGGTGGAGGTGGCCGGCAAGCCCGGGGCCTACCGCGCCGTGGCGTTCCTGCGGCCCCACTTCCAGCTGGACGAGCTGAGCATGTCCATGCGGCTGGTCGCGGACCTTCCCGCGCCGGCGGCGTGAGCCGGGTGGTGGCACCCGCGGGCCGCTGACCCGCGAGGCGACGACTTCGTCACAAGACGCACCCCTAGAGGAGGACGGCATGGCGTTCGATGCGTTTCTCAAAATCGACGGGATCAAGGGCGAGTCCACGGATTCGAAGCACAAAGACGAGATCATCCTTCTCAGTTACAACTGGGGGGTGTCGAACGCGGCCGGTGGCGCCTCGGCCGCCGGCGGGCGGGGGGCGGGAAAGGCCTCACCGTCGGAGTTCCAGATCGTGAAGCTCATCGACGCCGCGAGCCCCTCCCTGTTCCAGGCCTGCGCGTCCGGGCTGCATTCGAAGGACATGACGGTGACCGTGCGAAAGGCCGGCGGACAGCAGCTCGAGTATCTCTCGTACAAGTTCTACGACGTCATGGTGTCGAACTATCAGATGAACGGGCACGCGCAGGGCGGCGATCTGCCGATGGAGTCCGTCTCGTTCAACTATTCCAAGGTCGAAATCAAGTACACGCCGCAGGACGCCACCGGGAAGGGAATGTCCCCGGTGGGCTCGGGCTACGACTTCGCAAAGATGGTAAAGGTGTGATGGCTGGATGAACGCCCGGGAGCTCTACCAGGCCGGTAGGCTCACCGAAGCCATCGAGGCGCTGACCGCGGAGGTGCGCAGCAACCCCACCGACGGTCAGCGCCGCACCTTCCTGTTCGAGCTGCTGTGCTTCGCGGGCGCCTTCGACCGCGCGGCCAAGCAGCTCGACGTGCTGGGCCAGGGCGGCCAGGAGGCGGCGATGGGCATGCTGCTCTACCGGGCCGCCCTGCACGCCGAGCAGACCCGCCAGCAGATGTTCGCCACGGGCCAGCTGCCGTTCAGCACCCGGGACCCGGCGCCCGTCACCGGGAGCCTGAATGGCGCCGCGTTCACCACCCTGGTGGACGGAGATCCCCGCATTGGCGGCCGGCTGGAGGTGTTCGCCGCCGGCGAGTACCTGTGGATCCCGTTCGAGCACATCGCGAGCATCCGGATCGAGCCGCCCAAACGGCTCCGCGACCTCATGTGGACCCCGGCCATCGTGCGGCCCAGCCGGTCCTTCCAGGGAGGCGAGCTGGGCGAGGTCCTGCTTCCCGTCCTGGCCCCCGGTACCTGGCGGCACACCGACCCGGAAATCCAGCTGGGGCGGATGACCGAGTGGCAGGAACTGGCCGACGGCCGCGAGGCGCCCGTGGGGCAGAAGCTCCTCCTGGTGGACGGCGAGGAATGCCCCCTGCTCGAGGTGCGGGAGCTCGAGCTCACCCCCGTTCCGAGCGCCGCCCGGTGATCGGCGAATGCCGCTGCCCGATACCCTCCTGACGCCCCTCCCCGGGGACCGGCCCTGCGGCACGGATCTCCGATACGACCCGCTATACGACAAGATCAAAGAGGCCCGGCGCGAGGACGACGACGCCCCCCAGGGAGGCTGGGAACGGGCACGCAAGGTGGCCGACTGGCCGACCGTCATCAAGCTGGCCACGGACGCGCTGGCCCAGCGGTCGAAGGACCTGCAGCTGGGCGTGTGGCTCACCGAGGCACTGCTCCGCCGCGAGGGGTTCGTCGGCTTGAGCCAGGGGCTGGAGTTGCTCCATGGCCTGATGGCGCGCTTCTGGGACCAGGTCTACCCCGAGATCGAAGACGGCGACACCGAGCTGCGGGCCGCACCGCTCGAGTGGCTGGGCACGCGTCTGGGCGTCGCGGTGAAGCTGGTGCCGGTCACCGCGTCGGGCCTCGGCTCGCTCAAGTACCAGGAGTCCCGAGCCGTTCCCACCGAGCAGGACGCCGAACAGGACCAGGCCAAGGGCGAGGCCCGCCGGACCGCGATCAGCGAGGGCAAGCTCACCCCCGAGGAGTTCGAGCAGGCGTTCGGGCCGACGCCCAAGCCGTGGTACCGCCAGCTCGCGGCCGATCTGGAGGGAGCCCGCACGGCCATGGAGCGGCTGGACGCGCTGTGCGGCGAGCGGTTCGGCCGGGATTCGCCGAACTTCATCCCCATGCGCAACGCCATGGAGGACGTGCAGCGGGTGGTGCAGGCCCTGCTGGCGCGCAAGCTCCAGCTCGACCCCGACCCGGTGGACGCGTCGGCGACCGGCGGGTCCAGCGGCGCAGGGGCGGCCGGTCCCGGCGCGGCGGGCGGGGGCGGGCTCCCCGTGGAGCCCGTGGACCAGGCGGACGCCGCTGCCCGAATCATCGCCGCCGCTCGATTCCTTCGGCGGTCGGACCCGACCAGTCCGGTTTCCTACCTGACGCTGCGGGTGCTCCGGTGGGGCGAGCTGCGGGCTCAGGGTCCGGAGCCGGACCCGCGCCTGCTCGAGGCCCCGCCGAGCCAGGCGCGCACCCAGCTCAAGACCATGCTGCTCGACCAGGACTGGTCCCAGCTGCTCGAGGCGGCGGAAACGATCATGGCGAGCCCGGCCGGCCGCGGGTGGCTCGATCTCCAGCGCTACGTGCTGAACGCCTGCGCCGGCCTGGGCACCGACTACGACGTGGTCACCCGGGCCATCCGCGAGGAGCTCCGGCGCCTGTTGGCCGACATTCCGCGCCTCATCGACATGACGTTGATGGACGACATGCCGACCGCCGGTCCGTCCACCGTCGCCTGGCTCCGGGAGGAGCACCTGGCCGGCGACGGGTCGGCCGAGTCTCCCGAGCCGGCGCCGCGCGCCGCACCCGCCCCGACGTCCGGCCCCGACCGGGTGCTCGAGCGGGCCCTGAGCGAAGTGCGGGCGGGACGCACCCAACAGGCGCTCGAGCTGCTCAAGCGCGAGGCGGACCGCGAGCGCAGTCCCCGCGGGCGGTTTCTCCGCCAGGTGCAGCTGGCCAAGGTCATGCTGGCCGCCGGCCTCGAGAGCGTGGCGGCGCCCACGCTGGATCAGCTCGTCGCCCAGATCGATGCCCAGAAGCTGGAGGAGTGGGAAGCCGGCGCGATCGTGGCCGAACCGCTCGCCCTGCTCTACCGGTGTCTGCAACGAACCGGCGGCGATCCGACGGTGCTGCAGACCCTGTTCCTCCGCATTTCTCGCCTCGACCCGATGCTGGCCGTCCGGGTCGGGGAGACGAAGGGTGATGGCGAAAGCGGAGCTTGAGCGCACGGTTCAGCAGTCGGTGCTCGACCGGCTGATCGACGACGACCCGTCGAGCCTGGCGGAAGCCCCGATCTCCCGGGCGGAATCGGTCCAGGCCCTGCGCGAGGCCGTGCGCCGTGACCTGGAAGCCCTGCTGAATACCCGGCGCACGCCTGAGCCGGCACCCGATGGGCTCGCGGAGTTGGCCGCGTCGCTGTACCACTTTGGGTTGCCCGACATCTCGTCCATGAGCCGCGACTCGCCGGAGACTCCGGCCCGCCTCACCCGCCTGGTGGAGGAGGCCATCGCCCTGTTCGAGCCCCGATTGACCGCCGTCAAGGTGGTGGCGGTGCCCGACGAGCGCTCGACCCTGGGTGAGCTGCGGTTCGTGATCGAGGGCACGCTGCAGCTCGACCCGGTGCCCGAGCGGATTTCGTTCGACACCGTGCTCGACGCCACCAAAGGCTTGCAGGTCCGCGGGGCCGGCAATGCGTGACGAGCTGCTGCACTACTACGAGCGGGAGCTGACCTTCCTGCGGCGGATGGGAGCGGAGTTCGCCCAGAAGTACCCCAAGGTCGCGTCGCGGCTGCTGCTGGAACCCAGCAAGTGCGAGGACCCGCACGTCGAGCGGCTGCTCGAAGGGTTCGCCTTCCTCGCGGCCCGGGTGCACCTGAAGCTCGACGACGACTTCTCGGAGATCAGCGAAGGGCTCCTCCAGGTCGTCCACCCGCACGCGGTGCGGCCGGTGCCGTCCATGTCGATCGTGGGCTTCGAGCTGGACCCGGAACAGGGCAAGATGACCACGGGATTCCCCATCCCGCGCGACGCGCCGTTGTACTCCCGGCCGGTGGGCGGCACGCCGTGCCGGTTTCGGACCTGCTACCAGACCACCCTGTGGCCGCTCACCGTGGCCGAAGGCCAGTGGATGGCGCCCGACCGGCTGCGCCCGCCCATCAAGTCGGGCGCCGCGGTCGCGGCGCTCCGGCTGCTGCTGCGCTGCTTCCCCGACGTGACCCTCCAGAAGCTCGAGCTGGACACCCTGCGGGTGTACCTGAACGGCGAGAGCAGCCTGGTCTCCACGCTGTACGAACTGCTGTGCAACAACTGCGTGCAGGTGGTGATCCGCGACCCCCAGAACAAGCGGCCCGCGGTGACCCTGCCACCGTCCGCGGTGCGGCCCGTGGGCTTCGCCAAGGACGAGGGGATGCTGCCGTATCCCCGGCAGTCCCTGCTCGGCTTTCGCCTGCTGCAGGAGTACTTCACGTTCCCCGAGAAGTTCTCCTTCATCGACCTGGCCGGGTTCGATCGGGTGCGGGCGGCGGGGTTCGGCACCGAGGCCGAGGTGGTGCTGCTGGTGTCGCCGTTCGAGCGGCCCGAGCGGCGGCAGGCGCTGGAGAGCGGCGTGACCGCGGAGACGTTCAAGCTGGGTTGCACGCCGGTCATCAACCTGTTCCCCCAGACGTCCGAGCCCATCCCGCTGACCCAGAAGCGGTACGAGCACCTGATCGTGCCCGACGCGCGGCGCCGCGCGACGACCGAGGTCTTTTCGGTGGACGAGATCAGCGCCGTGTCGCCCGGGGCCACCGAGCCGCGCCCCTTCGAGCCGTTCTACTCGTACCGCCACGGGCGGAACGGCGGCGGCCCGCGGGTGTTCTGGCACGTCAGCCGGCGCCCCGCCGGGTGGCGCACGGACCTCGGGACCGACGTGTACCTCTCGTTCGCCGATGCGTCGGGGGGGCGCGCCGATCCCGAGGCGGAGGTCGTCACGGCGCGGCTTACGTGCTTCAACAGCGACCTCCCGAGCCGCCTCCCCTTCGGCGTGCCGGAGGGCGACTTCGAGATGCCGGGGGGCGGACCGATACGCCACATCGCGACGCTGGTCAAGCCGACCCCGGTCATCCAGCCGCCGCTGGGCAAGCCGCAGTTGTGGCGGTTGATCTCCCAGCTCAGCTTGAACTACGCCTCGCTGGTGGACGAGGGAGCCGAGGGACTGCAGGAGCTGCTCCGCCTCCACAACAGCGGCGAATCGGCCGTGGGCGAAACCCATATCCAGGGCATCAAGAGCCTCGCGACCGCGCCCTCTTACGCGCGACTCGACAGCGGCCACGGCATCACCTTCGCGCGGGGGCACCGCGTGGAGATCGAGTTCGACGAGGAGCACTTCACCGGCGGGGGCGTGTACCTGCTGGCCAGCGTGCTGGAGCATCTCATGGGGCTGTACTGCTCGATGAACAGCTTCTCCGTCCTGGCCGCGCGCACCCGGCAGCGGAAGCAGCCGCTCCGGGAGTGGCCGCCGCGCGCCGGCTGGAAGCCGCTGCTGTGACCGCGGCCGAGGCCCGGGCGGACCTGGTGCGGGACCCCACCGCGTTTCAGTTCTTCCAGGCGGTGCGGCTCCTCGGCCTGGGGTCCCCCGGGACCCGCCAGGTCGGAGACTTCGCGGATCCGGCCGAGGAGCCCGTGCGGTTCAGCGTCCCCGCCTCGCTGGGGTTCCCGGCGAGCGAGATCCGGTCGGTCGAGGAAATGCCCGACGGGCCGCTCCGCATGACGGTGACCTTCATGGGGCTCATCGGACCGCAGGGCACGCTGCCCGACCACTACACGCAGCTGGTCGCGGAGCGGCTGCAGAAGCGGGATCGCGGCCTCCGGGACTTCCTGGATATCTTCCATCACCGGATGCTCTCCCTGTTCTATCGGAGCTGGGAGAAGTCCCGCTTCCCCGTCGCCTACGAGCGGAGCCGCCAGGACCCGATCACCCGGCACGTGCGCGACCTGGTGGGCATCGGCCGGGACGCGCCGTCGGACGAGCCGGCGCCGCACCGGGAGGCCTTGCTGTACTACGCCGGCCTGCTGCTGCCCCAGCCCCGGTCGGCCCTGGGACTGGAGCAGCTGCTCGAGGGCTTTTTCGACGTGCCCGTGGCGGTCGAGCAGTTCGTGGGCGACTGGTACGTGCCCGCCGGCGAAACGCAATGCGTGGTGAGCGACGACGAACCGGCGGCCGGGCGGCTGGGGTACGGAGCCCTGGTCGGCGACGCGGTGTGGGACCGGCAGGCCAAGGTGCGCATCCGGCTGGGGCCGCTCGGGCGGGAGCGGTACCGGGAATTCCTGCCGGGCGGCACCGCGCACGACGAGCTGCGCCGGCTGACCCGGTTCTACGGCGGCGACGCCCTGGACTTCGCCGTGCAGCTGGTCCTGGCGCGTGAGGACGTCCCGCCCTGCCGCCTCGGGATGGACGAAGGGGGCGGCCTTCCGCTGGGATGGAGCACCTGGGTGCGAACCGCACCGTTGACCCGGGATCCGGACGACACCATTCTGACCCTGTGAGCGCGAGCCTCGGCGCATGACCGTCAATCTTCGATCCCTCATCGGCAAGCTGAACGCGCAGGCGCGCCTGACGCTGGAAGCCGCCGCCGGCCTCTGCCTGTCCCGGACCCACTACGACGTCGAGATCGAGCACTTCCTCCTGAAGCTGCTCGACGGCACCGACGGCGACTGCGCCCTCATCCTGAAGCACTTCGGGGTGGACCGGTCCCGGCTCGCGGGGGACCTCGCCAAGAGCCTGGACAAGCTCAAGTCGGGGAACGCCCGCACGCCGTCGTTGTCGCCCAGTCTGGTCAAGATGCTGACCGACGCGTGGACCATCGGCTCGATCGACTACGGCGACAGCCAGGCCCGGACCGGGCACGCGCTGGTGGCACTCGCCACCAACGACGAGCTGCGCCGGCTGGTGCTGGACGTGAGCCGCGAGTTCGCGAAGGTCGTGGGCGACAGCCTGCACAACGACTTCCCGGCGATCGTCGCGCCGTCCGCGGAGGAGACCGGCGGCGCGGCGACGGCGCCCGGCGCCGGGGCCGCCCCCCGCCCCGGCGGCGGCAAGAGCCCCAATCTCGACCAGTTCACGGTCAACCTCACCGAACGGGCTCAGCAGGGGAAGCTCGACCCGGTCCTGGGCCGCGATTTCGAGGTCCGCCAGGTGGTGGACATCCTCACACGCCGCCGGCAGAACAACCCGATCCTGGTGGGCGAGGCGGGCGTGGGCAAAACGGCGGTGGTCGAGGGCTTCGCGCTGCGCGTGGCGCAGGGCGACGTGCCCCCGCCGCTCCGGAACGTCACCCTCCGCACCCTCGACCTGGCCCTGCTGCAGGCCGGCGCGGGCGTCAAGGGCGAGTTCGAGAACCGGCTCAAGGGCCTGATCGAGGAGGTCAAGTCGTCCGAGATCCCGATCATCCTCTTCATCGACGAAGCGCACACCATGATCGGCGCGGGAGGGGCCGCCGGTCAGAACGACGCCGCCAACCTGCTGAAGCCGGCCCTGGCGCGCGGCGAGCTCCGCACCATCGCCGCCACCACCTGGTCCGAGTACAAGAAGTACTTCGAGAAGGACCCGGCCCTGGCCCGCCGGTTCCAGCTGGTCAAGATCGAGGAGCCCTCCGAGGACGCCTGCACCCTCATGATGCGGGCGATCGTTTCGGCCCTGGAAGCCCATCACGGGGTCCGCATCCTGGACGACGGCGTGGCCGCCGCGGTCCGGCTCTCGCATCGGTACCTGCCCGATCGGCAGCTGCCTGACAAGGCGGTCAGCGTGCTCGATACGGCGTGTGCCCGGCTGGCCCTGGGACAGAGCGCCACGCCTCCGCCGATCGAGGATGCCCAGCGGCGGCTGGACGACCTGGAGGTGCAGACCCGGGTGCTCACGCGGGAGGCGGCCGTGGGCGCCGACCACGCGGAGCGGCTGGCGGCGATCGCGGCGGACCGGCAGGACACGGAGCGCCGCCTGGCGGCGCTCAAGGAGCGTTGGGAAAAGGAGCGCGGCCTGGTCGACAAGGTCCGCGCCTTGCGACGGCAGCTGGAAGACTCCACCACCGGGCGGCAGTCACGCGCGATCGACCCCAAGGAGGCGGTGCGGCTCCGGAAGGAGATCACCGCGCTCAATCAGGAGCTGGCGGCCCTGCAGGGCGAGGAGGCGCTCGTCCGGGTCTGCGTCGACGAGGGGCTGGTGGGCGAGGTGATCTCGGGATGGACCGGCATTCCCCTGGGGAAGATGCTGAGCGACGAGCTCAGCGTCGCCTTGAACCTCGAACGGCACCTCGGGGCCCGGATCATCGGACAGGAGCGGGCGCTGGAAGCCATCAGCCGGCGCCTGCGAACGTCGAAAGCCGGCATCGAAGACCCCAGCAAGCCGGTCGGGGTGTTCCTGCTGGTGGGGCCGAGCGGCGTGGGCAAGACCGAGACGGCCCTGGCCCTCTCGGACCTGCTGTTCGGGGGCGAGCACAACCTGATCACGATCAACATGTCCGAGTTCCAGGAGCCGCACACCGTCTCGACCCTGAAGGGCTCACCCCCGGGCTACGTCGGGTACGGAGAAGGCGGCGTGCTCACCGAGGCCGTCCGGCGCCGGCCGTATTCCGTCGTCTTGCTGGACGAGATCGAGAAGGCGCACCCGGACGTCATGGAGCTGTTCTATCAGGTGTTCGACAAGGGCGTCATGGAGGACGGCGAAGGCCGGCAGATCAGCTTCAAGAACAGCATCATCGTCCTCACGACCAACGCCGGCACCGCCACGCTGATGAAGCTCTGCGCGGACCCCGAAACCACGCCGGATCCCGAGGGGCTGGTCAAGGCGCTCAAGCCGGAGCTCGACAAGACGTTCAAGCCCGCGTTCCTCGGGCGCACCGTGATCATCCCCTACTTCCCCATCCGGGACGACGCCTTGCGCCAGATCATCCGCCTGAAGCTCGGGAAGGTCGAACGCCGCATGGCGGAGGCGCACAAGATCACCCTGGCGTACGACGACGCGATGGTCGGCGAGATCGCGACCCGCTGCACCGAGGTGGAAAGCGGCGCGCGCAACGTGGACAACATTCTCACGAACACGCTCCTGCCCGACCTCTCCCAGCTCCTCCTGGCCGGGATGGCCGAAGGCGTCCGGCCCTCGAGGATCACCGTGGGCGTGGGCGGCGGCGGGCGATTCGACTACTCGACCCAGGCGTAGAGGTCAGACATGGGCAAGTACAGCCAGGACAAGCGCCCCATCAAGGTGCAGACCGCGCTGGGCAAGGACGAGCTCCTCCTGACCGCGCTCAGCGGCAGCGAAGGGGTTTCCCAGCTGTTCTCCTTCACGCTCGACCTCATCTCCGAGAACGCGGCGGCCGACCCGCAGCGCCTGCTGCGGACGCCGGCCACGGTGACCATCGAGCTGGCCGACGGCAGCCGGCGGTTCCTCAACGGCGTCATCAACCGGTTCACCCAGCTCGGCCAGTACGACGACCTGACCGCCTATCGCGCGGAAATCGTGCCCTGGCTCTGGTTTCTCTCGCTCTCCACCGACTGCAAGATCTTTCAGAACCTCTCGGTGCCGGACATCGTGGAGCAGGTCTTCAGCGGCCTGGGGTATTCCGCCTTCGACATCCGGTGCACCGGGAGCTACCCCAAGCGCGAGTACTGCGTCCAGTACCGGGAAACCCATCTCGCCTTCGTATCCCGGCTGCTCGAGGAAGAGGGGATCTTCTACTTCTTCGAGCACCAGGACGGGAAGCATACGATGGTGCTGGCCGACACCCCGAGCGCCGTGCAACCGTGTCCCGGCCAGCCGTCGGCCCGGATGGCGACCCACACGACGGGGCAGCAGGACGACGTGATCCGCACCCTGGAGCGCGAGCACGCCGTGGAGAGCGGGAAGGTCACGCTGCGGGACTACGACCCCCTGCAACCATCGCTGCGGCTCGAAGGGGCCGTCGCCGGCAAGGAGAAGGAGGAGCTGTACGATTATCCGGGAGACTTCACCGCCCTGGATCAGGCCGAGCGATACGCCCGGCTGCGGCTGGAGGCGCACGAGGCTCGGCAACAGGTGGTGCGCGGCACGGGGAACTGCCGAGGGATCCAGAGCGGCTACCGGTTCGACCTCAAGGAGCACTACCGCCGGGAGGTCAACCAGGCCTATCAGATCCTGGCGGTACGCCACCAGGGACGGGCCGGCGACTATCGCTCCTGGAATACCGCTCCGCTGGACTACGAGAACGAGTTCGTCTGTATCCCCCACAGCGTTCCGTACCGGCCGCCGTTGCTCACGCCCCGGCCGCGGGTCGCGGGCCACCTGACCGCGGTGGTGGTGGGCAAGGCCGGCGAAGAGATCTGGGTGGACAAGCACGGCCGGATCAAGGTGCAGTTCCACTGGGATCGGGTGGGCAAGAAGGATGAGAACAGCTCCTGCTGGGTGCGGGTGAGTACCCCATGGGCGGGCAAGAACTGGGGCGCCATCCACGTTCCCCGCATCGGGCAGGAAGTGCTGGTCGAGTTCCTGAACGGGGATCCGCGGTACCCCATCATCATCGGCAGCGTCTGGAACGGCGACCATGCCCCACCCTACGGCCTGCCGGCCAACGGCACCCAGAGCGGCATCAAATCCCGCAGCTCCAAGGGCGGCGCCGCCGAGAACTGCAACGAGCTGCGCTTCGAGGACAAGAAGGGGTCGGAGGAAGTCTACCTTCAGGCGGAGAAGGATCTCACGGTCCAGGTGAAAAACGACGAGAAATGCACGGTGGTGCACGACCGCGCCGCGACGATCAAGAACCACGACACCCGGACCGTGCAGGAGGGCAACGACACCACCACGATCGAGAAGGGTAGCCAGACCATCACCGTGAAGCAGGGGAAACAGGAAACGTCGGTGGACCAGGGAGACCAGCTGGTGACGATCAAGATGGGCAAGCAGGTCGTGACCCTGAACCAGGGCAACCAGGAAGTCACGCTCAAGATGGGCAACCAGACCACCAAGGCCGACCTGGGCAACATCACGCTCAAGGCCGCCCTCGGGAAGGTGAGCATCGAGGCGATGCAGGCCATCGAGCTCAAGGTGGGGCAAAGCAAGGTGACGGTGGATCAGAAGGGCGTCACGATCGGCGGCCTGATGCTCAAGCTGGACGGGCAGGTCCAGACCGAGGTGAAGGGCGTGATGACCACGGTCAAGGGCGACGGGATGCTGACGGTCAAGGGCGGCATCGCGATGATCAACTAGGATGCCGACTCTCCTGGGGACGGGGCGCACGGCGCTCGACGTGTGCCGGGCGGCCGAGCTGGCCCCGGAGGCGCTCGCGCTGCTGGGGGACGGCGAGCAGCCTCGCGCGTTCGTTGAAGGCCTGGTCGCCGCCGGCCAGCATGCCGCGGCCGTCCGGTTCCTAGCCTTTGCGCTCGACCGGCGGCCCGCGGTCTGGTGGGCCTGGGTCTGCGCGCGCCGGGCGCACGGCGACACCCCGGCGCCGGAGGTCCAGGCCGCGCTCGACGCCACCAAGGCCTGGATCGCCGACCCCAACGATGCCAACCGCCGCGCCGCGATGGCGCGGGCGGAGGCGGCCGACTTCGGCACGCCCGCCGGCTGCGCCGGACTCGCCGCCTTTTTCTGCGGCGACAGCATCGCCCCGCCGGGGGTCGATCCGGTGCCGCCCGGCGAGTACATGGCCGCCCGGGCCATCGCCGGATGTGTGATGCTGGCCGCCGTGGTCGATCCGCCCGAGCAAGCCCCGGAGCGCTACGTGGAGTTCCTCCGGCAAGGCTTCGAAGTCGCCGAGAAGACCGCCCTGTGGACGCCGCCCCCGCCCGCCGCGGGCGGCCGGCCCCGGTAAGGAGGAAGGCCTATGGGCATGCCCGCAGCCCGCGCCGGCGATATGCACGTCTGCCCCATGCTCACCCCCGGCGTGCCCCCGATTCCCCACGTGGGCGGTCCCATCCTCCCACCCGGATGTCCCACCGTCCTGATCGGGATGATGCCCGCGGCGCGCGCCACGGACATGGCCATCTGCGTCGGCCCACCGGACATCATCGTCAAAGGATCCGTCACCGTACTCATCGGGGGCCTCCCAGCCGCTCGGCTGGGAGATCTGACGGCCCACGGGGGATCCATCGTGATGGGCTGCCCTACCGTCCTGATCGGCGGATAGCGTCGCGGCTCCGGGGTTGACAGGCCGGTCCCGGTTGCTATTTTCTTAGCAGCAAGCCATGCTAGTTTTCTAGCACCGTTGACTCCCACGACGGGCAGGCTCCGTACGGATGGGGACCGCATGAGCAACGACCGCCCTCAACTCTCCCGCCGCGAGCGCCAGATCATGGACGCCATCTATCAGATGGGGGAGTCAACCGCCCAGGAAGTGCTCGACCACCTCCCCGACCCGCCGAGCTATTCGGCCGTCAGGGCCCTGCTGCGCATCCTGGAAGACAAGGGCCACGTGCGGCACCGGCGCGACGGGCAGCGCTACGTGTACGCGCCCACCGTGCCGCGGGACCGGGCCCGGGTATCGGCCATGCGGCAGCTGGTGCGGACCTTCTTCGACGGATCGCCGGGAGCCGCGGCGGCGGCGCTGCTCGACCTCTCGCGCGACGATCTCACGGATGCCGGTGTGGCCAGGCTCGAAACGCTGGTGGAGCGTGCCAGGAAGGAAGGGCGTTGACCATGACCGATCTCCCGTTGGTTCTTGTCTGGGGCCTCAAAGCCGCCCCCCTCTTGCTCGCCGCCTGGCTGGTCACCGCCCTGCTCCGCCGCGCCAGCGCCGCCATCCGGCACTTCGTCTGGGTGTTGGCCATTTCGGGCGCGTTGCTGTTGCCGGTGATCACGACGGTCGTTCCCCGGTGGGAGCCGGCGGCGTTGTCGCGGATTCGGCTTCCAGGAGCAGAAGCGGCAGGAGTGGCGGAAGCGGCAGGAGCGGTAGGAGCGGCAGGAGTGGCAGAAGCGGCAGCAGGGGCAGACGTGGGAGCGGCATCAGTCGTCGTGCGGCAGGATCTCCGTCCCGCCCCTGCCGCCGCTGCCGCCGCTGGCGCCTCTGCCGCTTCTGGCATTTGGGCCCTGGGCGCCGGGTTGATCATTCTGCTCATCGCCTTCTCCCTGTGGCGCACCCATCGCCTGGCGCGCGGCGCGCGCCCGATGGCGCACGCCGGCGTCCTCGGGGACGCGCAGCGGATCGCCCGGAGGCTCGGCGTTCGCCGTCAGGTCGCGATTCTCCAGGCCCCGGGCGATGCGATGCCGATGACCTGGGGCGCGCTGCGTCCCCGCGTGCTGCTGCCCGCGGAGTTTCCGGCCTGGCCGGCCGCCCGGCGGCAGGCGGTGCTGGTGCACGAGCTGGCCCACGTGAAACGGCTGGACTGGCTCACCCAGCTCGTCGCCCGCTTCGCCTGCGCGCTCTACTGGTGGAATCCGCTGGTCTGGATCGCGGCCCGGCGGCTTCGCGAGGAGCGGGAGCTGGCCTGCGACGATCTGGTGCTGGCGCACGGCACCATGGCGTCGTCCTACGCGGGCGACCTGCTGGAGATTGCGCGGGCCCTCCGCGCGAGCCCGGCCACCGCCCTCGCGGGCATCGCCATGGCGCGCCGCTCCCAGCTCACCGGCCGGCTGCTGGCGGTGCTGGACGGCACCCGCGACCGGGGTCCCGTCGGCTCGCGATCGGCGGTTACGGCGGTCACCGCGGTCGTGGCGGTGCTCGCCGCCCGCGACGCCGGCGACGCCGGCGACGCCGGCGATTCATCCACGGAACACGCGCCCGCCGCGCCCGTCATGTCCGTCCCGTCCGCCCCAACCGCCAGTCCGCCTGACCGCCTGACCGCCCCACAGTCCCGCGCCACGCTGTGTGACTGGTCCGCGCGCGGGGGCGCCAAGCGCAGCTCGTCGTCCACCCACATCGACGACGACCGCATGATCATGAAGATCGTCCGCGACGATTGCTCGCTCACGGTGGACAGCGACGGCAAGCTCACGTTCACGCCCGACGACCGTGACGTGGCGAGCATCGGCGGCGGCGGCTACTTCGAGATCGAGGAGCGGGAAGGCCGGAACCGCCGCCGGGTGGAGATCGCGTCCGAAAGTGGCGGTCTCCCGCGCCGCTGGCTGGTGAACGGCGAGGAGCGGCCCTACGGCGACGACGCGCGGGCCTGGCTGGCGGACGCGGTGCTGGTGCTCATGCGGCGGGCCGGGTTCAACGCCGAAGCCCGGGCGCTCCGGATCTTCGAGCAGCGGGGCGCCGAGGGTCTGATGGCCGAGATCGACGAGCTGCAGAGCGACTACGTCACGGCGCAGTACTTCTCCGTCCTCTTTGCCCGGGCCCAGCTCACCCCGGCGCAGCAGACCCGGCTGCTGGAGAACGCCTCCCAGCGCATCTCATCGGACTACGAGCTGGGGCGCGTGCTCAAGGCGCTGGCGGCGCGGGGGCCGCTCGACGCCGCGGTGCAGCGGGCCTATGTGCGCGCGTCGGACAGTCTCGACTCGGACTACGAGCACCGCCAGGCGCTGGCGGCGCTGGCCGCCGACAGCGACCTGGACGTGGCGGCGCTCGACGCGATGCTGGTGTCGGCCAAGCGCATCGACTCGGACTACGAGCGGGCCGAGCTGCTGCTGGCCACGGCCACCCGCTATCCCGCGGGCCGGGCGCTGCCGGCCTCCTACCTCACCGCCGTGGGCGACATGGACTCGGATTACGAGCGGCGCCGGGTGCTGAGCCCGCTGCTCGATCGCGACCGGCTGTCGCCCGCCGACCGGGCCAGCGTGCTCGCCGTTTTGGTTTCGATGGATTCGGACTACGAGCGGGCCGAGGGACTCCTGGGCGTCCTCCGCGGCGGCCCGTTGGACGAAACCACGCGGGCCCCCTTCTTCCGCGCGGTGGACGCATTGGACTCGGACTACGAGCACCAGCGGGTGCTCCAGGCGGTGGTCGAGAGCAAGGCGGACGAGGCGACCACGCTGGCCGTGATCGCCAGCGCCCGGGATATCGATTCGGACTACTCCAAGGCCGAGGTACTGGTCGGGCTCGCGCAGTACGGGCTGGAGTCCGACCGGGTCCGTCAGGCCTATCTCGACGCGACCGACACGCTCGACTCGAGCTACGAGCGGGACCGGGCGCGGCGGGCGGCGGGGCTTCGGGGAACCTGAGCTCCTTCGCGTCAATCCGCGGCATGAAGCCGCGGCTCGGCCAACTGCCGCCTGAGGCGGCGGGCGCGTCGTCTCCGACGACCGATGGCCGAGCCGCGGCTTCACGCCGCGCACGGCCGTGCCTCATGCTGACGCTCGCGGCGTTGGCCTGCGGCGGATCGGACACCGGGGCCCACGCCTGGGAAGCCACGGTGGATACGCTGGGCGACACCATCGTCG
>Ga0210377_10000647_pt1 | contig 33075 bp, 30 predicted proteins | sample PLM4_65_b1redo_FD_155480 | JGI IMG/M metagenome (GOLD analysis project Ga0210377, IMG submission 155480) | Groundwater sediment microbial communities from an aquifer in East River, Colorado, USA - PLM4_65_b1 redo | ecosystem: Environmental > Terrestrial > Soil > Riparian zone | place: USA: East... | reverse complement strand
CGTTCGACTGGCCCTCGGCGGAGCCGCCGTAGCTCTCGCCGTGGTGGCGGATGCCGGTCTGTGGCCGAGGGTGATGGCCCTCGCCCCCGGCGCCAGCACGGCCGGCCTCACGGTCGTCGTCCTCGGCCTCGTGGCCAGCATCGCGCTCCCGGCAGGTCTCTGCTTTCCCGCGTGCCTGGAGGTCTGGGGCGGCGGCTCCTCGCGCCCGGCTGCCCTCTATGCGGCGAGCTCCCTGGCCTCGGTGATCGGCGCCTCGGCGGCGACGCCTCTGGCGATGAGCCACGGCCTCTCGGCGGTCTTCGTGGCCGCCGCCTCCTGCTATGCCGTCGCGGGTGCTCTCGCCCTCGCCGCCCCGGGCTCCGCCGGGTCGAGGTAACATTGCTCATGCCCATCGTCGAGACCCTCTCCGTCGGTCGCTTGCAGTGCAACTGCACGATCCTGGGCGATCCCGTCTCGAAAGAGGCGATCGTCATCGATCCGGGTGACGAGGTGGAGCGCGTGCTCGCCGCCCTCGAGAAGCATGGCCTCGCGTGCCGAGCCATCTTGAACACCCACACCCACATCGACCACGTCGGCGCCAACGAAGCGCTGAAGGAGGCGACGGGGGCGCGGCTGATGCTCCACGAAGCCGATCTTCCGCTGTACGACAACCTGCGCGTCCAGTCCGAGTGGATGGGCGGCGCCCTCCCGCCTCCCGTGCGCGCCACGGTCGACGAGCACGTGCACCAGGGAGATCGCGTCACCGCCGGAGGCGTCGTGGCCCAGGTCCTCCACACCCCAGGGCACACCCCCGGGAGCCTCTGTTTCCACGTCGAGGGCGAAGAGGGGCTCCTTCTCTCGGGCGACACGCTCTTCGCCGGGAGCATCGGCCGGACCGACCTTTGGGGAGGCGACTACGACCAGGAGATCGCGTCGATCCGGGCGCGCCTTCTCCCCCTCGACGACCGCACCCGGGTGATCCCCGGTCACGGTCCCGAGACCACCATCGGCCGTGAGCGCCGACGAAACCCTTTCCTTGCCTAACCGCGCTACCCGAGAGCTCGCCCTCGGTCTCCTGGTCCTCGCTCCGTTCGCGGCCGCCGAGGAGTCGGTGGACCTCGCGATGCTGACGCGAATCCGCGACGAGGGCTTCCACCGTTCCGAAGTGATGGAGACGGCCGGCTACCTGTGCGACGTGATCGGCCCACGGCTCACCAACTCGCCGAGCGTGAACCGTGCGAACGAGTGGGCGCGCCAGCGCTTCGAGACGTGGGGGCTCGCGAACGCCCATCTCGAGGCCTTCCCCTTCGGCGTCGGGTGGAGCTTCGAGCGGACCTCGGTCCACATGACCGCGCCTCAGGCGGCTCCCCTGTACGCCCTCCCCAAGGCGTGGACGCCGGGGACGAACGGCGCGGTTCGGGCCAAGGCGGTCCAGTTCAAGCTCGAGTCCGAGGACGACTTCGCTGCGGCCAAGGGAAAGATCGAGGGGAAGATCGTCCTCCTCGCCGACGCGCGCGAGGTCAAGGGCGAGGACAAGCCCGCGCTCACCCGCTACTCGGAGAAGGGCCTTCAGGAACTGGGGCAGTTCGAGATTCCGGCCCTCCGGCGCATCGACAAGGAGCGGGAGGACGAGCTGAAGCGCCTGCACTTCCGAATGGCCCTGAACCGGTTCCTGGAGGAAGAGAAGGCGGTGGCCGCACTCCAACCCTCGTCGTGGGACGGGGTCCTCCGCGTTCAGCAGCAAGGCTCGTTCAGGCCGGGCGAACCCCGGGGCGTGCCGACGCTGGTCATGCTTGCGGAGCACTACAACCGACTCGTGCGCCTCCTCGGCCGGGGGATCGAGGTGGAGCTGGAGCTGGACGTGAAGGCGGCCTTCCACGAAAAAGAGACGAACGGCTACAGCACCCTGGCCGAGATCCCCGGTTCGGACAAGAAGGACGAGGTCGTGATGGCCGGCGCACACTTGGACTCGTGGCACACGGGGACGGGAGCCACCGACAACGGCGCAGGCGTGGCCGTCGTGATGGAGGCCGCCCGCATCCTGAAGGCACTGGGCATCAAGCCGCGCCGCACGATCCGCTTCGCCCTCTGGAGCGGTGAGGAGCAGGTCTACGGCGGCTCCGAGGAGTACGTGACTCGACACTTCGGTTCATGGTCGACGCCGACCGAGGGCAAGGAGCGAGAGCTGGGCTATGCCCTCCAGAAGGACCGCGGCCACCTGGTCCTGAAGCCCGAGCACGCCATGCTCTCCGTCTACTTCAACGTCGACAATGGGACCGGCCGCGTCCGCGGGATCTACACCGAGGAGAACGCGGCGGTCGTGCCCATCTTCGAGGAGTGGATGAAGCCCCTCTCCGACCTGGGCGTGACGACGGTGACCCACCGGCAGACCGACGACACCGACCATGAGCCGTTCGACCTCGTGGGTCTCCCCGGCTTCCAGTTCATCCAGGACGACGTCGAGTACTCGACGCGCACCTGGCACACGAACCTCGACGTCTATGATCGCCTCAAGCGCGAGGACCTCATGCAGGCGTCGGTGGTGATGGCTTCCTTTCTCTACGACGCCGCGATGCGCGCGGAGAAGATCCCCCGCAAGCCGCTGCCGCGGTATCCTTAACTGTCATGGCTTCCGACCGCGTCCCCGCCATCAAGGTTCTTCTGCTCCCCAAGGACACCAATGCCCTCGGGACGATCTTCGGCGGCGTGATCCTGGCCCACGTCGACCTGGCCTCGGCCGTCGAGGCACGCAAGACGGCGGCTCACCGCTTCGTCACCAAGGCGATGCGCGAGGTGGAGTTCCACGAGCCCGTCTTCATGGGAGACGTCGTGAGCTTCTTCACCGAGACCACGCGCGTCGGCCGCACCTCCATCACCGTGAAGGTGAGCGTCGAGGCCGAGCGTTGGGGAGCCGGACGCGGCGAGCGGGTGAAGGTGACGGAAGCCGAGGTGGTGCTCGTCGCCGTGGGTGAGGACGGCCGTCCGATCCCCATCGCGGGCGACCCCCGGCCCCAGTGACGATGCTGAGGCTCCAGCGTTTCTCGCGGCTGCGGCGATGGGTCGTCGGCGCTCTGGTGGGGGCCAGCCCGGCGATCGTCGGCTGGCCGGCAGCGGCCTGCGACTCCTCGAGCTGCGCCCTCGTGACGCGGGGCCACACCGGCCTCGTGCCGAAGAAGGCGCTCCGGGTAGACTTCTCCGTCCGGCACACGTCGGAGGACAGCAAGCTGCGGGGATCCGAGGAGGTCGCGAGCGTGCTTCGGCCCAAGATCGACTTCCGAGCAGGGCAGATCCTGCCCGGAGTGCACCAGGAGCTGAGGGGCGACCAGACGTTCGTCCAGGTGGACGTGGCGTACGGCCTCGGCGTCCGCACGACGCTCTTGGCCTCGTTGCCACTGCTCGCCGCCCGCAACTATCGGATCGCGCACCTCGGCTTCGAGGCGGACTACGGAACGGGTGGCATCGGCGATGTCGCCTTCGGCGTCCGGCAGGCCGTGGGGCCGCGTCTCGTCGCCGGCTTTTCCGTCAAGCTGCCCCTAGGCCGCTACCGGGACGGTGTCGACTACGACGGCGGCATCCTCGACCCCACCCTGCAGCCCGGCAGCGGAGCCTTCGACCTTATTCCCTCCCTGCAATGCGGGGGCCGAGTCGCGGCCTTGCGAGTCGATTGGTCCCTGACCGGCTTCTACCAGCGGACGACGGCCAACGACCTGGGCTATCGCTTCGGCGACCAGGCCGTGGCCGCGGCGACGTTGAGCCGCGGCGTCTACCGTGCGTTCGCGGCCTCCCTGCAGATCAAGTACTCATGGAACGGGCGCGGCGAGTACCGGAGCGAGGGCGTCGCCTCGACCGGGACGACCTTTGCCTACCTGAACCCGGGTCTCAGCCTTGGCCTGCCTGGACGCGCCGCCGTCTTCGGGTACGTCCAACTCCCCGTGTACCGCCACGTGAACGAGATGCAGCTGGCCCCGCGAGTCGCGTTCCTTCTCGGCGTCTCGAAGACGTTCTGACCATGGCCTCCGATCAGGCTGCCGCCGGTCGAGTTCCGCGGAAGGTCGTCTGTCCGCACGACTGCCCCGACACCTGCGTGATGACGGTGGGCGTCGAGGACGGCCGGGCCGTGGCGCTGGGCGGGGATCCCGATCATCGTTTCACCCAGGGCTTCCTCTGCGCGAAGGTGAACCGGTACCTCGACCGCGTCTACAGCCCCGACCGGATCCTCCATCCACTGCGGCGCGTCGGGGCGAAAGGCGAGGGACGGTTCGAGCGCATCACCTGGGACGAGGCGTTGGACGTCATCGCCGCGCGCTTCCGTGACGTGATCGCCGCCCACGGCCCCGAGGCCATCCTTCCCTATTCCTACGCGGGCAACATGGGCCTCTTGTCTTACGGGAGCATGGACCGGCGCTTCTTCGGCGCCCTGGGAGCGAGCCTCCTGGACCGGACGATCTGCGCGAGCGCCGGCGCCGCGGGGTACAAGGCCACGGTGGGCAAGTCCATGGGCATCGACCCCGAGGCCGTCGTCCACGCGCGCTTCATCGTGGCCTGGGGGGCGAACATCGTCAGCTCCAACGTTCACCTCTGGCCGTTCATCGAAGAGGCTCGGCGGCGAGGCGCGAAGCTCGTGACCGTGGACCCGTACCGGTCGCGGACCGCCGAGAAGTCGGACCAACACCTGGCGCTTCTCCCGGGGACCGACGGTGCACTGGCCCTCGGCATGATGCACGTGATCTTCCGCGACGGCCTCGAAGACGCCGACTACCTGGCGCGATACACGATCGGCGCCGAGCGGCTGCGCGAGCGCGTCCGCGAGTGGACGCTGGAACGGGCCGCCGAGGTCACGGGCCTCGCGGCCGCCGACATCGAGGCCTTCGCGCGCGAGTACGCGACCACGCGCCCGTCGGCCCTCCGCATCAACTACGGGTTGAACCGCCACGCGGGCGCAGGGATGGCGGTGCGGACCATTGCGTGTCTGCCTGCCGTCGCGGGGGCGTGGCGCGACGCGGGCGGCGGCATCCTGCTCTCCACGTCGGCGACCTACCCCGTCGACACGGCCGCTCTCGAGCGCCCGGACCTCGTCCGCCCGGGCACACGTACGATCAACATGAGCGAGATCGGTCGCGTGCTGAACGACACCAGGCTCGAGCCGCCGGTCAAGGCCATCTTCGTCTATAACGCGAACCCGGTCGCCGTGGCGCCCGAGCAGGAGAGCGTCCGGAAAGGCTTCGGCCGCGAAGACCTGTTCGTAGTCGTCCACGACCTTTTCCTTACCGACACCGTGGACTTCGCCGACGTCGTCCTGCCGGCGACCACCACCCTCGAGCACTACGACATCCACAAGGCCTACGGCCACCTTTACGTGAGCTTGAACCGGCCGGCGATCGCCCCTCTCGGCGAGTCGAAGCCCAACACCGAGGTCTTCCGGCTCCTGGGCGCGCGGATGGGGATGGAGGATCCGTGCCTGCGGGACAGCGACGAGGCGATGGCGCGACAGGCCTTCCAGTGGGACCACCCATACATGAAGGGGATCACTCTCGAGCGTCTCGAGAGCGAGACCTCGCTGCGGCTGAACGTCCCCGATCCCTTTGTGCCCTTCGCCGAGGGTGGCTTCCCCACGGCCTCCGGGAAGTGCGAGCTCTACTCCGCGCGTCTCGAGGCCGAGGGCCACGATCCGCTGCCCACGTACGTGCCGCCTCGCGAGAGCGTGCGGAGCGCACCGGACCTGGCCCGCCGGTATCCCCTCGCGTTCATCTCGCCCCCGGCGCACCACTTCCTGAACTCGACCTTTTCTGCCCAGCCCGTCTTCGTCCGCCGGGAGAGCGAGCCGTTCCTGACGCTCCACCCCGACGACGCCGCTCCGCGCGGAATTCGCGACGGCCAGACGGTGCGGACCTTCAACGACCGCGGCTCCTTCCTCGCAAAGGCACGGGTCTCCGATGCAGCGCGCCCGGGGGTCGTGGTGGGGCTCTCGATCTGGTGGTCGAAGATGTGCCCCGGCGGGCGGAACGCGAACGCGGTGACGGGCCAGGGACTGACCGACATGGGAGGCGGCGCCACGTTCTACGACGTCCTGGTGGAGGTGGCCCCCGCGTGAGCCTCGTGGGCTTCTTCGTCGCCGCCACGGTCGTGACGCTGATGCAGTTCGTCCGCCTGCGCGACAAGCGCCTCGTCCCGCTCCTGGCGCTCTTCGCCTGCCTTGCCATCGCCCACGCCCAGGCCGACTGGTACGCGGCCCGTCCGTGGCACCTCGCGGCCGGCGTCGCAGGCCTCGCCCTGCTCTTCGTCCTCTCTCCCCGCCCCCACCCGGGCCGCTGATGGCCGCTCCGGAGGTCCGGCTGCTCTACGCCGCGTCCGAAAGCGACGCCGACATCCTCTATCCGACCGGCTTCTTCGCCCCCGATCCGTTCCTGTTCGTGCAGGTGGGCCGCCGCCGGCTCATGGTGATGAGCGACCTCGAGCGGGACCGGGCCCGCAAGCAGGCGACCGTCGACCGCGTCCTCCCCTGGTCGGCCGTCGCGAAGAGAATCGAGGTCGAAGGGGAGAGGGCCACGACCGCCGCCGTCATCGCCCGGGTCCTGGGCGATCTCGGGGTGCGGCGCGCCCTGGTTCCCCGGAGCTTCTCCCTCGGCCTCGCGATGGAGCTGGACGAGGGCGGGATCCGGCTCGAGATGGGGTCGGACCCGTTCTGGCCCGAACGGGCGATCAAGACGCCGGCCGAGGTGCGCGCCATCGAGGCGGCGCTCCGGGCCGCCGAGGCGGGCCTCGAAGCGGGGATCGCCGTCCTCCGCTCGTGCCGGATCGGCAACGACGGCTATCTCCGCCGTGGCGGCCACCGCTTCACCGCCGAGGACCTCCACGCGGCCGTGAACACGCGGATCATGGCCGAAGGGTGCGTCCCGGCCCACACCATCTGCGCCCCCGGAGACCAGGCCGTGGACCCTCACGAGGAGGGGCACGGTCCGATTCGCGCCCACACGCCGATCGTCATGGACATCTTCCCGCGCTCGGGGAAGACCGGTTACTTCGGCGACCTCACCCGCACGGTTGTGCGGGGGCGGGCGAGCGCGCGCCTCCACGAGGTTTACGCCATCGTTCATGCCGGCGTGAAGCTCGGTCACTCGCGGATCCGGGACGGCGCCGACGGTCAGGCGATCCATCGGGAGATCCAGGGGCTCTTCGAGCGGCACGGCTACAGGACCGGGGTCCGTCAGGGTCGGATGCAGGGGTTCTTCCACGGGACCGGCCACGGCCTCGGCCTCGAGATTCACGAGGCGCCGTCGATTTCGCCACGACCCTCCACGTTGCGCGCCGGTCACGTCGTCACCGTGGAGCCGGGGCTCTACTACCTCGGCCTCGGCGGTGTGCGCATCGAAGACGTGGCCCTGGTGACGAAGACCGGCTCGCGCAATCTCACCCGCGTGCCGAAGCAGCTCGAGATCTGAAGGCCGGAACCGACGGCCGTCGGGCCCCGTCGCGCCATGGTTGGCGGTAGACTGTCGGTCCAAGGAGGACCGAGGTCATGGCCGATCCGCGCTATCCGATCGGAAGGTTCGAGCCGCCTACGGAGGTGGGCGAGGCCGACCGGGAGACGTTCATCCGGCAGATCGAAGAGACGCCGGCGAGACTGCGTGAGGCCGTGGGGGGCCTGACTCTTGAGGGGCTGGAGACCCCATACCGGGAGGGGGGCTGGACCATCCGGCAGGTGGTCCATCACGTCCCCGACAGTCACCTCAACAGCTACGTCCGCTTCCGTCTCGCCCTCACCGAGGACGAGCCAACGATCAAGCCGTACATGGAAGACCGTTGGGCAGAGCTTCCCGACGCCCGCACGGGGCCGATCGACCTGTCGCTCGTCCTCCTCGATTCGCTGCACCGCCGCTGGGTGGCGCTGCTGCGCTCGCTCACACCGGAGCAATGGAAGCGGTGTTTTCGCCATCCCGACTTGGGTGTCGTCCCCTTGGAGAGAAACCTCGCGCTCTATGCGTGGCACGGCCGTCACCACGTGGCGCACATCACGACCTTGCGCGAGCGGATGGGCTGGAAGTAGGCCGCGATGAGCCGGTTCGTGATCGTGGCGACGAGCGTCGCGATCACGGTCGCGATCGCGACCCTCGCCTTCTGGTTGGGGGCCTGGGCCTTCGGATATCGGCGCTATTCGACCCATCAGACGCGGCTGCAGCATCTCGTGGTCCAACGGCCGACCCTCGCCCGGGTCGTGCAGGGGCTCCACGACGAGGGAAGCCCACTCGTGGCGTCGCCGGTCAGCGACGAGGACCTGCAGAGGGTGGCGGCGGAGCGAGGCCGCGGGAAGGCCGCAGAGGTCCTGGAGAAGGGGCGCCGCTGGCCGCGCACACGGGTCTTCGTGGCGGGCGACATGGTTTACTTCATCTACTTCGACGACGCTGACGTGATGAGGGACTTCACCTGTGTCGGGAAGTAGGCTCGCGTAGCCGGGCTCCTCCTGGCGCGCCCGCGCCAAGTCTCCCCGGCGACTCTGACCGCCTCGGCCACGTCAGATTCCATCGCTTCCCCCTGGCTCGCTGCTTGCAGATAGGCACAGCGGCTGGGCGCTCCCCAAAAGGCTGGGGGTTGCGTCAGGGCTGGTGGCTGTGGAGGTTACGAGTGTGGGATGAGGGGATCGGCCCAAGGCTGGAGCGGCGGGATTGCGGGCGACATTCCCGGGGCAGCGGGCGATCTTTCCGACTGGTGTGGATGGCGCTTGCGGCGATTCTCGGGGCGTGCGCAGGCCAGGCACGGGCCCAGTCCGACGCGGGAGCCGCTGCGGAGCCGGTGGCGGAGACCCTCGAGTACCCGGTGAAGGCCGCGTACGTCTACAAGTTCGCCCACTTCGTGGAGTGGCCCGGAACGGGAGGAACTGCGTCGCCGCTGCTCATCGGCGTCCTCGGCGACGACCTCTTCGGCGGGGCCCTCGATCGTGCCGTGGCCTGGAAGACCGTCGGTGGTCGGCGGCTCGTCGTGCGCCGGTTCCGGAACCCGGAGGAGCTGGAGGAGTGCGCGATCGTGTTCGTGGCGGGCTCCGCCACCGGCCTCGACGCCATCCTCTCGAAGACCGCCCGCTGGCCGTCGCTGACGGTGGGGGAGAGCGAAGGTTTCACGCAGGCCGGCGGCATGATCCGCTTCTTCGTCGACGACAATCGCGTCCGCTTCGAGGTCAATCTGCCGGCGGCCGAGAGCGCCGGCCTGCGGCTGAGCTCCCGCCTCCTCACCCTCGCGCGGGTGACGGGAGTCGCCGGGCGAGGAGCACGCTGATGTCGATGCTGCGCCGGCTGCCCCTGCGGCATCAGCTCACGCTGCTCATGACGCTCACCAGCACCATCACGCTCGTGCTCGCGGGCCTGGCCCTGCTCTCCTACGAGGCAGCGCGCTCCCGGCGCGACACGGAGCGCGACCTGCGCTCGCTCGTGCAGATGGTGGGTGCCAACAGCACGGCGGCGCTGGCCTTCGGCGACCGGCGCGCCGCGGAAGAGACCCTCGCCACCCTCGGCGCCCGCCGCGAGGTGGCGTCCGCGGGGCTCTACAAGGCGTCCGGCGAGCTCTTCGCGGCTTACAGCCGCCCCGGGGTCACGGCGGAGATCTTTCCAGTCGGGTCAGAGGGGCGCGGCGTTCACCTGTTCCGCAGCTACGTTGTGGCCGTCGAGCCGATCCTCCTGGACGGTGAGACGATCGGCACCGTGTACGTCAAGGCCGACGTCGAGGACATGGCGGCCCGCCTCAAGGGCTTTGCGCTGCTGGTGCTGGGCGTGACCGTCGCCTCGGCGCTGGCCGGCCTGGGACTGGCCTCCTGGCTGCAGGGGGTGCTCTCGCGGCCGATCCTGCAGCTTGCCGGCGCCGCCCGCCAGGTGGCGGACACGGGAAACTACTCGCTGCGGGCCCCCGAGGGCGGTCCTGACGAGTTGCGGGTCCTGACCGCGAACGTCAACTCGATGCTGGCGCGGATCGAGGTGCAGGACGCGGTCCTGCGCACCGCACGCGACGAGCTGGAGGAACGGGTCCGCGAACGGGTCAGAGACGTGCAGCGGGAGGTCCAGGAGCGCGAGCAGGCCCAGTCGGCCCTCCGCATCAGCGAGGAGAAGTACCGGTCGATCGTCGAGACCACGCGTGACTGGATCTGGGCGTCGGACCGCGAGGGACGTTCGACCTACAACAACCCGGCGGTGGAGCGAATCCTGGGCTACGTCCCCGACGAGCTGGTGGGACACAGCCTGGTGGGTTTGATCCATCCGGAGGACCGGTCGCGCGTCGTTGCGCTGCTCCAGGACAACCTGACTTCGAGAAGCGGCTGGGGCGGCCTCGTGCTGCGACTGCGCCATCGGGACGGCAGCTACCGCTACCTGGAGGGTGCTGGCACGCCGATTCTCGACGACACGGGCGGGATCGTGGGCTTCCGGGGCTCGGGTCACGACACCACAGAACGGCGGCTGCTCGAAGAGCAGTTCCGTCAGTCCCAGAAGATGGAAGCCGTCGGCCGGCTGGCGGGAGGCGTCGCCCACGACTTCAACAACCTGTTGGGGGTCATCCTCGGTTACAGCGAGCTGCTCCTGAAGCGAGAGCTCGAGATCTCCTCCAATGCCAAGGTCGAGCAGATCCGCAGGGCGGCCGAACGGGCCGCGGGCCTCACGCGACAACTACTCGCCTTCAGCCGCAAGCAGCTTCTCGACCTGCGGGTCGAAGATCTGAACGCCATCCTCTCCGATACGGCCAAGATGCTGCAGCGATTGATCGGAGAGGACATCGAACTCCAGATCACTCCTGCGCCGGACCTTGGACGGGCGCGGGTGGACGCGGGCCAGATGGAACAGGTGCTGATGAACCTGGCAGTCAACGCTCGAGACGCGATGCCACAGGGCGGCCGGTTGGTCGTGGAGACCGCCAACGCCGAGGTCGACGCGGCGACCGCGGCTGAGCACCCGGGGATGGCCCCCGGCAGCTTCGTCAGGCTGACGGTGTCCGATACCGGCTGCGGGATGACGCCGGAAGTGCTGTCCCACGTCTTCGAGCCCTTCTTCACCACGAAGGAAAAGGGCAAGGGCACCGGCCTCGGCCTTGCCACCGTCTACGGCATCGTCAAACAGAGCCGAGGCTACATCGCCGTCGAGAGTACGCCGGACGCGGGCACGAGTTTTCACATCTACCTGCCCCGCGTCGCTGCCGCAGGCGCCCAACACGAAGCCCCACGCCCCGCGCCCGAGGTGGCCCGCGGCTCGGAGACACTCCTCGTGGTCGAGGACGAGGCGTCGCTTCGGACACTCGCGCGGGAGCTCCTCGAGGCGAGCGGCTATCGAGTGATCGAGGCGCCCGGGGGAGCGGAGGCGTTGGCGCTCGCCGCCGGGCACAGCGGACCGATCCACGCGCTTCTCACCGACGTGGTGATGCCCGGCATGAGCGGCCCCGCGCTGGCCAACAGGCTCAAGTCCATGCGGCCGGAGATGGTCGTCCTCTTCATGTCGGGTTACACCGACGATGCCCTGGGTCATCACGGGGCTCTCACGCCCGGCACGCTGCTGCTCCAGAAGCCCTTCAGCCACGAGAGCCTGACGGGCTTGTTGCGCAAGGCCCTCGACCGAGCGGCCGTGGCCACCAGCACGCCCGGCGCTTAGCCTGCTCTCGAGCAGAGCCTCGGCCGCCGGCGTGCTAGGCTTGCGAGGATGTTGCCGGCTCTGCTCCTCACGTTGGCCGCGCAAGCTCGCCCCGAAGGGCGCCCCCTCTTCTATTGGGGTGCCCGGCCGGCGGCCATCGCCGTGCCGGCTCCCGCGCCGAAGGGGGTCGAAGCACAGGTCCTCGAGGTTCACGCGGCGCACGACAAGGGCGACCTCGTCCTCCGCTTCACGCTGGACCGACCGGTGGAAGAGGCGACTCGGCTCCCCGACGGCACTCCGATCTCGGGCCGGCTGCGTGCCGTCCTCTACATCGATGCCGACGACGACCAGCGGACGGGATGGGACCAGGGGAGGGGAGACCTGAGGACCGGTGCGGACCAGCGCTTCGATCTGGGCGCCGTTTCCATCGGGGAAGACCCTGATGAGAAGCGGCCCCCAGGCGTGGTGGTCTCGGCGACGCTCTATTCGCTGACCGCCGAGGGCCGACGCCAAACCCTCTGGCGCGGCGACGACGAGTCCGAGCCGAGCCGCGTGTCGGCCCACGGGGAGTGGGTGGAGGTGCGCTTGGCCGCCGCCGCACTAGGCTTCTCACCTCGCGGCCGCCTCATCCTCGCGACCGCCGATGGTCCCCTCGGCGGGCGCGTGCCCTAGCTGAGACTACTGGTTGGCGGCCGCGTAGTCGGTCGGCAACCAGTCGCGTCGCAGCAGACCGAGACGCTTCATCTTTTCGTGGAGCGTCGTGGGAAGCAGGCCAAGGGCGGCGGCGGCGCGGCGCTGATTCCCCGCCGACTCGATGAGCGCCGACTCGATGAGCCGCCGCTCGTAGGCTTCCACAAGCGCTTTGAGGTTCATGCTCGATCCTCCCCTCGCGCGCCTCCCCGCCGTTCGTCCCTGGAAGATGCCGTTTCGTCCCAGGGACCGTCGCGCAGGCACGCTTCCACCGTCAACGGTAAGACGCCGTCCAATGTCGAAAGGTTCTGTGACTTGTTGTGATCAGTGCCGGAGCAGGGCCTTCTCGCCCGCCTCGACGCGGACAGGAAGACGGTTCTGCTTCGGAGGGAGCGGGCACGTCGCGTACGCCGTGAAAGCGCACGGTGGACTGTAGGCCTTGTTCAAGTCGAGGAGGACGTGACCGTCCTTCGGCTTCTCCGTGTACAGGAAGCGCCCGGCGCCGTAGGTCTCGCGTCCGGTCGTCTCGTCGCGGAAGATGATGAAGAGCTCGTCGGCGTCCGGCTCTTCCAACACGGGATCGAGGCGCAGCTCGCGCCCACCGAGGGTGAAGACGACGTAGCCAGGGCTCGGCATCTCGTTGACTTGCCCGAGGACGTTCGGGACTGGGACCATCTTCGGCGGGTCGTAAGGGACGAAGCGGGCCACAAGGCGGTACGCCTCGGAGATCGGGAACCACTCGAGGCGCTTGAATTCCCTGCGGGACGCGCTCTCGTTGTCCTTGAGTCGGATGCCGTAGCGGTCGCTCCGCCGGATCACGTTCATGGTCAGGGGGCCGAGCACCAGAGTTTCGGATGAGCCCGAAGTGTCAGGGTGCATCTCCACGGCGGTGACGACCCGTCCGTCGACGGTCGCGGCCACCCCCGCCTCGAGTCGCGCTGTGGCCCTTCCGTCGTGGAACTCGAAGACGCCCGCCCGCGACGGCGCCGATGTGGGGAGGACGAGGTCGTTGTCCTTCGCGCTGCCGAAGGTGTTCGCGCCTTCCTTCAGCCAGAGCAGGCCCGTCACCGTCAGCCAGCCGCCGTCGGCCTTGAGGCGTGCCTCGCGCTGTGTGCGCCACGCCTCGATCTCGGCCACGTAAGAGGTCGGACTGTTTTCTGCGGCCTGGAGCACCGCGCCGCAGAAGAGGAGCAGGATTGCGCAGCGGCGGCCCTGCTTTACCTTCGCGTGCATGAACGTCCCCAGGATATCACCACGACGCGAGGCTCCCCGCTTGAATGTGGAAGACGGCTCGGACATGCTTGGCGCGCCCCGCCGGTTTCGGGGCCAGGCCATGATCATCGGACAGCGCGTGCGTCGCCCGGACGCCCACGACAAGGTCAGAGGAACGGCGCTCTACGTCGGGGACCTGCCCGTGGCGGGCGCTCTCGAGGCGGGCGTCCTCCGCTCTCCGCACCCCCACGCCCGGATCCGCAGCCTCGATGTCGCCCGGGCCCGGGCCCTGCCCGGAGTCCTTGCCGTCCTCACGGCGCGGGACGTCCCGGGAAGCAACCTCATTCCCCTCATCCAGTCGGATTGGCCGGTCCTCGCCGAGGAGTACGTCCGCCATGTGGGAGAGGCCGTGGCTCTCGTCGCCGCCGAGACCCACGAGACACTCGCCGCGGCCCTCCGCGCCATCGAGGTGGAGTACGAGTCCCTGCCGGCGCTCCTCGACATGGAACAGGCCCTCGCGACCGGGGAGATCATGGCTCACTGGAAGGTGCGCCGGGGGGAGGCCGGCGCCGCCCTCACCCGCAGCGACCTGGTGGTGGTCGAGGGCGTCTACCACACGCCGCACCAGGAGCACGCGACCCTCGAACCCAACGGTGTCGTAGCCCAACCCGACGGTGCCGGCGGGATGCTTCTTCGCGGTGCCTTCGAGAGCCCATTCTCGGTCCGCAGGGCGGCAGCCTCCGTTCTCGGGCGTGACTTGAGCTCGATCCGCGTCGCTTCGCTGGTCATAGGAGGCGGCTTCGGCGCGAAGGACGACGCGGCGTCGGCGCCGGCGGCCCAAGCAGCCCTCCTCGCTGCCGCGTCCGGTCGCCCCGTCCGCTTGCTCCTTTCCCGCCAGGAGGAGATGACCGCCACCTCGAAGCGTCATCCGGCCCGGGTGAAGGTCCGGCTCGGCGCGACCCAGGACGGGCACCTCTTCGCCGCGGAGGTGGACATCCTCCTGGACGGCGGCGCCTACGCGACGCTCTCACCCCTGGTCCTCTCGGAGGCCGCGATCCATGCCTGCGGCCCCTATCGGGTCCCGAACGTCCGCGTCGACGCGAAGGCCGTGCGGACCCACAAGGTGCCCTCGGGCGTCTTCCGCGGGTCCGGGGCCGTCCAGGCCGCCTTCGCCTTCGAGAGCCAGGTGGACCTCCTCGCGGAGCGTTTGAGCCTCGACCCCCTGGAGCTTCGCCGGAGGAACGCCCTCGTGGTCGGGGACGAAACCATCACCGGCCAGAAGCTCTCCGCGAGCGTCGGCCTGCGGGAGGTCCTCGATCGTGTCGCAGAGGCATCCGAATGGACCGCTCGACGGGCGGTGTTCTCCCACGATGCCGGAGCCGTGAGGCGCGGCATCGGCGTGGCCGCGAGTTACACCGGAATCGGTCTCGGCCCCGTCGGCCGGCACCTCGGTCCCTCGGGGGGAGGAGCGAGCGTCGTGGTCGCGTCCGATGGAAGCGTCACGGTGGCGGTGGGGACGGCCGACGCCGGCCAGGGAGAGGCCACTGCGCTCGCCCAGATCGCGGCCGACGCCCTCGGCTGTCCCCTCGAGCTGGTGCGCGTCATCGAGGCCGACACCTCTCGGGTGCCTGAGGGCGGCCCCGCCACCGGGAGCCGCAGCACTCTCGTCAGCGGCAACGCTATTCGTGACGCGGCCTCGCGAGTCCGGGCTGCGATCGAGGGCGTCGTCGGCGATGGCGGGCTGCCCTGGCGCGAAGCCGTGGCCCTCGTCAGCCAGAAGCGGGCGGGACTGGCGGCCCACGGCTGGGCCATCCCGCCGGAACCGACCTTCGACCTGGGCACCGGTCAGGGGGATGCCCACATGTGCTACACGTTCTCGGCTTGCGTGGCCGAAGTGGAGGTGGACACCGCGACGGGAGAGGTGCACGTCCGGCGCTTCACGTCGGGTCACGACATCGGGCGCGTCGTGAACCCGATGTCGGCCGAAGGGCAGGTCGAGGGCGGTGTCATTCAGGGGCTGGGGTACGCGCTCCTCGAGGAACACGTCCTCCGGGACGGGCGAATCCGCAACGACGGGTTCTCGACCTACCTCCTGCCCACGGTCCTCGACGCCCCCGAGGTGCGCACGGTGTTCGTCGAGAATCCGTACCCGTGGGGACCTTCGGGAGCGAAGGGGCTGGCCGACGCGCCCCCTGTCGCCGTGGCCCCCGCCGTCACCGCGGCGATCGCCCACGCCGTCGGCGTGCGCCTCTGCGAGCTACCCGCAACTGCCGAGCGTCTGTGGATGGCCCTTCGCGAGAAAGCGGGAAAGGCGCATGGCTGAGTCGATCGAGGTCGCTTTCACCTTGAACCGCCGTCCCCTCCGTCTTCGGGTGCGCTCGGACCGGCGCCTCCTCGACGTCCTCCGCGAGGACTGTCGCCTCATCGGGACCAAGGAAGGATGCGGGAACGGGGAGTGCGGGAGCTGCACCGTTCTCGTGGATGGCCGCGCCGTCCACGCTTGTTTGATGATGGCCCTCCAGGCCGATGGCAGTACCGTCGAGACGGTCGAAGGGCTGGCCGAGAACGCGTTGCACCCCCTCCAGGACGCCCTCATCGAGGGGGGCGCGGTCCACTGCGGCGCGTGCGTTCCCGGCTTCCTCATGGCGGCCAAGGCGGTGCTCGACGCGACGCCCTCACCGAGCCGGGAGGACATCCGGGCGGGGCTCGCCGGGAACCTCTGCCGCTGCACCGGCTATGGGAAGATCGTCAGCGCGGTCTCGCGGGCGGCCGGGATGGCGGCTCCCGCGCGGGCCGCTGCGCGGTCGTGCGGCGCGTCTCCCTCCTATTTCCGCCCGCGCTCCCTCGAGGAAGCCCTCGAGATCCTCGCCCAGCGGTCGGGCGAGGCCCGCCCGGTGGCGGGCGGGACCGAGGTCCTCGTGAGGGCGAGGGAGGGACGCGTGCGACTCGACACGTTCTTCGACATCACCGCGGTTCCCGAGATGCTGGGCATCGAGGAGCGCGGTCTGGAGCTGTGGATCGGGGCTCTGACCACACTCGCCGACGTCGCGGCGTCGTCCCTCGTCGCCCAGCGGGCTCCCTCGCTCCGGACGGCCTGCGCCTTTGCCGGGCCGCCGCAAGTCCGGAACCGCGCCACGGTGGGCGGTACCCTCGCCGTGGCTGCGTCCTGGGCCGACCCGGTGGCGCCATTCTTCGTCGCCGACGCCGTCGTCGAGATCGTGTCGGTCTCGTCGCGCCGGGACGTCCCCATCGCCTCGTTCTTCACCGGACCGGGAGAGACCGTGCTGGCGCCCGACGAGTTGATCGTCGGCGTCCGCCTCCCGTTTCGCGACGGCGTGCGCGGCGCATTCCGACGCCTGGCACAGCGACGCGGGCCTTCGGTCGCCAAGGTTTCGGTCGCCGTGGCCATGACTTTCAGGGAGGGGCGACCCGACTGGGTCCGCGTGGCCCTCGGCGCCGCGGCGCCCACCGTGATCCGCGCCCACGAGACCGAGAGGGCGCTCATGGCCGGGGGCTATGACGCGCTGCAGCACGCGAAGGAGGCGATCCGGCAGGAGGCACGTCCCATCGACGACCTGCGTTCGACCGGTGAGTACCGCCGCGAGATGGCCGCGGTGCTTCTCGAGCGAGCCATCCGGGAGCTTGTCGAGGCGTAGGGGTTCAGCTCATCGCTTGGGCGCCAGGCTGCGGCCCACCGCGTCGGGGAGGGTGACGCCGAGGAGGTGCCCGAGCGTCGGTGCGACGTCGTAGGGGCTCGCGTCCGTGTCGGACCGCTCGGCCGGGAATCCGGCGCCCCAGAGAATCAGCGGCACATGGGTATCGTAGTCGTAGTGGGAACCGTGTCCCGAGCCGCGCCCGGGGTCCCAGTGCATGAGCACCCCGGGGCGGGGGATCAGGAGGGCGTCGCCCGAACGTTCCGCGTCGAAGTCGTTCCGGGCGAAGGGGACGGCCGGGTCGTCGGCGGGCCAACGGTCCCGCTGCGAGACGAGCAGGACCTCCTGGAGCTCCTCCTTGTAGAAGCGGCCTACCACACCCGGCAGGACGGCGTCGATGGAGGCGGCCGTGACCGGTTCCCCGGCCGGACCGCAGCGCCCTCCGAGGGTTCGGAGAGGCAATGCCGGCCGGTTGTACGCGAGCGCCCAGCTCTCCACGCCGAAGACGGGCCGGGTCGCTGGGTCGACGCACAGCTCCTCGGCCACGAGGCGGTTCAGGCGCGCCGTGAAGCTCGGCATCGTCCGTTCCGAGTCGACCAGCCGGCCGCCCTGGAAGGCCGGGTTGCGCTTCTTCTCCGCTTCGGGGATGACAAGGAAGCCATGGTCCGCCGAGAGCGCGAGGGCGACGGTTCCGCGGGGGCCGAGGCCCTCCAGGGCCTCGAGAAGGCGGCCGACGTGGAGGTCGAGGCGCCGGAGGACATCCAGGTTCTCCTCGGACTCGTTCCCATAGCTGTGGGACACCACGTCCTGGGCCGAGAACCCTACGGTCAGGAGGTCCGGCGCGTCGCCGCGCCCCAGGGCGAGCCTCTCGTCGTGGAGGAAGGCCAGGGTCAGGTCGGCGACGAGATCGTCGATGAAGGGGCTGATGTAGAGGCTTCCCAAGTAGTCGTCCGGGTGGAGCGTCAGATCGTGGTCGAACCCCAGCCCGTTGTCCGGGATCTGGAAGTCGAAGAGCGCCGGTCCCGGCACGGGCTGGGCCCCCGGGGCCGTCGGGGGGACGGCGAGAAGAGGGAGCCGCGGCCAGCGCGCCCCGAAACGGTCGCGGATCGCGGCGCCTCCGCGGGAGGAGTTGTAGGCGGTGACGACGGATCGCGCCGCGGGCGGGGGCTCGTACGCCGCCGAGGTCGCGAACTCCCCGCGCTTTCGATCGAACCAATACACGGCGTGGCGCCGATCGCGCCCGGCCATGAAGATCGCGGAACGGTCCTTGGCCGATACCGAGACCGTCCGACTGCCAGGCCTCGACAGGACCAGCCGATCGGCCAGTGTCGGGACCCGCAGGTTGCCGGGTCCGAGCAGCGACTCGCCGTTCGGGAGGACGTTGTCGACGGAGTTGACGGCACGCAACCCGCCGCCTTTCCCTCGTTCGAACCACCGATTCGCCACGATGCCGGTGATGCGGGGCGGCGCCCCCGTTGCGAGCGAGGAATGACCGGGCCCTGTCTCGGTGGTCAGGTGCCGGTAGCGGCAGGCCGTCTCGACGAGCCCCTCGTCGAGCAGTCGCTTCAGCCCAGCGACGAACCAGGGGCGGTACGACTCGAGCCGCGCCCAGGACAGACCGTCCACCGACACGATCACGGCCAGCTTGAGGGGCGGGGGCCCTGCCGTGTGGCTCGGCGCGCCGGCTCTCGACGCCTTCTCGACGCCCGCGACGCCGGCTGCGACGCCAAGGAACACGACGACCGAGCGCCATCGAGGAGGGCCCATGACCTGGAGGCTATGCGGATTTCCGCCTTCCGGTCAATCGAGGCAGGGCGATGCTAGGAAGTTAGGAAGTTTCAGGTCAGACTGGGCGCCGATGACCGTACTCTCGGATCCCCTGGGCTGGTTCACGCTCCGGCTCCCCCACGGGTGGGAATCCGAGACCGAGGACTGCGTCACCACGCTCCGTGGCCCCCTCCGTCTCGGCGTCCTGTACGTGTCGGGAGGGCGTCACGCCCGGGGGCGTCAGGCGAGCTTCGGGGGTGCCGATTTCCTGACCCACTTCCTGGGTTCCATCGGCATCGACGTCGAGGATGGGGCCATCGCCGGCTCCGCCGGCGTCGGATGGCGGATCTACACGTACCAGCGGGACGCCGACGGCGCCCACTGGCGGTATTGGTCGGTCACCGACGACGAGACGGCCCTTCTGCTCTCGTACACCTGCGACGTCGGAGACCTGGGCATCGAGGAAGAGGACGTCGATGACATCGTGGGCTCCATCCGGCTGTTCCACTCGGCGCCGGTTCACTGAGCCGCCACCCTCCAGATGGTGACCTACGAAGACATCGTCGACGCCGGGCGGCAGATCGGGGGTGTGGCCAACCGCACGCCCGTCGCGACCTCGCGCACCCTCGACGAGCGCCTCGGGGCCGCCCTGTTCCTGAAGTGCGAGAACTTCCAGCGCGCCGGCGCCTTCAAGTTCCGCGGCGCGTACAACGCCGTGGCCCGCCTCTCGCCCGACGAGCGTGGCCGAGGAATCCTCACGTACTCGTCGGGGAACCACGCCCAGGCCGTGGCCTTGTCGGCGCACCTCCTGAAGACCCAGGCGACCATCGTGATGCCGAAGGACGCCCCCGCAGTCAAGCGCCGCGCCGTGGAAGGCTACGGCGCCCGCGTCGTCGACTACGAGCCGGCCACACAGAGGCGTGAAGAGGTGGCCGAGGCGCTCCGGCGCGAGGGGGATCCGGTTCTCATTCCGCCCTTCGACCACGCGGACGTCATCGCCGGCGCGGGGACGTGCGCTCAGGAGCTACTGGAAGACGTGGGCGATCTCGACGTCCTCCTCGTCCCCTGCGGAGGAGGCGGGCTTCTCTCGGGATCGGCGATCGCCGTCCGGCGCCTGAGGCCGTCGTGCCGGGTGGTGGGGGTGGAGCCCGAGCTGGCCGACGACGCCACGCGCTCCTTCAGGACGGGCGAGCTCCACACGGTCTCCAACCCGCCCACCATCGCCGACGGTGCCCGCACCGCCTCCCTCGGAAGGCTGACCTTCCCCCTGGTGCGAGAGCACGTGGACGACATGGTCACCGTCGCCGACGAGGACCTCGTCGAGGCCATGCGCTTTCTCTGGGAGCGGATGAAGCTCGTCGTCGAGCCGACCGGCGCCCTTGGCCTCGCCGCGGCGATGCGGGGGCGCGTGGCCTTGGGGGGCAAACGTGTCGGGGTCATTCTCTCCGGCGGCAACGTGGACCTCGTCGCCGCCCTGGAGTTGTTCTCGCGCGCGGCGGAGTGACTCCGCCGCGCGCCACGGCGGTGCGGCTGCTCTAGTTGGACGTCGCGGGCTTCGGAGCCACGTCCTTGGAGTTGATGTCGACGGTGATGAGGAAGCCGTTGGTGCCCTTGTACTCGAAGGCTTTCGGCCCCACGCGGTAGGCCTCGACCTCGTTGGGCATGAGGACGAAGCCGTCGTTGCGAGGCGCGCCCCAGTAGGGGAGGTTGCGTATCACGAGGGGCTCGGGAGTCATCCCGGGGAATCTCTTCAGCCGGACTTCGGCGGTCTTCCCGCCGTCCATCGTGGCGTGGGCCGTGTCCTTATCGTAGGTCCACGTGTCGATGCTGGCTTCGGCCGTCGAGAAGGAGTTCCACTTCACCGGAAACAGGTAGCCAACGATCGTCTGGAGCGCCTCTCGCTGCTCCTTGCTCGTGGCCTTGTCGAACGTCAGAACGTTCCAGTCCATCTGGCCCTTGGAGAAGTCGGCGCCAAGGTCGTTGGCCAGCCAGAACTTGGCCCCGTCCAGGCTCACGGCGCCGTAGTGGCCCTTGTTGACGCGATAAGCCAGGTTGGCGCGGCAGAAGTGCTTCGCTTCGCCGCCGTGCTCGTGGTGGCCGGCGGGTTGCGTGTTGAAGTAGCACTGGCAGAACATCGGACAGCTGCAGGCTTCGATGGCCGTGGCGTTCATCGCCCACTCGCCGGGGCTGATCGCCGGCGCCCCGCTGGCTATCGCGGCGAAGGGAAGGGCGAGGGCGGCTATCTTGAGAGAATGGAATGACATTCGGTCGCCTCCTTGGCGTGAAACGTCTTTGCGGGTGCGCGGTCCGGAACGGGCCCGCACCGTACTCTCCCCGAGGTTAAGGTCGACGTTAGGAGCCGGGGGACGAGATGTCAAGGCCGGAACCGGCGCCCCGCAGGTGCCGTCAGGGGGCTTGAGCCGTGGCTGACACCGTGAAGACGGCATCCGCTATGGTGGTCGGCACGTCCAAGACGGGGAAGAAGATCCTCGTTCCATCCCGCAGGTTGACCTTGTCCGTCGAGAGCAGGATCTTCCCGTGGCGCTGCCAGTTCTTCCAGGCGAAGGGGACGGCGGGGGGTTTCTGGCCCTGCAGCACGAACTCCCACTTGTCCATGAGATGCGTGCCGCGGTTGACGTAGGCCCAGTAACGGTCGTTGGGCGTGAGGCCGACGTTCGCGAAGGTGAGGAGCACCTTGTCGTAGGTCGTGTCGCCTTCCCTGGCTTCGCCTTCGAGCTTCAAGGAGACGCCCGGGTCCCTCATCTTGTACGGCATCAGCAACCAGTAGGTGTCGTTGATCCACGCTCCATAAGCATCGGCGAGGAGCTTCTTCGCTGTCTCCCCTTCCACGGGAGCGCCCTTCACGTAGGCGGCGCCCTCCTTCGTGTTCACGTTCATGACCACGACGTAGGGGTCGCCGTCCTTCGTCTTCGCCTCGAGGCGATGCCGCCCCGTCCACTTGTCCCACGTGTGCGCGCGGCGGACCACCGTCTTCCCCTCGCGCTCCACGGCGAAGTCGAAGCGCAGGTAACGGGTGGCGTTCCAGGCGGCCTTTCCTCCAACGGCCTCCATCACCTGGTCGGCGATGGCGACGGCCCTGGGGTCCGACTCGGCCCGCGCGATCACGGCCCCGCCCGCGAGGGCCAGGGCGGCACCCATGACCCCGGAGACGATTCCCTTCATGCTCCTCCTCCTTCTCGCCGTCACCGCGACGACTTGACCGTGAACGCGCCCGCCTTCGTCGCCCGGTTCAGCGCCTCGAGCACGTCCTCCGGAGTCACGGTCCCGTAGTACCAGTCCCCGGCGGACAGGGCCTCGGCCGCCACCGCCTCGTAGACCTCGAGGGCGCTGCGATTGCCGTCGGAGAAGTTGAAGACCTCGAACTGCATGGCCGCGTGGAGCCCCTCGACCCGCTTCACGCTCTGGAGGGCGTCGTGGATGGCCCCGATGTCTCCGCTCGGCGCGAAGACCTGGCCGGCCATCGCCTTCTCCTCCTTGCTCAGCTCCAGGTTGGGCGGGTTCCTGCCGGCAATGGCCATGTAAGCCTTCTCGACCAGATCGAGGTCGTCCCCCTCGGAGCCCTCGAGGCGGGAGGACGCCTGGGAGACGATGTCCGCAGCGCGGCCCTTGGGAGCGAGGCGCTTGATCGAGGCCAGGGCGCCCAGCTCCTTGAGGTGGGCCTGGTGCACCAGGTTCCGCGCGGCGCGATAGGCCGGATCACGGCCGGCCGGAGGGGCCCCGGCGACGTGGGACACCGCCGTCGCCACGTCGGCGGCGACCCGCCCTCGAGCCTGCGCGGCAACGAAAGCGGCCAGCGTGGCCGCGGCCGGGTCGTCGGCGCCGGCGAAGAACAGGCCGACGGCGGCAACGGCGACCGCGTTCCGTTCGAGCTGCGTGGCATCGACGTTCTCGAGGTCGTCGCCCGTGGAGTGGATGTAGCCGTCGGGCCAGTTGATGAAAGCGGTGGCAGGGACGCCCACGTAGGCTGGCGTGAAGGCGTGGTGGTCGGAAAACCCGTAGTAGGGGACCATTCGGGCCTGGAAGGGCTCGCGAGAGCCCTTGACCGCCGTGATCTCACGCGTGAAGGGCACCGGCACCTTGGTGCCGCGCATCGTCAGCAGCTCGGTGTTTCCGTCCCGAACCATCCTGAGGACGCTCTCCACGACGTCGTCGAGGGCATGGGGGAGGCTCCAAGGGGAGCGGGACGCGTACTGCACGCGGCCGCCCCAGCTCTGGCGCGCTCCCACCATGTCCTGATTGATGTCGAGCAACATCCGCCGCGGTTCCTTCGGGTTCTCGCGGAAGTACTGCGATTCGCTCGCGATCTCGTGGGTCCACCAGAAGCGGATGTCCCGGCGGGGTCGAGGGATCTTGCCGTCCTTGATGAGGCGGGCGAGAGCGCGGCCGATCTCCAGCACGCTGGCACAGCCGCTGCCATCGTCGTTCGCCGACGTCATCTCCTCCTGGATGTGGGACGTGAGGACGATCTGTTGGTCGTGGATCTCCGCGCCGCGGATCCAGCCCTCCACGAAGGCCTGCTGCTGCTCCGTCGGGTAGCCCGACTCGATGTCCACCTTGAGCCGGAAGGGCTTCTCGCTGGTCGCCATGCGGGCTCGGAGGCCCCGGCCCTTGCGGGGCGAGATCATCACGGCGAAGGCGGAGGGCGTGCCGTCTTTGACTTCGGCGACGTCCTTCGACTCGTACGGGAGGCGGCCCCAGGCCACCTGGTCCGGGGCATCGAGACGGTCGTTCCGAACCGAATCGTAGGAGAGCACGCCGAGGGCGCCGCGCCGCCACACGGCCTCCTCTTGGACCCGGGCGACCGGCCCTTCGGCAAGGACGATCTTTCCCTTCACGTCCTTCGCCTTGTAGTCGGCCTCGGCGGTCCCGAGGCCCACGTCCACCAGCTCCGCGATGACGTGTGTCGTGCGGCTGTGATCGGCAATGGAAACCGCGACGTTCGCATAGGCCGCGAGCTTCACGTCCTCGGGCTCCACGAGCCAGGCCTCGCCGAAGCCGCAGCTCCACCCGTGACCGTCCCATTTCTGCCGGACGAGCTTCACGTCCTCGAGGCCGGCCGCCTCCGCGGCCCCCCGGATCCACTCGGCGGCCGCGAAGAAGTCGCGGCTCCCGTCGGTGCGGTGGAAGTGCGTGAGGTGGCGGATATCCTCGTAGGCTCGATCCCCCGAGATCTCGTTCACGAGGTGCCGGAAGACCGCGTCGGGAACGAAGGGCGACGTCTGGGCCGACGCCGTCGCGGCGACGAGGAAGGCGGGGACGAGGAAAGCGAAGGGTCGTCTCAAGAGAACCCCCAGGAAGGACCAGGATGACGAGCGGAGTATACCCTCGCCGGAGCGCGGGGGCGGAGACGGCGATGGGTCAGGAATGGGGCGTGAGGCCTATTGATCCCCACGCCCCTGCCCGGTAAGGTGGCCTCGAGCCCGGGAGGGCCGGCGAATGGACGACCCCTATGACGTCGATCGGCGCGACTTCCTGAAGACCGGCGCGACCGCCGCCGCGGCAACGGCGGTGGGCTGCGGCGGGCCGACGGGCCGGTGGCGTGCCCTCACCGAGGACGAGGCGAAGATCCTGGCCGCCGCCTGCGACCAGATCGTGCCGCCCGACCAGGATCCCGGCGCCGCACAGGCGGGAGCCGTGGCCTTCATCGACCGCCAGCTCGCCACGCGGCTGAAGGACCGGCTCGAGGTCTATCAGCGCGGCCTGCGGGCTCTCGACGCGATGGCGCGCCGCCGCCACGGGAAGCCCTTTACCGACGTGCCGTTCGACGCGCAGACGGCCCTGCTGCAGGACGTGGAGAAGGGGCAAGTGGAGGGCACCGACTGGAGCGGGGTCCAGCCCGCCGCCTTCTTCGGGCTGGTCCTGGACCACACGATGATGGCCTTCTACGGCGATCCGCGCCACGGCGGCAACCGCGGCCGCGTGAGCTGGAAGATGCTGGGTGTGCCCGATCCGCCGATCCGTGGCCGTCTCCACGAGGCGCCGGCGAGGCCCGCGGTGGCGCCCCTGCCCCCGCCGTCGGCCGCGCCGGGAAAGGGGTAGGCCGTGGCCCTGCCTCGGGTGAACGCGGTCGTGGTCGGCTCGGGGGCCGGGGGCGGCGTCACCGCTTGCGTGCTCGCAGAGGCCGGGCTCAGCGTGGTGATGCTCGAGCGCGGCCGGTGGCACTCGCCCTTCGAGGAGAGGAAGGACGACCTCGTCAACCAGCGCAACTCCAGCCTCGGCGTCGCCTACGGGCCCGACGAGGACAAGAACCCGCGCGTCTTCGTGGACCTCGAGGGTCGCGCGCGGATCGTGCGTCCCCGTGAGGGGGAGTACAGCGCGAACGCCGCCTGCGTGGGCGGCGGCACCGTGAGTTACGGCGGCCAGGCCTGGCGCTTCATGCCCCAGGACTTCCGGATGCGCTCTCTCTACGGGGCTGTCGCGCACAGCACGCTCGAGGACTGGCCCCTCTCGTACGACGACCTCGAGCCGTACTACGAGAGGGTCGAGTACGAGCTCGGGGTGAGCGGCGACGTCGAGCCGAACCCGTTCAAGGGACCCCGGAGAAAGCCGCTTCCGATGCCGCCCATGTCGCCGACGCGGGAGCACGAGATCCTCGAGCCCGCGGCGCTGCGGCTGGGCCTCCACCCCTTCGACCTTCCGCTGCTCATCAACAGCGTTCCGCGCAGCGGCCGCTCCGCCTGCATGCGCGTCCGGTGGTGCGTGGGCTTCGGCTGCGAGACCGGGGCCAAGAACGGCACGCACAACACCGTCATCCCGCGGGCACTGGCCACGGGCAACTGCCACCTCCGGACACGGTGCGTGGCCAAGCAAGTCCTGGTCGACGGCCACGGCCGCGCGACGGGGGTCGCCTACTTCGACGAGAACGACCGACTGCGGGAGCAGCCGGCCGATCTCGTCGTGGTCTCGGGCGGGGCGACCGAGTCGGCGCGGCTGCTGCTCCTCTCGAAGGGCCGGCTCTTTCCGGGCGGGATCGGCAACCGCTACGACTGGGTGGGCCGCAACCTGCAGGGCCACACCTACACCGGGGCGGTCGGGTTCTTCGAGCAGGAGACCTACGACGACGTCGGCCCCGGGGCCTGCATCGCCATCTGCGACTACAACCACGGCAACCCCGGCCTCGCCGGGGGCGGGATGCTCGCCAACGACTTCATCCGCTTGCCCTACCAGTTCGTCCGCGAGAACCCCCCCGGCACGCCGCGCTGGGGCAGGGCCCACAAGGATTTCATGCGCCGGTACTACCGGCGGAGCATCCTCGTGTTCGGACCCACTCAGGAGATCCCGGTCTGGGACGCGCGTGTGCAGCTCGACCCGGAGGTGAAGGACCACTGGGGCATCCCCGTACTGCGCCTTTCCGGCGGCAAGCACGCTCAATCGATCGAGATCGGCAACCACCAGGCGAGGAAGGCGGCGGAATGGCTCCGGGAAGCGGGGGCCAGCCTGGTCGTGGAGCGCAAAGCCGGGCCCGGTCTCTCCGGTCACCAGCACCAGGCCGGCACCTGCCGCATGGGGAATGATCCGCGGACCTCGGTCGTCGACCGCGACTGCCGCGTCCACGACATGGCCAACGTCTTCGTCGTCGACGCGAGCGTCCACGTCACCAACGGCGGCTTCAATCCCGTGCTCACCATCATGGCGAACGCCTTCCGGGCCTCCGAGGGGATCGTCAAAGCCTGGAGGGGCGGGGGGCTCCGCGGCTGACCGAGCATGCCATGAGAGCCCTGCGCCGATTCCTCCTCTCGATCGTCGCCCTCGCCGCCGCCGTCCTCGCCGTCCTCGGGGCCACGAGCGCCTACTACGGCGGCTCCGACGGGCAAGGCTGCGCCCGTTGCCACGAGATCCGGCCGATGGTCGACGCCTGGGCCGCTTCCACCCACCGCAGCGTGGCCTGCAAGGACTGCCACGGCAGCTCCCTCTCGGCGGACCTGCGCATGCAGGCGAAGAGCGCGCAGCGGGCGTGGCTCCACGTCCGCGGCGAGGTGCCCGAGCAGATCCACATCCGCCAAGCCGACGTCGCCCCGCTCATCGAGCGCTGCCGGGCCTGTCACCGCCAGGAGCACGCCGACTGGAAGAGGGGGCCCCACGGCGTGACCTACGCCGCGATCTTCCTCGACGAGACGCACAACAGGAACCAGCAGCTCATGGATGACTGCCTGCGCTGCCACGGGATGCATTTCGAGGGCGGGATCGACCGCCTGGTCGGCCCCATCGACCGGACGGGGCCCTGGCGTCTACGGGATCCGGGGATGGCGGATGAGCCAGCCATCCCCTGCGTCACGTGCCACGCGGTGCACCGTGAGGGGCGCCCCTTCGCGCCGCGGAACAGGCAGTCCGTGACGCTCGCGCTGGAGGAGGAGATCGCCCGACCGTCGGTGGGCCTGTACGACCGCAGAGCCTTCGAGCACGTGGGAGTCGGCGACCTGCCGCTGCCGGCGATGCGCGACGGGCTGCGGCCGGTTCGCCTCAGCCCCGATCGACGGCAGGCCCTCTGCTACCAGTGCCACGCTCCCCGCGCCGAGGCGCAGGTCGCTTCCGGCGACGACCGGACCCCCGTGGGCGTCCACGAAGGGCTGAGCTGCCTGGCCTGCCACGAGAGGCACGGCCAGACGACTCGAGCTTCGTGCGCGGGCTGCCACCCGCGGCTGTCGAACTGCGGCATCGACGTCGAGAAGATGGACACGACGTTCCGCTCGGTCGACAGCCGGCACAACGTCCATCGCGTGGCGTGCATCGATTGCCACCCGGCCGGCGTGCCCAGGAAGAAGGCGGCGCGGTAGGAGCACGGCGGAGCCTCCGGTCAGTCGCCCAGGCAGATCCCCAGCTCGCGCGCCGTCAGGATGGAGTCGCAGTCGAGCGGCACCGTTTTCATGCGGCGGGTGGCCTGCTCGAGGGGCACGTAGCGGACCGTGGGTGGGTCGAGGGCGACCATCACGCCGACTTGCCCTGCGGCCAGGGCCCGCACCGCGGCCGCCCCGAAGCGCAGCGAGATCAGCCGGTCGAAGGTGGTGGGGGTTCCGCCGCGCAGCAGGTGGCCGAGCACCACGTGGCGCGCCTCCTTGCCCGTAAGGTCCTGCAACGCCTTCGTCACCCTCTCGGCGGCGCCGCCGAGCCGCTCGGCGCGGCCGACCGGGCGGTCCAGCACTGCCCGCTCCCCGTCCTTGGGCACGGCGCCCTCGGCCACCACGACGATCGCGAAGCTGCGCCCTTCCGCCTCGCCTTTGCGGATCTTGGCCGCCACCTTCTCGAGGTCGTAGGGGATCTCGGGGAGCAGGATCGCGTCCGCCGTGCCCGAGATCCCGGCGTTCAGCGCGATCCAGCCGGCGTAGCGGCCCATCACCTCCACCACCATCACCCGGCGGTGGGAGGCAGCGGTGGTGTGCAGGCGGTCGAGGCACTCGGTGGCGAACGCGACCGCCGTGTCGAAGCCGAACGTGATCACCGTGCCATCGAGGTCGTTGTCGATCGTCTTCGGCACGCCCACGACCCGCAGGCCCTTGCCCGCCAGCACGCTCGCGATCGAGAGGGAGCCGTCTCCGCCGATCGCGATGAGCGCGTCGATCCCGTGCTTGTGAAAAGCCGACACTAGCTCGTCGGAGCGGTCCACTTCCCTGAAGCTGCCATCGTCGTTCTTCACCGGGTACTTGAGCGGGTTGCCGACGTTGGTCGTGCCCAGGATGGTGCCGCCGATGGGCGTGATGCCGCGCACCTCGGCGTGCGTCAAACGAACGAGTCCATCGGGGTACTTCTCGGGCAGGAGGATGCCGTTGTAACCGTCCCGGATGCCGTAACACTCCCAGCCCAGGTTCTCCGCCGACAGCACGGCCGCGCGGATCACCGCGTTCAGCCCGGGCGCATCGCCACCACCGGTGTTGATCGCCACGCGCCGAATCGTCGTCTCCCTTCCCGCCATGACCCCTCCTCTGCGCGTGCATCCGGCATCTCGGTCCCTGTTGTTGCCGACCAAGAGTATCGCAGATGCGTCCGACCCTGTCCGCGGATCGGGAATGGATCTGGCCGTACATCTTTCCGGCGTCTTCCCACTACTTCGACCGCTCGACGGGCCTTCGTCACCGCCATCACCTGCACGCGACGGTTACGACATCCGCACCGTGAACCGGGGAGGGCGGGGCGTGCGTAGCCCGGCGAACAGCCTGTAAGAGGGAGGGCCCTGGTGGCTCGATTCCTCGGCTTTCGCCGAGCCGTGATGAGCCGTCCGGCGCGGCGGCCTATCACGGCCCACGTGCCCAGGGACGCCACTACGAGCCTGTTGCTTCGCAAAGACTTCGGCGCGAGACTGGACCCTGACCGAACCGTACTAAGCCGCCCGACGGGTCGTGCTAGGCCGACCTGTATACACTTAACCCTGATCCGGCAAAATCATGCGACCGACGCAAGGGCTTGTTCAAGGCTCTCGTAGCGTCTGCGAATCGCGGCGACATCGCTCAGGCGGAGTGTCCGGGTGCCATTGGTGGCGACGAGGCGACCAGCGACGTTGAGCCAGGTGAAGCGTGTGGCCTCGATCGACTCCAGCACGTAAAGGAAGGTCCTCTTACGTGTGCGAGGTCGGGCCGCCGCCGTGGTCTCCATCTGGAAGCGGCGAAGCAGGTTCATTGCGAGGACGGACAGCAAGATGCGCGAAAAGAGCCCGCTTTCAACCTCTATCTTGAGGGACGCCCATCTTTCTTGCCGGATCAGGGTTAGTTGTTCGGCAGACATGCGCCCAATGACCACCCGCGGGGTAAGATGAATCGAGGCGAGGTGCTAGTGGACCTGACAAAAGCCGTTGCCGCCCATATGAGATGGAAGATGCGTCTGTATCAGTGTATCCATGGCCAGGCGGAGCTGCCCCGGGTGGCAGAAGTCGCGCGGGACGATGCTTGTGAGCTGGGGCAATGGCTGATAAGCAAGGGCATGGTGTACAAGGATTTCGAAAGCTTTAGCGGGGCGAAGGGTGCGCATGCGGCATTCCATCTTTGCGCGGCAGAGGTTGTGAGCGCGGTTGAGCGAGGCGAGAAGAGCGCGGCCGAAGGCATGTTGCAAAGTGGTAGTGCGTTTGCCCTTGCCTCAGAGGCTGTCAGTCTCGCCCTGACGAAACTTCGTGCGGAGGTTGCAAGAGCGGGGAAGCGTTCCGTGGGGCTCTGATGGCGTGTCGCGTGCGTGACGTCATCTGCACCGGTGGATGCTGCCGACAACGGGTAGGAGCTGACGGCGCCTCGCGCAGCTGATCCGGGTGTTCGGCGGCAACAAAGGCACGAGGCCAAGGCCTCTGGAGATGTGGAAATGACTGATCTGGCGAAGCTTGTGGCGGCCTTTGAGCGTTTAGACGCTCAGCTGAACAAGACCTCGCTCGATCGTCTTGCGGCCGACGTCGAACAGGCAATCGCTGCGAAGAACCGTGTGAAGGATTACCTCGCCGCTTCCCCCAGCGGGAGAGTGGCCGCCGGCCCGTTGGCCGAGAGAGTTCGCCGCATCCGTGAGAACCGCGGTTACAACGTCGACCGCGTCGTTTCCGTGATCGAGTCCGTCGCTGACGGCCGCGTGGCGCAGGAACTAGAGGATGATGACTGGATGGATGCCCTCCACCGCGAAGGCACCAGACGATACGTGGACGACACCTACTTCATGCGCCGGCGCCAGGTGGCGGCCTTCTCACCAGCGCCCCGCTTGCTCACACGATTCGAACGCATCTGTTTCGAATCCAGGAGTGCTACGCGCTCGGGTTGTATGCCGCCACAGGCATGTCTTGCCGAGCGGTGGTCGAAGCCTCTCTTTTTGAGTTTGTTCGACGCAAGGGCCTGATCAGTTCGCGACACGCTGTCGTCGATAACGTCGAGTACCGGCCGGCAGAGATCCGCCGATTGGCTCAACCCTTCATAGGGAAGAGTACGTTCCGCGCCGCCTGTGGCGAGGGCGGTGTCATCAAGACCGCTGACCGTCTCTTACATTCGAAGCGCGGCCCCGTCGAGGTCACAGAGGCAGAGACGCTGGCAGCTGTCAAAGCCACCTTCGCGCCCGTTGAGCATTTGTTTGGCTGATGCACTGCGGGACTGCCCAAGCGCAGGAGCTGACGAGCGTGCGATGGCCAAGCAGGCGCGCGCTCGCAGCTTATGCGCGGTGTTGGGCCGACGCCAGGAGCCGGTCGCAGCGAACTTGATATCATCACCGGATGGCTGTCGCGCTCTACGCCCTGATCTGCCTGATCTGGGGGTCGACTTGGCTCGCGATCAAGGTCGGCTTGGTCGGAGTGCCGCCGTTCTTGGGAGCGGGCCTCCGGTTCCTGCTGTCGACGCTGCTCGTCGGCCTGGTGCTCGCCGGCCGGCGGACGCGCGTCCACCTGACGCGGGACGACAAGGTCTGCGTGCTCTCGCTCGGCTTGCTCGTATTCTGGCTCGACTACGGCTTGGTTTACTGGGCCGAGACGCGCATCTCGAGCGGGTTGACGGCGATCTTGTTCTCCACGATGCCGCTCATGACGTCGCTCTTGAGCGTGCACTGGACGCGTAGCGAGACGCTGAGCGGCCGCAAGGTCATCGGGATCCTGGTGGGCGTCCTCGGGACCTCGCTGCTCTTCTGGCCGCACGAGCGCCTGGGAGTCCAGCAGGTGCTCGGGATGCTGGCCGCGCTCGGCGGGAGCCTGTGCGCTGCGATCAATCTCGTGATGTTGAAAAAGCATGGCCGCCACGGCGACCCGTTCGTGCTGAACTTCTTCGGCATGGGCATCGGCGCGGCGTGCCTGCTCGCCATGAGCGCCGCCATGGAAAGTGGGTCGGCCGTCGCCTGGAGCCTGAGCAACGTCCTGGCGCTCTTCTACCTGTCCGTCTTCGGCTCGGTGGTCGCGTTCTGGGCCTACTACTACCTGATCAAGAGGATGGATGCGACGATCGTCAGCCTCAGCACGCTCATCATCCCGATCGTGGCACTGGCCCTGGGCCGCGCGTTCCTCCACGAGACCGTGACGCCGATGGCCATCGGGGGCATCGCGACAATCCTCGCCGGCGTCGCCGTGGCGATCGTGCCGGGTGGGAAGAGTCGAGGGGCTACCGTTGATGTTGAAGGACAGGTAGGGAACGCATGAATTGGATTGTGGCCAACATCAGGTGGATCATGGTGGTGTCGGGCGCGCCGACGTGCACGATGCGAGGATGAGGTACCGATGGACCTGAAGCCATTCTTCTCGACGTTCGGTCTCGTCTTTCTCGCCGAACTTGGCGACAAGACGCAGCTGGCCACGCTGAGCCTGGCCGCTTCCGGGCATTCTCGCCTTGCGGTCTTTCTTGGCGCTGCCGGAGCACTGGTCCTGACGAGCAGCATCGCGGTGCTGGTAGGTGCGGGGTTGGCGCGTGTGGTGCCCGAGGTGTGGATCCACCGTGTAGCGGGGGTGGGCTTCCTCATCATGGGCGCACTGTTTCTAGCGGGCAAGGGATGAGGCAAGGGTATCCAGGAGACAGGATGAACACCCGGTTTTCAAACGTCTACGATGATCAGGCCCGTTCAGAGGCCTATGCGACCCTCGAGTTTCCCGGTACCTACTACCTGGCGTACCGGGATCTGCCCGCGATCATCGGCGAGCATGTCCATGGCAGGAAGGCCGTTGACTTCGGGTGTGGGGCGGGCCGTTCGACACGGTTCTTGCGTGAGTTGGGTTTCGAGGTTGTGGGCGTCGATATCTCAGAGCCCATGCTCGCTCGGGCCCGCGCCCGCGACCCCCAGGGAGACTATCGTCTGGTCCGGGACGGTGAACTGGGCAGTCTCGCGGCCAACGCTTACGACCTGGCCCTGTCGGCATTCACCTTCGACAACATCCCCACGATGGAGAAGAAGGTCACGCTGTTGCAGGGCCTGAAGCGCCTACTGACCGCGGGCGGGCAAATCGTGAATCTGGTGTCGTCCCCGGAGATCTACGTGAACGAGTGGGCCTCGTTCTCCACGAGGGACTTTCCTGAGAACCGAGCCGCCCGGTGCGGTGACAAGGTCCTGATCGTGATGCTCGATGTCGAGGACAGGCGACCCGTGGAGGACATCCTCTGGACGGACGAAGGCTACCGCGAGGTGTACGAGCGTGCCGGTGTGAGGCCAATCAGGACTTACAGGCCCTTGGGGAATCCGGGCGAACCGTACTCGTGGGTGAGCGAGGCTGGACTAGCGCCCTGGGTGATTTACGT
>Ga0210377_10000646_pt1 | contig 33118 bp, 18 predicted proteins | sample PLM4_65_b1redo_FD_155480 | JGI IMG/M metagenome (GOLD analysis project Ga0210377, IMG submission 155480) | Groundwater sediment microbial communities from an aquifer in East River, Colorado, USA - PLM4_65_b1 redo | ecosystem: Environmental > Terrestrial > Soil > Riparian zone | place: USA: East... | reverse complement strand
GCAGTTGGATGGTGATCACGTTGATGCGGTAGAGGAGATCCTCGCGGAAGGTGCCCTCGCGGATCATCGTCTGCAGACCGCGATGGGTGGCGGAGATGATGCCGTGCGCCGCGGGACGCGCCGCGGCGTCGCCGCCGGTCTCCGGGATGTCGGGCGGCGTGAGATCGGGGCCCCGTCCGGCGGTCTCGCGTGGCAGGATGAGCGGGCGCTCGGCGGCGGGCCCGACCCCGTGCGGGCCGTGGACGCCGTACAGGAGTCCCTTGTTGAGGGATACGATGATGCGCTTGGCGGGCCTCCTCGAGCATGTGGAGGTCGGCGCGGGCCGGGCGCCGAGGTCGAGGCGATTGCCGGGGGGTAGGGTCATGCGACGGGTCGCCTTTATGACACGGCCGCGAACGGAGCGGCGGGGGAGGGTGCATGCCGGCTGAAGCGCCGCCGCGGAACCTGCGCGACTACCTCGACCGCCTGCGTCGTTCGGGCGATCTGATCGAGGTCGGCGCCGAGGTCGACCCGCGCCTCGAGATCGCCGAGATCCACCGGCGCGTGGTCGCCGCCGGCGGGCCGGCGCTGCTGTTCCGTCGGGTGAAGGGCGCCGCCATGCCGGTCGCGACCAACCTGTTCGGCAGCGCGCGCCGGGTCGAGGCGGCGTTCGGCACGGCGCCGCGCGCCCTCGTCGAGCGCGCCGCCGCGCTGCCGCGCACCCTGCTGCCGCCGACACCGGCGCGCCTCTGGGCGCACCGCGATCTGCTGGCGCCAATCCTCCGGCTCGGCACGCGGACGGCGCGGCGCGCGCCGGTCCTCGATCAGCTCGACCGGCCGCCGCGACTCACGGCGCTGCCCGCGCTCACCACCTGGGAGAAGGACGGCGGGCCGTTCATCACCCTGGGGCAGGTCTACACCGAGCACCCGGACGGTCACGGCCACAACCTCGGCCTCTACCGCATGCAGGTCTTCGACGACGCCACCACCGGGATGCACTGGCAGATCGGCAAGGGCGGCGGGTTTCACCACGCCGTGGCGGAGGGACGCGGCGCGGCGCTGCCGGTGGCGGTGACCCTGGGCGGTCCGCCCGCCCTGCTCCTCGGCGCGGTGGCGCCGCTCCCTGAGAACGTCCCCGAGCTGCTGCTCGCCTCGGTGTCGCTCGGCGGACGCCTGCCGATGGCGCGGCTGGCGGGTTTCCCGCTGCCGTTCGCGGCCGAGGCGGAGGTGGCGCTGCTCGGTCGCGTCCACCCGGGGATGCGGCGGTCAGAGGGGCCGTTCGGCGACCACTACGGCTACTACTCGCTGGCGCACGACTACCCGGTGCTCAGCGTCGAGACGATCGCCCGCCGGCGCGACGCGATCTTCCCGGCCACGGTGGTCGGCAAGCCGCGCCAGGAGGATTTCTACATCGGCGACTACCTGCAGGATCTCCTGTCGCCGCTGTTCCCGGTGGTCATGCCCGGCGTCCGCGATCTGTGGTCGTACGGCGAGACCGGATATCACTCCCTGTCGGCCGCCGTCGTGCGGCAGCGCTACAAGCGCGAGGCGATGGCCTCGGCGTTCCGCATCCTCGGCGAGGGCCAGCTGTCGCTGACCAAGTTCCTCCTGGTGCTCGATCGCCCGGGGGACCTGCGGGATTTCCGCGCGGTGCTGACCGAGGTGCTGCGCCGGGCCGACTTCCGCAGCGACCTGTATGTCTTCGCCAACCTGTCGATGGACAGCCTCGACTACGCCGGGCCGCGCATCAACGAAGGCAGCAAGGGAGTGCTTCTCGGCGTCGGGGAGCCGATCCGGGATCTGCCCGGCGAGTTCAGCGGGCCGCTGCCGCCCGGGGTGACGGTGGCCCGGGTCTTCGCGCCGGGATGCCTGGTGCTGCAGGCGGGGCCGTTCCCGGCGGGCGTTCCGCAGGGGCGTCCGGCGACCGATGTCGCGGCCATCCTCGGCCATCCCGGTCTCGACAGGTGGCCGCTCGTCGTGCTGACCGACGACGCGGCGCGCGGCACGAAGAGTGTCTTCAACTTCCTCTGGACCACCTTCACCCGCTTCGAGCCGGCCGCCGACCTGCACGCCCGGGTGGTGCGACTCGAACGCCACCACCCGGTCTTCGAGCCGCCGGTCGCCATCGATGCCCGCATGAAGCCGTGGTACCCGGAGGAGCTGTTCTGCGATGCCGCCACGGCCCGGCTCGTCGACCGCCGCTGGGGGGAGTATTTCCCCGGCGGACGTGTTGCGATGGGGGATTCGGACCGGGCGCATCTCGACTGAGCGCGCACGCTTCGGATTGAGCGCACGCGCCCCGGATCGACCGCGCACGCCTCCATTGCGCGGCCCCGGGGGGGGGTGACGCCCCGCACATGGGCTTGATCTCGCGGGCCGGGTGAGGGTTCAATGACGCGGGGGGAGCGTTCCATGACATCGCGGGCGGCCGGTCGCAGGCGCAAATCGACAAGGGGAGCGGCGCGCGCCGGGCAACAGGCCAGTACGGCCACCGGCGATGACATCTATCGCCTGGTGGCCGACTCCTCGCCGGAGTGGGAGTACATCACCGATGCCAAGGTGCGACTGATCTACTCGTCACCCTCCTGCGAGCCGGTGACGGGGCTCACCGCCGAGGCGATGACCGCCGACCCCGAAGCGTTCTACCGCCTCGTTCATCCCGGCGATCTGCCAATCGTCCTGCAGCACGACGCCGCCCTCGCCGGTCCCGCGGACCCCTCGGAGCTCGAGTTCCGCATCATCCATCCCGACCACGGCGAGCGCTGGATCGGACATGTCTGCCGGCCCCTCTTCGACGGCGACGGGCGGTTCATCGGCCGGCGCGGCACGCTGCGCGACATCACCAAGCGCAAGCGGGCCGAAAGGCAGCTGCAGATGGCCCAGGCGGTCCTCGATCACATCGGCGACATGGCCTTCCTGGTCGGTGAGGACGGCCATCCGATCTACATGAACGAAGCGGCCTGCCGCGCCCTCGGGTACACCCGCGACGACATCACCTCCATCAGCGTGCGCGAGATGGATGCCGGCGGCATCACCATGCACTGGGCCGGCTACTGGGAGGAGATCCGCAGGGAGGGCAGCCGCACGTTCGAGACCCTGGCGCGGACCCGCGAGGGCCGGACCTTCCCCGTCGAGGTGCAGGTGAACTACATCGAGTTCGAGGGCCGCGGCTACCACTGCGGTTTCGCCCGCGACATCTCCGAGCGCAAGGCGGTCCTCGATGCGCTGGCCGAGAGCGAGGGGCGCTTCCGCGCCATGGCCAACACCGTGCCGGACATCCTCTTCACCAACGCACCGGATGGCCGGTGCGACTATGTCAACCAGCGTGGCTACGACTACACCGGCATGCCGCCGGGATCGATCGAAGGGTACGGGTGGCTGCAGATCATGCACCCGGACGATCGCCGCCGGACGGAGCGCGCCTGGAAGGCATCGATCCGGAAGGGCACACCGTTCGCCGAGGAGGTGCGCATCCGCGGCGCCGACGGCGCCTACCGCTGGTTCGTCGACCGGGCGCAGCCGATCCGCTGCCCGGCGGGAAGGGTGACGAAGTGGTTCGGGGCGGCCACCGACATCGACGAGTTGAAGAGCGCCCAGGCTCAGCTCAACGGGGCGCGGGCCACGCTCGAGGACAAGGTCCGGCAGCGCACCGCCGACCTGCAGGCGGCGAACGCGGCCCTCAAGGAGGAGGTCGCCGAGCGGCGCCGCCTCGAGGCGGAGGTGCTGCGGATCTCCGAATGGGAGCAGCGGCGCATCGGCCAGGATCTCCATGACGACCTGTGCCAGCAGCTTGCCGCCATCGCCTACCTGTGCGAGTCGGTGCGGCCGTCCGTCAAGCCGGAGTCGCCCCGCGCCGGCGCGACGATCCGCCGGATCGGCGAGCTCCTTCAACGCGCGCTCACCGACGCCCGCGGCCTGGCCCGCGGCCTCTCGCCGCTGAACGTCGAGGCGCGCGGACTCAGGGCGGCGCTCAAGGACCTGGCCGCGGCGACGCGCACGAGCCGCGGTGTGAACTGCCGCGTCACCTGCCCCGAGGCCGTGCTGCGCGGTGACGTGACCCGGGCGACGCACATTTACCGCATCGTCCAGGAGGCGGTGAACAACGCCATCCGCCACGGCCGGGCGCGCTCCATCCGGATCGTCATGCGCGCCACCCGCCGCCACCTGCGCCTCACCATCGAAGACAACGGCCGCGGGGTGGCGCGCCGGCCGCGCCGGTCGGACGGAATGGGGCTCGGCAGCATGCGCTACCGGGCGCACGCCATGGGAGGCTCGTTCGAGATCCGCCGCCGCCCGTCCGGGGGCACCGTGGTCACCTGCATTGCGCCTCTCGCGGCGCCCGATACGACGACGGTCGCCAAGCACCAGCGGGAGAGGGCGCGGGCAACCGCGTGAGCCGGCGCGACACGCCGAAGGCGGTCCGACCGCCGGCCACGGCCGACCCGGGCAGCCGTCACATGTCCGCGGACGAGTTCCGCCGCCACGGCCATGCCGTCATCGACTGGATCGCCGACTACCAGGAGCGCGTCGAGTCGTTCCCGGTGCTGTCGCGGTCACGCCCCGGCGAGGTGCGCGCCACCCTGCCGGCGGCGCCGCCCGAAACGGGCGAGCCGTTCGCGACCATCCTTGCCGACGTCGAGCGCGTCGTGCTGCCGGGCATCACCCACTGGCAGTCGCCGAACTTCTTCGCCTTCTTCCCGGCCAACGCCTCGGGCCCGGCGATCCTGGGCGACCTGCTCTCCTCAGGTCTCGGAGTGCAGGGGATGCTGTGGGCGACGAGCCCCGCCTGCACCGAGCTCGAGACGCACGTCCTCGACTGGCTGGTCGGCATGCTCGGCCTCCCCGATCGCTTCCTGTCGCGCGGCGCCGGTGGCGGTGTCATCCAGGATACCGCCTCGAGCGCGACGCTCTGCGCGCTGCTGGCGGCGCGCGAGCGCGCCACCGGCTTCGCCGCCAACGAGACCGGTTGCGACGGGCGCCTCACGGCCTACGCCTCGGCGCAGGCGCACTCGTCGATCGAGAAGGCGGTCGCCATCGCCGGTCTCGGGCGCCGCAACCTGCGCCTCATCGAGGTCGACGAACACCACGCGATGCGACCCGACGCCCTGGCCCGGCAGATGCGCGCCGACCGCGCCGCCGGCCTGACACCCGCCTTCGTCTGCGCCACCGTCGGCACGACGTCGTCGAACGCCATCGACCCCGTGGCCGCCATCGGCCGCCTCTGCCGCGACGAGGGGATCTGGCTGCACGTCGACGCCGCCATGTCCGGCACCGCCGCCCTCTGTCCCGAGTTCCGCCACATCCACGACGGCCTCGAGCAGGCCGACAGCTACTGCTTCAACCCGCACAAGTGGATGTTCACCAACTTCGACTGCGACTGCTTCTATGTCGCCGACCGGGCCGCGCTCATCCGCACCCTCAGCGTGCTGCCGGAGTACCTGAAGAACAAGGCCACCGAGTCGGGCGCGGTCTTCGACTACCGCGACTGGCACGTGCCGCTCGGCCGCCGCTTCCGGGCGCTGAAGCTGTGGTTCGTCATCCGCCACTACGGGGTCGAGGGGCTGCGGCACCACGTGCGGCGCCACGTCGCGCTGGCGCAGGAGTTCGCCGGCCGCGTGGCCGCGTCGCGCCGCTTCGAGCTGGCGGTGCCGGCGCCGCTCAACCTCGTCTGCTTCCGGCACCGCGGCGGCGACGCCATCAACCAGCGTCTGCTCGAGCGCCTGAATGACAGCGGCCGCCTGTACCTCAGCCACACCGTCCTCGACGGGCGCTACACCCTGCGCCTGTCGGTCGGCCAGACCCACACCGAGGCGCGGCATGTGACCGCCGCCTGGGAACGTATCGAAGAAACCGCCGCGTCGCTCGAGACCGGGCCGCAGTGAGCCGCCCGGTCAGCCATCCAACGTCACGGAGGACTCCCATGGGAACAACCCCGCCTGCCCGTTCGCCTGCCGGGCCCGTCGCGCGCGCTTGCCTCGCGTTGCCCGCCGGGCTCCTGCTGGTCGCGGCATTGCTTCCCGGTTGCGGCAGGGCCGACCGGGCGGTCACGGCGCCGGCCGGGCCGGTGCCCGAGGTGCCGCGCTTCCAGGGGCTCGGCACGCACACGCGCAAGGTCACGACCGCGTCGAAGGACGCGCAGACCTACTTCGACCAGGGCCTGAACTTCATGTTCGCCTTCAACCACGACGAGGCGATTCGCGCCTTCAGGCAGGCGGCCCTCGTCGACCCGAACTGCGCCATGGCGTGGTGGGGCGTCGCGGTCGCCAACGGGCCGCACATCAACAACCCCGTCGTGACCCCCGACCGCGCCGCCGCGGCCTGGGAGGCGCTCGCCCGGACGCTCGCCGTGTCGGCGAAGGCGTCGGATGCCGAGCGCGCCCTGATCGAAGCGCTCGCCGCCCGCTACGCCGACCCGCAGCCCGCCGACCGCGTCGCCCTCGACCACGCCTACGCCGAAGCCATGCGCGGCGTCTGGCAGAAGCACCCGCAGGATGCCGACGTCGGCGCGCTGTTCGCCGAGGCGTTGATGGACCTTCGCCCCTGGGATCTGTGGACTCCCGACGGCCAGGCGCAGCCCGGCACCGACGAGGTGCTGAAGACTCTTGAGGCGGTCGTCGCCCTCGACCCCAACCACCCGCTGGGGCTGCACCTCACGATCCACGCCATCGAGATGTCGCCGACACCCGAGCAGGCCGATGTCGCCGCCGACCGCCTGCGCGACCTGACACCCGGCCTCGGCCACCTCGTGCACATGCCGTCGCACATCGACGTGCGCCGCGGCCGCTGGCTGCAGGCGATGGCCGCGAACGAGAAGGCGATGGAGGCCGACCGCCGCTACAACGCCCAGGTGCCGCGCCAGGGGTTCTATCGCCTGTACATGTCGCACAACCACCACATGTACGCCTACGCGGCGATGATGGTCGGCCAGAGCGCGGCCGCCCTCAAGGCGATCGACGAGATGATGGCGCGCATGCCGGAGGAGTGGAAGCAGGAGTACCCGGCCATCGCCGACGGCTTCACCGCCATGCCGCTGGAGGTGCGCATGCGGTTCGGCAAGTGGGACGAGATCCTCGCCGCCCCCGAGCCGCCGGCGTCGCTGCCGATCGCCCGGGCGATGCGGCTGTACGCGCGCGGTGTCGCCCTGGCCGCCAAGGGGCAGACGGACGAGGCGCGCGCCGAGCAGGCGGCGTTCGCGACCGCCCGCGCCGCGGTTCCGGCCGAGGCGATCTTCGGCAACAACACCGGGGCGGGGATCCTGCAAGTGGCGGCGGATCTCCTGGAAGGGGAGATCGCCTACCGCGAGGGGAAGGTCGAGGCCGGCCTGAAGGCGCTGCGCCAGGCCGCCGCGGCCGAGGACGCGCTGCGCTACAACGAGCCGCCCGACTGGATCCTGCCCATACGCCACGCGCTCGGGGCGGCGCTGTTGCAGGCGGGGAAGCCGGCCGAGGCCGAGACCGTCTTCCACCAGGATCTCAAGCGCCTGCCGGACAACGGCTGGTCGCTATTCGGGCTGGGGCGCGCGCTGCGGCTTCAGGGGAAGGGCGACGAGGCGTCCGAGGTCGAGGCGCGGTTCAAGGACATCTGGACGGGGGCGGACGTCGAGCTGAAGTCGTCGTGCTTCTGCCAGCCGGGGGTGTGAGGGGCGGGGCGGCGCTCGGGCTGTCGTGGATTCAGGCGGCCTTGCCGAAACCAGCAGGGATGGCGTAGGACCTCATGCGCCGGTACAGCTTCTGACGATTCCAGCCGATGAACCGCGCGGCCTTGGCCTTGTCGCCCTGATGTCTGCGCAGCGCGTCTTCGATCATCATCTGTTCGCCGGTTCGGGCAGTCGAGCGAGTGGAAGAGCCGCGCCCCGTCGCAGGTCCCAGCGGGACGGGTACCGCCAGGCCCAGATCGCCCAGGTCACGAAGCGTGATCACCTCGCCGCGAGTCAGGACGCAGAGTCGCTCGATCAGGTTCTCGAGTTCCCGCACGTTCCCCGGCCATTCGTGTCGCATGAGAGCCTCGACGACCCCCGGACCCAGAACCCGCGGCGTCCGGGCTCCACTCGTCCCGGGTTCCGCATGCCCGCCGGCCGCCGCCTGCACACGGCCTGCGAGGAAATGCTGCGTGAGGAGCGGTATGTCGTCGAGCCGGGCCCGTAGCGGCGGAACGTCGATGGTCACCACGTTCAGCCGGTAGTAGAGATCCTGCCGGAAGCGTCCGGCCGCCATCAGCCCTTTGATATCAGCGTTGGTGGCCGCGATGACGCGGACATCGACCTTGCGGACTTCGTTCTCTCCAAGGCGCCGCACCTCGCGTTCCTGAAGGACGCGGAGCAGTCGAGCCTGGAGCCCCAACGAGGTGTTGGTGATTTCATCGAGAAAAAGGGTGCCGCCACCTGCCTCCTCGATGAGGCCCACGCGATCGTGGTCGGCGCCCGTGAACGCGCCCCTGCGATATCCAAACAGCTCCGCCTCGAGAAGATTTTCGGGAAGCGCGCCGCAATCGACCGTCATGAATCGTGCCTTGCGCCGTTCACTGTTCGAGTGGATGACGCGGGCGACGATTCCCTTGCCGGTGCCACTCTCGCCCGTGATCAGCACCGTGCAATCGTTGTCGAGGAGGCCCGAAATGGTCTCCCGCAGGCGCCTGATGGGTGCGCTCGACCCGATGATCTCCTTGAACCTCCCCTCGACTTCTTGTCGGAGACGGCTATTCTCCGCACGTATCGTCCCGAACAGGCGGGCGTTGTCGATAGCGATCGCCGCCTGGCTCGCGAATGACTCAACAAACGAGCGGTCCCTTTCGGTGAACAGCCGAGCCGCCCTCTGCGTGTCGAGGTACAGGACTCCCGTGACCCGACCCCGGGCCCGCATCGGTACGCAGAGGATCGACTTGATCTCGTTCACCGTGAGGCTCTGAACGTGTTGCAAGGCCGGGTCCTGGCCGACATCGACAGTCAACAGCGTGCGTCCCCCTGCGGCCTGCTCGATGACCGATCGGCTGAAGCGCGACAGGTCCTCGAGATCCCGACCACCCAGCCCGCGGGCGCTCTCCGCTCGAAGTTCAGCAGCCCCTTCCTGCCGGAGGAACACCACCCCTCGCTCAGCCCCCACGTTCTCGATGGCCATGTCGAGGATGCTCGCAAGCAGCTGTTCGAGGTCGAGGATGGACGAGAGCTGCTGTCCGATGGCACTCAGCGACGCGAGCATCCGGCGCGACACCGCTTCGCTGCGGCTGAGCGAGGCAAGATCGTGCCGAGCCTGGCGGCCGACTTCCTTCCTGAGCCGCTCGTAGCGATCGAGTGAGTCGCGCGCCTCGGGCTGGGCGAGGAAATCGCGCTTGAAGCGGCCCTTGGGGATTTCCTGAGCGATCTCATGGGCGACTAGGGCGGCAACACGATAGCAGCGTAATGCCTGGCGGTAGGCCAGACCTTGCTCCCAAACCCGGCCAAGCCAGTAGTGCGATTTCCAACTCAGTATCCGGTCATGGTTGCCTCGAGCAAGGACAGTGGCCTTCCTCGCCGCTTTCTTGGCCTCGTTCAGATCGCCTTGTGCAAGGAGAATCTCGGTCATCAGAAGAAGTGCTTCGCACAGCTGAGCACGCATTCCTTTGCGACGTGCTGTACGTGCAAGTCTCCGAAGGTCAACGAGGACAATGTCAGACCGATGGTTGGACCGGGCACGCGCCAATGCCAGCACGACACGGGCCTGCAAGAATACTGCGAATGGCGATCTGTGCCCAAGTGTACTGACCGCGCCCGCGAGGAGGTCCATCGCTTCACTGGCCGATCCCAAGTTGATTGAAGCAGCGGCCATAAGCGTTGTCGCCTCAAGAACAATGTGAGTAAAGCGTGCACCCTGAGCGAGCTGAACCGCGTGCCCAGCGACCTTGTGGGCTCGGCGATAGGAGCCGTAGACAAGGAGCAGGCTGGCCCATGCCATCAGGTACATGAGCCGATAGCGGATATCGCGCGACCGCGGTAGTAATGAGAGGCGGTGCGCAAGCGTAACAAAAGCGCCGTGGAAATGGCCCGTGCGCAACAAGATATGGGCGATGTTAGTACTGGAAACATCCGCTCGGTGACCTTGACCGGATTTGATGAACTGCTCAAGGCCAGACTGGTTCAATCGTAGAGCGACTCTCCAGTCGCCCCGAGCGCGGTAGACCTCCCCCGAGTTCGTTAAGATCAATCCAAGGGCAGATGGCTGGAGAAGGTGGTTCACCTTACCAGTGAGTGCGCGAAACGCGCGTGCAGCGGAGCGGTACTGACCAAGGTCGGTCTGCAGGATCGCGATGTTTTGACAGCAGATCGCAGAAGAGTGGGGAACGTTGAACTTCACGATCAGCCTGCGGCGCCGGCGCTCGTAGGCTAAAGCGAGGCGGTAATTGCCCTGCGTCCAGTGGTTTGCCGCCAGGTCAAGAAAACACGGTGCAACGAGGTCAATTCTCGAGAGGCGTCTCGCCAGCGTCATCGAGCGCACTAGAAGGCGTACACCTGCCCGACGTTGCTCTAGCCAACAAAGAGAGCCGCCAAGGACGGCCAGGGCTTCCGCCTGTTCGGGCCGTAGCCGGTGCCGTCGCGCCAAACGGAGCGCATGCCGCGCCGAATCAGCCGCATCTCCGTGCCGGCCAAGCTCATAGAGCGCCTCAGAACGCCTCAGAAGAAGGCAGCATGCCAAGCGAGGGTCATCGGTCTCGCTGGCACTCAGATGGTCAAGCGCCGCGAGCGCCTGGGCCCACATGCCGAGCGATCGGTATGCAGACCACAGTTCAAGGCCAATCTGCGTCAATCGCTCGCCGTCGGTTCCGACAAGACCGCGGGCTCTGGATAGAGAGAGGATGGCCTGGCGATAGTCGCCAGCGTCAGAGGCGATGTGACCTGCCTCCAAGTAGAGCTGCGACGCGACTATGTCTTCCGCGCCAGAGGCATGAGTATGCTCGGCGAGGGCATGTAGGCGGGTGGGGGTCTTCTTACCTTGGAGGAGCGCGGATGCAAGACGCGAGTGTATTCTCCGGGCAAGAGATGGCGTAGTCGTCTGCTGAACGCGTCCTCGAACGAGCGCACCTGCAATCTCATAATGTGGATGGGTTCCCGGCAACCTGGCCATAAGTCCTTTACGCCGAAGAGCGCCGCATGCCTCGGCGAGCGGTTCCTCACCGAGGGCGGCTGCGGCCGAGAGGTCCCCGATGGTTAGGGGAACAGTGGAGTGAGCAAGAATGTGAACGAGAGATAGGGCCCGCTCATCCAAACTAGATATTAACGGTTCCAAGGTGTCGCCGCAGAGCGAGGCCGGTGGATCACATGTTCCGGCCGAGGCCACGTCCAGTGCTCCGTTCCCCATCGTGAATGAATGCGTATCGAGAGCCCACCGCACGAACGCCCATGCACGTGCTGGGTTGCCACCCGAAATTCTTAGCACTTCCTTGGCGGCCTCGCTTGGGGCAGTCGAAAGCCCAAGTGTTCTTTTCAATACCGTCGAGATGGCTTGTTGATCCAATGGGGGCAGGGAGTAGCGCTCACGTCGATCGGATGCGCTCGCTTGGGAATGAGTGGTGGTTGTATTGATCGACTCGAAAAGGTCGGCAGTGGATGCAACCACCACAAGGTCTAATGTTGGAGCGGTGACAAGCTCCTGCAGAGTCGAATACAGAGCGTTTAGTTCTGTGGGGTCCGCGATGTCGAATAGATATGTGGAGGGCCCATGCAGGGTGGCAGCACGGTCTTCTTCCCACCGCGAGGTTGTGACGGCAGTCAAAGTGCGGGCTACGCCCCCGCGGAGACTGCAGCGTACAGCAAACTCACGTAGCAGTCTCGTTCGACCGCTTCCTGGGGCGCCTTCAATCTCCAGTACAACTGGTCCGCCTCGAGGCTCTTGGCCCCTCTTTGCATCAAGTAATACATCGAATCTGGTCGTGACGTCTTCGAATCCAACAAAGGCCGGCCGCTCGAATAGTTCGCCTGGGGCCTCTGACGCCCAAATCTCCAACCCGTGGCCTGTGGCTAACGAGTTCAACTGGCGTGCGACATCTCGGGCGGAAGGCGTGCGTCGATTCGGGTCCGGCTCCAAAAGCGCTTTAGCCACGCGGGCAAGATCGTGCTCGAAGGAGTGTTGCGCGTAGGCTCCTTCGATCATGGGGCTCAACGCGCCTCGATGGGTTTGTGGGTCGAGGTGGCCTTGCTCTTCATCGCCACCGAGGCAGTCGAGGATGACGGCGCCCAAGGAGAATAGGTCGGAAAGTGGGGTCGAGCACCGCTGTGCGTAAATTTCCGGGGCGGCGTATGCAGGTGTCAGGCAGAGATCGCGGGGGCCGGTAGTGATGTCCTTCCGGGTGCTTGAGCCGAAGTCGATGAGCTTGATGCGCGGATGATGACCAAGGTCTTCGAGGGGTCTTTCCAGGATGAAGTGCTGTGGCTTGATGTCTCCGTGAACGAAGCCTCGAGTGTGGAGATGGTCCAGTGCGAAACACGATTGAAGCAGGAGATTAACCAGGGACTCTCGTGAGACCCGCGAGGCGGCGGTAGTGATGTCGGGGCCCCGAAGGTGCTCGAGTATCACGAAGCCATAGCCAGACTCGGGATCGGTACCGAAATCAACCAGTTCGACGATGGCGGAATGGGAGAGTGTGGCGAGGGTGGACAATTCGGAAAGGAAGCGCTTATTTGACGATGGGTCCGAGGCAACAGGTTGTTCCTGAAAGATCTTCGCGACTCTTGTCGACTCGCTGTGAAGTGGTCGTGCGACAAAGAGCCTGCCCAACGTGCTCTCGCATAGCTGTCTCAGTATTTCGTAGCCGGGGAGTACTAGCTCGCTGGACATTCGGGACGAATCTGGATTCGTTCATCCGTTCAGTCAAGAGAAACGACAACGGGGCCCTGTTGGGGCCCCGTTGTCATCTACTGTGGGATGTGTGAGTTCAGCAGCCAAGCCGGCAGCGGCCGCCGCCACCCCAGATGGCCTCTTCCGTCGAGTAACCCGGGCTGGAGATGCTGCCCGAGGTCGGCACTGTCTGGATCGGCGTGCTCTTCGTGGCGCCGCTGACAGGATTGAAACCGACCAGGCGGAGGAGCATCTCGAAGAAGCCCGCGGCGCCGCGGCTCTCGGCGCTGACCATCGGCGAGCCGTGACCGGCCGCGAAAGTCGTCGAGGGGACCATCACCGCCACCGCCAGGACCGCCACCAGGACTGCCACGTTCACCATCCGCTTCGTCATTGTCCTTCCTCCCGTTAATGAATCCGTTTACTTCGATGACTCGGCAGTCGTATAGAGCAACCGGGATGCCAGATTCGTGATCCGAGTTGTAAGAATCTGTAAAGTCCTTTGAATGAATGGGTTATGGATCGGACGTGATGAGCGTGGATGGGAGGCGAAGGCTGGCTGCGAGTCGGGTCGTTGATGTCGGTGAGGCTCTCGGTTCGTAAGTCACTGTAAAACATTGACTTACGAAGTGAGTCGCGAGACTCTCATGAGACTCTGAACTGACGAGCAGCAAATCCCTTATTTTCAGTCGTTTTAGGGGCTGCGAGTCTCATCGCGTCGACGTGAGACTCGGTGCGACGGGTCAGGGGGGGGGACGACGCCCTGCGGCTCAGGCGTGGTGGCCGGCGCGGGGTCGGCCGGCGACGCGGCGCCCGCGGGTGCCGCTCGGCGCGCGCTTCGGCTCCTCGGTGCCAAGCTCCTTCAGGCGCCTGAAGAAGGTCGCCCGGCTGACGCCGAGCAGACGCGCCGCCTCGAGGCGATTGCCGTTGGCGGCGGCGATAGCCTTCTTCAGCGTCGCGCGGGTCACGGGGCCGGTGAGCGGCACCATCGGGGCCGCGGCCGGCGCGGCACCCGCGGCCTCTTCGGCGAAGCCGGCGTCCTGGCGGGCGTCTTCGAGTGTGAGAACGTCGCCACTGGCGAACAGGGCCAGCCTGTAAACCGTGTTCTCCAACTCGCGGACGTTTCCCGGCCAGCGGCGCAGCGACAGCTCGCGCAGAAGCACCGGCTCGACGCGCAGGCGCGGTGTGTTGTTCTCGCGCGCGAGCTTGACAAGGAAATGGTCCACCAGCAGCGGCACGTCCTCGCGCCGGTCGCGCAGCGGCGGCAGGGTAACCGACACGCCCTTGAGGCGGTAGTAGAGATCCTCGCGGAAGGTCCGCTGGCGCACCATCGCCTCGAGGTCGTGGTTGGTGGCCGAGACGATGCGCACGCTGACCTTGCGTGACGTTTCCGACCCGACGGGGCGGATCTCGCCGTTCTGCAGGACGCGCAGGAGCTTGCTCTGCAGGGTCAGGCTCATGTCGCCGACCTCGTCGAGGAACAGCGTCCCGCCGTCGGCCAGCTCGAACAGACCCTTGCGGTTGGCCTCGGCGCCGGTGAAGGCGCCGCGCACGTGTCCGAAGAGCTCGCTCTCGAGCAACGCGTCGGGCAGCGCGGCGCAGTTCTCGCTGTAGAACGGCTTGTCGCGGCGCGGGCTGTTGAGGTGGATGGCGCGCGCCACCAGCTCCTTGCCGGTGCCGCTCTCGCCGCGGACCACGACCGGAAGCTGGCTGGGGGCGACGCGCGCCAGGATCCCGAACAGTTCGCGCATGCGCGGGCTGCGGCCGACGATGCTCTCGAAACCGTAGCGCTCCTGCACCGCCTGCTTGAGGTTCTCGTTCTCGCGCCGCACGCGGTCGATGAGGCGGGCGTTGTCGACGGCGATCGCGGCCTGGGCCGCAAAGGCCTCGAGGAACTTCAGGGTCTCGGGGGTGAACAGGGCGCCGGGGGCGCGCGTGTCGACGTACACCGTGCCGATGGTCCGGCCGCGCAGGGTCAGCGGCACGCACATCAGCGAGCGGATGTGGTAGCGCAGGACGCTCCGGTAGTCGCGGAAGCGGGCGTCGTGCTCGGCGTCGTGGGTCAGGATCGAGCGGCCGCGGCCGGCCTCGCGCAGTATGCTGCGGCTGTAGGCGGTGGCGTCGCGGATCGTCTGTCGTTCGACGTTGCGGGCGACGACCGGCTCCATGTCGGCGCCGTCGTCGCGCGACAGGAAGATGAGGCCGCGCTCGGCGCCCACCATCTCGATCGCCAGGTCCATCACCTTGTCGAGCAGCTCCTCGGGGTCGTGGATGGAGTTGATGACCTGCGTGACCTCGAAGAGGGTGGCGAGCATGCGGGAGGCGGTGTCGGCGGCGGTGGTGGTGCCGGCTGTGGCCGGTGTGGAGCGCCCTCCGGCGAGCCGCGCCGCCGCCGCGCGCTCGGGGTGCTTCAGGTAGTCGTCCTTCATCGTCTCCTCCTCGAGTTCACCCGCCTGCTTCTCGATCACCGCCCACGCGTCATCATAGGCCGCGCCTGCCTGGCCGCGCAGACCGCGCCGTTCGAGGGCGTCGCCGAGGGCAACCCCCAGCCGCCAGGCGGCCTCGCGGAAGCCGCCGCGTGTCGCGGCCTCGAGCCCGGCGCGCGCGTGGTTCTCGGCCGCCTCGGCGTCGCCGGCCTGGAGCGCCAGGCGGGCCAGCACTCTGTGGCGCTCGAGCCGGTCGTGATGGCGCAGGGCCTTCTCGTCCGTTGCGGCGATGCGGCGGCGCAGCGCGTCGTCCGGGGCGGACCTGGACGGGGCGCCGTCTTCGCGGGAGGGGACTGAGCCAAGGGCGAGGACCCGGTCGGCAAGGAAAGCGATGCGCGCGTGTCCGATCTTTTTGGCGATGCCGCCGGTCTCCCGCGCCCGGACGGCGGCCGCGGCGGACTCGCCCGCGTCGAGATGGTCGCAGGCCAGAGCCGCTGCGAGGTATCCCTCCTGCACGCGGTCTTCGACCTTGCGGGCGGCCGCGAGACCCTGCTCGTGGGTGGAGATCGCCGCCGCGAAGTGGCCCATCTCGCGCTCGCACTGGCCGCGCAGGTCGAGGTCCAGCGGGCCGGGGTCGGTGCCGAGGAGCGCGCGGCAGCGCGCCGCCTCCTGCTGCCGCGCCTGCGCCAGGTCGGGACGGCCGCCCTGCAGGTACGCGACCACCAGCGACTCGCACTGCAGCGCCGCCGGCTCGAGGATGGCGTGCTGGCGCGACCAGGCGAGGGCCTCCTCGAACGCCGCCACGGCCCCGGGGAGATCGCCGCGGTCGAGGCGCACGGTGCCGACGTTCGACAGAAAGCGATGATAGGCGCCGGTGAGACCGTGGTGCTTGGCGACCTCGAGCGCTTCGTCGAGCAGCTGCGCCGCGTCGTCGTACTCGCCCAGAGCCAGATGCCCGAGCGCGGCGTTGTTGAGCATCCAGGTCAGGGTCGTCGGATCGTCGTCGGCCCGTTCGAGCGGCAGCGCTTCCTCGACGAAGGCCAGCGCGGCACGTGCGTCGCCGCCGCGCGCCAGGATCATGCCGAGGTACGACAGCGTCGCCGCGATCTCGTGCTCGTCGCGCGCCTTGCGCGCCATCGCCAGGGCACGGCGGCCGCTGGCGAGCGCCTCGGCGGCGCGGCCCAGGAACGCCAGCGCCCAGGCTTCATGCCGCACGGCGCGGACCTCGAACCGGCGCGACCGGGCCCGTCGGGCTTCGCCGAGCAGGCGGCCGGCGGTCTGCAATCCGGCGCGGTGGTCGCCGATCTGGTTCTGCTGCAGGGCGCACAGGGCGTCGAGGAGATCGAGTCGGCGGCGCGTGTCGCCGGCCGGGAGGAGCGTCAGGGCGCGCTCCAGCAGAATGGCGCGGCGCTGCGGATCGTAGAGTGCCGCGGCCCTTTCGGCGGCGCGCATCAGGTAGATGATCGCTGCGTCGGTTCGGCCGCTCCGCTCGTGGTGCAGCGCCAGGTCCTCGGCCAGGTTGCCGGCGTCGGCGCCGTCGGCCGCGGCCTCGAGGCTAATGGCGGCGGCGCGATGGAGCGCCTTGCGGTCGGCCGGTTTGAGGGCGGCGTAGAGCGCCGAGCGGGCGGTGCTCTGCGCCAGGGCGACGCGCGGGAGATCGCCCTGCGACCAGTCGAGAGTCACCAGGCCGCGGTGCTGGAGGGCGGTGGCGATGGCGCGCGCCTTCGCGGCGGGGAGCTTCAGCCCGAGCGCCAAAGTGTCGAGCCCGACCGGCTTGCCGAGGACCGCCAGGAGCCGCGCGGCGCGTCCCTGGTCCGCAGGCAGCGACTCGAGGTCGCCCAGGACGAGCGCCGCGAGCGTCGGCGGCAGCGGCAGATCGTCGCCCGCCGTCGGCGCCAGCGACCAGGCGCCGGCCTGACGCTCGAGATGACCGCCGGAGAAGAGCGCCTTGAGCACCTCCTCGACGTGCAGCGGGTTGCCGCCGGTGCGGTCGAGGAGGCGGCGGGCGAGATCGTCGGGCGGAGCGGCGAAGGGTAGCGTCGACGCGAGAAGCTCGGTGGTGTCGCCGAGGTCGAGCATGCCGAGCGGCGCGCTGACGAGGCGTGGCCGCGCCAGCAGTCGGCGCAACGCGGCGTCGTCGCCGGGCGCCGGCTGCCCTTCTTGCCGCAGGGTCGCGACGACGAGCCAGCGCGATGCCGTGTCGCGCAGCAGCAGGTGCTCGAGCAGGGCGATCGCCGGGGCGCCGGCCCATTGCAGATTCTCGAGGAACAGGACCCCGGGTCGCCCACCCGCGAGGTGATCGAGACACTCGCCGAGTGCGGTGAGCAGCTCGGCCTTCTCGAGCTTTGGTTTCGCGGCGTTGCCGGCGCGACCGAGGGCCTGGTCGAGCGCCGCGGCGAGACGCGCGGGCAGCGCCGCCGTGGCGCGCGCCGCCGACAGCAGCGCCGAGAACGGCTGCAGGGCGTCACCCGCTTCTTCGTCGCAGCGTCCCTCGAGGGTGCGGTGCCCGGCGAGCTGCAGCTCCTCGCGAGCCTCGCGGACAACGCGGCTCTTGCCCGCGCCGGAAGGGCCGGTGATGACGACAACGCGCGGCGCCTCGCCGTCAACCGTCCTGCCGGCCGCAGCCCCGCCGGTCTCCGCCACCGCGCGGGCCGCGCCGCCGGCGAGATGGCGACGGCTGACATCGTCGAGGCGGCGGCGGGACTCGGAGCGGCCGACAAGCGGTCCGGTGGCGATCCACGCGGCGAAGGTCTCGGGCGTGTCGAGCGGGCGCGGGGTCGCCGCCCCGGTGTTGAGCAGCGCCAGCGCCGCTTCGGCGCTCGCCGGGCGATCCTCCGGTCGCCGCGCCATGAGCGCCGCGACCAGTGACAGCCAGCGCCGGGGGATCGCGGCGCCGCTGGTCGCGATCGGCGGAGCGTCACCGCGCAGGATGGCGCTGATGACGTCGCCGGGGCGGGTGGCGTCGAACGGGCGCCTGTCCGCGAGCACCTCGTACAGCACGACGCCGAGCGCGTAGAGATCGGCGCGCGCGTCCGAGGCGCCGCCGGCGAGCACCTCGGGGGCAACGTAGTGCAGCGTGCCGCTCGGTCCGAGGCGGGTCTGGTCGCCGAGGCGGCGGGCCAGGCCGAAGTCGAGCAGCTTCACGTGAAACGGCGCCGCAACCATGATGTTCTGCGGCTTGATGTCGTTGTGGCGCCAGCCGCGGCCGTGGATGAAGTCGAGGGCCCGCAGGCACTGCACCGCGAGCTCCTCGAACGCGGCGCGCGCGTTGCCCTTCGGCAGGGCCGCGAGATCGCGCCCGGCGACATGCTCGAGGGTCAGGAACGGCGCGCCGTCGCCGTCGACGAGTCCGAAGTCGTAGACCTCGGCGAGGTTCGGGTGCCGCAGGCGCGCCAGCGATCGGAACTCGTCGCGAAAACTATCGAGCGCCTCATGATCGAGGATCCCGGGCTTGAGGATCTTGAGCGCGACCACGCGCCCGCCTTGATGTCGATCGTGGGCGAGGTGGACACGTCCCATCCCGCCGTCGCCGATCTTCGACGCGATGTCCCAGCGGCCGTTGACGAGCAAATCCCGTCCCCTCAGGAGCGTGCCGGGAAAGTACTACCGATCCCCCGTGGCCGCAAGGGTTTAGCGTGGGCGCGTTTGGCGTGTGCCGACGCGGGTGCCGGGCCGGTGGTTGGAACGGCGTCGGCTAGTTGACGGGGACGTCGGGCCGACCGGGGAAGCGGAGGTGTTTGTCGGCGTCCTCCGGCCGGCGGCGGCGGGCGAACAGGCGGTCGAGTCGGCGCGCCTCGGCGACCGCGAGCAGGGCTTCGTGGGTGCGGCCGTCGGCGGGGTAGGCGGCGGCGCCGATGGTGACACCGACCTGCACCGTGCGACCACGGGCGACCACGAACTTGTGGCGCAGGACCGCCGTCTCGACCCGCGCCAGCACCGCGGCGATCCCCTCCCCGCCGACGCCGGGGACGGTGATCACGAACTCGTCACCGGCGCAGCGCACGCAGGTGTCTCCCGGGCGCAGCGTGCTGCGGATGGCGCGCGCGACGCCGCGCAGGACCCGGTCGCCGGCGGCGCGTCCGTAGCGTTCGTTGAGGGCGCCGAAGTCGTCGATGTCGAGCTGGATGAGGGTCAGAGGTCTCCCGAGGTTCTCGGCGCGCCGCAGGTCCTGTTCGAAGCTGCCGAAGAGGAAACGCAGCAGCGGCAGGCGGGTGAGCGGATCGATGGGCGGCGCCGCCGGTGTCGCCTCCGCCGCCCCCGGCGCCGCCGGGGGCCGCGCGTCGGCGACGCCACGCAGGCTCAGGGCGCGGGCGCACTGGGCGGTGATGGCGTCGGGGGTGGCGATGCGCGCCCGGTTGGCGGCGTCGAGCCGGGTCAGGATGAGCGCCGCGTTGAGGGCGGCGGTCTCGCCCGCGGACAGGCCGAGTTGCAAGGCGGTCTCGTCCGCGAGGGCGGCGTCGCGTCGCAGGGCGTCGCCGGTGGGCGGCGGGACCTGGTCCATGCAGGCGGCGGTCGCCGCGAACGCGCAGCGCGCGATCGCCGCCATGTCGCGCTCTCCCATGCCGCTGCCTGCCGGGCCGGCGCTGCCGCGGTCGGCGGCCGGCATGCCCGCATCGCCACAGGTCGGGCCGGCAGCGACCGTCGGCCCCGGCGGGGCCGGGTCGAGCAGGGCCGCGAAACGATCGCGGAGCCGCGACAAAAGAGAAGGTCGATGCATGGCCATGGCGCGCGTGGACCCCGTGCCCGGACGCGGGCGATGGCGCGGGGACCCGGCATGAAGATCGTCGCTTTCGCGGCCGCCGTCCATTTCAGTCTTGAAACCCGGGCTCGAGGGCCCGGGGGTGCGGCGGTGGCGCGCCGCGCCCGTGTGCTAGCATTTCGTGATGTCCCGCAAGTCGAAACGCCCGCCGCAGGCAGCGAAAGCAGGCGCGCCCCCGGCCCCGCCCTCCGGCCGGCCGGCGCGGCGTTCCCGCGGATTCATGATCGGCGCCGGGCTGCTGGCGATGGCGATTCTCACCGCTGCGCTGTCGATTCACAGGATCAGTCCGGGTGAGCGGGCCTTCAGGATGACGCGCGGCGGCGGGACGACCGCGCGCCTGGCTCCCGGCCTGCGCTTCGTCATCCCGTTCGCGCAGCGCCTCGTGCGGTTGCCCCCCGACCCCATCGCGGCGCGCGGCGAGTTGCCGGTGCGATCGCGCGAAGGCGCCACGATGCGCGCGCCCTGGTCGATAGAAGCGTCGATCCCCGACCACGCCCTCGAGGGTCTGCTCGCGGGCGGCGCCGACCCGGCGGCGACGCTGCGCGAGGCCGCCGCCGAGGCGCTTGCCGACTGGACCCGCGATGCCTCGGGTGAAGCGCTGGTGCTCGGCGAGGGCGGCGCCCGTGCCGAGGAGGCGTTGCGGACGCGGCTCGAATGGCTCGGGCTCGCCGCGGTCCGCGTGCGGCTCGGGCCGGTCGAGGGGCCGCCGGGCATGCGCGAGGCGCTCGCCGGCCGCGTGGTCAAGGAACGCAGTGTCGACACCGGCGTCAAGGTCGCGGTCTTCGGTCTCGACGGCGCCGACTGGGAGTTGATCGATCCGTTGATCGCGCGCGGCAGGCTGCCGAACCTGGCGCGGCTGAAGGCGCGCGGCGCCTGGGGGCCGATGCGGTCGATGGACCCGATGCTGTCGCCGCTCTTGTGGACCACGGTCGCCACCGGCAAGCCGCCCGAGCAGCACGGCATCATCGATTTCCTGGTGCGCGATGCGCGCACCGGCAAGCCGGTGCCGGTCTCGAGCCGGGCGCGCAAGGTGAAGGCGCTGTGGAACATGCTCGGCGATGCCGGGCGGACCTCCGACATCGTCGCCTGGTGGGCCACCTGGCCGGCCGAGCCGACTGAAGGGCACATCGTCTCCGACCGGGTCGCCTACAGCACCTTCACCTTCACGCAGGGGCTCGAGGACGCGGCCGGCGCCACCTGGCCGAAGGAGTATTTCGCGGCGATCCGCGGCCGGCTCGTCGCCGCCGACGTCATCCCCGACGCCGAGCTTAGGCGCTTCGCCGACGCCACACCGGAGGAGTTCCGCCGCCTGGCGACGATCGTGGCCAGCGCGCGCAGCTACCAGGCCGCCGGTCTCGACCTTCTCGGGCGCGGACAGGCGGATCTCTTCGCCCTCTACTACCAGGGGATCGACGAGGTGTCGCACCGCTACGCCCATTTCATGCCGCCGAAGATGGCGATGGTGACCGACGACGAGTTCCGCCGCTACCGCGGGACGGTGGCGGCCTACTACGAGTACCAGGACGCGCTTCTCGGCGCGATGCTCGATCGCCTGGCGCCGGAGACCATGGTCATCGTTCTTTCCGACCACGGGTTCCGCAACGGCACGGGGAGGCCGAACGAGCCGCCGTACATCGAGGGGAAGCCGGGGCTCTGGCATCGGCGCTACGGCATCTTCATGATGGCCGGCATCCACGTGAAGCCGGGGCAGCTCGACACGACCAGCCTGCTCGATGTCGCCCCCACCGTCCTTTATCTGCTCGGGCTGCCGATCGCCGAGGACCTGTCGGGGCGCATCGTCGAGGAGGCCATCGACCCGCGCTTCCGCGCCCGCATCGCGGTGCGGACCATCCCGTCATACGAGGGGATCGGCGCCGCGACCGCCGCGGCCGACCTGGTCGCCGACAGCGAGGTCGAGGCCGAGATGATCGAGAAACTCCGCTCGCTCGGCTACATCGCCGGGGGCGAGCGTGGGGGCGGCGCGCCGGGTGGGGTCGCCGGTGCGGATGGCGACGCCGGCGCGGGCGACGCCGGCGTCGATCCGGGCGCCGCGCACGACCTCGGCGGGGGGGCGCTGGTCACGGCGCACGTGAACGAGGCGACGATCTATCTCAAGAACAAGGACTACCGCCGGGCCGAGGCGTCGGTGACCGAGGCGCTGCGCATCGCGCCCGATTTTCTCCCGGCGCTCATCCTCACGGCGCAGATCGCGCGCGAGCAGAAGCGCTGGGATGAAGCGCTCATGGCGGGGAAACGGGTGATCCAGATCGACCCGGAGGGGGAGCGCCAGGCGTACACGCAGCTCGCCCGCACCTACGCCGACAGCGGCCGGGTGGCGGAGGGGATCGCCTACCTGCGCGCCGTGGTCAACGCCCGCCCCGACGTCGGCGAAGCCCGGGCGGCGCTCGGCAGCCTCCTGCTCAGGAGCGGCGACCGCGCCGGGGCCGAGCAGGAGCTGCTGGCGGCGCTCAAGGTCAACCCGGCTCTCGGCGAGCCGCTCGCCGAGCTGCACACCCTCTACCAGAACACCGACAAGGTGGTGGGGCTCGAACCGATCGTCCGGCAGGGACTGGCACTCAACGACCAGTCGGTCGTGCATCACAACTGGATGGGTCTGATCTTCGAGTGGAAGGGGGACCTGGCCGGGGCCGAGCGGGAATTCCGCCGCGCGATGGAGCTCGACCCCGATTACGCGGCGACGATGGCGAACCTCGGCGCGATGTACGGGCGCTCGGGTCGCCTCGCCGAGGCGGTGGCGATTCTGCAGCGCGCGGTGGTCAAGGATGCGGACAACATCGAGGCCTGGGTGAATCTCGGCGCCGCGCAGGGACGTCTGAACCGTCCGAAGGAGGCGATCGCGGCGCTCGAGACGGCGCGCGGCAAAGGGGCGCGCAGCACCACGCTCTACAACGCCCTGGCGCTGGCCTACCTGCAGGACCGCCGCAAGGACAAGGCGGTGGAGTACCTCAAGGAATCGCTGGTGCTCGACCCGGACCAGAAAGACGCGCGGGAACTGCTGGCGATGGTGAACCGGTCGTCCTGACGGCCACGTCGCCGCGCAGCGGATCGGCCAGCGACGACCAGAGGGCCGGGTTCTCCTCGCGCGTCAGCACCCGCAGGGCGCGATAGTGCTCGCCGTAACGATCGAGGGCCTCGCGAAACTCCTCCTCACGCAGCCCCGGGTAGCGCCCGGCGCGCGCCTCGCCCACGGTGTAGCCCCACGCCGCCGCCTCGAAGAAGTGGCGCTCGATGCCGGCCCCGGTCCTGAGGGGAAGAGGCAGCCCGGTCGCGCCGGCCAGATGACGGGCGTGGAAGTATTCGTGATCGAGCAGGAGCAGCGTCCAGGCGGGGCCGCGCGCCCCGCCGAGCACGCCGGGGTCGTAGAGGATGTCATTGCGCGCCCCCGGGCCGGCGTAGGGGGCGCTGTCGCGACGCCTCGGGTCGTCGGCCCCCGCCCGCACGAGCGCCATGTAGACCGGCGACCCGGTGGCGGCCACCTCGTCCATCGGTCGGATGGCGTGCACGAAAACCCGGTAATCGGGGTGCAGGTCGCGCAGGAGAATCTCGGCCCGGTCGACGGCGCCGCCTGGCGCCGCGGTCGTCGTTGGTGCCGGTGGCGGCGATGCGGCCGCAAGGATCGGCACGATGGCGACGACGGCGACACCCGTCAGGGCTGGAAGCCATGACCGGCGCGGCTTTCGGCTGAGCGGCATGGGCTTCAGATACGCCGAAAGGACGCTCCGCTCAAGCGCTCAGTCGGCCGATGGGCCTGATTCCTCGCATGGGTGTTGTGACGCCGTGCTATAGTCGCGCGATGCAAAAGCGCCTAGCCAAGCAGGCCGGCACGTATAGCACCAACGAGCAGGTCGCCCGCCGCGTCTACCGCGCCTTCAAGACACCGAGCGACACCGATCGCACCACCGATCCGATCATCGGCTTCCACTTCCGCGGCCGCGACGACTACATCATGCTGCGCTGCAACAAGGAGCCGGAGATCAGCATCAAGGGGAAGTCGCAGACCGCGGGCGAGGTGAAGTTTTTCGCCTACAGCGAATTCAGGGAATTCGCCCCCGACGACGTCATCTTCCGGCTGAAGGACGAGCTGGCTCTCGTCGAGCTGTACTCGAGGGGCGCCATCGAGAAGACCACCTGGACCACGTGGGGCGATTTCTGCCGCTGGCTCGATGGGCTTCAGGAAGATGGGGTGCAGATCTCCCTCAAGCTCCCGGCGCTGGTCTACGCCGCCGTGAAGGGCCAGGAGCCCTCGATGCAGAACTTCATCGTCGAGGCGATTAAATCGGCCCTCAAGCAGGTCAGGAAGGGACAGGAGTGACCCGTCCTGTCGCCCGGGTCGCGCTCGGGCTGATGCTGGCCCTTGCCCTGCCCGCGACGGGCCGCGGTGCCGCCGCCGACCCGGTCGCGTTCTTCCCCGCCGAGGAGCTGCGCCCGGGGCTCATGGGGATCGCCCGCACCGTCTTCGAAGGGGATCGCCTGGAGGAGTTCGAGGTCGAGATCCTCGGCGTCCTGAAGAACGCGATCGGCCCGCAGCAGGACATGATCCTGGCGCGGTTGCACGGGGAGAAGGTCGAGTTCACCGGTGTCGTCTCGGGGATGAGCGGCAGCCCGGTCTACATCGACGGCCGCCTCGTCGGCGCGCTCTCGTACCGCATCGGTCAGTTCGCCAAGGAGCCGATCGCCGGCATCACGCCGATCGCCGACATGCTGAACCTGGTGGCGGCGCCGGCCGGCGGCGGCACTGCCGGCGGGCGCGCGGCGGGCGGGCGCCCCGCCGGCCGCCCGGTCGATCTTCTCGGCTGGCTGGCGCGCGGCGCCGACCCGGCCGATCGGCCGGCCATGCCCGCGGCCGCGCACCTCGCCGCGGCGGCGTCCGGCGCGCCGTCGCTGCAGCCGATCGGCACGCCGCTCGTGTGCGCCGGCTGCGATCCGCGGGCGCTCGATCACTACGCGCCGATCTTCGAGATGATCGGTCTGCAGCCGACGACCGGCGGCGGCGTCGAGTCGGGCGCCGCGGGCGACGCGGCGCTGCCGCTGCTGCCCGGGACGGCGATCGGCGCCACGCTCGCGAGCGGCGATCTGAATCTGTCGGCGGTCGGCACGCTCACCTACGTCGACGGCAACCGCATCTTCGCATTCGGCCACCCGATGACCGGCAGCGGGACCATCGACGTGCCGCTGACCCAGGCGCGCGTGGTCGCCACTCTGGCGTCGCAGGCGGGATCGTTCAAGATCTCCAACGCCACCGCGGCCATAGGCGCCGTGATCGAGGATCGGCTCACGGCGATCGTCGGCGAGGTGGGGCGCAAGGCGCCGATGCTGCCGCTCTCGGTCCGCGTCAACGCCGATGGCGGCCATCGCGACTTCCACTACGACGTCACCCGCGACCGGACCCTGGGGCCGGTGGTCGCCGCCGTCACCACCGCCAGCAGCCTCCTGCGCACCGCCGAGTTCGAGGCCGCCGCCACCGTGGCGCTGCGCTACCGCTACTCGCTCGAGGGGTACCCGGAGATCCGCCAGGAGCGCCTGTTCGCCGGAACCAACCCGGGGCAGCCGGTGCACGTCCAGGTGGCCAACGAGGCGGCCGGGATGCTCGGGTTTCTCTACGCCAATCCGTTCGAGGAGCCGGTGGTGCGGTCGATCGACGTCGAGGTGGACATCCTGCCGCCGGCGCGCATCGCCATCCTGTCGTCGCTCAGCGCGGCGCGCGGCGAGGTGCGCCCGGGCGAGACCGTCCGGGTCGACGCGACCCTCACCGAGTACCGCGGCCGCTCGCGCACGGTGTCGTTCGCGGTCGGCGTGCCCGAGGACACGCCGCCGGGCGACCTCCAGGTCATCGTCGGGGGCGGCAGCGCGCTCGACGGCCTCGATCGCCGGACCATCGAGCGCCAGCTGGCGCAGGCCGCGAACCTCGGCGACATCGTCCGGCTCATCGGCCGCCAGCGCACCACGCAGTCGCTGGTCCTGCGCCTGGCGCGCAAGGCCCCGGCCGCCATCGTGAGAAGCGAGCTCCTCCCCGACCTGCCCCTGTCGATCTTCAGCGTGTTCAACAATCCGCGGCTCAACGCTGACTCCACCCTCCTCATGGAGGCGCCGATCCTGGAGATGATGAAGGACCAGGATGTGGTCGTGCTCGGCGGACGCCGCATCTCTCTCAAGGTCAAATGATGCTCCCATCCCGGTCAACCGGCCGCCGCGCCGCCGCGGCCGCCGCCATCCTGTTCGCGCTGACCGCCGCGGCTCCGGCTTCCGCCGTCACCTCGCGTCTGTGGAAGCAGCGCGAGCGCGTCGATTTCGAGGCCGGCGAGCCGAAGGGCGTGTCGCTCTCCGTCGAGGGGCCGATCCGCCTCGGTGCCCGGCTCGATCCGCTGTTCGAGCCGGACCAGCCGTACATCTGGGCGCTGGCGGTGGGGCCCCGCGGCGAGGTGTACGCGGCCGGCGGCAACGAGGGTCTCGTCCACCGCCTCGAGGCGGGCGGCCGCTCCACACCTTTCCTGCAGGTGGATGAAGCCGAGGTGCATGCCCTGGCGGTCGACGCCAAGGGGGCGATCTACGCCGGCACGGGACCCGGCGGGCGGATCTACAAGTTCTCGCCCGAGGGCAAACGCCTGTGGGACCACGACACCGGCGAGCGCTACATCTGGGCCCTGGTCTTTGACCGACAGGGGCGCCTGTACGCCGGCACCGGCACCGAGGGGCGGGTGCTGGCGATCGACGCCGACGGCTCGAGCCGGGTGCTGTTCGACAGCGCCGAGACGCACATCAGGACCTTGGCCTTCGATGACAAGGGGACGATACTCGCCGGCTCCGACGGCCACGGCCTGGTCTTCCGCATCGGCGCCGGCGGAGAATCGAGCGTGCTCTACGACGCGCCGCTCGGCGAGGTCGTCGCGCTCCAGCCGGCGGCCGACGGCATGGTCTACGCCGCCGTCGCCGGCGAGGCCGGGCGCGGGCCGCGTCCAGCGGCGCCGGCGCCGGCGCCAAGGCCCGCATCGGTGGACGGTCCTCCTCCCGAGCCGCCGCGCGAGGGGAGCGGCGGCGCCGCGCCGGCACAGGGCGATGGTCAGCCCTCGGGGGCGCCGGCCGAGCAGCGCATCAACGTCGGCATCGAAGGAAAGGTGCTTGCCATCGCGCCCGACGGCTACGCCCGCGAGGTCTGGTCGGCGGGGCAGGAGGCGATCCTGAGCCTGGCGCTGCGCCGCGACGGCACGCTGCTGATGGGCTCGGGCAGCCAGGGCCGGATCTACGCCCTCGATGCGACCGGCGGGGTGAGCGAAGTGGCGCGGGCCACGTCGTCGCAGGTGACGGCGCTGGCGCGCCGGCCGTCCGCGGCCGGGCGCGACGAGGAGATTCTCGTCGGCGGCAGCAACCTCGGAAGTGTCGCGATCCTGAAGGCCGGGTTCGCGGAGTCCGGGAGCTACGAGTCGCGGGTGTTCGACGCCCAGTCGTTCGCCTCCTGGGGGCGGATCGGCTGGAAAGGGGAGACGCCGCAGGGCACCAGCATCGCCCTGCAGGCGCGCAGCGGCAACACCGAGGACCCCGACCGCACCTGGTCCGACTGGGGACCCGAAATGACCGACCCCGAGGGCGTCGTGATCGACCGGCCCCCGGCGCGCTTCGTGCAGTGGCGCGCCACGCTGCGCACCACCGAGACGGCGCGCTCGCCCGAGCTGCGCGAGGTCGCGGTCGTCTATCTGCAGAAGAACCTGCCGCCGGAGTTCAAGAAGATCGAGGTCCTCGCGCCGGGTGTGTCGCTGCAGGCCGTGCCGCCGACGCCCGGCGGGCAGCCGTCCGACGGCAAGCCGCCGGCGGGCGACGCCGACGCCCTTGCACGGCGCCGCCCGCGCCCGCAGTCGCGCCGCGGGTTCGACGCCGGGGCGCGCAGCGTGCAATGGCAGACCGCCGACCCGAACGACGACGATCTGGCGTTCGACGTGCAGTTCCGCGCCCTCGACGAGAAGAACTGGAAGACCGTCCGGAGCCGCATCGCCGAGGACTTCGTCACCTTCGACAGCGGGGCGCTGCCGGACGGCACCTACCTGGTGCGGGTGATCGCCACCGACGCGCCTTCGAACCCGGCCGGCCAGGCGCTGACCTCTCAGAAGATCACGTCGCCGTTCGATGTCGACAACACCGCGCCGCGCATCGAGCGCCTGAAGACCGCCGTTGAAAAGGGACTGCTCTATGTGCGCTTCACCGCGGCCGACGGGTTCAGCATCCTGCGCGAGGCGTCGTGGTCGGTCGATGCGGGGGAGTGGGGCGCCGCCCGGCCGGCCGACGGCATGAACGACTCCCTCACGGAGGCCTACGAGATCTCCCTGCCGGTTCCCGCAGCGGGGGAGCACAGCGTCGTGGTGCGGGCCATGGATGCGGCCGGCAACATCGGCGCCGGGCGGATCGTCGTCACGATCCCTTGACAGCGGCGCGATCTGGTCCGGATTCCTCGCCATGGACGTTGAAAGGGCTGTTCCCTTTCAGGCAAGAAGCAGCTGCGAAGCGAGCTCTACGCCGATGGAGGTAGCAGCCCTATGAAGACAGAGTGTAGCCAAAGGTCCTTCCGGTTTCACCACCAAAGTGGACGTGAGGTTGCGGCCCGGTTTGACGGGGGTGGCCTGCTGCTGCGGGAGGTGGAGTGGCGGACAGGCCTCCTGCGGCAGTGCGCGGCCTGCTTCACGCCCTCGGAAACGAGTCACCACGGGAGTACAAAGAGCCCAAAAGTCAGACTCCAAGTATCTGGAAAATCGGGGGTCAGACCAGGGACATCAGCGACCCGGTGGTGTCCGATCCGCGAAGGAGCCCTGTGGCACCTGGTCCGGGACAGGCGATCGGCCCTGCAGCCTGCGTGAGCTCGAAATCGTCAGGGCCGCCGTGGGAACGAGGAGGAGAGTGAACACAGTAGACAGGATGAAGCCACTGCTCGAGAGAAGCCCCAGGTAGCGGTTCGGGGGAAGGTCAGAGAAGGCTAGGACGGCGAATGCGACAGCCCACAGCGTCCCGTTCACCAGGATGCCATGGACGATGATGGCCATGTCCCGGGCCCAAACGGCAGGGGACGCCTCCTGATTCCGGGCCAGCCCCGAGCGAAAATGAATGGCGAAGTCGATCGCCATCCCTGCAACCAGCGCAGGGAACATCGAGACGGCCACGCCGTAGGGAATGCGGAGGGCCACGAGAAAGAGGTAGGTGACCAGGATGGCGAGGATCAGCGGCAGGACCATTACTATCCCGTAACGGAGGGAGCGCGTGCACGAGATAGTCAGGAGCGCCATCACGACGAGCACGGCGGCCAGCGAATAGACCTGCGACATGACGGCCAGCCGCACCATCCGAAGGTTCGCCACCAGGTCCCCGCCGACGCTCAACGTCACGCCTGTTGTTGCCAGCGCTTCGGCCCGACCCCGGATTGTGTCCACGAGGCGGGCCAGAGCGGGGTAGGAACGGTTCTTGATGAACACCAGGATCTGAAACCGGGTCAGGTCCGGATCGGCGAGCATATGGACGCGGGGCAGAGGTGGGCCCCGCCGTTCCCATTCTTTCAACGCCTCGACGAGCCGCTCGGGAGAAGGCGTGGGCCATGGATTCCATGGCATCCCCTGCTCCGGATCGAGGGCGCGCGCGACAAGCGTGGCCGAGACGACCCCCTGCACCCCTGGCTGGACGAGAGAAGAGTGGCTGAGCTGGTTGACCGCGTCCACCGCGTGTGCGATCGCTCCAGGAACGGAAGGATCCGCCTTCAAGACCAGGGAGAGCGTGTTCGAACCGAAAAGGAACTGCTCGAATCGCCGGATGTCCCTGGCGATCCGAGAGCCGGGGTCGAAGTTATTGATCCAAGTGTCCTCGATGCGCAGGCCTGCGAGAGACACGAGGGAGATGGCGGCCAGAGTGGAGCAGACCAGGAGCATGGCCTGCGAGCGCCGCCTGAGATTGTCAGTTGATCCTGTCAGGTTGAGCATGAGGCGCTCCGTCAGAGGGGGCTTTCGGGGTAAGGCTTCCCCCACCGGGACGCGCGGCCGCCAGAGCAGTGCCAGGATCGAAGCATCGAAGGTGAAGGTGATCAGCAAAGCCACCATCGTCCCGACAGACATGGTCAGGCCGAATTGTCGGATGGCCTGAACCGGCGAGATCAGGAAGCCGAGGAAGCCGATGGCGGTCGTGAAGCTGGTGCCCAGCATTGCCCTTTCGAGGTGACCGAAGGCGTTCTCCAGGGCACCTGCGCGGTCGAGAGGTCCGGGCCCCAGGTCAACGCCGGACTTCAGCCTCACGAAGAGGTGAAACAGGTCGGAAACCCCGACCGGAACAATGATGACCGGCGCAAGGACGCTGACGAGATTGACGCTCAGGCCCGAACTGACCATGCCACCCATGACGATGATGAGCAGCACCAGGGAGTGAGACACCGCCAGCAAGGTGAAGACCGCGTTCCTCGTGACTAGGAATAACCCGAACGTGACGACCACGATGGCGAACGGGATCAGCCGCTGAAGATCTTCGAAGATGTGATCGGCGAGACCCGCATCGACCACGGCCGGCCCGATGACGAGAAACTCGCCGGCGTCCGGGTGTCTCTGTTCCACATACCTGGCGAGGTCGCGGATTCTCGACACCAGCTCCACCTCCGCCATGCCCGGATCACTTTCCAGGTAGATCGGAGTCATGTTCCTGAGCATGGAGAAGAAGAAGAACCGTTCCAGGAGGGAGGTTCTGAGCCTTCCGAACATGGCTGCCCCGGTCGCATCTTCCTTTCCCGTCCACACCGGGCTCCCGGCCGGCGAGCCCGGAGAGGCCACGAGGGCGGGCGCATTGACCAGGCTTGAGACCTGACGTATGCCGGGGAGTGATTCCAATCCCTGATGCAACTCGTGGAGCGCCGCGCGGGAGGGCCATCCCATGACCCCCCCCTCTTCATATGGCTTCGTGAGCGCTACCGTAACGCGAAAGTCGTTGCCGAATTCTGCATGGCGCTCCTGCTCCGCGCGCGCGATCGGATCATCGGGTGAGAGCAGATCGATCCGCGGCTCAAACCGGAGCTCGCGAGCCCTGAGACCGAACCATGGAAGGACGAGCAGGGTCGGGACTAGTATGAGCCAGGGGCGTTGGATGGCGAAACGCCAGAGAAAGGCAAGATGGGTTCGATGGATGGGTTGGATGGGGTCGGTCGCCAGATCCGTCAGGGTGCCTTCACCTGTGCTGTTTGGTCCCTACGAACCCGGGTCCAGAGAGGAGAATGGAACGCGGTTCGTACGGTCCCAGGACAATCTCGTAGCCCAAGCGGCCAGTCAATGGATCGTGTGGCGGTGCGGAGTCACTCGCAAGCGAATCTGCTGACACAAGCACCCACACGACCGCGAGGGAACCCCTCGTTCCGGGAATCCCTGGGTCCAGCAGACGACGCGGCCTATGCCGCGCTCCCGTGAAGCTGTTTCCCGCGGCGAAGCACAATGAGAACGCCGCTGATCAGCAGGAGCAGTACCAGCGCAACCAGACCCCACGGTGCGAGCGTTGGCACGTCGACAAACGGAACGCCCACCTGCATGATAGTACTGTCATCGAACGTGCCCGACATGCCAGCAAACGGGCCCTCCGGTTTCCCAACGAAATCAATTCTGTAGTGCACTGTAAACCGGTCATAAAAGTTGTAGGTTTCTCTGCAGGTCCCGCCAATGCCGCAATTGCTGTCCGTCGTGCAGCGTTGATCTGGGTTAGTGCCGCCCGAACACACACGCACTCGGTTAATCTCGGCCATTCCTGGACTTTCTGGCAGCCCAAGCGCGGGGCCAGCCGTTATATGGAACGTCGTGAACCAGGAGTCCGAAGCCGGAGCGGTGGCGTCTATACTGGTGATGTTCGTCTGGAAATGACAATCTCCCGTAGTAGTAACAGGTGCGTGCTCTGCGGTAGTCTGCACGTTTGGGATGTGGATGTTGTGCGTCAGCCCTGCGAGCGGCCCACGGCCGATTAACTCGATATCAAGATCTGTTGGGAAATCCACTGCTTCACAGCCACCCCAGAAATGAGAGTGAGCGCAGTTGTGCCTGGTGCATAGGAGTTGGTCGTCACCCGGAACAGCGGGGTCGTCACATGACAGGTTTCGGTGTGAAATTTTGGCAGCCATTATCTGTTCTTCCGTAAACTTATGTACTTCCCTAAGACACTCTTCGAGCGTCCCAGGAAAATAGTCACACGGGTTCTTATGGGGGGGATCGGGCGGCGGGGGTGGGTCCCAATCCCTTGGTTGCGGAGGAATGGGACTATCGGTATAGAGAGGAGGAGGGCCTTCCGCAAGCGCAATCGCAGGCTTAGCCATAAGGCTACCCATGCCCATGGTCAGCGCGACTAGCATGGCAATCCGGGTCATTCGCCGAAGAAACCCCGCGCGCTCATCCATCATCTCGCTCTCCTTTTCCGAACACATGTGGAGGACGTGCGTTCTGCAAGTGCAAGCAACTGAAGTGCCAGGTCGGACCATGCCTTATCTTGCTGGACCTAACTCGTTGTAGCAGTTGAACTATTTGCCTGGCGGGAGCCAATCTCGTCGGCTTCGAGCCTGCCTTCCGTGGGGCAATTCGCCGCAGCCGGTAGGCATGGCGTCGTCGAGTATTCACTGAAGGTCCAGAGTTCGCGACCTAATCGTCGCTGTGGTGGATAATTCGCCACCCGGTGCATCTTGCACCAGCCGAGGCGGGCGCTGCCTGGAAGGACTGGGTTCCGAACTCCCTGCTCTTGGTGGCGTACGTGTGCCGGTCTTACTGAAGTTCTCGAAGCCTGTGCCTCAGCGTTGAGTGATCGATTCCGAGCGATCGGGACGCTCGCGTCCGTGGTTGGGAGCAGAGGGGGCGCGCAGGGTCTCGCTCTGGCCGCATTCGCGGTCCGCCGACAAGTAACAACCGGCTTCTCGATCCACGTGACAAGCCCCGCGTTCTCTAGTCGCCTTTGAACCAGCGGAACCAGCGCTTCGCCCACGACTCGAACGGGCGATCGTGCTCGCACGTTCCGGTCGGTTCCGTCCCTTCGATGAAGATCTCCTCGATCGAATCGGGGCAGCGCCAGCCGGACAGACTTCCGGTCGTCGGATCGATGTCGGCGCGCACGAATCCCGGCGGTTCCTCCCACCGCTGCCGCGGGTCAAGAGCGGATCC
>Ga0210377_10000645_pt1 | contig 33131 bp, 32 predicted proteins | sample PLM4_65_b1redo_FD_155480 | JGI IMG/M metagenome (GOLD analysis project Ga0210377, IMG submission 155480) | Groundwater sediment microbial communities from an aquifer in East River, Colorado, USA - PLM4_65_b1 redo | ecosystem: Environmental > Terrestrial > Soil > Riparian zone | place: USA: East... | reverse complement strand
AGAGCTACCAGCGGCGCGCGTTCCACAAGGCCACCGGGGTGGACGTGGAGTTCGTGCAGGACAACCATTCGCGCTCGAAGAGGAACGTGCTGCGCGGCCTGCACTACCAGATCCGGCAGGCGCAGGGGAAGCTGGTGCGCGTGATCGCGGGCGAAATCTGGGACGTGGCGGTGGACCTGCGCAGGAGCTCGCCGACCTTCGGCAAGTCGGTGGGGTTCGCGCTGTCGGCCGAATCGAAGCGCATGGCGTGGATCCCGGCGGGGTTCGCGCACGGGTTTCTCGTGGTGTCGGAGTCGGCGGATGTGCTCTACAAGGCCACCGATTACTACGCGCCGGAGCACGAGCGGACGTTGTTGTGGAACGATCCGGCGCTGGGGATCCGGTGGCCGCTCAAGGGGGAGCCGGTGTTGGCGGGGAAGGATAGGGCGGGCAAGCCGCTCGCGCAGGCCGAGGTGTTCGCCTAGAAGGGGTGCAATCTCAGATCAGTCCGCGCAGCCGTGCGTGGGTGTAGGCCCCAACGGTGAACGAATCAAGAATTTCGCCCTGCATAAGTAGCGCCTCGAACTCGGCTACCGTGTACTGTTCGATCGACGCGATGCCTTCGCTGATCTGCGGTTCGCCGATGGACTCCAGTTCGACGAAGAACAGGTACGCGCCATTGGCATGCAGGTTGGTCGTTCCATTGAGAAAGCCGAGCCGGGTCACACTGGCGACGCGCCCACCGATCTCCTCCTGCAACTCCGTCCGCACGGTGGCCTCCGGCGACTGGCCCGGTTCGATGCCGCCACGCGGTACCTCGAGCATCCAGCGCCGCGTCGCATGGCGAAAGTGCCGCACCAGCACAATCTTTCCGTGCAGTACGGGTAGGGCCACCGCCCCGTGGCCGGAGCGGTTAATGATCCTGGTGTGAGTTCGGCGCGATCCATCGGGGAATTCGACTGCGTCGCGCACGACGTAGAACCACGGATCGTGGAGCAGGACGCCCACCGCGGCACCCTCCGAGGGCAGGCCCTGCAATGCAAGATTCGCCGCGACACTGGTTTCCACTCGCTGGATATCAACGGGGTCGAGGAGAATGCGTACTCCGCCTTTCGGAGTGTGGAACAACTCCGGCCGCGAGGCGGCGAATTCCAGGTAGGCGTTCAATCGCTTTGTTCGGGGCATGGTATGTCCTGTCCGTAGACGCTGATCGTGTTCAGAGCCCGGCTGCGATGACAGCAACGCCGCCAGCCACGATGACCGCAGCGGCGCCTCGCCTCCACGTGGGCCGCTCGCCCAGCAGGAAGACGCCGAGCACCGCCGCGAAGATCACGCTGGTTTCCCGAAGCGCCGCCACGACGCCGACGGGCAGCTTGCCCAGCGCCCACATGAATATCCCGAATGAAGCGAGGCCGAGCAGGCCGCTGCCCAGCACGCGCCTCCAGCCAGAGCGCCAGGCGACCAGCACTCGCCCGCGGCGAGTGGCGATTGCATAGGCGACGAATGCGCCGCTGTCGAGCGCGACCAGCCAGACGGTGAACGAGAACCAGTCGCCGGAGGACCGGATGCCGTACGCATCGACCACCGAGTACGCGGCAACAGCGCCCCCAGCGATGAGCGCCGCCGCGGCGGTCCTCGGCCGCAGGCGCTGTGTACCCGATTCCGTCGCCAGCAAGGCAATGCCGATGCAGACCAGCACGATTCCCGACAGCGCAGCGGGCCCTGGCAGTTCCTGCAGCAGCGGGACGGCAAGAACGGCGGCGGCAATCGGGGCGAAGCCGCGGGCCAGGGGATAGGCTTGTCCGAGATCGGCGCCCGCGTACACCTTGGCAAGCGCCAGCTTGTAGCCCACGTGCAGCGCCACTGATAACGCAATGATCGGCAGGATCGCGGCAGGCAGTGGGTTTGCGAGCGGCAGCAGCGCGAGAGACACGAGACCGCTGACAAGGTTCATTCCGGCGAGCGCGATCACCCGATCCTCGCTCGACTTGATCAGCGCGTGCCAAGTCGCGTGCAAGAGGGACGCTGCCAGGACTGCCAACGCGGTGAGGATATCCATCGAGTGGGGTCATTCTATAATTTGCTCTTTCAAAGGCAGCCGAGCCATGCACGCCCAAACCTACTTCCAGGAAGTCTCGAAGCTCGCCCAGATGATCGATTTGCAGGCGGTCGAGCGGCTGGCGGCCGAGTTGGCGGCGTTGCGCGAACGCGGCGGCCGCCTGTTCCTCCTCGGCGTGGGCGGCAGCGCCGGCAATTGCGGGCACGCGGTCAATGACTTCAGGAAGCTGTGCGGCATCGAGGCCTACGCGCCCACCGACAATGTTTCGGAGCTGACTGCGCGCACCAACGACGAAGGCTGGGACACGGTGTTCTCGGCCTGGCTGCGCACTAGCCGCGCCAATGAGAAAGACGCGGTACTCGTGTTTTCCGTGGGCGGCGGCAACCTGGAGAAGAACGTCAGCCCGAACATCGTTGCGGGGCTGAAGGAAGCCAAGCTGCGCGGCCTGAAGGTGTTCGGCGTCGTCGGCCGGGACGGGGGCTACACGAAGCAGGTCGGCGATTGCGTGGTGGTGGTGCCCACCGTGGATCCATCCCGCGTCACGCCGCATACGGAGGCGTTCCAGGCCGTGGTCTGGCATTGTCTCGTGTCGCACCCGGCGCTTCAGCAGACCGCGACGAAGTGGTGATCGGCCCCCGCCGGGCGATGTTTCTCGACCGGGATGGGGTGATCAATCGGGCGGTGGTGCGGGACGGCAAGCCCTATCCGCCCAACACATTGCAGGAACTGGTCATTCTCCCCGGTATTGCGCAGGCCTTGCTGCGCCTTAGAAGCGCGGGATTCCTCAACGTCGTTGTGACCAACCAGCCGGACGTGGCGACGGGCCGGCAGTCACGTGCAACGGTCGATGGCATGCACGACCGGCTGCTCCGGGATCTTGCGCTTGACGCGATCAAGGTCTGCTTCCACACCGACGCCGACAATTGCGCGTGCCGCAAGCCTAGGCCAGGCATGCTGCTCGAGGCGGCGCGGGAACTAGGTATCAGTTTGTCAGATAGCTACATAATCGGAGACCGTTGGAGGGACGTCGCTGCGGGGCAGGCGGCAGGTTGCCGCTGCTTCTTCATCGACAATGGGTACGCCGAGCGCAGGCCCGAGCAGCCGTACGCTACGGTAGAATCGCTGCCCGACTCGGTCGACCGGATTCTTGGGTCGGCGGGCGAATCCTAGCGAGGGTGTGGGCCAGATGAGCAAGAACCCGGGTCTCAAGGTGAAGCTGTTCGCCGACGGCGCAGACCTGAACGGCATGCGGGAGATGGCGGCGAACCCCCTGATCAAGGGGTTCACGACCAACCCAACGCTCATGCGTAAGGCCGGCGTCGCCGACTACGCAGCGTTCGCACGCGACGTGCTCAAGATCATTCCGGACCGCCCCGTATCCTTCGAGGTTTTTGCCGACGACTTCGACGAAATGGAGGTCCAGGCGCACGAGATCGCGTCCTGGGGACGCAATGTCAACGTGAAGATCCCGGTGACCAATACGCGCCGCGAATTTTGCGGGCCCCTGGTCGAGCGGTTGTCCAGGGCGGGCGTGCAGGTCAACGTGACTGCGCTGTTGACGCTTGACCAGGTCAAGCGGGTCACCGAGCGCCTGGCTCCAGAAACGGCCGCAATCGTCTCGGTGTTCGCCGGCCGCATTGCCGACACCGGCCGCGATCCAGTCCCGGTGATGGCGGAAGCGGTTCGCGTCCTCAAGGCGAAGCCCAAGGCCGAGCTGATCTGGGCCAGCCCGCGCGAATTGCTCAACATCTTTCAGGCCGACGCCATCGGCTGCCATATCATCACCGCGACCAACGATATCCTGAAGAAGCTCTCGCTCGTGGGCAACGACCTGGACCAATACTCCCTCGAGACGGTCGAGATGTTCTACAAGGATGCGAAAGCCGCCGGCTACACCATCGCCAAGAAGGAAGCAGCCTGACATGAAGTTCAAGAACGTTCTGATCACCGGCGGCGCCGGCTACGTTGGCAGCCTGCTTACCCCACAACTCCTGGACTTGGGCTACAACGTCACCGTCTACGACATCATGTATTTCGGTAACGAGTTCCTGCCTACGCAGAACCGGAAGCTGAAGGTCGTCCAGGGCGACATCCGCGACGCCGCCAAGCTGGCGCAGGCGTTGAACGGCATCGACGCGGTCATCAATCTTTCCTGCATCTCGAACGACGCCAGCTTCGAGCTGGACGAGGAACTGTCCACGTCCATCAACCTCGATGCCTTCGAGCCGATGGTCGTTGCGGCGAAGCGCGCGGGCGTCAAGCGCTTTGTCTACGCTTCGTCGAGCTCGGTGTACGGCGTTTCCGAATCCCCCGACGTGACCGAGGATCACCCGCTCGTGCCGCTTACCCTCTACAACAAGTACAAGGGCATGTGCGAGCCGCTTCTGTGGAAGCACCAGTCGAAGGATTTTGTCTGCGTCGTCATTCGCCCGGCGACGCTCTGCGGCTACGCCCCGCGCCAGCGCCTCGACCTGTCGGTGAACATTCTCACCAACCATGCCATCAACGCCGGCAAGATCACCGTGTTCGGCGGCTCGCAGAAGCGCCCCAACCTGCACGTGCAGGACATGTGCGACCTGTACAAGCTGCTGCTGGAGGTGCCGGACGAGAAGATCGCCGGCCAGACCTTCAATGCGGGCTTCCAGAACCTCTCCATCATGGAGATCGCGCAGATCGCCAAGCGCGTCGTGCAGCAGGAATTTCCCGAGAAGGGCGACATCCCGATCGTCACCACGCCGACCGACGACATCCGCTCCTATCACGTCAATTCCGACAAGATCCAGCGCGTGCTCGGCTTCAAGCCCAAGCACAACGTCGAGGACGCAGTGCGCGACCTGTGCAAGGCGTTCAAGGCCGGCAAGCTGCCCAACAGCATGCAGGACACCTTCTACTTCAACGTGCGCCGCCTTAAGGAACTGAAAGCAGCATGAGTTCCCGCCCGATCGCCGTCGTCACCGGCGGCGCGGGGTTCATCGGCAGCCACATGGTGGACCTCCTGCTCGAGCAGGGATTCGCGGTGCGCGCGGTGGACAACATGGTGGGCGGCCGCATCGACAACGTCGCCCACCTCGCTTCCAATCCCGACTTCCTCATCGAGCAGCGCGACATCCGCAGCTACGCGCCGGACGATGCGCTGTTCCGCGGCGCACGCTGTGTTTTCCATTTCGCCGGCATCGGCGACATCGTGCCCTCCATCGAGCGACCCATGGAGTACATGTCGGTGAACGTCCAGGGCACCGTGCACATGCTCGAGTGCGCACGCCAGGCCAAGGTGGAGAAGTTCGTATACGCGGCCTCCTCCTCTTGCTACGGCCTTGCGGCGGTCCCGACGCGCGAGGATCATCCAATCGCGCCGCAGTACCCCTATGCCCTGTCGAAGTACCAGGGCGAACAGGCGGGCTTCCATTGGCACCAGGTTTACGGCCTGCCGTTCAACTCTGTGCGCATCTTCAACGCCTACGGCACGCGCTCGCGCACCTCGGGGGCGTACGGCGCGGTATTCGGCGTTTTCCTGCGGCAGAAGCTGGCCGGCAAGCCCTATACCGTGGTCGGCGACGGCAGCCAGCGGCGCGATTTCCTCTACGTGACCGACGTGGCGAAGGCCTTCCTCGCGGCCGCCCGCACGCAGCACGTCGGGCGCTTCTGGAATCTCGGGGCGGGCAACCCGCAATCGGTCAATCGGCTGGTCGAGCTGCTGGGCGGCGAGCGGACCGGCATACCCAGGCGCCCGGGCGAGCCGGAGTGCACCTGGGCGGACATCACACGCATCACCGATGAACTAGGCTGGCAGCCCAGCGTAAGCTTCGAGGATGGCGTGGCGCAGATCGTGAAGAACATCGAGTACTGGCGCAACGCGCCGCTGTGGGACCCGGCATCCATCGCCAAGGCGACGCGGACCTGGTTCGAGTATCTTTCGCACTAGGACGCCGCAGCATGGATGCCGCCAGCCGCCAGCTTTATTCGCACAAGATCAAGTCCGCCGCGGAGATTCGCGCCGCGGTGGGCGCGCGCCCGCGCGCGAAGAAGGTGATCATGTGCCACGGCACCTTCGACGTGGTGCATCCGGGGCACGTGCGGCATCTGCTGTACGCCAAGACAAAGGCCGATGTCCTGGTCGCGAGTCTCACTGCGGACGTGCACATCACGAAGGGCAACATGCGCCCCTACGTGCCCGAAGAGCTGCGCGCAATCAATCTTGCCGCCCTCGAGATGGTCGACTACGTGGTGATCGACCGCGATCCCACGCCACTCAGGAACCTCGCGATCATTCAGCCGGACTTCTTTGCCAAGGGCTACGAGTACACCGCGGGGAGCGTGCATCCGAAGACGCAGGAGGAGATCAATGTCCTGGAGTCCTATGGCGGCGAGGTGATCTTCACGCCGGGAGACATCGTTTACTCGTCCACGGCGCTGATCGCACTCGCGCCACCCTCCATCGCAGTGGAGAAGCTGATGCTGCTGATGCAGGGCGAGGGCATCGGCTTCGACGACCTTCGCGGCGCGCTGCAGAAGCTGAAAGGCCTCCGCGCGCATGTGGTCGGCGACACGATCGTGGACAGCTACACCTACACCTCGATGATCGGCGGCATGACCAAGACACCCACCATCAGCGTGCGCTTCGAGAAGAAGATCGACTTTGTCGGCGGCGCCGGCGTGGTGGCGAAGCACCTCAAGGCGGCCGGCGCGGAAGTCACCTTCTCCACGGTGCTGGGCGACGATGCCTACAAGAGCTTCGTGCTCGACGACTTGAACACCTACGGCGTGCACTGCCTGCCGATCATCGACCCGACCCGGCCGACCATCAACAAGAACGCGATCGTCGCCGAAGGCTACCGGCTGCTCAAGGTGGACACGCTGGATAACCGCTCGATCTCCGACAAGATCGTCGAGCAGCTGCGCCGCCAGATCGCCGACACGAAGACCAATGCGCTGGTGTTCAGCGACTTTCGCCATGGCATTTTCAATCGCAGCACGATTCCACATCTCACCTCGGCGATCCCGGCCGGCGCGTTCCGGGTGGCAGACAGCCAGGTGGCGAGCCGCTGGGGCAATATCCTCGAGTTTGAAGGCTTCGACCTGATCACGCCGAACGAGCGCGAGGCGCGCTTCGCGCTCGGCGACCAGGACTCGGTAGTGCGCCCGCTCGCGCTTGAACTGCACCGCCGTTCCAAGTGCAAGACCGTAATCCTCAAGTGCGGCGACCGCGGCATCATCACCTACCGCTCGGACTCGCCGGTTGATTTCCGCGCCTTTTTCACCGTCGAGAGCTTCGCCAACCGGGTGGTGGACGCCGTCGGCGCGGGCGACGCGCTACTCGCCTACGCGACGCTTGCCCTCGTGGCAACCAGGAATGACGTGATCGCCTCGATCCTCGGCAACATGGCTGCGGGCATCGAGTGCGAGCACGACGGCAACGTGCCGGTGACGCCCGACCTGATGCTGAAGAAGATCGGGGCGGTCGAAAAGCACGCCCGGTTCGAGTAGGCCAGGGCGCCGCTGGTGCGAGTCGCCGTCGTCGGCCTTGGCGTGCAGGGCCAAAAGCGCCGCGAGGTGGCGGGCCCGGATGCGGTCGCTACCGTCGACCCGGTCCACCCGCAGGCGCAGTTCAGGCGTCTCGAGGACGTGCCGCTCGGGAGCTACGACGCAGCGCTCGTCTGCACGCCCGACGAGCCGAAGATCGGGCTGCTGACCTATCTGGTTTCGAACCGCAAGCACCTGTTGGTCGAGAAGCCGCTATTCGCGGAACACAGCGCCGCGCTGGTCGCGCTGAAGACGTTGGCGGAGAAGAACCGCGTTACGTGTTACACCGCCTACAATCACCGCTTCGAGCCGCATTTCGTGCGCATGAAGGCGCTGCTTGATTCTGGCCGCTTGGGAAAGGTGTACTGCGTCCGCATGTTCTACGGCAACGGCACCGCGCGGCTGGTGCGCGAGTCGGCCTGGCGCGACCAGGGCGCGGGCGTGCTGCCCGACCTGGGCTCGCACCTGCTCGACACCGCGCTCTACTGGTTCGGCCGGCCCGCGACCGGGTTCCGCATCCATTCGGCGAGTCGCTTCGAGAACCGGGCCTTCGACCACGTTGCGTTCGGCGCCGATGGCGACCCGGTGCTGCAGTTCGAGGTGACGCTGCTCTCCTGGCGCAACCACCACTACACCGATGTGTTCGCCGAGAAAGGCAGCGCCCATATCAGTTCCCTGTGCAAATGGGGGCCGAGCACCTTCATCGTGCGCGACCGCAAGCTGCCGAGCGGTCGGCCCGACGAGGAGACGGAAACGCTGGAGCAGCCCGATCCAACCTGGGCGATCGAGTACGCGCACTTCAAGCAGCTCTGCGAGACGGGCGGCAACAACATCGCCAACGACATCTGGATCAATGACACGCTGCGCGGGCTGAAGGCGCAGCTTCCCGGATGCTGAGACACCTTCATTCGGAGCCGCACCCGCCGGCACGCGTGGTAGTGCTGGGCGCCGGCGGTTTCATCGCCCGCGCGGTCGTGCGCGTCCTGCAAGCGAAGGGCATTCCGGTGCTCGGCCTCGGTCGGCCGGGGCTGGATCTGCTGGAGCCCGTCGCCGCGGGCAGGCTTGCCACCCTGCTGCGCAGCGACGACACACTGGTTTTCGCCTCCGCCAAGGCGCCGTGCAAGGACAGTGGCATGCTGCGCGAGAATCTCGTCATGGCCGAAGCGGTATGCGTTGCGCTCAAGGCGAGGCCCGTCGCGCACGTCATCTACATCAGTTCCGACGCGGTGTACAAGGATTCGCCGGGGCCGCTCGACGAAGGCTCCTGCGCGGAGCCAGGCTCGTTGCATGGCGTCATGCACTTCGCGCGCGAGGTCGCTTTGCGCGCGGAGTTTGCCGGGCCGCTGGCGATCGTGCGCCCGACACTGGTCTACGGCCTGGAAGACCCGCACAACGGCTACGGCCCGAACCGCTTCAGGCGCCTTGCCGGTGCAGGCAAGGAAATCGTGCTGTTCGGCGAAGGCGAAGAGCGCCGCGATCACGTCGATGTCGAGGATGTCGCAGCGCTGGTTTGCCTGATCGCGCAACACCGCAGCCAGGGGGTAGTCAACGCGGTGTCCGGGGAAGTAGTTTCCTTCCGCGACCTGGCGCAGTTCGCCGCCGCGGAATTCGAGCCGCACGTCGCGGTGAGCGGCAGTCCGCGCAGCGGCCCGATGCCGCACGATGGCTACCGGCCGCTCGCCAACCGCGCGGCGCTGCAGGCATTTCCGGGCTTCCGCTTCAGGTCCTGGCGGGAAGGCCTTGCACGCGTCCACGCCATGCAGAAGAAGATATCGCCGCCGTGAAAAGGCCGGCCATCGGCTTCGCCGGCATGACCCACCTTGGCCTTGTCTCGGGCGTATCGGCCGCGGAGAAGGGCTTCGACGCCGTGTGCTTCGATCCGGACACTGCCCGCGTTGCCGCTCTGGCCGGGAAGGAACTCCCGGTTTCCGAGCCGCAGCTCGACCAACTCGTGGCGAAGAACGCGGCGCGCCTCAAGTTCACGTCGACCCCGGCCGACCTGAAGGCCTGCGACGTCATTTATGTCGCGCCGGACGTGCCGACGGACGATCTCGGCAGGAGCGATCTCACGCCGATCAACGATTTGTTGGAGCGCGTATTCGGCGCCGCGCGCGACGACGCCGCGATCGTCGTCCTGTCCCAGGTTCCGCCCGGATTCACCCGGGGCAAACAGCGGCCCGGCCGCATCCTCCATTACCAGGTGGAAACGCTGATCTTCGGTCGCGCGGTCGAGCGCGCGCTGCAGCCGGAGCGGTACATCGTCGGCTGCGCCGATCCCTTGCAGCCCTTGCCTGCGCCCTACCGGGCGTTCCTCGAGGCGCACGACTGCCCGATCCTGCCGATGCGCTACGAGAGCGCCGAGCTGGCGAAGATCTCGATCAACATGTGCCTCGTGGCCTCGGTTTCGACCGCCAATACTCTGGCCGAGTTATGCGAAAAGACCGGCGCCGACTGGTCGGAGATCGTGCCGGCATTGAAGCTGGACAAGCGCATCGGCCCGCAGGCCTACCTCGCTCCCGGCCTGGGCATTGCCGGCGGCAATCTTGAGCGCGATCTCGTGACCGTCTGCCGCTTCGCCGACGAACTCGGCACCGATGCCGGCATGGTGCGCGCCTGGATCGCCAATAGCCTCCATCGCCGCGACTGGGCACTGCGTCTACTGCATGACGAGGTGCTTTCCAAGATCGACGATCCGGTTATCGCAGTGCTAGGGCTGGCGTATAAGCAGGACACCCACTCAACCAAGAACTCTCCGTCGATCGCGCTTCTCTCGGCGCTGACGTCGTACCGCGTGCGGGTGTTCGACCCGGTGGTGCCCGGTTCCGTGGCGCCCAATCCCCGCTGCGTCGGGGCGAAGTCCGAACTCGAGGCCTGCGAAGGTGCGGACGCACTTGCCGTGATGACGCCATGGCCGCAGTTCGCAAGACTCGATCCGCGCGACATCGCCGGACGCCTGCGCGGCAAGGCGGTGTTCGACCCCTATGGCGTTCTACAGGGCGCCGATTGCCGCGCTGCGGGCCTTGCGTACCACACGCTCGGAGTCCGGTCGTGATCGCGCACGCGCACACTGAGCCCCGCAAGCCCGCTCGCGTGGTGCTCCTGGGCGCCAGCGGCTTCATCGCCGGCGCCATCGCGGGCCGTCTCGCTTCTCAAGGTATCGCCGTTCTGCCCCTCGGCCGACCGGTGCTGGATTTGACCAATCCCGAAGCGGTCGCCGTGCTCAGCGGCGCGCTGAGAGGCGACGACGCAGTGGTGGTGCTCGCAGCGCTGACGCCGGACAAGGGCCGCGATGGCGCCACGCTGCTGAAGAACTTGACGATGATGAATCACGCCTGCGCCGCGCTGGAGAAGACCGGTTGCGCGCATCTGGTTTACTTCAGCTCCGATGCTGTCTACGGTTTGGGTCCGGCGCGGGTCGACGAGGACACGCCCGCCGCGCCGCAGGATCTCTACGGCGCGATGCACTTGGCACGCGAAATGATGGCGCGCGCGGTGCCTAAGGCGCCGGTCCTGATCCTGAGGCCGACGCTCGTCTACGGCACGCAGGACACGCACAACGCCTATGGGCCGAACCGCTTCCGCCGAACCGCGCAGAAGGACGGCAGGATCCAGCTCCTCGGCGGTGGCGAGGAAACGCGCGATCATATCCATGTGGACGATGTCGCCGCCCTTGCCGCCCGCTGCCTGATGCGCGGAAGCACGGGCACGCTGAACGTCGCGACCGGCCGCTCGGTGTCGTTCGCCACGCTCGCGGAAATGGTGGCGCGGCAGTTTCCGAACCGCCCGGAGATCGTGAAGACGCCGCGTGCCAGTCCCGTCACCCATCGGCACTACGACATCATCAACTTGGTAAAGGCCTTTCCGGACTACAAGTTCATCGCGTTGGAGGAAGGCATTGCGCGGTGCCAGAGGGAGTCCTTGGGATAATGTCTGCCGTGAGCTCCCAGAATCCGCCTGCACCCGGGTCTCGCTCGCTCACAGTGGCCATTCCCGCCCTGAACGAGGAACGGAACATCGCCATGGCGGTGCAGTCGGCTCTGGACGCTGCCGCCACGGTCCCCGAACTCGCCGTGGAAATCATCGTCATAGACGACGGCAGCACCGACCGGACCGCGGACGTCGCCGAGCAGCTCGCGAAGCAGCACCCCAACGTGCGGCTGCTGCGGAATCCCGAGAACATCGGGCTCGGCGCATCCATCCGGCGCGCCATCGCCGAGGCACGCTCGGAGAGATTCCTTTTCATCCCGGGCGACAACGACATCCCGACGGTAACTCTCGATCTGCTGTTCAGGAATGCGTACCTTGCGGACCTGGTCATGGTGTTCTTTCTCAACGACGAAACTCGCGGCAGGATGCGCTACCTGATCTCGACGATGTTCCGCCTGATCTATACGTCTTTCTTCGATCTGTACCTGATCTACGTGAACGGGCCGGCTGTCTATCCGATTAGCCGGCTGCGGGAGCTCAAGCTGCACTCGACGCGTTTCAGCATCGTGGCGGAGATCAACGTCAAGCTGCTGCGCCAGGGGCTGACCTACATGGAGTTGCCGAGCAACCGGCAGGTCGGCCTCGAGGGAAGCACGTCGGCGTCGCTGAAAAGCCTCATCGAAACAGCACGGGTGTTCCTGCAGCTGCTTGCGGACGTGTATTTCCGCGAACCTTCGCGGTACAACAAGCGCCCGACACGGATAAACCACGAGCAGCCGCTGCATTTGCGCCATGAGCCGAAACGTGCCCATTGACCGGCGGGTGGCGGCCGACGGGGGAGCCTCGGCTTGAACAAGGAGGTGAATCTGCTCGCCCGGTATCCGAAGGCCAAGCGCAACTTGAAAGCCCGCCTGGGCAACAAGGAAGAGAACCGGCGCATCGCGCTCCAGTTCGGCAAGGAGTACTTCGACGGCACGAGGGAGCAGGGCTACGGCGGCTACCGGTACGACGGCCGCTGGCTGCCAATCGCGGAGGACATGGTGCGGCATTTCGGCCTCAAGGCCGGAGACCGGGTCCTGGACGTGGGCTGCGGCAAGGGTTTTCTGGTGAAGGACCTGATGAAAACCTGTCCGGGCCTGGAAGCGTTCGGCATCGACATCTCCGAATACGCCGTGATGAATTGCGAGCCGGAAGTGGTGGGCCGGCTGCATGTCGGCAATGCGATTCAGCTGCCGTTTCCAAATAGCAGCTTTCAGGCGGTGATCTCGATCAACACGATTCACAACCTGGAGCGCGCCGGCTGCATCCAGGCGCTGCGGGAAATGCAAAGACTGGCTCCGGGATTTGGCTACGCACAGGTGGATGCGTATCGCAACCCCGAGGAGCGGCAGATTTTCGAGGACTGGATGCTGACCGCCAGGACTTACGGCACGCCCGCCGAATGGCGCGAGATCTTGCGCGAGGCGGGATATACGGGGGACTATTTCTGGACCATCCTGGAGCTCGATCCGGAGTGGAGCATCAGGTAGGCGGCGCCGAATTCAAGTCTTACTGGAGTTCAGGGAGAAGCCATGTCACAAATTGCGGAACAGACAATGCCGGCGCAGCCCGCGCGCAGCACCAGCTATGCGGGTTTTATAGCCAAGGTGGCGATCGTAACGGTCGCCGTTGCGCTTGGCACTACCTATGTCGCGGACGCAATTCTCGAATCGTTGGTCAATACCGTGAAGCTGCAGCCCATCAAGGAGGGAATCCGCAAGGCGGCGCGCGACGAGAAGACGCGGGTTCGACTGACCGGACTGCTGACGCACAACCCAGCCGTGCATTACCGCGTCGCGGCGATCGAGGAAGCCAAGGGCAATCTAGAGGCAGCGATCGTGGAAATCGAGCTGGCGCTCGGCTTGCTCGAGGTTAATGTGGTCGATCGGGCGACGCGGGAAAAATACCAATCGCGGCTTGAGGACCTCAAGCGCAAACAGAAGGCGCAGCCGGAGTGGACGAAGCCGAGCTCCGGCGCGAAGCGCTAGGGGGCGGGCATGACACAGGGACGAACCAGGGAAAAGCAGTATCAGCAGATGCTCGAATACCGGACCGAGCGCGGGCTGGAGACGCTCGGCCTGATGACCAGCCAGGCCTGGTACGACGATCCGAAGCGCTTGACGTTCACGCTGTCGCGCTACAAATTCGTGGCCAAGATGCTGGCTGGCTGCAGCAATGTGCTGGAGGTCGGCTGCGCGGACGCGTTTGCGACGCGCATCGTGGTGCAGGAAGTCAAGAAACTGACCGCGGTGGATTTCGATCCGCTATTCGTGGAGGACACCAATGCGCGCATGGGACGAAAATGGAAATTCGAGTGCCGGGTCCACGACATGCTGCAGGGACCAATGCCCGGCAAATTCGATGGCATGTACGCGCTGGACGTGCTCGAGCACATCGCGCCGCGCAAGGAAGCACGCTTCCTGCGCAACATGGCGGCCTCGCTATCGGTCCGCGGCACCATGATCATCGGCATGCCGTCGCTGGAGTCGCAGCCCTATGCCTCGCCCATGAGCAAGGAAGGGCACGTCAACTGCAAGACCATGCCCGGCCTGAAGGCCGCAATGCAGCGGTTCTTCCACAACGTCTACCTGTTCTCGATGAACGACGAGGTGGTTCACACCGGCTATCACAAGATGGCGCATTACCTCTTCGCCTTGTGCTGCGGAAAGCGCTAATCGCGCCTGGATGCCTTGGCATGGTAGGCAAGTAACCCGGCGATCGTAAGCGCGTCAAGGATTTCCCCGCGGAACACCATCTCGAGGCAATGCTCGAGCGGTATCCAGCGGATCTCGACGACTTCGGAGTCGTTCGGCACGAACGGGGCGACGGCCTCGGTATGCTCCGAGTAGAAGAGTGAAGTCCGGTTGTCGAAATTGTCCAGGCCGGGATAGTAGACGAGCAAAGGCGCCAGTCCGCCGCAGCGCACCCCGGTTTCCTCGATGCACTCGCGTATCGCAGCCTGTTCCGGGGATTCGCCCTCGTCCACGCGCCCCCCGGGAATCTCCCAGGTGAAGTCGTCAATCAGGAAACGGTATTGCCTGGTGAGCAGGATGTGCCCGTCTTTCAGCGCGACCACGCCGCACCGCGGACCCAGTGTGACGACGAAATAATCCTTCTCGAAGGTCCCGAAGTCGGCGTGGGTGTGGTGGACCTCCATGAACCGGTTCCGGTAGTCGAGGCGCGGCGGAGTTGTCTTCTTTTCTACAGGCATGTTGGTGCGCCCTATGGACGGCCCGGCGTGACGTCAGGTCCCGCGGGTCTGTTTCTGGACACAAACCACATCAGCCCACCCGGAAGGCTGATGACCACGAGCGCCAGGCCGAAGCAGATGGAGAGTGCGAGGCTCTGGTGCGCGGGCACGCCCTCGACGGCCAACGCGCCGACCATCGCGCCTTCCCTGACACCCCAGCCAGAGATGGAGATCGGCAGCATGGACAGGAACAGGACCGTCGGCATGAAGATCACAAACGTGCCGAGTGCGAGGTTGATCGACAGTCCCCGCGCCAGGATGAACAGGACAAGGACGTTGGCTAGCTGCACCAGGACGGACAGGCCGAGGACGTATGCCGCGCCTCTGCCGCTGCGCGCAATATAGAGCCCGCGCGCGGCAAAAGCGCTGATCGTAGACATGATCCGGTGCTTGGTGAACCGCTCAGGAAGGCGGCGCAGCACGAACACGGCGAAGATGAATCCCAGGACGCCGCCGGCGATGAGCAAGAGCCCGACCTTCATCTCGAGGCTTTCCAGCAGCGGCACCAGAAACGGGATCGTGGCCAGCAGCACCACCACGATTCCGCCGAACCCGGCGAGCCGGTCCAGCAGCACGGACTGGGTGGCGATAGCGACAGGAATCTTGAAGCGCACCATGCGCCATACGCGCATGGCGTCGCCGCCAACGAAGGAAATGAGGGTCTGGCTGAAGAAGGCGCCGATCCAGTTGATGTCGAGCAGCGCGGGCAAGCCGCAATCCCTCCCCAGCTGGCGCAGCAATTCCTTCAGCCGGACAGAGCTCAAGACGAGTTGCACCAGCAGAATGGCGATCGCCGCAATCACCGCACCGGGTGGAATGGACACCAGCGTCGCCCAGGCGCTGGAGAAGTCGATCCTGTGAAAGATGTACCAAATCAGCCCGCCGGAGAGAGCGATCTTGAGCGCAAGAGCGAGGTATTTTTTCATCTAGAATAGCGCACGGTAGCGGCGAATATACTCGCTGGCCCCCCATCCCCTCAATCACTTGGCGGCATGACAAAGGACTGTGCATGGGAGCGAAGCCGACACTAAAGGAAGATTCCACGGGCGCGATCAGCCTGCCTGCCGAAACCGAGATCGGGCTTTACCGGCAGTTGATCCGCGTGCGCCATGCCGAGGAAACCCTTGCGGCGCTGTACAAGGAAAAGGAAATGCGCACGCCGACGCACTTCGGCGTCGGCCAGGAAGCCGTTGCCGTCGGCGTGTGCGCGGCGTTGCGCAATGACGACGTCGTCTACACCCATCATCGCTCGCACACCCACTACCTCGCAAAGGGCGGCAGCCTGCTCGGCCTGGTGGCGGAACTCTACGGACGGGAGGGCGGTTGTTCGCGCGGCCGCGGAGGTTCGGTGCACCTCACCGACCGCAGCGTCGGGATGCTCGGCAGCAGCCCCATACTGGGCGAGGGCATCGCGCTCGCGGTCGGCAGTGCGCTGGCCTTCCGCATGGACGGCCAGAACCGCGTCGCGACCTCGTTTTTCGGCGAAGGCACCTTCGACGAAGGTATCGTTTACGAGTGCCTCAATTACGCGTCCGTGAACAAGCTGCCCGTGCTGCTGATCTGCGAGAACAATTTCTACGCCACCGAAAGCCCGATGCAGGTTCGCCAGCCGGCCGGCACGGATCTGTGCGAGCGGGTGGCCTCGTTCAAGATCAAGACCGAGCACATCGACGGCAATGACGTGGTCGCGGTGTTCGATGCCGCGACGCGCGCCGTGGAACACATTCGCAGCGGCAAGGGGCCGTATTTCATCGAGTGCGAGACCTACCGGTGGCTGGAACACGTAGGGCCGATGTTCGACCACGAGCTCGGGCGCTCCTACCGCACGAAGGAGGAAGTCGAGGCCTGGATGCAGCGTTGCCCGGTGCGGCGCGGCGCCGCTCGCCTGCTGGCACGCAAGATCGCGACCCAGCCCCAACTCGATCAATGGATGGCCGAGACGCGGGCCGAAATGACGAAGGTGGTTGCGCAAGCGAAGGCGTCCCCGTGGCCGGATCCGTCCGCCTTGTTCGAGAACGCGTACTGAGGCCGGGAGCGACATGAGAAAGCTCAAGTACTCCCAAGCCCTGTCCGAGGGCATTGTCCAGTCGATGGAGAAGGATCCGAACATCTTCATGACGGGCATCGCGGTCGACTACCCGTCCGGCATTTTCGGCTCCACGACCGAGGCGACCAGGCGCTTCGGCCCCACGCGCGTGTTCGATGCGCCCGCAATGGAGAATGCGCTGACGGGAATCGCCATTGGCGCCGCGGCCGTGGGCAAGCGGCCGATCATTGTTCATCCGCGCAACGACTTCATGTTCCTTGCGTTCGACATGCTCATCAACCTGGCCGCGAAATGGAAATACATGTACGGCGGCAACGCGGGCTCGGTCCCGATCGTCGTGCGCGCGGTGATCGGCAAGGGCTGGGGACAGGGCGCGAGCCACTCGCAGAGCCTGCAGTCTGTGCTGGCCCACTTCCCGGGGCTCAATGTCGTGATGCCCGCATTTCCCAGGGACGCCAAGGGGCTGATGATGAGCGCGCTGAAGCATTCGAGTCCCGTCATCATGCTCGAGCACCGCACGCTCTACGACACCGAAGGCGACGTTCCCGAGGAACCGACCTACACGCCCATCGGCAAGGCCGCGGTGGTGCGCGAGGGCAAGGACCTCACCATCGTCGCCACCTCGTTCATGGCGTATGAAGCGGTGCACGCGGCCGCGGAACTGGAGAAGGAAGGCATCAGCGCTGAGATCGTCGATCTGCGCAGCATCCGCCCGCTGGACGAGGAAACCATCCTCAACTCGGTCAGGAAGACCGGGCACCTGATCGTCGCGGACACCAGCTGGGAACTGTGCGGCGTGGTGAGCGAGGTCGCGGCGCTGGTGGCGGAGAAGGGGTTCTCTTCGCTCAAAGGCCCGGTGCGCCGGATCGCGCTCGCCAACTGCCCGGCCCCGGTATCGCAGCCGCTGGAGAAAGCCTTCTATCCCACGGCGACCACGATCGCTAGGGCGGCGATGTCGATGATGGGCAAGTTCTCCGGGCAGTTCGGCAATATCGACAGGGAAGACACGTTCAAGGGCCCTTACTAGCCGCTCTCTGGAGCTTGAGTTAATGCTGCTTGCCATCGTCGCCTACCTCGCGGCGCATTTTGCCGCCTATGTCCTCGTCCTGCGCCACCGGGCGGGTCTGCGCAGCGAAAAGGGCATCTTCCTGTATCACTTCGCGTCGGCGGTATTCGCAGGGTTGGCGGGAGTGGCCTTCGCGGTCCTCGAGCCGGACCGGTTCGGCCTTTCGGGCCTGGTGCTGGTGCTGTCGCTGCACGGCATCTACAGCCTGTCCTTCCTGGAACTCTGGTCCCTGGCGCAGGGCGGTTTTTCGCTTTCCATCCTCGCCGGAGTCGCGCAGGCCGAGGCGAGCGGCAAGGAGCCCGATTTCTCCGGCTTGGCGGCGATCTGGCAGGCCAAGCAAGTTGACCGCGTTGCCGCGCTGGAGAAGCTGGGCCTGGTGTCGGGAACGGACGGTCGCATCGCGCTGACGGCGCGCGGAGGTCGGGTAGCCTTCCTGCTGCACGCGCTGCGCCGCTGGGTCGAGCCCAGCGGGTCCCGCAAAGGTTAAGGCTTGGCGCTTGCCCTAGCCCTCGGCGGCTTTGCGCTCGCAGTACTGCTGCACGGATTGGCGATGCGCGTGCCGTTGCGGCTCGACTCGGTGCGTCGCTTTCTGCTGATCGGCGTGCCGCTGGGCGTTGCGCTGGTGGCGGTCTCGCTTGCCTGGTTCGGGCCGACGATCCCGGGAATTGCGGGGATCCTGCTTTACGCGCTGCTGTGTGAACTCTATATCTTCTTTTTCACGCTCGTGCTCAGCAGCGTTTCTGCGACGATGCTCATCATGCTCCGCCGAGGGCCGGTTCAGGCTTCGTCCCTCGCTTCCGTCTACGAGCCTCCGGAGATGGTGAAGCTGAGGCTCGATCGGTTGCTCAAGACCGGCTTCGTCGAACGATCAACCGGCGGTTTCTCCGTGACGAAGAAAGGCGAGCGGCTGCATCGCATATTCAGTGGTCTAAGAAAATTCTTCGGCCACGAATCAAGGTGAACCGCCAAGTACTTTTCCTGGCGCCGCTCGTTCCCGTCGTTGTCTGGTGCATATATGATAACGACCGCCAAAATACGGGATGGAGGTATTGCAGTCGAAATCACTGAGGTTTACGGAGAAAAATTCCGCAACCCGCCTAGCGGCAACTGCCGCTGGCTCTTCGCCGTTTATGCTCACGAAGACGGCCTTGTCAAATTTCTTCGAATCGACCGGTTGCTTAACAAAATAGTAGCAGCTGCGATCCGGGAAGAGGCGCGCGATGTAGCGATCGTCGCTCCAAGCAATATTGAAGATCTCTGTCGCACCTTTGCATAGGCCGCCATCCACCGAAGGAATCCGGTAGTGATTGTCGACGGCGAAAACGCCGTCCGGCCGGGAATGGATGACAATTCTCCGGTGACCGCCTCATAAGAATTACCGAGCTTCTTGGCAGTCTGCGACTGCCCCACGAGCGACGGCATTCGGTCTTCTATGTATATTGCGCCAATGATGCAACAGACGGTCACACCCAAAAGCCGTACGAATCTGACTATGACGGTATTAATTATTGGGACCGCGTGGCTGATCATCATGGCCAATACGACCAGGGAGAATGCGGCAAATGTGATGGTCTCAACATAGGAAACCACGTACGGACGCGCGGCGTAGAAGGCGATGGATGAAATGCTCGCGGGTAATATGCCCAATATGTTTCGCGACGATCGCAAAGATAGGGCTCCAAGAACAGCTGCCGCTGGTGCGCCGACTATAATCAGCGAAAAATCAAGCGGTGTTTGAGGCATTAAATCGTGCAGCCATCTCCACGGAATGACCACCTCTCCCAAAGTGGTTTGTTGACTTCTGACAAAAATCACAAAGTCGCCCAAGAATTTCTTGAGAGCGGCAATGTTGAAACCGAATGCCGCGATCAATATCGCGAATAATGTCGCCGCTGAAACCAATCCGACGATAGCCGCCTGACGAAGCAGCGCCTGTGGTCGCCAATTTTGCATTGCATGTATACCGCACACGGCCAATGGGAATACCAGGAAAGTCACTTTGACGGCGGCACACGCCCCGCAGTAGACGCCGAACAGAACAAGGGAACGGGATGAGATCGCCTCATCACGATTTCGAGTGAGCAAACGCGCGATGATGGCGACACTCCCAATAGCGATTGGCAGAACCCAATCGACGTATTCGGGAATCGCTGTCCACCACAAAACGGCCCTCGGATTGTAAATTGTGAGGGCGAAGGCAATGCCAACTATCACCCGTAGGAGCAGTCCCTTCAGGGAATTACAGAGGAGATAGTACGCTGCGGCCGCGAGAACCAAGGGCGGAAGTGCACCCCAAAGGGTAAATGCCTGAATGCGGGGGAGAAGCTGGTCTATCGGATAGCCAGCCAGTGTTAGTCCCCATTGGACGACAACATAAACGAGATTGGGAAGTTGACCTTGAGGCAACCATGGGTACTCTCTGCCGTAGGCAAGGCGAAGGCTGTAGAAGTATCGATAACCAACGCTTTCTTCAAAGAGATGCACCAAGGTCACATCCGTTGCAGCAAAGTAACCCCAGGGAAACGCGATTATCACTAGGAATCCAATGCTAAGAAAAACCTTGCCCCAATCGAATCTCTCGTGAATAGGGAGTTTGCATGTTGGATTCAGTAGACGACGTAGCGCGGATACCGCGTTCGTGAACCAGGGCCCACTTGGAGAAAGCGACACGACGTTTTCCTCGACATTCTTATTGAGAATTCGTCTATGAAGAGAGAGCGCTCTCATAGTCGTGCCTGGGCCAGAATTCTGTGGCCAGCGGCTTTGTGAGTTCTCATGGTAGCCTTTTTTAGTGGAAGGCTTGCGGATGGAAAATCGGCGAACCGAGGTGCGCTGACAGTGCTGGCAACTAGTTTTCCAAATTGAATTCTGGAGCGGCCTTAACACACGATGGATTCCAACCCGACCGATATCAGCCTAATGCAGCAGTATCTCGCGTGTCCAAAATGCCGTGCGGAAATGAAGGTCTCGGATAAGTCGTACAGATGCCTCTCTTGTGGCAACGAGGGGCAACTGCGGGACAACGTGTTTCTGGTCAAACCGCTTGAGTCAGGGCATTACTTCGATGATTTGCACGAAGTGATGCAGGAAGGTAACGAATCGCCCGAAATACGCGAGATGTGCTATTCGAAGCAATCCGAACGCTTGGAAGGCATGATCCGGCCCGGCGATATAGTGGTGGATATCGGCTGCGGCCCTGCAATTCATTTCGAGAAGCCGCATGATTGCGTGCTCATTGGCGTGGATCCTTCATTCAATTCGATCCGGGCGAACAGTCAACTGGACATACGGATATTCGGCAGCGCTGCCTCGATGCCGCTTCGGGATCACTCGGTCGATCGAATTTCCCTCTTTTACTCCATTCATCACATGATCGGCCAGACGGTGGCGGAGAACCAGGACAACGTGACTGCGGCGTTGCGCGAGTGCGGGCGGGTGATGCGACCTGGCGGCACACTGGTCGTGTTCGACATGAGCCCGTGGTGGCCGGCTTGGCATGCACAAAAGTTGATGTGGAACCGTGCAAGAAGGGTTCTGGGGGGGAAGCTCGACATGTTCTTCTGGCGCGACGGCGTGTTGCAGCGACTCGCGGACACTGCGTTCCCGAGCAAGAGAGTGGAAACGGAGACTTTTAGAGTCTCTCCGTTCCTAGTGTTCCCACCGGTATTCAGCCTTCCCGGGCTGAAGGTGCCGCGGTTCCTGTATCCGTTCGACATCAAGATGTACAAATGGTCGTTCTAGGCCGATCGCCGGATCACGGCGCCCCGGGCCATGCAAATTACCTAGTCTACGCAGCACTGCTTTGCCTCGGCTACGTCCTGTTCTACGGGTGGCTGCTGGCAAGGAGCGATTGGTTCCCGTACGTCATGGACAACAACGAGTCGTTCTCGTCTTTGTGGCACGCGGCGAACCTCTATCATTTCGGCCTCGAGCGCAGCTTCGGCCTCACCGACGAGGCTTATGGCATCGCGCCCGAGGCGCACCCATATGTCTATACACACCAGGGAAACTTTCCGCGCCTTTTCGCATTGATTCTCTACGTGGCGGGCGCGCGCACGGTGGAGGCGCAGATCTTCGTCACCACTTTTACCGTCGGACTTAGCGCCCTACTACTTGCTTTCACTTTCCTTTCGCGCCTGACCGGAAACCGCGCTTTCGCCGCGCTTGCCTGCGCGCTCCTGTTCACGGACTACGTGCTCGTGGCGCAGTGGCAGGTCGTCACTTACCGGGTATGGCACGCGTTCTTCATGTTCGCCGTTTTCCTGTGCGTGGACCGACTCGAGCGCGGCCGCAACCTGGGCAGCTGGCTGCTGCTGGCGCTGACCAGCGCCTGTCTGTTCTACTTCGAACTGATCTTCGCGGCTTTCATCGCCGCTGCCGCCGGGCTTTATGTGCTTTTTCGCAATACGAAGCGCCCAGGTACCGTCGTACTGGCTGGAACCGCATTGGGCGCGGGTTGCTTGCTAAGCGTGTTCGTCCTGTGCACGCAGATCGTCCTGTACATGGGTTGGGACAACTTCCTCCGCGACGTCCGCTACACGTTTGTGGCACGCAATCAGTTCAACGAGGGCGACAACACAATCGCCGTGCTACGCGAGTTCATGGAGTCGAACCGAATTGTTTTCTGGTACAACCTGTTTGATGGCTCCAGGTATCGCAATCCGTTCCACTTTCTGGCGTCCATCACCGAGTATGAAATGCAGATTCATACGCCGCATCTGATCCTGCTGCTCGCCCTGCCCACGACGATCTTTGCAATGATGGTCCTGAGATCGCTGTGGTCCGTAAAGAGGCTTCAGTGGGCACAGGACATGGCGGTACGCGTTCTGCCGCATGCGTTCGTCGCCGGCCATCTGCTGCATCGTTGGTGGCGCGGGGAGTTCGGCTGGGCGCAGGTGATTTCGCTGGCCCTGATCGGAGTGCTGCTCTACTTCATGTGGCGCACGCGCGGCGCGCGCGGCCGGCAGGCGCCGCTCGTGGCGCTCGCGGTGCTGGCCGGGGCGTTGCCGAGCCTGGCGGAGTATATGAGCAAGTTGATTCGGTCAGACCTCGGACAGCTTGGGCCGTATGTTTGGGCGGGCGCGCTCGCGTATGTTGCGCTAGTTGGGTTGTGCGTCTTCGTGATGGACCGAGCCGCGGCGAGCGCGCCCGCCGGAACCGTACCAGTCCAGACACAGATAGAATCCGCAGATTCTGTTGGTCTGGCTTTTTTTGGATCCACGTTTGTGGTGATTCTGCTGCTATTTAGCAGTCCCTTCGGTCTGGGAGAGAGGCCGATGTTGAAGCTGTTTTGGTTAGCTTGGCTTGCCCAGCTGGACCTGGGATTGGCCGCCGCGGCTGCAGCAGTGGTATATCTGTTGGTGGTCCGCATCAGATCATCCGGGGGCGGCCTGAGGCGGCTTGTGCCAGAGGAGTCGTCGCTCCCGGCGCTACGAACAGCGGTCGCTGCGAACGTTGCGGCAGCCATCGTGATTTTTACAAATGCGCTTCTCTACGACGGCAACTATCAGTTGGTGTGGCACGAGGTCACGAACTTCGTCGTCCCCGAACCGCTTACGCGGCTGCTGGTCGTACTGGCGCTGCTTCTCGCGCACGGGGTGGCGCAGATGGGGTACAAACGGTTGCGGGCGGTACCGGTCAGCGGCGTTGTGATGCCAGTGGTGCTGTTTCTCGCCGCTGGCTATGCCGCCTATGCGATCGTCTACTTCCTTTCTCCCGGATATGTACTCACCGGCTACCGGCATCGCCTTGCACCGTTGTCCGTTTTTTTTACCGATGTGATGATCGCCCTGGGTGTTTACCTGATCTACCGCCTGGCCGCAGCGGTTGCCGCCTCGCGCGACTGGCGAGCGCCGCAACGCTGGGGTGTTGTCGCTGGGGCGCTGGTCATCCTGCAATGGGTTAACAACCAGGTTGCCTACATCGCCCTCATGCCGCCCGACAGACTGGGAGTACTGAAGACACTTGCTCAGCCGCCCTACAAGGGCGCGTCATTCATCTCGAATACCTATGCGGCGCCAGTTGCGGCATACACCGGCAAATGGGCCTATTTTGACTACGAGTTTAGGGATGCAATCATCGAAGAGCGCGACGGCGTAAAGCGCCTGACCATCGATGGCCGCTACCTGTGGCTCGCCGACCGTGACCGAAACCCCGAGTACCGCCGGCCCCAGTACTTCATTTGCCTGATGCCGCAGTCTCTGGGCACGGTCTTGAAGGGACTCCGCTTCGCACAATCGAACGGGCCGGCCAACTCGGGTTGCGGTCGGATGGGAATCGTGCGCTACGCTGCCGCGGCCCGAAAGGATGTTTTGCCGCGTGCCGAGCTCGTTGCCATGGATACCGAGGGTCGCCGAAAGCACGGCCACGAAAGCTGGGCAATTCTCAAGCTCGACTGGGGGCCTTGACGTGCAGACCTACCGGGAGAGCAGTCTGTGGTACGTGACCGCGCTGATAGTCGCGGTCGCGCTGAAGATGGCGCTGGTGGCCGACCTGACGGTCCTTATCCAGTACAACCCGCAAGACGACGGTTTGTATGTCGCGAGGGCCTATCATCTTCTCACTGAAGGTGGATTTGGTCCGTACGATGCGCGGACCCTTGTCAAGCTGCCGGGCATGTCGTTCTGGCTCGCGGGAGGAAGGCTACTGGGGCTTCCCTACCTCTGGTCCATGAATGTTCTTTATGTTCTCGCCGGGTGCTATCTCCTTGTCGGTGCGCTCCAGTGCGGCGCCGGCAGGCCGACCGCGCTTGCGGCGTTCGTCGCCTATCTCTTCAACCCGATCACGATGGGCAGCGAGTGGACGCGTGTGATGCGGGAGCCGTTGTCCACGGGGTTACTCATCGTGCTGTTTGCTTCCGCGCTATTCATCCTGCTGCGCCTGGAGGCCCGCCGCCTTCCAATGGGGCATCTGCTGCTGTTTTCGCTGGTCTTCTCTTTTTCGCTCCTTCTAAGGGAAGAGGATGTTCTCCTGTATGCCGTGCTGGCAATGTTGTGCGTGGCGGGGTGGTGGACAATGCGGCGAGCCGGGTCGCCAAACGCCGCGACGCGCGCTTTTGTCCTGTCCGTGGCCGTCGTTCCACTGTTGCTGGCGGGTGCCGCAAATGCCGCGGCCAAACAGTTCGTCGAGCGTAGTTACGGACTGGCAATGCTGCACGAACTCAGCGAAGGGGAATTCCCGAAATTGATGGCCGCGATCCGCAGCATTGAATCGAGGAAGGACAACCGCTACGTCATGGTCACGCAGGAGCGGTTGGCGAAGCTCCTCGTCGAGGTGCCCATCCTCGCCCCGGTCATCAGCAGGCTTCCGCTTCCGGGTCCGGGCACGGCGTCCTGCTTGCTCTACAAGGTGTGCAGCGAGACGGCCAATGGGTGGATGCCGTTCTGGATCAAGGACGCGGCCTGGGAAGCCGGGCTGACTCCCAGCCTACCGAAGGCGCAGGAGTTCTTCCGCGCCGCCCGTCAGGAGATCGAGCGCGCCTGTGCCGAGAGCAGGCTAAAGTGCCGCCCCAATGGACAGGGACTGCTGCCGCCGTTCGAGATGCGGTGGACTCGCGCCTACATGCAGGAGCTGTTTGCGCTTTTTTCCCTGACCGCAGCACCCCGTCCTGATTTCGTCATGGCCGCGGCGCCCGGTTCCGTTGCGAAGGCCGCTCATCCCGGGCGCTATGAGGTGGACGCGAAATTCGGCCGGATGTTCCAGTTCGTGACGATGACGCACGACTTCGACACCGAGATGCAGGCAATGCGAGTTGTGGCGGATGTGCCACGCTACACAAACCCACTGGCGGGCTGGCGCTCGGCGATCCGCGATATATATGGATTCCTGGCGCCGGCAATCGTATTGCTTACGGTCGCCGCGTTTGCCGTGCGCTTAGTTCTATGGCGACGGATTGCGCCGGGCGCTTTGACTTTGACGGCGGCAATATTCGCGAGCTACGTGCTCATACGCATGGCGGCGCTTTCATATGTGGGAGTCTACTTGGGGGGCGTCGTCGACCGTCACGTGTACTCGACGCATTCACTTGTATTGCTGTTGGGCTTGTTCGTGATGGCGGATGCAGTGAATGTGGCGCGGGCCGCAAAGCGGCAGGTGCAGGGGAATGAATAGGTTGCCAGTTGCAGTTGCGAGACGCGCGATCTCAGGGTGTGCCCTTGTGCTATTTTTTGCAGCAATCGTTTCTCCCGCAGTCGAGGCACAAAGCGACGCGGTGAGCTTCGAGCTCGACGTGCTTCCAGGCGCCAAGCGGTATGTCGAACTCGCTGCCTATCCGTCCTATTTGGCCGTCGCGCTCAAGAACAATGGCATTAGCCCCAGCCATGCCGGGTCGCTGATCATCAACGACGGGCGCTCGCTGCGTGTCAAGAACGCCGAGTTGACGTTCGTCAGGCAGGACAAGGGCGTGTTTCACTACAAGACCACAGTAGAGTGGTCAGTCGGAATAGCCCAGTCGAAGTTCGAAGTACCGCTCGAGGCCGACTTTTCAAAGGTCAGCGATGGCAAGGTGCTTGTACGTGCCTTCCCGCCGCTGGCGCAGCTATTCCCGGGCGGGCTGACGGACCGCCTGCGCCTGAAGATTCAGACCCTTGCGGCGCCTGCAGCGCAGATGCGGATGCTCGAATATCTGGATGGATTGCCGGGCAGCAAGGATGGTCGCCTGGATACCACGAGGATGTTCGAGCGGATCATGCTTGACGCCTACAACCTGGCCGCAGTCGCACCGGGTCTGTCGGGCGCTCGCGAACCGGGAGACGCTGAGCCACTGACGGATCAGTGGATGCTGCTGGCGACGCTGGCGCTCTGGCTGTTCGTCGTGCCCGGATTTTTCGTTGCCCGTGCGGCATGGAGGACGAGAAAAGAGCGAAAAGGCATGTCGAAGTAGCCTATGGCGTCCGGCCAGGCTCCCGCGAGCGTAAGGCGCAACATCGCCGCCAACTTCGCCGGGAGGATGTGGTCCGCGCTGATGGCGCTGGCATTTCTTCCGCTGTACGTCCGCTTTCTCGGCATCGAGGCCTACGGCCTGATCGGGGTGTTCATCTCCCTGACGGCCATGCTGTCGGTCTTCGACATGGGGCTCAGCACCACGCTCAGCAGGGAACTCGCGCGCCTGTCGGCGCAACCCGGGAACGAGATGGAAGCAAGGGACCTGGTACGCACCGTCGAGCTGATCTATTGGGGCACCGGCGTTCTCCTCGGCGGCGGCGTTGCGCTATCGGCGCCGTTCATCGCGCATGACTGGCTGAACGCGCAAGGCGTCGCGCTGCAGACGATGGAGCAGGCGATCGCGATCATGGGCCTCGCGGTAGCGTTGCAGTGGCCCAATTCCCTTTATGCCGGCGGCTTGATGGGCCTGCAGCGACAGGTCTTGCTCAATGCGATCAGGGCGGGTGCCGCGACCATGCAGGCAGGCGGCGCGGTGCTGGTGCTTTGGCTGGTGTCTCCCACCATTCACGCCTATTTCCTCTGGCAGATCCTGGTCGCCGCCTTGCACACCGCCGTTGTCGCCGCTGCGCTCTGGAAATCGTTGCCCGCGGCTGCGGTGGGCGCAGTTTTCCGCAGGAACTTGCTCGCCAGCAATTGGCGTTTTGCGGGGGGCATCACCGGCATCACCGTGCTGGTGGTCATCCTGACCCAGGTCGACAAGGTCGTCCTGAGCAAAATGCTTTCTCTGGAGATGTTCGGCTACTATGCGCTCGCCGCGGCCGTTGCCGGCGCTCTTAATTTCGTCTCCAGCCCCATTTTCTCGGCGTTGTTTCCGCGGTTTGCCCAAGCGGCCGCCAGCGGCAACGCGGCGGAGGCGGCGTCGCTTTATCACAAGGGCAGCCAGCTGATGGCGGCGCTGGTGTCGCCGCTTTGGATCATTCTGGCGCTGTTCTCCGAAGAACTGCTGACCCTGTGGTTTGGCGACGCGCGGACGGTCGCTAGCACCCATCTGCTGGTCAGTTTGCTCGCTACCGGGACGGCGCTGAACGCGCTCATGACGCTGCCTTACGCCCTGCAACTCGCTCACGGCTGGACGACCCTCTCGCTTTACAAGAACGCAGTGTCCTTGGCAGTTTTCGTTCCCTTGCTGTTCTGGTTCATCGCGCGCTACGGTGCGGCGGGAGCAGCACTTGCGTGGGTGGCGCTCAACGCCGGCTACTTCGTGTTCGAGATTCCCCTGATGCATCGCCGGTTGCTGAGGGGCAGCATGCGCCACTGGTACCTGCAGGATGTGGGATTGCCGGTGGGCCTGTGTCTGGCCATCGGCCTTGCCGCCCGTCTGGCCACGCCGTCCGGCATGCCCGACTACGCGGTCTTGCTCTGGATTCTGTTGGCGCTCGTGGCGTGCTTCGCAAGCGTGGCGCTGGCCATGCCGCACACCCGCAACTGGATCCGGCAACTTGCGCTGGTCGAATCGCGATGAGCGCGCCCTGCCCGCGCTGCCGTCAAGGTTCTCCTCTATATGTCAGTGCCCGGGACTGGAACCGTGGCACCTCCCACGAAACGTTCGACTACTACCGCTGCGCCGCCTGCGGGATCGTGTTCCTTTCGCCGATTCCGCAGGACATCGGCAAGTACTACCCGACCGACTACTACGGCATCCCGCGCTCCGTCGCGGACCTCGCGGCCGCGGCCGAGCCGGAGCGCTACAAGATCGAACTGGTGCAGCGCTATGTCACGCGCGGCCGGCTGCTCGAGATCGGTCCGGCCTACGGCGCTTTCACCTGGCTCGCCAAGCAGGCGGGCTTCGATGCCTCCGCCATCGAGATGAGCGAAGCCTGTTGCCGGTTCATGAACGAGGTGGCCGGGATCCGCGCCGTGCACAGCCTGGACATCGACGCCGCGCTGCGCGCGGCCGAGCCCTGCGACGTGATCGCGCTGTGGCACGTGATCGAGCACCTGCCCGATCCCTGGAAAACCCTGGGGTTGATGGCCGCGCGGCTCAATCCCGGGGGCGTGCTGGTGATCGCGGCGCCTAATCCGCTCGCCTTCCAATTCGGCCTGATGGGCCGCTACTGGACGCACCTGGATGCGCCGCGGCACATGCACCTGATCCCGTCCGCCACGCTTTCGGAGCACGCGCGCGGACTGGGGCTGGAAACCGCATTGAGCACCACGCGGGATCCGGGCAGCCTCGGCTGGAACGACTTTGGCTGGGGCTGGACTCTTGCCAACCTGTCGCGCAACTGGTTCTTGAACCGGGCGTTCCGGCGGCTGGGCAGCCTCGCCGGGAAGCTGTTCCTGCCGTGGGACAACGCCGAAGGTCGGGGCAGCGCATATACCGTAGTCCTGCGCAAGGCGGTGGCTTGAAGTTCTCCGTTCTCCTGCCGACGCGCAACCGCCTGGAACACTTGCGCTACGCGATCGAGACCGTGCGGCGCCAGGATTACGGCGACTGGGAAGTGATCGTTTCCGACAACGCATCGGAGGAGGACATCGCTGGCTACGTGCGCTCGCTGAACGATCCGCGCATCCGCTACTACCGTACCGCGTCCTTCGTCCCGGTCACCGACAACTGGAACAACGCGCTGGACAAGAGCACCGGCGACTACGTGGTGATGCTGGGGGACGACGACTGCCTGATGAAGGGCTACTTCTCCACCCTGCGCCACCTGATCGAGGACCGCGGCGCGCCGGACCTCGTCTACCACAGCGCGCTGCTCTACGCGTACCCAGGCGTGATGCCGGGGTTTCCCGAGGGCTTCGTGCAGCCATACGGCTACGCCGGATTCCTGAAGGGCGCCAAGGAGCCGTTCTGGCTCGAGCGGGAGGTGGCGCTGCAGTGCGTGCGCGATTCGATGGATTTCCGCGTGACTTTCGGCTTCAACATGCAGTTCGCGCTGGTCAGCCGGCGGTTGATCGATTCGTTGCGGGGGAAGGGTCCGTTTTTCCAGTCGCCGTACCCGGACTACTACGCGATGAACGCGGCGCTGCTGAAAGCCGAACGGATACTCGTCTGCCCGCAGCCCTTGGTCACCATCGGCGTCAGCCCCAAGTCCTTCGGTTTCCACTACGTCAACAAGTCGGAGAGAGCGGGCGTCGAGTTCCTCAACAACCTGCCCGACCAGGAGACCGTGCATCGCCTGCAGCACATCCTGCTTCCCGGCTCCCAATCTCACACCTCCTGGCTCCTCGCCATGGAGGCCCTGCGCAGCAACTACGGCGCGGAAGCGGGCCTCACGGTCAACTACCGCAGGTACCGGCTGCTGCAACTGCTTCAGACAGGTACGTCTCTCGCGGAGCTCTGGCCGAAGCTGGGTGCGCTGGAGAAATGTCTGGCCGCCGCGCTGCGCTCGATGGCCGCGGCGGCAAATCTCTTGCCCTCGGCCGTTCGACCGAAACTGAACGTGGCCCTGCTGGCGCTCCTCAGGGTCTACCCGATGTACCGGCCGAGGCGAGTCACGGGCCGCTTTCGCAACATCCTGGAAGTGCACGAGAGCCCGGATCCCCTGGCGCAATGAGATGACCGGCAGACAAAGCTTTCTGCGCAGGGCCTCGGCCAAGATCGGGCGACTGCTGCCGTTCTCGCTGTCCAGACGCAGCCGCGCGATGCTGCTGCACGAAGGGCTCGCCTCCGGCCCGGTTCCGGACCATGGCTTCGTGCCGGACGCAGAGCCTGGCGCCGCGGACCTCGCCATCGCAGGGCGCGCCCTGGTTGCATATCGGGCAGCAAGGGCGGGCGCTGGCGGATCGGTGACGGGCAGTGCAGGCGACGTTTGGACCGCCTTTAGCGCGCGCCAGAAGGATTTCACGTCCGTCCTGGAATCCGGCCGCGCGGATGGGCTCGCCGCCTACCTGTGCGCCATGGACAGGATGGATGCGACGCACGGGATCACTGCGGGGCACGTCATGTACCGGGAGCTTCGGCAAAGCGGCTTCGCGCGGGCGAAGGTGGCGCGCCTGATCCAGGACAAGCTGTTAGCGCTGGCGGAGGCGATCGGTGCGGTTCCGCTTGAAAACCCGGAGCAGGGTTCCTGGGGCGGCAACGAGACGATGCAAGCCGGGCGCCTGGTGGAAGCCATCGAGAAAAAGCTCGCGCTTGCCTTGCGGCCACCGGTTGTCGCGGGCGGGGCGCTGGCACTGCACGCTGGCGACCGCCGCATCCTGGATCGCGACGTGATGAGCCTGTACGCGGCCTGGCGCGCGCGGCAGATACTCGGCAACAGGAGCGGCACCCGCGTCGCGGAAATCGGGGCGGGAGTCGGGCGCGCGGCCTATTGGTATGGCCGATTCGATGCGAAAGCGGAGTATTGGATTTTCGACTTGCCGCATGTAAACGTGCTGCAGGCCTTCTACCTCGCGAAGGCCGATCCGGAGGCCCCGCTGAGGCTCTTCGGCGAGAAACCGCTAGGCGCTCGCGGGGTCAACGTCATGCCCCATTTCGAGATCGAGAATGCACGGTCCGAAGCTTTCGACCTCGTGCTCAACCAGGACTCGTTCCCCGAGATCAACGAGGCCGCCGTGACCCGCTACCTGGAGTGGATGCGCGCCACCGGGAGCCGCTACTTCCTCAGCATCAACCATGAAAGCAGGCCGGCGGCGCCGGCGGGAGGCCGCCAGCTGCGCGTCGCGGACGTGATCGGGAAGGTGGGCGGCTTCACGCTCGTCTCGCGCCACGCATTCCCCCTGCGCCGCGGCTACGCGGAGGAGTTGTACGAGGCTCGCTCCGCGTAGGGCCGCTTTTTGGGACAATAGGCGCCATGAAGTGCGTCATCCTGGCCGGAGGGTTCGGCACCCGCATCAGCGAAGAGTCCGCCCTCAAACCCAAGCCCATGATCGAGATCGGCGGCAAGCCGATCATCTGGCACATCATGAAGATCTACTCCGCGCAGGGCGTGGACGAGTTCGTGGTGTGCCTGGGCTACAAGGGCTACGTCATCAAGGAGTACTTCGCCAACTACTTCCTGCACATGTCCGACGTGACCTTCGACATGCGCGACAACACGATGCAGGTGCACCAGAAGAGCGCCGAGCCCTGGAAGGTGACGCTGGTGGAGACCGGCGAGGCGACGCAGACCGGCGGGCGCCTGAAGCGCGTGGCGCAGTACCTCGGCAAGGAGGACTTCTGCTTCACCTACGGCGACGGGGTCGCCGACGTGGACCTGAAGGCGCTCATCGCTTTGCACAAGGCGCAGAAGGCGAAGTGCACGCTTACCGCGGTGCAGCCGCCGGGGCGCTTCGGCTCGCTGGTGATGGACGGCAGCCACGTGACCAGCTTCCAGGAAAAGCCCAAGGGCGACGGCGGCTGGATCAACGGCGGCTTCTTCGTCTGCTCGCCCGCGGTGCTCGAGTACCTGCAGGGCGACGCCACGATCTGGGAGCGTGAGCCGCTCGAGCGCCTTGCCCGCGAGCGCTCGCTTGCCGCCTACTTCCACCGCGGCTTCTGGCAGCCGATGGACACGCTGCGCGACAAGAACCACCTCGAGGAGCTGTGGGCCAGCGGCAACCCGCCGTGGAAGAAGTGGTGACGCCGAAGTTCTGGGCCGGCAAGAAGGTCTTCGTCACCGGCCACACCGGATTCAAGGGTTCCTGGCTCGCGCTGTGGCTCACCGCCCTCGGCGCGCGCGTCTCGGGCTACGCCCTCGAGCCCTCCAGCACCCCTTCGCTGTGGGCGCTAGCCGAAGCCAGGTCCGGCATCGCCAGCACGATCGCAGACATCCGCGACCTCGGCGCGCTGCAGCAGGCGATCGGCGCGTTCCAGCCCCAAATCGTGTTCCACCTCGCGGCGCAGTCGCTGGTGCGCCCGTCCTACGACGACCCGGTAGGCACCTACGCGACCAACGTGATGGGTACCGTGCACCTGCTGGAGGCAGTGCGCAAGACCGGCGGGGTGCGTGCGGTGGTCAACGTCACCAGCGACAAGTGCTACGAGAACCTCGAGACCGGCCAGGCCTACCGCGAGAGCGACCCGATGGGCGGGCACGACCCCTACAGCAGCAGCAAGGGCTGCGCGGAACTCGTCACCGCAGCCTATCGCGCCTCGTTTCCCGGGGGCTCGGCGATCGCCTCGGCGCGCGCCGGCAACGTCATCGGCGGCGGCGACTGGGCACAAGACCGCATCGTGCCCGACACCGTGCGCGCTGCCCTCTCCGGCAAAGCGGTGCAGGTGCGCAATCCGCGCGCCGTGCGCCCTTGGCAGCACGTGCTGGAGCCGCTCGCCGGTTACCTGCGCCTCGCCGAGCAACTGCACGACACCCCGGCGATGTTCGCCGAGGGCTGGAATTTCGGCCCGGACGAGAAAGACGCGGTCCCGGTGGAAACG
>Ga0210377_10000644_pt1 | contig 33139 bp, 33 predicted proteins | sample PLM4_65_b1redo_FD_155480 | JGI IMG/M metagenome (GOLD analysis project Ga0210377, IMG submission 155480) | Groundwater sediment microbial communities from an aquifer in East River, Colorado, USA - PLM4_65_b1 redo | ecosystem: Environmental > Terrestrial > Soil > Riparian zone | place: USA: East... | reverse complement strand
GCAACGGTCTGGATCGATGCCGCCATCTGCACCATGGTGCTGGAGGTCTCCTCCGCAGACGACGCCTGGGTGTGGGCCGACCGGGTAAGCTGGGCCGAACCGTTGGTGATTTCGTTGGCCGCTGATGCTACCTGGTCCGAGGTGGAACGGATCCGCTCAACCATATCCTTAAGGCTTCTCACCATGGCGTTCAAGGCGTTGGCCAGATCGCCGACTTCGTCCTTGGACTTTACCTCCAAAGTCTGGGTCAGATCGCCGGCGGCAACAGCCTGAGCAAAGGCGACCCCGTCAACTATCGGTCGAGATATGGACCTGGTTATAAGCCATCCTCCGCAAATTCCTATCAACACGGCAACTATGCTGATCAATATGGTTGCGATGCGAGTTTCAACGGCATTTTTCAGCATCTCATCCTCGGAGATAAGACTTTTTTTCGTTATGTCATTCATTTCCCTGAGAAGTTCCTGAACCTGTTTCAGATTGGACTGGGTCTCGGCTGCAAACACCGCTTCGGCAGCCTTACGTCCTTCTCCGTTCGTGCCTTTGGTATATAGATTTTTTATTTGTGCTGCAGAAGCATGGAGATTCTTGTGTGGTTCCTCTATCGCCTCGAGTGGCTTCTTCAGGGGAGCAAGGAGTATCTCCGCCTGCTTGCGCCCATCTCCATAGTACCACTTTCCGAAACCGCACTGGGTATGGTCAATCTCGATGTTCAACTCACTTGCATGCTCGTCAAGTAGAAATACGCTCAGATTTTTTACCCAGTTAAGATGGTCTACCTCCCTCTGCAACAATTCAGCCCGCAAAACGTTTCCCGACGCAACTTCGTGCCCATGAGTGACCACTTTGGAGAGACCACTAATCGACCAGATGCTTGTTGCCAAGAGTAACAGCAGTACGCTTCCGATTCCAATGGTCATTTTCTTCCACAGTTTGAGATTACTCCAACACATAGAACTCCTCCGCCATAATTACACTGTTCATGTCGCGTTAAGTTATTGTTACTAGCATGTTACGACATGGAAGATGATTGACTCCCCTCCGTCAGCAACAGCGAACGATTCAAATCGAGGATTATGACCAGCCGTCCATCCAGCTTACCGACCCCTCTGATATAGTTCTGGTCCAAGGTAATCGCCTCTTCGGGTATCTCCTCGACAATGGCCGAAGATATCTTTATCACCTGGGAGACCGCATCCACCAGCATCCCGAGCCGCTTCCCCTTCAACTCGATGACGATGATCCGCTGGGCATCCGTCATCTCTCCAGGCGTCATCCGGAAGCGGGTCCGCAGATCCACCACCGGGATGATCTTCCCCCGCAGGTTGATCACTCCCCGCACATGCTCTGGAGCGCAAGGAACATGGGTGATATCCGTCGCCCGAATAATCTCCTGGACACTGCTGATGTCTACCCCATACTCTTCGCTCCCCAGGCTGAAGGTGACCAGGTGGTGCAGCCTTTCTTCCTGCTGAGCCGCAACGGCCGTGGCGGTCGCATCCAGTTCCAGCTGGGCCTTCTCCACGAACTGGGAGAGGATATCCTCCGCCAGCCCCGACTGGGGCAAGGTTATTTCGTTATTCTCCAGCATGTGTTCCTCCTCTCCTGGTTTTCACGATGAGTGCTGCGATATCGAGTATCAGGGCCACCCGGCCGTCACCCAGTACGGTCCCCCCGGAAATCCCCGGCAGTTCCCCCAAATACTCGTCCATCCCCTTGATGACCACTTCCTGCTGGCCGATGAGCCGGTCCACTACAAGCCCGCCCCGCTTCTCGCCGCTGCCAACCACCACAACATACTCTTGTGTCTCGCTCCTGATCCGCCCAAGGCCGAAGAAGCGGTCGAGGCGAATAATCGGCAGAAGACGCTCCCGCAACTGGATGATCTCACCATCGGCCACCTGGTGAATATCGTGGGTCGCCACCTTGATGCTCTCCAGAACCCCGGAAAGGGGGATGGCAAAGGTTTCCCCAGCCACCTCCACCATGAGGGCGTTGATGATCGCCAGGGTCAGGGGGAGTTTGAGGGTGAAGGTGGTTCCCCTACCCGGGCGGCTGTCGATGTCGATCAGTCCATTGAAGGAGTTGACCGTGTTCTTTACCACGTCGAGGCCGATCCCCCGGCCGGAGGTTTCGGTCACTTCCTTACTGGTGGAAAAACCGGGGAGAAAGAGCAGCTGCTTGGCATCGTAATCATCCATGGCCCTGACCTGTTCGCTGTCGAGCAGCCCCTTGGCAACTGCCTGATGCCGTATCTTGTCCGCGTCGATCCCCTGCCCGTCGTCCTGGACGGCGATAATGATGTGGCTGCTTTCGTGCCGGGCCGACAGGCGAATCGTCCCGGCGGCGGGTTTATTCTGTTTGCGCCGTGCCGCCGGCTTTTCGATGCCGTGGTCCACTGCATTCCTGATCAGGTGGAGGAGCGGTTCGCCGATCTCGTCGATAACGGTCTTGTCCAGCTCAGTCTCTTCACCTTCGAACTCCAGGTTGATCTCTTTGCCGTGGCTGATGGAAAGGTCGCGCACCAATCGGCTGAAGCGCTGGAAAACCACCTTGACCGGCAGCATCCGCGCCTTCATGATAGCTTCGCGCAGCTCTGCGGCGCTCTTGCCGATCAGTTGGCTCGATTCGGTGAACGCTTCGATAATGGACCTGTCCTTGACTGTTTCCTTGAGCTTCGTTTCGAGGGCAAGGAGCGCGGTCTTGTGGATGACCAGTTCCCCCACCAGGTTCAGCAAGTCATCCAGTTTTTCAAAGTTGACCTTCAGGGTATTGGATTGCTGGGTGATGTTCCCGTAATTTTCCTTGTTCTTCCGTGGATAGTAAATTCCGTTGCCGTTTTCCTTTCCGCCGGAAATGAGGTATTCCAGGACGGTAAGTTCATCGATGTAATCAAGGGGTTCATCAGGATTTTTTGCTAGTTTTTCCAATGACTCGCGCAAGACATTGATGGCGGAGTAAAACGATTCAAACAGGTTGGTGGTCAGGGAAAGGGTGCCGTCCGCCACCTGCTTGAGAACGCTCTCCAGCTTGTGGACATACTGCTGCATCGGAGTCAACCCCATCATGCCGGAGTTCCCCTTCAGGGTGTGCAGACTTCCTAAGACCAGCGTGACCTCCCCTTCGTCAAGCGCCCCCCCGCCCACCCCCTTCTCGATCCGCAGGAGCGTGCTTTCAACCGCATCCAGGTGTTCCGCAGCATCTTCCAGGAACTCTTCCAGCAATATCGACATGTCAATGGTATTATCCAACGTTCACCCCGTTCATGAGTTGTTGAGCAACTCAGGCTGCAACAGCTCCCGACATGACCTTGTTAATGAGTTCATGGAGCTCCGACGGATTGAAAGGCTTTTTCACATACCCCCTCGCCCCCATTTTCAGACAGCGGATCGTGTCCTCTTCTTTGCCCTCGGTGCTGATGACGATGATCGGCATCTTTCTCGCAATGCCGAGTGCCGAGGCCTTCTCCAAAAACTGGACACCGTTCATTACCGGCATGTTGATATCGAGAAGAATCAGCTGGATATCGTTCTGCAGGGCCAGGACATCCAGTGCTTCCTGACCGTTCATCGCATCGTAAATCTCGCATTTGTAGCGAATCATGACGAGCCGGTACATCTGGTGGATCAGTGCTGAGTCATCTACTACAAGAATTTTATTAAGCATGTCGTCCTCATGACCATAGATTTGGTTTTTTAATAATACCTTCAGATATTCTTTACCGGTATGCCGATTGCTGCCACCGTCTTCAGCAATCCAGGTATGTCTATCGGCTTTTCAAAATAATGGAGAGCACCGCGCGCGTATGCCTCAGACTCTATTTCTTCGGTGCCGTACCCGGTCATGACTATCACCTCTGTTCTGTATAGATTCTTGACATAACTGAGGAGTTCCAAACCATCGATTCCCGCAACCCCTGACATACGGATATCAGTAATGACGAGGTCAAAATGGCTGTTTTCCAATGCCTCCTCGGCCAGCTCTATCTGACCGCAGGCTATGACTTCAACCCCGTCGGTCCTGAGAGCATAGGAGAGGCTCAACAATATTGATTGTTCATCATCCACTATGAGAATTTTCTTTAACCCCTTACTGTTCATACCGCCTCCTATAACGTATTCTAAGAAAGCTAAAGCATAGAACATGCCACATACATTTAAGATATTTTATCTAACCATTTCAATATCTTACAAGTGGGCAAACGCCGTGGCGAATCAGAGGTGGATTATTTTCGGACAGTGGCAAAGATAAAGAGAAACGGGATAATGGGAACGGGTAAGCTTTGAACCGAAGGGGTGAACAATTACGCAGAAAAGGGAGGGGACGAGCGTCAGGCGTATGAAAACCGCACACCTGACCGACTTCACTACAGCTGCATCTTTTTTAGTTTGGCCAGAAGGGTTGAACGGCTTATCCCGAGGATTGCCGCGGTACGGGAATGGTTGTTACCGGTAATCTGCAGAATCTGGGTGATGTACTCATCCTCGACTTCGTAGAGGGGACGCAGTCGTGCAGTGCCGGCGGAAACAGCCGGCAAGGACTTATTCTGCCTGATTTCCAGAGGGAGATGACCGGGGAGTATCTCCGTGGCGGGAGCCAGTATGAGTGCCCGTTCGATGATATTTTTCAGTTCTCTCACATTTCCCGGCCAGGTGTAGCTGAGGAGATAGCCCATTGCCTCCGGGGATATGCCGACGTTCCCCTTGCCCATGCTTACACCGATTCGCCTGAGAAAATAGTCGGCCAGGATAACCACATCCCGCCCTCTCTCCCGTAACGGAGGAACGGTTATCGGTAACACATTGATCCGGTAGTAGAGGTCCTCACGGAATAATCCTTTCCCGACCATAGCAGCAACATCCCTGTTTGTAGCGGCCATGAACCGGGCGCTGCTCTTGATGTCGGTCACCCCTCCCACCCTCCTGAAAGTTCTTGAATCAAGGACCTTCAGCAGTTTTGCCTGAATGGAAAGCGGCATTTCCGCCAGCTCGTCAAAGAAAATTGAGCCGGAAGCGGCTACTTCAAACAAGCCGACCTTGGTTTCCCTGGCATCGGTAAACGCGCCTCTTTCATGGCCAAAGAGTTCCGACTCAAGAAGGTTTTCCGAAAGCGAAGCACAGTTGATCTCCACGAGCGGGCCGGTTGCGCCACTCTGGGAGTGGATGGACTTGGCCACCAGTTCCTTGCCGCTCCCCGATTCACCGAGGATCAAAACCGGCGTGGCACTGTTTTGCGCCAGCAGGGAGATCAATCGCTGGGTCTTCATAATATGCGGAGACTCGCCAATTATGCCTTCTTCGCCGCATTCCGCCCCGTTAAGTTTTCTGAAGTGCTCAACCTCATGCGTTACTTTCAACCGCTCTTCCAGCCTCTCCAGAATAACGGCAACCTGTTCCAGCTCAAGAGGCTTGGGGAAATAGTATGCTGCGCCGTTTTTCATGGCCTGAACAGCCTTGTCGAGTTCCACATAAGCGGTCATCATCACCACACTCGACCCGACCTCCGGCGCAGTGAGGGGGTGGAGAAGGTCCTCCCCCTCCATATCGGGAAGCCGCTGATCGAGAAAAACTATGTCAGGCAAGACCGATTGCGCCACGGCAAGACCTTCCGCCCCTGTTGCAGCTTGAAACACGTCATAGCCGCGGCCGGTGAGGAAATGGCTCAGCGCCAGCCTGATGCCGGGTTCATCATCGATTACCAGCGCTCTCATAATCCATCACCCATCGGTAGCACAATGGTGAATGCTGCGCCGCCGCCGGCGTTGTTCATCGCCGTCAACGTGCCGCCGTGGGCATCGACTATTTTTCTGCTGATGGAAAGTCCCAGCCCGGTTCCCCGCCTCTTGGTCGTGTAAAAGACATCAAAAATCTTATCCAAGATATTTTCAGGTATGCCCGGGCCGGTATCCGTGACCTGTATTGAAACGTTGCCCCCTGTCTCCTCGACTTTCACGGTAATCGCACCGCCCTGCGGGGCAGCGTCCACAGCATTTTTTAGAATGTTCACCAACACCTGCTTGATTCTTTCCGGGTCGGCAACGATGCGCAGTTCTCCAGCGGGCAGAAACGTACGTACTTCAAGTGTCTTTTCGCGGGTAAAGCACTCGTTGAAACTGAGAGAATCGTTAAGTGACTTTATCAGGTCAAATGGGTTTTTTTTCAGTTTCATTTCCTTGGAGCAATCGAGCAACTCATCCACCAGGTGATTCATCCGCTTTGCCTCATTAAAAAGTGAAGTCATCAGCTCTTTTTGCGGCTCGGTCAGCTTCAACTCCATGGCCAGTATCTGAGCAGCAGCGGTTATACCGAAAAGCGGATTGCGCATCTCATGGGCAACTCTGGCGACAACCTCGCCCATCGCGGCAAGACGCTCCTTCAGCCGCATCTCGTTGCGAACCTTGATGATTTCCGAAAGATCGATAAAGGTGATAATATGACCGGCAGCAGCACCATCCACCCGTTTCAGGTCAACCCTTTTAAAGCCGACAATCGGATTACATGAATCGGTATTCAAGGAGATTTCCGCATCGTTATTTCCTGACCTGATCGAAGCGGCAATACCGGAGCAGGTTTCATCGAGTTCCCCCCCCTTCAATTGGCTGAGACCTTTGCCCAAGAACTGCAGGGCATAATCGTTCGCCAACATTATGCGCATATCCAGGCCGACAACAATTATTCCACTCTGAATATTCGACAGAATGGATTCGATGAACACCTTCCGATCGTTAAGCTCGACGAACGCCTCTTCCAAGCTCCCCTCGAAGCGCCTGGTTTCGTCAAGCTGATGCATTAGTGGTTTTAATAGAAGCAGATAGATGAAAGGTGAAACGAGAGACACAAGAATTATATCGTCGACCAGAATGGCCAAGGGCGCAGATAACGACGGCAGCATAACGTGTAATACTGCCATGGAAATGGTTTCAGAAATGAGTACTACGATTATGACTTCGATAATAAGTAAATACGGTTTAAAACTTCCTGAATTATGCCTCATATCTTATCCCGACCACTCCTTCTCTTCCGCCATGGCATCTCTCAAAAAAAAATCCATAAACAGACGGACTGACCGCTCTTTCCGGAACCGGCAATTGGATGCTGATTCCGTGTTAAAGTAGGCACCTCCTGAGTCTAGAGGTTGGACTCTTTAAAGCATATCAGGAAGTCTTATCTCCTTGGTATGCCAGGAGGTGCCATTTAAATGATTATCAAATTTGGAAGCCGAGCCACAGCTACGTATAACAGTCACGTCTTATGGGCATTTCTGCACAGTGTACCCGGCACCAAGAATTTGCTGTGAATATTTCGGTGACCATATCTTAGCTTTAGTGAGAGCACGCCACCCCATCATGCCGAAACGGAGAGTCCAGGCGTCATAGCCGAGAACACCAAGCACGGCGTTACTGATACTGGCGGTGTGGCCGGTATTACAGATAACCAGAATCGGCTTGTCGGTCGGCAACTTTGCCAGGTTCTCCGGCTTTGCCAGCTCAGTCATGGGAATGTTTAATGCCCCTGGAACCGTATCGGCACAATACTCCGCCGTCGGCCTTACGTCCAGCAGAAAAAAATCACCCAATTCATCAGCCAGGTTCGGGTCGTCAATACCATCCATGAGGGCTTCAGCAAAAATAGTCCGAAATCCTCCCGGCGGCGTGCTCAAAAATTTGTCCGCATACTTGGCCACAAGAGCATAGTGTCCAGGAGGTATGACGCTGCTTTCCCCCTTTGGCGCAGCTCCGTGCACCCACTCGCCAAGCCCCTCCTCCTCGGAAAACGCAGGAGCCGCAGAAAAAATCAATCCGCCAACCAACACCACCGACATAACACGCTGACACAAATTCATAACCTGTTCCTCCTTTAATCGAATTACCTATCATCGAGTGATAGGAGTCGTGACAAAACAAACTGCAAAAAAAAACGCTTACCTTTTATATGGGTAAGCGTTTATAGACACGGAATGTCTATATAGCCACTTCGACAAGCCCCTCTTTCCACGTTGTGGACAGGTAGCTTTGTGCCGCCAGGTTACCCTGGGTTTACCCTTTCGTGTGACATATATGAAGTTTTGTTTATTGCAAATTAAACATACATGAATATTTTCCCCATTACAAGGAATTTTTCATGTAAGAGATTTACTTTATAAAGATCCTAAAAAAAACCTCGGGTTAGTTCTGCTTCTCACCTCCACACTCGGCACTGAGCCGCGTGCCCATATACCTATACGGCAACCTGTACGGGCAGGATTTGAAGACTTGAACTTAACTTTGCAACTTGTATGATGGCTGAGATGAAACGTGACGTGCTCACCACCAATAGTAGTATGGATATGGTGGATAGTAGTAAGGATACGGGTAATAAGCCACATCCCGCATTTTCCAGTAATGAATTTCCCGGATGGCAAGCACTGGATAATCGTAGTCGATCTCGCCGAGCGGCAGGGTCTTGTGACCTTTAACCTCGCCAACCACGGTCACCAGTCGGTTGCTTTTGAAAACATAGGGATCGATGAAGGTTGGTGTTTCCGCCAGAAACCGGCCGCCGGAATGGGACCAGGGATCCGGTGAATCGTCAATGTTCAGTTCGAACTGGACAATCTCTATGCGAGAACCATGCTTGTCGTTTCGAAGAGAGGCGACGGAACCGCCTAACAAGACATATCTGCCGATATATTTGTCCGGATTCTCCCTGAGCATGGCGAAGCTTATCGATTGGTCCACCAGCCGCATTGATTCGTCACTGATTACGTGTGCGCATCCTGTGCATATCAGGATGGCCATGGCAAACAGAATACCGGCGTATTTCATGATGCACCTCCCTCTTCCATATGGATCAATTGTAACCCCACCCTTATGGGAGTCAATCCATAAGGGTCAGTCGATATATGCGCCTGATTTGCCGAACTTCTTGCAACAGTTCAGTTGAATCGAGTAACCGTGCAAAATTGATCGTGATGCCGATGATGGGGATGGGACAGGAAAATGCAGAAGATTACGAACTAGCGGTAGGGATTTGATTTAGCCAGAAAAGCAAATCCCCGGTACCGTTTGGGAACGGTACCGGGGACAGTTTTGGAAGGTTCTCGCTTTCCATCTGAACCTGTTGTGCTTTCTTGGAGCGGGAAAAGGGAAGTCCTTCCAACTCAAGGAGGCTGTCAGTACGTCTGCCGGGTATGCCGAAGAAAGCATCGGGTCCCGTTGCCGTCCAGAACTAAGGCCGGTTATTTCTCCTTGATGGCCTCGCCGGTTTCTTTCCCCACGTCCTTGAATGCCTTGCCGGTCGCCTTGCCCGCTTTCTTAAAGGCCTTGCCGGTGGCCTTGCCCGATTTCTTGGCTACCCTGCCGGTGGCCTTCCCGATTTTCTTAACCCCTTGTCCGACCTCTTTGCCGCCTTCCTTAATCCCTTGTCCTACCTCTTTGCCACCTTCCTTAAAGCCGTCGTCGGCGTAGGCAAGTGAGCCCATCAGCAGCAGCGTCAGTAACATCATGATTATCCGTGATAACATCGGCATTACCTCCAGTCTGATTTTGCTCAATTATATTGTGCAAAATTACTCATATCGCAAGCTGATTCAGGATGCAATAAAAAAAGTCCTTTCATTCAGGGCTATTGACTCATAAGAGAGGAAATGTGCCGCTTCGGAGTGATCAGGGTATGGCCGTGAAAGACGGGGAAGCCAATCATTCTTAGCATCGTGGGTTTAACTCCTTACCAGGAAGTCCAACGCGGATCAGTCTGGAAAAATCGGGAGATTTGTCCAGCCCTTTTGCCCGTTCATTGATGAGACTCCGTTTTTTCAGTTCCGGGAACGGCAGGCTTGTATCAACCGCCTTCCTCTCGTAGAGCATTTCATCGATGAAGCCATTGACGATAATCCGCCAGTCGAGGCGGGCATCCGGGTTAAACGGTGCTTTAAGGCTGCGGATGCTGGTCGTGCAGTTATCGGTGAGGGCGTTGTACCATTCGGGGCGATCCTTCAGGGAGTTTACCTTCCGCAGGTAATCCAGAAAAACCTTCCGGTCAAGATCCGCTGACTCATTAAGGCGATACAGATAGACCCGTTCACCCCGGTAATTGGTCCGCAGTCCGATCAGGTCACGTTCGTCGGCAACCACATAGGTCAGTTCGTACTGCCTGAAGAACCCCTTGATGGTCGAGTATGCTTCCCCTATTTCCTTGCGGGTTTCGACGGAGAAGCAGACAAAGCCGTCCCCCTCGAAACCGAAGCTGAGCATGGTGTGGGCGATATAGGGCGATCCCCAGTAGACCAGGAAGAGGTCGATACTCTTCAATTTGGCCAGATCAAAGGTCTTGTCGTAGTGGCGGACGGTGTAGTCGGTTTCGCTCCGGTAATCGCAGTTGCGGATGTTGTGGATGGTCACCCTGTTCCCCTGAATGTCCGCCCAGGGAAGCAGAGCCACATCCGGCTGCCAGTTCCTGCTGTTGGATGGCGGCTTGAGCAGCCACCAGCCGAGCACGGCTGCAAATGCAACCAGGAATCCCAGCCATGGCCGCAGGTCACCATACCTCCCGAAAAGAGCGACCAGGCTGCCGATACCGAAAATGCCGGCGATCCACGTCCGCAGAAAACCGGGCAGATTTGAATACAGAATGGCAAGAGTAGCCCACCCCGCCAGCGCCAGAAGGCAGAATCTAATAAAGACTTTTCCAATTCCGTTGAACCATCGCTTCATACCGCCACCTAGCGAAACCCGGCGACCTGGGCCTGGTACATGGTGACCTGAACAAAGCGAAGTGCGAACTCCTTCTTGCACTTGCTGCAGGGCATGAAGAAAGGTTTGCCGTTTTTCCCCTTCTCCACCGGAATCTCATGGCGAGCGTTGCAGTACGGGCAGTTTGCCACAACTGGTGGCTGAATGGCCGGTTTTGCTTCGGTCTTCCTCGGAGCTCTGGCAACAGGCGGGACTGTTTTCCCACTTTTTTCCGCTACGGCTTCTTGCTGTGGCTCTGACATGGCAGGCTTCTCCGCTTTCTTCCGCTCACGCTTTGGCGGGCGGGTAGTGGGTACTGAATCTATATCTGATGGCAATGTCACGGGTGACGGTACATCCCCCTTCAGTGCCAGCTTCCAGGCTGAAGGCAACGAGGATGTGGAAAATCGCAGGGGTTTGCCTCCCTTGGTCTGTGCAACTCCCCCCTTAACCGCATAGTAACGATCCCGGTAGAGCACTAATACCTGATCCCCGATCACCGCGGACTTGGTTCCAGCGCAATTTCTGTTCTCCAGCCAAAACGATACCGCTTCGCTCATGCTTTGTTTTCCTTCCAGTGTTAATCGGATACTAAATTTAACCTATTCTGGGCACTAATCGACATCGTACAGTTATCAGATTGAGCTCACTCCTATTTTTTAATTAAGAGCCATTTTTTGAATTTTTTGAATTATTCCCGCAGACTTTCCGTTGCACGCTTGTGTGCGTTAAACCTAAGCCACAATCCCTTTGCGATCAAGGATGTTCAGAAGTTTCATGTGTTGGGCTGGATAAGGGCGGGTATTGGGAGATTGTGAAATCGTGGGTGAATTTTGTCTCGTGTCAGGGGCTGATCCTGCCTTTGTTCTTCAGGGCTATCTATCTTGCCAGTACATCGGTTCACGGTGCATATTGGCAACGGCAACGTTTATAATTGCCTCGTTATCAATGCCGTAAACCAGAATATAAGGAAAACTTCTTATTATGCAGCGCCAGGCGCAATTGTCGCACAGCTTTCAGGAAAGTTGGTAATCCGCTTCAAGGCAAAACGAACTTCCTCAAGAAAAAGCCACCCAAGATTTTCCTGCTCTGTCTCATACCTGGAAATCGCGTCATCAAGCTCTATCCGTGCAGGCTCAAGGAAACGAATATTCATGGTTTGTACTTCTCAAGCACTTCAGCGGCAGGAAGGGTTTTAATTTCCCCAGACTTATACCCTTCCCAGCGCCGTGTAGCTTCATCAGCCCAGAGTTTCTCGATCTCCTTATCAGGCATATCCAGCGATTCAAGAATATAGTCAACTAACTGGAGCCGTTCAAGGGGCGGAAGAGCAGTTGCTTGATGAATAAGTGGATTGTTACGTTCGAGCATGGTGGCACCTCATCTCTATTCAGACAAGCCAGACGTTCCGATTTACACCTCAAAATTGTCCCGATATTGTACCGGGGACAGTTTTGGAAGGTTCTCGCTTTCCATCTGAACCTGTTGTGCTTTCTTGGAGCGGGAAACGGGATTCGAAAGCCTCTGGCAATTTCAGTAACTAACTAATATAATTCATAATTCCAACAGGTTGCCTATCTTTTCAGTGTGTCCGAAAATCCAGCAAAGTACAATCAAATTCAGGTGATATCAGCAGCTAAAGCAACAGTTTGGGTACATATGGGCTAGAAAGCTGTTTTTATCCGCTTTACTGGTGCCAGGGATGTTGTCTCTCTTGCTTATCGTGCTGTGTCTTTAATAGTTATGCTGCCTCTTCAGTCCGTTTTTCCCTTTGTTTTTGTTTTTCGTGCTGTGTCCTTAACAGTTTTGCTGTCTCTTCGATCCGTTTATCCCTTTGTTCTAATTCTTTAGCATCCAACTTATTTATAATTAATTTTAGGGTTAGTGTAATTAAGCCCGAAATTGCCAATATTGCCAAGTACTTAAATTCCCCAGTAAAAGCATAACCAGAAAAGCTTACTACCACCAGCCCCCACCATGCATATTTATCACATTTAGTCATGCTAAGTTATCCTCGTTCAAGAAATCTCTACTCAATCTCTTTCGGTGAAGCTATATTCTAACCAAGACTGAAAGGTCAGCATTGGCTCCCCAGCGTGGACAAATCTGGGCACTGGGAGGAATATCTATCGCTGTAAAGGCTGTAATGGGGCTGAGGTTGACCGACCAGCAAATGGGCCGGGTCTGCCTATGGTTGGCATCATACATGTTCAAGCAACATTTGTTGATGTGTTAATGTGTAGTCCTGACAGCATTAGTAACTTTCCGCCGCAACCAAAAACTGCTAGCATACCATTTTTCTTCCATATTGACTTTATTCATAATGCTGATAAATTCATCGCGGCAGTTGATTTGAAGCCATATCATTGCGAGAAGGACCTCAAATTGATCATTGAATGCAAGAAAAGCCTGGAGAATATAGGCCTCTGTCCAAAACATACGAAATGTTGGACTTGTGTAATAAACCTCTGGATATTCGCGTGGCAAACATATGTCATGTATATGAATAATGACGCCAGGGTTGAGTCTGGGCAAAACTTCCAGATATAAATAATTGACATCGGATCCAGTTTTAGATACATGGCTGGAATCTATGAAAAGAACATCATCTGCTCCCAAAACATCGAAGAATGAATAGGGTAGAAGTTCAACACAACTGGTGTGAATTACAAAATCTCCTGTTGATGCTATTTTCAGTAGCAACTCACTAGGATATGGGTCAACTATTGAGTATTCAGCGGAGAAGCTTTCTTGCTTGTTTTTTTGTAACGCAGACAATAATACACGAGAAGAATTTCCAGAACCGATTTCAATAACACGTCTCGGTTTAAAGTGACGAATCATGCAGTGCAAGGCTGCAGCACATCCATAATTGAATGAATTATTGTTCGTGTAATAATGGAATGAATCATCCACTGGATCGGACGGCCAGGAACATTCATGCCCATATTGTTCAACAAGAAGTTTCAAAAGTTCAATCTGTTCTGTGTCGCGCATATCAATACCCGGCATAGATGTTTGCTGTGATAAAACATTCCGCTTTTGCAACTCCTTTACGTCTGGCACAGGAGAATAAAAATGCACTGGTAGTGGAATGCTACCTGACTCAAGGCAACAATCAGTTCCCTCGCCGCCAAGAGCCATCCGGGTAACCAGTTTTGCAATTCCTTGTTCGCAGTTTGCCAGCAGAAGGGTCTGACCTTCGTGTGACTCGAGCATGCTATTTAGCAGTTCAAGTCGCCCCCTGTCGCTCAAAATGGTCCTTAATTCTGCGCGCAATGTATCTCTTTCCTCACATACGGCTCCTAATTGTGCATATAAGGAATCAAATTTAATAAATTTATCTTTCAGAATCGGTAATCTCCGCGCAAACTTGTAAAGAAGACCAATTAATTTATCATTAACATGCAAGCTCATACATATCCCCGTATTTAGATTCAGGTTTATTGTAAATTTTTTGCCTAACGCTTATTCCCCGGCCCTCGCGCGAATCGGTGATCTACCCAAATGGAACATTTAGGCTTTGAACTGGGGCCCGTTTCATCAAAGCTAGATCCCTTAACTTCTTCTCTGCCTTACCCGATTCAGTAACACGAACACGGGGGCTTGAAAATTCATCCCCTGTATACCACATTAACCCCCATCTCAAAAAGCTCAATTATTCCTAGCATTCTAAAGTCCGGTTTAGGCAACAAGGATGCCCTATTTATCTTGTGGCAAATAATTTTTATTGACATCATATACCTGAGTATATTATATACTGCCGTATACTCGTTTTACAGGAGAAGCCATGCACGCTATTGCCACGGAAAAGCAAATTGCCGTTAAGCTTACCGATGAAACAATCGAATCCTTGGACAAGTATGCAAAGTTGATCGGAAAAACAAGACATCAACTGATAAAAGATATTTTAGAAGTCGGAGTGGATGAGGTTAAAAGGCTTGACGTAGTCGGGTTATTCCAACTCGGCATTATGGCTCGTGATCTTCATGAAGCTATCAAAGGCAAATTAGGCATAGCGACAAAAGCCATGAATGAAGGTGAAGGGAAACCGATCCCCGTCAAACTCTCCGAATCTTTCATCTGCAAAATTGATGATCTAGCGAAAAGAGGTGGCATTTCCAGACATCAACTAATGAAGAACTTTATCAGGGTAGGTGTTGAGGAATTAGGAACCATGGAAAAACTCGGCATCATTAAAGCCGCCAGCATGATCCGCGACCTTGGCAAAGGGTTTAAGATAATTTGTGATTTGGGGAAAGATGCTTTTAAAGCAACAAACAAACTAGAAAGGAGGTGATTATCAGGTACGGAAAAGGGGACGTCCATGATGGACCGGAAAAGGGGACGGATTTATTTTCAAGTCTTCCCCGAAACTCAGGTCTACGTGAACTGAGTGGAAGGCCTGGAAGAAGACGGTTTGGAAATCAGCGAATACTTAGGGAGAGACTTTGTCATGCCGCGGAAAAGCAAATCCCCGGTTCCGTTTGGGAACGGTACCGGGGACAGTTTTGGAAGGTTCTCGCTTTCCATCTGAACCTGTTGAGCTTTCTTGGAGCGGGAAACGGGATTCGAACCCGCGACTTCGACCTTGGCAAGGTCGCACTCTACCACTGAGTTATTCCCGCTCAACGAGTTCTGTTTTATAGCAAAAGCGGGTTTACTAGTCAACAGTTTTTTTCACATTCTCACCTTCATGCTCAGACGCTGAGTCTCAGCGGAGCCGATGCGCCCTCCCCTTCCGCCACCACCAGGCCGTCCCTGAGCACTATCGTCCTGTCCGTATAGGCGCAGTTTTCCGGGTTGTGGGTCACCATGACGACGGTCTGCCCTCCCCTGTTTAGCTCCTTGAAGAGCGCCATCACCTCTTCGCTGGTTTTTGAGTCGAGGTTGCCGGTCGGCTCGTCGGCAAAAAGGATATGCGGATTATTGACGATAGCCCTGGCAATGGCCACCCGCTCCTGTTCGCCGCCGGAAAGCTGGTTCGGCAGGCGATCTGCTTTTGCTGCGAGGCCGACCCTTTCCAGGGCAGAACGGGCCGCGGCAATCTTTTCCCCTTTCTTCGACTTTGCAATGGCAAGGGGGAGCATCACATTCTCCAGGGCTGTCAGGTACGGGATGAGGTGGAAGGATTGAAAGATGAAGCCGAGGTTCTCCGCGCGGAAATCGGCCAGTTGCTCGCCGGGGAGGTTATAGAGCCTCACCCCGGCCATCTCCACGGAACCTTCGGTCGGGTGGTTCATCCCCCCAAGTATGGAAAGCAGCGTACTCTTGCCCGAACCGGACTGGCCCATGATGGTGACGAACTCGCCCGCCTCGATGGCAAGGGTTATCCCGCGCAGCGCCTCCACGGTTTCATCGCCACTCGTGTAATGCTTTTTCAGATTCGTTATCTCGATCAGTGCCATCGGTTTTTCACTCCTCACTCCCCACTCCCCACTCCCCACTCCTCACTCCTCACGGCCTCTACAACGCCCTCAGAGCCTCTGTCGGGTCCATCCTGCTCGCATGAAGTGCCGGATAGAGGCTTGCCAGCATCCCCACCACCAGCGAGAGGGCAATTGAGCCGAAAGCTATCGTCGCATCCCAGACGAGGAGAGCCTGCTTGCTCTCGGCCATCAACGGCAACGCCAGCTTTGCCCCGCCCATGCCGGCGGCATAGCCGAGAATTCCGGCAAGAAGGCTTACCAGCGCCGCCTCAAGCAGGATGATCCGCATGATATGGCTCCGCCTGAAACCGATCGCCCGAAAAACGCCGATCTCGGTGGTACGCTCGTTGACGCTCCCCATCATGGTGACAAAGACGATGAGGGAGCCGATGAAGACCACCACCCCGGCAATGGCGTAGGAAAAGCGGCGGAACTGGTCGAGGGCGTGGAGGCGTGATTCCACCACCTGCTGAATGGCCGAAACCCTGGCATCGGGAAGCTGCTCGGCAATCTGGACGACCATGTCGCCGATGGGACAGCCGGGTGATCCTCCCTTCCTTGCCGAGGAGCCTTTGTGCCTTGCCGAGCCTGGCAAAGATGAGGGAATCGTCCTGGGAACCGGTCTGGTCGAGCACGCCGGAGACCTTGAAGCGTTCACCCTTTATCTCGAGGGTCTCGCCCGACATCACCTGGAGCAGATTGGCAGCCTGGCTGCCGAGCAGCAGTTCACCGTCGTTTTTCGGCGTTTCTCCGAAAACTTTCCACCACTGCTTCAGCCGCAGTTCACTCTCGAATTTTACCCCCACCAGCAGCACGTCCCTGCCTGCCACCTTCACCCCGCCCAAAACCTTCGGCGAAACGGCCGAAATGTTCCTGCTGTTCTTGATGGCGGTGACCCTCGCCAGGTCGGCCTCCCTGATCTCCCGCTGGTCGAAGGTGACGCCGCCGAGGCTTATTCCCCCGTAGCTCATGGAGAGATCGTTGCTGCGGGGGGTGATGAGGATGTTGGCGCCGAACTCGTCCATTTTCCTGCCGATGTCGCTGGACATGGAGGTGGTCAGGGTGATCAGGGTGACGATGGTGGCGATCCCCACCATCAGACCGATGGTGAGAAAGGCCATCTTGGCCTTGCGCCGACGCAGGTTGTTGATGGAAATATTGTGCAGTTTCATGATTTCGTCCCGGTTTTGCAGTTCACTCTTCACCCTTCACTATTCACTGCCTCAAAAAAACCTTGCGCCGCTCCTGATGTCTTCAATCCCTATGATCACATTGCCGTTGCTCGTCCGGGACTTCAGGCCGGACGGGTTGCAGCCGCCGCCTCCCTCGCCGATCCGGGCAATGGCGAACTTCTTGTTGCAGTTTTTGCAAATCACCGCATCACCCTCCTGCACATAACCCTTCTTATCCTTGAAGCAGACATCACAGGCATCGAAGGCGGTACGGATGGAACCGTCGGCAGCCTTGACCACGAAAAAGGCGATTTCCTTGCCGCCATCGCTAAAGCGGAAAAAATGGGCTTTGCCGTCGGAAACCTTGGCAAGAGGGATGGAAACCGCGCCGTTCACCGCCTTGACCTTCTCGCACTTGCCGAAACCGGGGATATTCAGGGCGAATACCGCGCCGGCTGCCAGCAGCAACGCAACAAGCGCTATCGTTAAAAATGCCGGGCCTTTTTTTGTCAGATTCTTCATGCCGACTCCCTCTTAATTTTTTTTGTCCTTGTCACAGCAGGCACAGCCCACCTTTGCCTTGACGGGCGGGGTACTTTTGCCGGTTGCCTGGCGGTACTCCTCCGCGCTGTACGATTGGAGAATCTTGCTGTCATAGCCGATGGCGGTCACCGCTGCCGCCAGTGTCTCCGGTTTGGTTCCCTTGCCGTCGTACCAGACCACTACCTTTCCGGACTCGATATCAACCTCCGCCGCTGTCACACCCTTTTGCGTTTCAAGGGCCTCCCTGATCTTGCCGGCGCAACTGCCACAGGTGATGCCGGCGGCTTTCAGCACGGTAACGTTGTCGGCCTGAAAAGCGGCGAAAACCGCTCCTGCGCCCAACATTGTCACCAGAGCCAGAGCCACGGTCCATCTTACAAATCCTGACTTACCCATTACGGTCTCCTTATCATTTGTTGTTCTTGCTGCCGCAACCGCCGCCCTTATTCCCGCAGCAGCCTGATTTTTTCGCTTGTCTGCCGATGTCACGGCCGGTTATCTGTCTGAACTGCTCAGGGGAAATAACCGCCTGGATCCTGCTGGCAAAACCGGTTCCGCTCACTTTTCCCGCCAATGTTTCCGGCTTCACCTGCTTTGAATCATAACCGGCAATGACCCAGCCGCCATCCAGATCCACTTCTGTGGTCGCCACCCCTTTTTGTGTTTCCAGCGCCTTTGTGATCTTCCCGGCGCAGCTGTCACAGGTCATGCCGGCAGTTTTCAGGACCACCACCGCATCCGCGGTTGCCCCGATCCGGACGTAAAAACCCAACACTGCGAGCAGCGCCAGCGTCAGCAGGATCAGGATTATGTTTATGCCTTTGTTTTTCATGATGGTGCATCCCTACGAATCAATCAGGTGAATGGCTTTTATTGGATAACTGCTTGATTTTATTTAGGCCCTTTGGGTCCGTTGCGACGTCGCTTAAAAGCGCCTACTTTTGGTGCGTTCGTTGCGTGAAACCGCTTTTTTTAGGGTTATAGGGTACGAGTCTTTTCATTTTCATTTCAAGGAGCGTGCCACTCTTCAATGAGCTCATAACGGCTCAATATTGTTATGGTTTTATGCATGCAATGGGAATAATGCGAAAGATTGTGGGGAATATCCGCCATGGTCCCGTAGAATTTTCTACACCGAGACCATGGCGTGGAAAGTTTGCCGAAAAGATTGGGATGGATCTGTTTCTGCGCGTTACTCTCGGAAGTTGTTTATTTCTCGACCGCCGCAATCGCGGCCCTTATTGCCTGCCTGGTAATCTCCCTGTCCCCCACCAGCAGCTTCTGCTTCTTGTTTTTTTCGTTCGCCACCACAACTGTCGGAGTTGCTTTTACACCATAGCCCCGGTAAATGGATTCATTCAGCTTCACGCCGGTCATGACATCCATGAAGTTGAGCTGACGCAGTTTTACGCCTGTGGCAGCTATCGCCGCCTGCACCTGTTCATTGGAAGGTGATTTCACCTTCAGGGAAAGCTCGCTCAGTGCCCGGCGCAACTGGATGTACTTGTCCTTCTCGTTCACAAGAAATTGCAGATTATACGGCGTATAATTGGACGTTTCCGGATGTACCGGGAAATCGACGAAAGCGACCCTTACCTGGCGGGCAAGCTCAGGGTAGATCCTTTCAATCTCCGGTTCGACTTTGCGGCAGCCGGGACAGAACCAGTCGCTGACAAAATACACCGTGGTCTGGCTGTCAAGCTTGCCAAGATACGGATTGAATCCCGCGGCCTCGGCCTCTTTCTTGACCCCCACCACGGCAGCGGTCAATCCGAGTCCGAGCACGGCCAGCATGATTGCCGCAAATTTCAGGAAACGCTTCATATCTCCTCCGGACATTCTTGTAATAAGGAACTTCTCGTAGATCACTCCGCTTGCAGCCACTAAAACCATCGCTGCTATCCCCAGACAAACCGGACACCATCTGCCGATGACGTACTTTTGCAGCCAGATGAAGTGCAGTTCAGCGCCTGCAGCGGCAAACACCAGGGCGTAAAAACACCAGCCCGACAGGTAAAACCGGTTACGCACGGCAAGCGCCGCCAGGGTCATAACGAAAAAGGCGACGCCAAACCAGCCGAAGTCCATGCCGAAGATCTCGTACTTGGCAGACTCGGCACAGGCAGCGGTACAGATCTTCAAGGCCGACAGGACTGCGAGTACCAATCCCACGGTGACGGCTCCCCATAAAAGTACAGACGTCAAGCGCGTCGCCGTCGCATCTTTCACAAAACCTGCATTTTCTTCTCCATGCGTCATATCTGTTCCGCTGTTCGTGCCGGTTTCAGCGTTGTTCGGTTAAACTTCGGCTTCCTGCCCATCCCTGCCTTGAAGAGGGCGGGGTCTTCTGGCTTCAGGACCGCCGCCATGTCGAACAGAGGAGATTTTAACATTAATTGACTGCTCCTGACAAGGTTCTAGGTTAATTCCCCGCTCCCCGACCCTGGGACCTCTACTTGACCGTATACCAGAACTTGGCGCTGCGGACCTTGCCGTCCGCCAGCTTGAACCTGGCCATGACGCCATACTTCCCTTTCTTGGCCAGGGTGAAGTCGGCGCCGAAGTGCCCTTCCATCCCCATCAGCTCCTTGGTCTGCTCGGATTTGTCCGGTGCCTGCAGCTTCACCTTGACGTCCCCTTCGGTCAGGGCCTTGCCGGACTTGGCGTCCTTGAACTCCACCATTATGTGGTGGGTCTCCTTCAGCTCCTTCGGCAGCTCCATCTTCATCGCCTTCATGTGCTCTTTCATGCCGATGACCTTGAAGGTCGCCTTGACACCGTCTACCACCTCTTCATGGGCCAGGCTCCCCTTGTCCATCATGTGTTCGCCATGCTCCATCTTCATGGCGCTGTGGTCCATGGCAAGAACTGCCGCCGGTGCCGAAAAGGCCAGGACTGCTGCTGCTAATACTGCTGCTTTCTTCATGATTAATCTCCTTTTGTGCATTATTGTAGGGGCACCCCTATGTGGGTGCCCATTTGATGGACGGCCACACAGTGCCGCCCCCCTACCTTTCACCTTTCACCTTTCACCTTTCACCTTTCACCGATTTTCAGTGCTTCATGCCCAAATACTTCAGCTTCCCCTTTCGCAGATCACGCTTCTTCATCAGGACAAAGATCACCGGTGTCATGATCAGCACGTGGACGGCCGAAGAGATCATGCCGCCGATCATCGGCGCGGCGATCGGCTTCATGACGTCGGCGCCGGTTCCCGTGGACCACATGATCGGCACCAGCCCGAGGAGCGCCACCGCCACGGTCATCAGCTTGGGCCGCAGTCGCAAGACCGCCCCCTCGAAGGTGGCGTCGTAGATGTCCTGCTCGCTGCACGGCCCGTTGATGAGCTTCTTGTCCAGCGCCTCGTGAAGGTAGATGACCATCACCACCCCGGTCTCCACCGCTATGCCGTAGAGGGCGATGAAGCCGACCCAGACCGCCACCGACATGTTATAGCCCAGCATCTTCACCAGATAGACCCCGCCGACAAGGGCGAAGGGAACCGACAGCATGACCATGCTCGCCTCCAGGGCCGAGTGGAAGGTGAAGTAGAGAAGGATGAAGATGATCAGGATACCAGCCGGCACCAGCAACTGCAGCCGTGCCTTGGCCCGCACCTGGTTCTCCCACTGCCCAGACCAGGCCACGTAGTAGCCGGCAGGGAGTTTTATTTGCTTCTCCAGCACCTGCTTCGCCTCGTTGACAAAGCCACCCATGTCGCGGCCGCGAACATTGAGAAAGACGATGGAGCGGAGCAGCCCCCCCTCGCTGTTGATCTCCGGAGCACCGGTGGTGATCTTGAGCCGCGTCACCAGCGACAATGGAACCTGGGCTCCATTCATCCCGCCGACGAGGATGCGCTGGATCGCGGGGATATTGTCGCGATAGTCCCTCATGTAGCGGATCCGGATCGGGAAGCGGTTCCTCCCCTCCACCGACGTGGAGAGCATTTCGCCGCCAAGGGCGGTCGAGATCACGTCCTGGATGTCGCCGACCCTGGTGCCGTAACGGGCGGCAGCCTCCCGGTCGATGTCGATGTCGATGTAGTTGCCGCCGGTGACCCGCTCCGCCACCACATCCGCCGCACCCGGGACGGTCTTGAGGATGCCTTCCGCCTGCACCGCCAGCTCCTTCAGCACATTGAGGTCGTTGCCGAAGATCTTCACCCCCAGGTCGGTCCTGACCCCGGTGGAGAGCATGTTGATCCGGTTGATGATCGGCTGGGTCCAGCCGTTGCGCACGCCAATCTGCTGCAGCCTGGCATCAAGCTCGGAGACGATGTCCGCCTTGGTCATCCCTTTGCGCCACTGCTCTTTGGGCTTGAGGATGATGATACTCTCGAACATGGAGACCGGCGCCGGATCGGTGGAGGTCTCCGCCCGGCCGACTTTGCCCAGGACGTGCTCCACCTCCGGCATGCTCTTGATGATGGCGTCCTGCACCTGGATCAGCCGCTTGGCCTCGTTGATGGAGACGTTGGGCAGCGTCACCGGCATATAGAGGAGCGACCCCTCGTCGAGGGGGGGCATGAACTCGCTGCCGATGCTCATGAACATGGGGATGGCAATTGCGAGGGCAACGACGTTGAGTGCGATGGTGGTCTTCTTCCACTTCAAGACCCAGCGGATCACCGGCGAGTAGAGCCTGATGAAGAAGGTGGAAACCGGGTTTGAACTCTCCGGCGGCATCTTGCCGCGCATGAAGTAGAACATGAGTACCGGCACGAGGGTGATGGCGATCAGGGCCGAGCCCATCATGGAAAAGGTCTTGGTGAAGGCCAAGGGGTGGAACAGTTTCCCCTCCTGCCCTTCCAGCATGAAGACCGGCACAAAGGAAAGGATGATGATGGCGAGGGAAAAGAAAATAGCACGCCCCACCTGCCTGGCGCTGGCGATGATCACTTCGAGACGCTTTTTCTGCCGCTCTTCCGGCGGCATTTCCGAGAGGTGACGGTAGCAGTTCTCCACCATGATCACCCCGGCATCAACGAGGACGCCGATGGCGATGGCGATCCCCCCCAGGGACATGATGTTGGAGGTGACCCCCATCAGCTTCATGGTGATGAAGGAGATGAGCACCGCAATGGGGAGGGTGAGGACAATGACGAGGGCGCTCTGGAAGTGGAGAAGGAAGACCAGGATGACGAGTGAAACAACGACGGACTCTTCCAAGAGGGAGCGCTTGAGGGTGTCGATGGCCCGCATGATCAGGTCGGAGCGGTCGTAGGAGACCATGATCTTGACCCCGGGAGGAAGCCCCTTTTCCAGGGAGGTGATCTTTTCCTTCACCCGGTCGATGACGTCCTTGGCGTTCTCGCCGTAGCGCATGACGACGATGCCGCCGACCGCCTCGCCTTCGCCGTTCATGTCGAGCATGCCCCGGCGGATGGCGCCACCCAGCTGCACGGTCCCCAGATTTCTGAGGTAGATCGGCGTGCCGCGCATGTCGGCGCCGACGACAATGTCTTCAAGGTCCTTCGGCGACTTGATGTAGCCTTTGCCGCGGATGAGGAACTCGGCGTCCGCCTGCTCCACCAGCCTGCCCCCCACGTCGTTGTTGGAACGTTTGACCGCATCCATGATCTGATCGACCTTGATGTTGTAGGCAAACAACCGATTCGGGTCCAGGTCGATTTGGTATTCCCGGACAAAACCGCCGATGGAGGCAACCTCGGCCACACCGGGAACCGTATTGAGCTGGTAGCGGACAAACCAGTCCTGGAGGGTCCGGAGCTGTTCCAGATCGTACCCCTTTCCCTCGATGGTGTACCAGAAGACGTGGCCGACGCCGGTACCGTCCGGCCCCAGGGTCGGCACCACACCCGGGGGAAGGAGCGAGGCCGCGTAGTTGAGCCGCTCAAGGACACGGGTCCTCGCCCAGTAAATGTCCGCCTTGTCCTCGAAGATGACGTAGATCATGGAGAAGCCGAAGGCCGAGGAAGCACGGACCGCGCGGACCTGGGGCAGCCCCTGGAGGTTCACCGCCAGCGGATAGGTCACCTGGTCCTCCACCACCTGGGGCGAGCGGCCCGGGTAGTCGGTAAAGACGATTACCTGGTTGTCGGACAGGTCCGGAATGGCATCCACCGGTGTCCGGTAGACCGACCAGACCCCCCATGCGATCACGAGGGCAAAGATCATCAGGATGATGACCCGGTTACGGGCGGAGTATTCGATAATTTTTTCGATCATAAAACGGTATCCTTAATATCAGCAAATCACATCTTCATATCATCCATGCTCATGCCGTCTTTTTTCTTGTCCGGCCCGGGTGCGGCCGGCGCCGGACCCTTCTGCTCCTCCATCTTCATCCCCGGCATCCCTTCATGGCCGGTGCCGCTCCCTTTCAACTGTGACTCGGAATCGATCAGGTAGCCGCCGGACGAGGCAACCTTGTCGCCTCGCAAAAGCCCGGACAGGATCTGGATTACATCCCCCACCCTGGCTCCCACCTTGACATCCCGCGGTTCGAACATCCCCGGCTTCGTCTCCACCCAGACCACCTGGCGCGTGCCGGTATCCATCACCGCCGTGACCGGCACTGCCAGGGCATCGGGAAGCGGTGTCTTGATCATGGCATTGACGAACATGTCGGGTTTCAGTTTCAGCCCGGGATTGGCCAGCTCGACCCTGACCTTGACGGTCCTCGTCTTGGGGTCGAGAAAGGGATAGACGAACGACACCCGCCCGGCAAAGGCCTTCCCCGGATATGACTGGGAGGTAATCTCCACCCGCTGGCCGATCCTGATGAACGGGAATTCGTTTTCGTACACCTCAACCTCTACCCAGATAGTGGAGAGATCGGCGATATTGAAGAGGGGATCGCCGACGTTCACATACTGCCCCTCCTGGACGAGCTTCTCGATAACTATGCCGGACAGGGGGGTGTAAACGGAGAGCCGGATGTTGGGCTGGCCGGCCTTTTCCAGGCCGGCGATCTGCTCGTCCTTCACCCCCATCAGTTTCAGGCGCTGCCGGGAGGAAGAGACGAGCCCTTCCCCTCCCTGGGCAATGGACTGGATGGTGGAGTTCTTGAACTGTTCCCTGCTTTTCAGCGCGAGGAGGTATTCCTGCTGGGCTGAGACCAGTTCAGGGGAGTAAATCTCCGCCACCGGCCTCCCCTTGGATACGGCGGAACCGACCGTGTTGACGAAGAGCCGGTCGATCCGCCCGGCCACCCAGGCTGTCACCTTTGCCTGGCGTGCCTGGTCATACTGAACGATCCCGACCGCATTGATCTCTTTGGCAAGGGGCACCCGGTCAACCTTGACAGTGGCAACGTTGGCCATCAACCGCTGGGTGGGCGAGAGCGACACGTGGCCGAGCATCGCCTCTTCCTTGGCAGTGGCCGCAGCGCCTTCCACCTTCTTGATCAACTGCATGCCGCAGATGGGGCAGGTGCCGGGCTTGTCCTTGATAATAAAAGGGTGCATGGCACAGGTATAGAGCACCGGCCCATGGGCTGCCTTGTCACCCCCATGTGTGCGGCTCCCCTCCTGGTGCTTCCAAAGATAGTAACCGCCTCCGGCAATGGCAGCAACCACCAGGAGAATTACAGCTGCTGCTATTTTTTTTGATATTTTCATTATCTGACTCCGAAGTACGTCTGTGACGCTGATTTTTCACTACTCACTATTTACTGTATTTCCGTTCCCACAAGCGCCTCCAGCTGGGCCAGTTTCATCTGGTAATCGGCCAGGGAATCATAGTACTCGCGCTCGTAATTAAAGAGGGATACGCGGCTGTCGAGCAAGGTGAGAAAATCGACCTTGTTGACCCGGTAGCTGATGGTGGCCGATTCCAGGGCCTGGGCGGCCTGGGGGATGATGGCGGTTTTATAGAGCTCGGCCAGTTTCTGCCTCCGTTCGAGCTGCGCCAGGAGATCGGCAATGCCGTACTGGATGGCGTTTCTGGCACTGTTCAGCTCTTCAGACGCCATGGCAACCTCCGAAGACGCCTCGGCAAGCATTGCCTGGCGGCGCTCACGTCGGACCGGCAGATTAAAGGTGACACCAAGGGAATACATGTCCGCCCCGTCACTCTCCATGGCTGGTTGACGCTGCATATATTCGAAGGATACGTTGAAATCCGGGTAATATTCCTTTTGTGCAAGATTATAGCCGACCCGCCCCTTCTGGATGAGTGAGCGGTAGCTGTTCAGGAGCGGCCGGTTTTCTTCAGCCAGCGCCTTCAACTGCTCTGCCATGGCCGTCAGAGGTTGCAGGGAGAAGTCGGGTACGGTCGCCACCGGCGTATCGGATTGCCGGTAGAGGAGTGCGTTGAGATTTGCCGCAAGGCTCTTTCTCTGCTGCTCCAGGGAAATCCGCATATCCAGCATTTTTGACCGCTCAAGCTGGGCCTTGAAAATGTCCTGCTGGACCCCCTGGCCGACCGCATAGCGGGTTTCGGCAAGGATAATGAAATCGTCGAGTATCCGGATGTTCTTCTCGACGATCTCGCGGGACTTGTCGTTGAAAAAGAGCTGGTAATACGTTTCCTTGACCATTCTCACCAGTTCCAGTTTTCGTTCGCCATGGCTCCAGCGATAGGAGTCGGCCTCACGAGCCGCCAACTCCCCCTTCAGCGCCCTTTTTCCGAAATAGGGGATCTGCTGGGTGATACCGATCACCTTCTGGGTCATGCTGTCCCTGCTGAAATTGAGAGGATCGGTGACGATCCCGTTCTGGATCTTCAGCATAAGCATCGGGTCTTCCCACGCCTTTACCTGCCTGACGCGGTTGCTGAACATCTGCCAGCGGGCCTCTGATGCCCTCAGTTCAGGATTGCGGGAGAGGGCTTGGTCTATAAGGGTCTGAAGATTCTCGACAGGCTCCCTGATCTCTTCAGCCCGGGCAGGCTGCACTGAGAAAAACAGGAACAGCTGCAGGTACAACAGGGCAACAACGCCGCGAAATCTCATGGCAACTCCAAGGCTCATAGTTAATACTTAGTGACATTACAGGATTCGTGCCAGGGCAAAACCCTCTGATTTAAGGAGGATCAGCGCGCCCTGGCACAAAAAAGGCGTGGGATATTCTACAGCGGACGGTAGAATATTCAACGCATTACAAGAATAACCCATTGATGCTTGTTTGCAAGGATTGACGCTGGAAAAACCATCGACCTCTCAGCGAACGAACGGCGCAGAGGTTGAGGGGATACGGGTGGGGTCAAAAGCGGCGACGGCCCAGTCGAGGATTTCAGAGCAGGAGGCACCGGTCAGGGAGGAAGGGGGAAGCTGGCCCAAAAAGCGCAGTGCTGCCAGCAGCAGTCCCCCCCCCTTCCTGCGCAGGTCGAGCCCTGCCGCGAGGGAAACCGCGTTGTCCCGCTTGCTCAGTTTTACGCCGTCAGTGCCGGTTACCAGCGGCAGATGAAAATAGGAAGGGGTCACATAACCAAGCAGTTTTTGCAGATAAATCTGGCGGGGAGTCGAAGCGAGCAGGTCTGCCCCCCGCACTACCTGGTTGACATTGCTCGCCGCATCATCGACAACCACCGCCAGATGGTAGGCAAAGGGGCCGTCAGCCCTCTGGATGACGAAATCGCCGCAGGATGCCGACAACAGCTGACTGTAGCGGCCCATAACCCCATCGTCAAAAGAGATCATTTCGTCATAAACCTTTACCCGATAGGCCCGCTCAACCTTTCCCGGAGGCAGACCATCACGGCACAGCCCCGGATAGAGGAGTTCTTCACCATCCTCCTGTGCGGAAGATATTCTGGCTATTTCCGCACGGGTGCAACCGCAGGAATAGGCAACACCCCGGTGGATGAGTTCTTTCAGTGCGGCCTGGTAAACTTCCGTCCTCCGGCTCTGATATAAGACCTCTCCATCCCAGTGCAAACCGAGAAGTTCCAGTGTCTGCCGCATATCATCGGCAATACCGGGGACCACACGGGGGATATCCAGGTCCTCGATGCGCAGCAGCCAGCGGCCGCCGGGCTGCCTGGCAAAAAGATAACTGCCAAGCGCTGCCACAAGCGAGCCCAGATGAAGCGGGCCAGTCGGAGATGGTGCAAACCGCCCCACAACATTCTGATTTGTACCGTTACCAGCAGATACCATTAACGACCGACTCCCGGACGAGCTGATACGACATCACCTGAGGACTTCTACTGGTCGAGAAAAGAGCAGCAGTAATCGGTGAGACTCTTTACCTTCAACTTGAAAATGGCATTGGCCGGCACCTCAAAAGATGCACCACCCTTAACCGCCCGCCACGAAACTGCGCCGGGCAGCTGCACTTCCAGTTCTCCCGAGAGGATCTCCATCAGTTCAGCTGAGCCCGTATGAAACTCATACTCCCCCGGCATCATCACCCCGAGGGTCTTCTTGCAGCCCGTATCAAACAAGATCGTGCGGCTCGTGACACCGCCGTTGAAATAGACATTTGCTTCTTTGATAACTGTCACATTTCTGAACTCAGTCATAACAGGAACTCCTTTTTCAACATATTCAGATTGAAGGATAAGACAACCGACTTGTTATTCCAATTTCAAATCAAGGTTGAAATCAAGGCGGCGAGGATTGAGGCGACGAAGGCGTACAACTACGTACGTTGAGGAGCCGAAGACGAGCCAACGAAGATAGTGCCTTGATTTGGAATTGGTATTAGATAATTCCATGCGTAGTGGATGTCAAGAAGAATCAGCCGGAACTAAAGCATGTGACTCTTCTTTTCCGTATGCCGCGGGTCACAAAAAAAGGCGGGAGAATTCTCCCGCCTTTCTGATCAGCAAACCCTGCCCTGATTAGATGTCGAAGTAGAGGGCGAATTCGAGGGGAACCGGTCGCATACGGACCGGATTGACTTCGGCTTCCGTCTTGTACTCGATCCACTTCTCAATGACGTCAGGGGTGAAAACGTCTCCTTTGTAGAGGAACTCATGGTCGTCCTTGAGTGCTGCGAGTGCCTCTTCCAGGGTTCCCGGAGCAGACGGGATGTGGGCCAGTTCTTCAGGAGACAGCCCGTAGATATCCTTGTCAAGGGGCTGACCCGGATCGATCTTGTTCTCGATGCCGTCAAGGCCCGCCATCAGCATTGCGGCAAAGGCAAGATAACCGTTGCATGAGGGGTCCGGAGTACGATACTCGATCCGCTTGGCTTTCGGGTTGGAGGAGAACATCGGAATACGCAGTGAAGCAGAGCGGTTACGGCTGGAGTAGGCCATATTTACCGGAGCCTCGAAGCCCGGCACCAGACGCTTGTAGGAGTTGGTAGTCGGATTGGTAAAGGCGCAGAGGGCCCGGGCGTGCTTGATGATTCCGCCGATGTAGTAAAGGGCCATCTGGGAGAGCCCGCCGTATTTGTCTCCGGCAAACAGGTTGGAGCCGTCCTTCCAGAGCGACTGGTGGCAATGCATACCGGACCCGTTGTCACCGTAGAGTGGCTTCGGCATGAACGTCGCGGTTTTGCCGTTTCTGTTGGCAACGTTTTTGACGATATACTTGAACCATTGCAGGTCGTCTGCCATGGCTACGAGCGAGTTGAAGCGCATGTCGATCTCGGCCTGTCCACCGGTGGCAACCTCGTGGTGCTGACACTCAACGCGGATGCCGACCTTCTGCAGTTCCATGACCATTTCATTTCTCAGGTCGTTCTGGGAATCGGTCGGGGAAACCGGGAAGTACCCTTCCTTGTGGCGCGGTTTGTAGCCCAGATTGGGGAACTCCTCACGACCGGTGTTCCAGGTTCCTTCTACGGAATCAACTGCATAGAAGGACTGATTGGCGCTGGAGTCGTAACGGACATCGTCAAAGATGAAGAATTCTGCTTCCGGTCCGAAGTAGGCTGTGTCGGCAACATTGGTGGACTTCAGGTAAGCCTCGGCCTTGCGGGCAATGTTACGCGGATCGCGGCTGTAGTCTTCCTTGGTAATCGGGTCAAAGATGTTGCAGATGAGGCTCAGAGTCGGAAGAGCAGTAAAAGGGTCCAATTTCGCAGTAGCCGGATCCGGGATGATGATCATATCGGAAGCGTGGATCGGCTGCCAGCCGCGGATGGATGAGCCGTCGAAGCCCTGCCCTTCCTCAAAGGTATCTTCGCCGAACTCACTCATAGGTACGGTAAAATGCTGCCAGATCCCGACAAAGTCCATAAATTTAAAATCAACCATCAGCACGCCGTTTTCCTTGGCAAATTCAACAACTTGTTTTGGTGTCATCTACTTTCTCCTTTTCATAATATGAAATTCAGCCGGTTACAGGGCGTCTTCGCCCCGTTCACCGGTCCTGATTCGAACGACCTCTTCCACTGGGGTGACGAAAATCTTGCCATCACCGATCCGGCCGGTTTTGGCAGCCTGTTCGATGGTCGATACAACCTTGCTGACCACATCGTCGCCGACGATGATTTCCATCTTGATCTTGGGAATAAAGTCGACCACGTATTCGGCACCGCGATAAAGCTCCGTATGGCCTTTTTGCCTGCCGAATCCTTTTACCTCACTTATGGTTATCCCCTGGATACCGATCTCGTTGAGTGCTTCTTTGACTTCATCAAGCTTGAAAGGTTTTATGATTGCTTCTACTTTTTTCAAGGATCATCACCCCCCCGGTTGGTTTATTAAAAAGCGTGCGAATTATAAGTGGCTTGCCTGCAAAAAGCAAGGCTAAACAAATGTTTTGTTGATCCAAAATGAACTCGATGCAACTTAAAGCAAATTATCTGCCAACAGATGACGTCCTCTTTTTTATTTACCATTTCAATGAGTTGAAGAAAGCAGGATACAAGAGGCCGCGAGCACACCACTAGTATAGTTTAAAAGATAGGCATTACAATAGAGCCAATGCCTATTTAATAGACACCCTGAAGCTCCGGTACCGGCAACAGCAAGGCGCATGAATCTACACACTTGTAATAATGACATTGAAACGCTATAGTCTTTGACTGATGCATTCAAATGCCGTCTTGTCAACATGAGGAGCCTGTCGGAATGAGAATTCTCTTTCTTCTGGCGCTGCTTACCATTACCGGTTCTGCCGCCCATGCAGACTTTTACCGCTACCAGACGGAGGACGGCGCGGAAGCGTTTACGAACACGCCGACTACCAGGGATGCAGTAAGAATACTCAGGGAAGAAAATCCTCCCCGCTCCAGCGCCGCCTCCCCCCGAAAGAAACCAGCAGTAAATAAAGCCGCCCAGACCGTACTCAAAAAACCATTCCCCGGACAGAATCAGGGGGATGAACTCCTGGCATTCCCCGTTGCAGGCACCGTCTCATCCCCGTATGGCTGGCGGCACGACCCCATTGACGGAAATTTGCGGCATCATAATGGCGTTGACATAGCCGTGCCGGCCGGAACAGCCGTTAAATCCGTTGCCCCCGGAAGGGTGTCATTCAGCGGTTCGCGCGGTGGCTATGGCAATCTCGTCATCATCGAACATTACAACGGTATGGTTTCTCTTTACGGCCACAACTCGCTGGTTCTCGTAGCCGCCGGAGAAGAGGTCGATGCGCTGAAAACCATTGCCCTGTCAGGATCAACAGGCCGTTCAACCGGTCCCCACCTCCATTTCGAGCTATGGAAAGACGGCAACAATTTGACACGGGAGTACGTGCAGAACCGCGGTGGAAACATTACCGTTGCCGGTGATGCCTTACGCCTTGACCACCGCGACGAGATCAGGAGATTCGTCGAGGAAAACGGCACCCTGGTATTCACCAACCTCCCCCAGTAAAAGCCGTTCCCCGGCTCTCACTTCTCACTTCTCACTTCTCACTTCTCACTTCTCACTTCACCCTTCACCCTTCACCGCACTCTTCACCGCCTCTTCGTTTGCCGCGTCGGCACGGCATTCCACGGGTCGTCCGGCCAGGGGTGTTTCGGGTAGCGTCCCTTCATCTCTTTTTTTACCTCCGGATAGACCGCATTCCAGAAGCTTTTCAGATCACGGGTTACCTGGATCGGGCGGCGGGCGGGCGAAAGGAGGTGGAGAACAACCGCAACCCTGCCCCTGGCAACCGTCGGGGTCTCGGCCAAACCAAACATCTCCTGCAGTTTGACTGCAAGGAGCGGCGGGCCTCCTGGAGAATAGTCGAGATGAATCCTCGATCCGCTCGGCACCGTGACATGAGCCGGCGCATCTTCATCCAGCCTGCGCAGCTGCTCCCAGTTCAGCATGTTCTTCAGCGGTGGGAGCATATCAAGGCTTGACAGCTGCGCCGCGGTTCTTATCCCGGACAGATAAGGACCGAGCCACTCCTCAAGGTTTCCGCGAAGGTACTCGTTCGAAAGGTTCGGCCACGATTCTTCCGGGAAACAATTGGCGATGAAGCAGACCCTGGCCTGGAATTGCACTGCCTCAGGGGTCCAGTTGAGCATGGCCAGGCCCGAGCCGGCCCTGATCCCCTCCATAAGCGCCGCAGCTGCTTCATCCGCAGCAGGGATAATTGGCCGGCTGCCGAGAAGCAAGGCGCCGAGACGTTCTTCTGCTCTGGCGACGACCCTCCCCTCCCGGCCGTCCCAGCCAACGAACCGCTCGCTGGTAACGGCTCCGGCGCATTCCTTTCGAATTGTTTCGATGGTCAAGGCGCTGGCCAGATGGATCACTCCGTCGCCCCCTTCCCCCCCCTCCATGTTGACCGCCACAATAAAGGAGTGGTCGCGGACTGCGCTCCGTCCGGACAGGCTGCCGCCGCGGCCGTTAACCAGAAGATAGCGGTCCGACCCTGCTTCACGCTGTTTGGCGATCCTGTCGGGATAGGCCCAGGCAAGGAGAAGCCCGACAGTATCTGCGGATATCCCTTGCGGAGCCTCCCTGCGACTCCCGAGTATGGTGCGAAGCTGTCGGGAGACCCGCTCTACGGCCCGGCAGGCATTGGCATCAACCACCCCCGAAACCTCAGCTGTTGCATCTCTTTTGCGCCATTCTGCGAGCGCCTCAACCCTGTCCAGCACGTCGCTGTCGCTCACCTGCTGCTGTCCCGGCCGGTCGGTGTATCTGAAGATGTCCCGTTCCGTGAGGAGAGCCGCCACATCGCAGGCCAGCACCCCATACCCTCTTTTTTCGGCCTCCAGCAGGAGATGGGCAAAACGGGGATGGAGCGGCATCGCTGCCATGCGCCTCCCCGATTCGGTGATGCCCCCCTGACGGTCAAGGGCGCCAAGTTTTGTCAACAGTACTCGCCCCTCAAAGAGCGCAGCAGCAGGAGGCGGGTCAAGCCACGTCAGGCTTCCCACATCTGCCACTCCCCAGAGGGCCAGATCAAGGGCAAGCGCGGTCAGGTCCGAGCTGCAGATTTCCGGCGCAGCAAAAGGTATGAGGGTAGTCTGGCTATGCTCC
>Ga0210377_10000643_pt1 | contig 33165 bp, 31 predicted proteins | sample PLM4_65_b1redo_FD_155480 | JGI IMG/M metagenome (GOLD analysis project Ga0210377, IMG submission 155480) | Groundwater sediment microbial communities from an aquifer in East River, Colorado, USA - PLM4_65_b1 redo | ecosystem: Environmental > Terrestrial > Soil > Riparian zone | place: USA: East... | reverse complement strand
ATCCGATACCCCCAGATCGCCTCGTCATGCCCGCCCAGCGAGAACACTACTTCGCTAAACTTGACGCATCCCGCCGCCTCGTAGAACGTGACCGCCGGGCCGCGCGCCAACACCCACACATCGACCTCCGCGCAGCCCCGCGCCTTCAGATCGGCGAGGGCCGTGTCCCATAAGGCGCGGCCTATCCCCCTGCCCTGATAATCCGGGCGGACATAAAACGCGGCGACCTCGCCGCGCCTGTCCTTTTGCGTCGCCAGCGTGATATGCCCGACAATCTTGCCGTCGGCTTCGGCCACAAACCCGCCGATGAATTCGTCGCGCAGATCGGTGGCCGGGTGGCGATGCTCGATCTCGCCTGCCCACACCGCTTCCATTTCGGCCAGCGTGAAGATGTCCTTGTAGGCGTCGCGCCATGTCACCTTCGTCACCTCGAAGCGGGCGGGGGCGTCGCTTTTGTCGGTCTTGCGGATGGAAAAGTCGGGCATCATGCCTCTGGTTCGGCGTCAGAATGGGAAAGATTATACGGATGAACAGCCGTGCGCGCACCCCCTTGGAGAAGTCAAGGTGTTCTTTCCACGAAAATGAGATTACACTTAGCAGTGGGATGAATGTTCTGAATAGGGAGAGGATCTAACCGTGACCAGCGACCCGTTGATTGGCGCTAACCTCGGCAATTTCCGCATTGAACGGCTGATCGGGCGCGGCGGGATGGCGTCGGTGTATTACGGCTGGGACGCCAAGCTGCAACGCCCGGCGGCGGTCAAGGCGATTGATATCAGCCAGCGCGACATCGCTTACGCCAAACGGCTGGTTCAGGAGGCGCGCATCATCGCGCGCTGGCGGCACGAGCATATTTGTCAGGTGTACACCGCCGACCGAAAAGACAATCTATACTTCTTCGCGATGGAGTTTATTGACGGGCTGGACCTCGGCGAGTTGATGGGGCGCTATCACGAAGCGGGAGAACTCATTCCCCACGCCGACGCGGTTCGGATCGGGCGGGCGGTCGCCAGCGCGCTTGACTTCGCCCACCAGCGCGGGGTGATCCACCGCGATGTCAAGCCATCGAACATCATGCTGGACGGCGACGGGCGGATCGTTCTCATGGATTTCGGGCTGGCTCTGGATGTCCAGCAGGGGACGATGGGCGAGGTATTGGGCACGCCGCACTATGTCGCGCCGGAGCAAGCGCAGGACTCGGCGCAAACCGTGCCTCAGTCCGACCTGTACGCGCTGGGCGTGATCCTGTACGAAATGCTGACCGGTAGCGTCCCGTTTGACGACCCCTCGCCGATGAGCCTGGCCCTAAAGCACATCACCAGCGACCCGCCGCTGCCGACAAGCGTCAACCCCCTGTTGAACATCCCGATTGAAGCCGTGCTGCTCAAAGCCATGAGCAAACGCCCACAAGATCGCTACGGATCGGGCGAGGGGCTGATGGACGCGGTGGAAGCGGCGCTGGGCCATGCCCACGCGGCGGACGCCAGATTGCGAACGCCTGTCGCCAATTGGCTGGTTGTGCATGCCCGCCAAAGAGTCACGCAGCCAGCGCGCGGCGCGGACGAACAGGACTCGGCCCCCGTGACGGTGCGCCATGCCCGGCAAAAAGCCGCGCGCCGCCAGAACACGCGGTTGTTGGCACTGGCTGGCGGCGCGGTCGGGATTGTCGCGGTGGCAGGGCTGGCAATCGTGCTGGCGTCCGGCCTGCTTAACTCTGCCAGCCCCGCTGCGCCAGCCGCCCCATCGCCGGTTGACGATCAAACGCCCGACATCATCATTCCCGCTGCGACGCCGCCCGTCAGCGAACCAGCGGTGATCGCGCCCGTCCCGCCGACCACCGATCCGGGCGGTCTTGCCGCGCCCGGCGCAACGCTATCACCGGCGCAGCCGACGACCATAACCATGGGGGGGTATCCGATTCTGCTGCTGTACACGGATCGCGGATTCTATCTGTTCAACACGGGCGCTCAGAATATCGAGACGATCAACTTCGCGTTCGAGGCGTTGGACAGCGCGACAGGCCAGCCCGCCGGGTGGAGCTTCAACGGCAAGTCATGGGCAGATTACTATCCGATAGTGGAACAGCGCAACTGCGTTATTGTGGAGATTGTGGGCGCTTCGGCCTTTCGCGCCCGCCCGCCAGAGTGCGCCAGCTTCAACGCCCAGCGCACGCCCAACGCTGATTCGTCCGAAATCTTCTGGATCGCGCGGCCCGGCGTCGCCGATTTTCGCGCGCTGTGGGCGGGGCAAGAAATAGCCCGCTGCGCGATTGTCAGCGGGCGATGCGAGGTTTACTTGCCGTAAGCCGAATGGGGTCTGCTACGGATGTTGGACAATCTTCACGCGCAGATGCAGCCTGCCCAGTGTGATCAGGTCGCCGTCCTGAATAGCATAGGCGCTGCTGGCGGTGACCGGCGTTCCGTTGGCGTATGTCCCGTTGCGGCTGCCCAGATCGATCAAGAACAATTTTTCTTTGGCCGGGCGGAGTTTAAGGTGGCGATGGCTAACCCCGTAACCCGCCCCATCCATATCTGCCAGATCAACGTCGATATTCTCCGCCGTCTCGTCCGCGCCGCCGCTGCACCCGAAGGTCACGTCGCCGCGCAGTTCCATCGGCAAGGCGCGTGATGAATCCTGCGCCGAAGTCAGGATCACCCGCCATGCTGTTTCTGGCATATTGGCGCGGTCACGGTCGCTGATTTCAGCGGGCAGGGCGCGGAAGGCGATTTCGCCCTCGTCGCTGGCGGGCGCTTTCGAGCCGGGCAACACCCGCAGGAAAGATTCGGGCGTCACTCGCTTTTGAAACCGCGTCGCGCGATCATCGTCCATAAGAGTCGTCCTTCGCAATCAATGGCGATTTCAGGCCCAGCCCCTCGCGGATCATCTCCACCGTTGGCGCGCCAGTATGCCCATGCGGAGTCTGGTAGACGCGGCAGGCCAGCGCATAATACGGATCAGCCACCGGGAACAGATCATCGCCGTCGACACGGATGGTCGGCGAGCCGCTAAAGCGCTCGGTTTCAGCTTGCTCAGTCGTCTCGACGTGAATCACGCGGATCGGCGCGTCACCCACGACTTCCCGCAGGTTGTCCAGCGCGCCCTGCCACGACGGGCAGCCATCAAAGTAAAGCAGGTCGATCTGCATGGGGGGCGTCTTCCTTAATAACGGCCTGAGCCGCCTTCAATTCAGCATATTCGCTGCCAGCTTCATCCATGTACGGCAGGGCGAACCAGCCCAGCCCTACCCCGAACAGCGTCCCGGTGGTCAGGCGCATCAACGAATTAAACGAGCCAAGCGCGTCGCCGCTGTAAAACGACGGCGGAAAGATGTTGCCGGTTAGCGCGGCGAGCCATGCGTTCGAGTCACGGAAACCCGCGCCGACGCCCGCGAAGTCAGACAGGAAGTGCGTGGCGCCATCCAGCCCAATCGGCAGGGCCAACAGAATCAACAGCCACCATGCCATCGGCTTGACCGCGCCAAACTTGCGGGCGATTGCATAGCCGACGGCGGCGATCAGCGGCGATCCGTACATCGACACCATCCGATCCGACCACGCGACCTTCCAGCCAAGCTGCGCGTTGCCCACAAAGGTCTTCAGCGCCAGCGGCCCCAGTGGGCCGGACGCGTCAACCGGAAGCTGGCTGGCGTTGTACATCTGGAAGCCGTCCGGCCCGAACATGAAGAACGAGCGCTGGGCCATCTGGTGGCACAACGGGCTGTAGACCAGATACACAATGTCGGCGGCCAGCTTCAAGCCCAGCTTCATAAACACGGGCGCGAGAAACGGCAGCCCGTTGAACACTGCCAGCAAGACGATCAGCCAGAACAGCCAGCCGGGAGTCGGGCGATTTGAAATTTGAAATTTGAATTTTGACATTTTAATCCCTGTCCCTTAACTCACGCTGGCCCTTGCCGTTCAACCTAAAATCTGCGATCTCAAATCTCAAATGCCGTTTACGGGCCGCCCGGTTCCGGCGATTGATTGATGTTGCGGTCGATAAAGTCTTTGATCGCGTCAGCGTCAAAGGTTTCCAGTCGCCGCAGCTTGAGCCAACTGGTCAGCGCGATCATGGTGTCCATTTGCCCGTTGCGCGGGTTAGCGATCAGGTGATAGCCGCCGTTGATCGATTTTATCAGCTTGCGGATGGCTTCCTTGAGCGGCGCGCAATCGTTATCTGGGGCTTTGGTGCAGTCGTACCAGACAATGACGTAACCATGCTCCATCGAGTGAATAAGGTCTTCATCAATCTGGCGCGTCGTCTCATCGTAAAAGCCTTCCTGCACCGGGATCATTTTGTCCGCGTAATGCGGGCCGGAGGTTGGCGGATTGGTGCTGTACGCCTCGTGCGGCGTGTTGCGCTCGATGTGATTCCGCCCCTGCTCCGGGATTGTTTCTTCATTATAGTTGCCGGGGTCTTTGCTCGAAGCCAGCGGCGTGATGGGTGCCAGCGCGCCCGACACCGCCACCGCGCCCGACACCACCACCGCCACCATGACTATAATCATGGCGGCCACGATCAGGCCGATCCCGCCAAAGATAAACAGGTTGCGCCGTCGCGATGACGACCGAGCCGCGCTGCTGGTTCTGGCGCGTGTGGGTGATTTCATAACGCTTGCTATTCTCCATCTAAGCTAAGGATGAAAGATGCCGTAATCCGTCACGGATTATAACTTACTTCGCGCCGCGAACACCCCCCGAATTTCATCAAGGACTTTTTCACGCTCGGCGGGGTCCTCGCCGCGCACCGCGTCGATCACGCATGAGTGCAAATGATTGTCCAGCACCAGCAGGCTGACTTTATTCAGCGCCGCCTGCACCGCGTCAATCTGGTTGATCACGTCGATGCAATACTGGTCTTCTTCCACCATGCGGATCACGCCGTTCAGGTGGCCGGACACGGTCTTGAGCCGCCGCACTACGTCTTGCTGAGATTTGGATGTTTCCTGCATGATCGCCTCCTGCGCGGGCTATCCCCTCCCTGGGGGGTGGGGTGTATTGATTATAAGTCAGACCGCCCCTAGTGATCAAACGGGTCGGGGCAGCAGGGCCATGATCCACGCCCCCACAGCCACAATGCCCGCTTCGACGGCCTTGTCCACATAATCGACTATGCCGCGCTCGGCTGGCTCTGACATGAGAAACCACGCCACGATGGTCAGCGCCGCGAAGCCGATCACAGTGACATACAGCCAGCGCTGATGCTGAGGCTTGATCGGCAGCCAGTCCAGCACGATGCCCATCAACACCAGATAGCCAACGCCGTTCAGGTTGAACAGAACGTGCAGCCAGTCGTGCGGGATGGAAATCAGCCCGGTGGTCCACGCGCCCGGTAGTCCGGGATGGATCGCCGGGAGAAACCAGTGGATAATCCCGGTGACGAGCAGCAGGGCGGCAACAATGTAGCGCAAGATGGCAAGTTTCATGATAGGCATAGTGTACCGCAATTGGCGCGACGGCTTCGAACGCATTTTGGGGCGCGGCTCAGTTTGCGCCAGCAACGCGCACGGTGTACAACAGGCGTGTTACGCGAAAATTTGGAACAAACCAGAATTTGCAAGGATTTTCTGAGATGAACCTGCCTTCCTTTCCCGAAACCGCCCTCCAACTCGCCCTCGCCGTTCTCGTCGGCGGGTTGATCGGGGCCGAGCGCGAATACCACGACAAGTCGGCGGGCTTCCGCACCATGATCTTCATCTGCGTCGGCTCGACGCTGTTCACCATCCTGTCGATCCGCATCGGGGTGAACAATGATCCCGCTCGTATCGCCGCGCAGATTGTCAGCGGGGTGGGCTTCCTTGGCGCGGGAGCGATCCTGCGCGACAGCGGGCGGCTGATCGGCCTGACCACCGCCGCCACCATCTGGGCGCTGGCCGCGCTAGGGATGGGCATCGGCAGCGGGCATTACGCGCTGACACTGGCGGGCACGGCCCTGATCCTGATCGTGCTGTGGGCATTTCCGCGCCTGATAGCCTGGATTGACCCGATGCGCGACGCGCGCAACTACTCAGTGGCCTTCGAGCTGGGAGCGGACACCCTTGCGCAGGTGGAAGCGGTGTTCGCCGCCCACAAACTCAAAGTTCGCAACCGTTCGCTCTCGCGCAAGAAGACCCAGGTGACCTGCGTCTTTAATGTGATCGGCCCGCGCCAGAAACATATCAGCGCGGCGGAACAAATCTTCGCCATGCCTGACGTGCTGGAATTTCGCCAGTAACGCCTGATCGGGAACGCCGCGCCCCGCATCGCGTGCAACCCATGTATAATCGGAGCGCCTTCGCTGGGAGGAGCATGGATCGGATGAACTGCCGCGCGCGTCTCTGGATATCTGTCGCCATCCTATGGTTGGGCGCGTCAGGCTGCGCGTCAGGCGGCGCCACTGATAGCCCGCCCGCCTCCCCCGGCACGCCCACCGCCGTGATCAACCTGCCGCCCGGCGCGCTGGACACCTCGACGCCCACCATCACCCCCACGCCAACGGCCTCCGACACGCCGACGCCCACCTTCACGCCCACCCCGCCCTGCGCGCCAAAAGCCCAGTTTGTCGTGGATGTGACCTTCCCGGATGGAACGCCGCTCTCGCCGGGGTCGCGCGTCACCAAAATCTGGCGGGTCAAAAACACCGGCAGCTGCGCGTGGGACGGCAATCACCGGCTGGTTCAAACGCCCGGCGGCGGGCTAAAAGCCGACACGCCCGACACGCCGCTGCCGCCGGTCGCGCCGGGAGACAGCGTTGACATTAGCCTGACCATCGCGCTGGCGGCGGACGCGCCTATCGGAGAGGCGCGGTCGGCGGAGTTCGAGCTGCGCGACCCGAAAGGCGCGCGCTTCGCCCGGTTGACTATGAAGGTGATCGTCGCCGAAGGCACGCCCTCCGCGCCTGTAGAGCCGACCCTGAGCTTTGGCGTGGGATCGATCAGCGGGGCCGTGTGGAACGATGTCTGCCATGCCAGCGGGGCGGGCGGCGGGCCGAGCGTAGGCAACTGCGTCTCCAACGCCGGCGGCGGCCAGCAGGCCGATGGCGTCAAGCAGAGCAACGAGCAGGGGATCGGCGGGATCGTGGTCAACCTGAGCGCGGGATCATGCCCCGGCAGCGTGGTTGTCGCCTCGAAGATCACCGACGCCAAAGGCCGCTATCTGTTCACCGACATCGGGCCCGGATCGTATTGCGTGTGGGTCGATTCACTGGACTTGACCAACGGCCCGATCCTGATCCCCGGCGCGTGGAGCGACATCGCCGGGGTGGTCACTGACAACGGCGGGAAGGCTCAGGCGACGGTGATTGTCGCCAGCGGCGAGCAGGGATCGGTGATTGACTTTGGCTGGGATTACCAACTGGACTAGGCGTTGGCCCGACGGTCGCACGGGACGCAAAGCTGCTTCATGATTTGCTTTGCGCGAGCGATTTGATTCATGGTATTTGACATTTCGTGTTTGATAACGGATATTGGGAAGGCGCACGACAGGAGACAAAGTGATGGCAAATCGACATCGACTGGTGATGAAGAGCGGCCCCGACAAAGGGGCCAGCTTTGAGTTGGCCTCGGCGCTGGTTAGCATCGGGCGTTACGCGGGCAACACCATCGCGGTGCCTGACGAGCAGGTGTCGCGGCATCATGCCCGGCTCACCCGCACCGAGGAAGGCTTTCGCATCGAAGACCTCAGCAGCGTCAACGGGCTGTTCGTCAATGACCAGCGCGTCAGCGCGCCGCGATTTCTGGTCACCGGCGACGAAGTGCGGCTGGGCAAAGATATCATTTTCCATTACGAAACCTTCACCGAATACGACGCTATCCCGGCCTTCGCCGGGATCGAGCCAGCGCCGGGCGGGACAGTCGAGCCTGCCGGGCCGGATCATTTTGTGTCCGACAAGGGCGCGACCGTCTACCAGAAGGCGGTCGAACTGCCGCACAGCCGGGTCGTGACCGGCGGGGGGGCGGCCAGCCGCGTCCCGTGGGCATGGGTTATGCTGGTCGGCGGCGCGCTGATCGTTGGCGCGCTGATCACGGTGATCGCATCCGCCGTCCGCTGATTTGACACCCGCGCCGCTCTCATGTTTAATGATGGTTGTTTTGAATCTCTATAACGAAGCGCAGGGCTAACGGCTCACGGTCGGCGACTTCACACTTGACGAGGGACACTATGACTATTTTGCAAGTCACCTACAAGTCTCAGATCGGCGCGACGGCTGGCTATTCCAACAATGACTGCGGCCCGGCCTGCATCGCTATGCTGTTGGCGACGATGGGGCAGGATGTGACCATCGACAGCCTGTATACCAACCCCAGCAGCCCGATCCGGGGGCAGACGGGCCTGTTATGGGTCAGCCAGTTGATCACCTTGGCGAAGTCCTACGGGCTGAATCTGGAGCGCAAGAATTTCACATTGCCCACCCTCCAGCAGTCCATTGACGCGGGCGTGCCCGTGATCTGCCTCGTGACCTATTATCCGGTCGTGCAGGCCGGGCTGAATGGCGTCCCCACCACCGGGGCTTATGGCCATTTCGCCACGGCGGTGGGCTACGACGCCAACTACTGGTATGTCCACGATCCCTATCACAAAGAACAGGGCGGCGCGTACAAGCCCTGGCCCACTTCGGTGTTTCACACCGCCTTTGTGGGCGGCTATGACCCGCATTCAGGCCAGAATTACGCAGGAGCGGGGCTGGCCCCCACCAACCTGATCGCCATGCCCCAGCAGCCGGTGGCCCCGGCTTTCCCGGTGGACGAGACGACATTGCGCCGCATCCGGGCGCGGGCGCTGTTTGAGCGCAGCGCAATTCCGGCGATCAATAACCAGAACGATTACAACAACGCCCTCGCGTGGCTGGGCGACTGGGGTCGCTACGCCGAGCCTTACTTTATGCAGCCGGGCGACACGCTGGCCAAGGTGTGCGCGCGGCGATTTGGCAGCACTGACTTTGCGGCAGGGCTGGCGGCCTACAACGGGATCACCGACCCTAACAGCATCGCCGTCGGCAACAAGATTCTGTTCCCGCTGCCGCAGCCGCCGGGCCCGCCGCCAGCAGCCGTAGCCCCGCCGCCACCTGCGCCGCCCGCGCCAGTTGTTCCCAGCTATGTGCCACCGCCGCCCCCGCCGGCTGTCACCGCGTTCACCAACCAGCAGTTTATCAACGCGATGGCCGGGGCCTACAAATCGCAGGGCGCGATTGGCAACGAATACTGGAACGCGATTGTCGCGGCTGGATTGGGGCAGATTATCAACGCCCGGCAGTCGATCTACGCTGGCCCGACGATCAGCCAACTGCCCGGCGTGCCCGAGGCGGTCAAGCAAATCGTGGCGATGACGTTGGGCGTCGCCTACCCCTAAGCGGTTCTTGGGATAGAAAAAGCGGGACGGCTGGTCAGCCGTCCCGCTTTTGTTTGTCGAGCCTATTCTGGCGCAAGAGGCTCGAAAATGACGTGATGAATCAGATCGGGCGGCAGGCCCGTGAACACAATCGCGATAACCTTGCTTTCCGGTATCGGGCCGATATTGACCTCAACTTCGCCGGAAGTCAGCATGTACACGGCTACCGGCACGGAACACGAACTAATAGTCTTGATCAGGGTGTTCGTGCTTGGCGGAGCTGCGAACGGGGCCAGATCAGCCCGTGTCACCTGCCCGCCCAGCGTTCCGCCGTTTTCATTGACGCAGTAGATGTCCAGCGCGGCCTGGCCTTCGACGTCCGACCCGTGAAACAGCGACACCAGATGGTAGCCGACCGGGACGTTAATCCGGTCGCAGTTGGACTTGCAGCCCGACCCCGGCCCGCCGAGATTGCCAACGCTGGCGCCGGCAGGCGGGGCTTGAATGTCGAACGAACCCGGCCCGGTGGCGTCAACGGTGTAAGCGCCGGTCACGCCCTTGTTGGTTGGCTCGACGACCAGAATATATGTCCTGCCCTGGGTCAGCGATTGGGTGAAGCTGTCGCGCCCCGACGCCATGCAGTTGGAGCCAGCCCCCGAAACCAGCGCCGGGTTGAAGGAATCGCTGTACAGGCCGATGAAGGCATTGAACGGCGTTCCCTTTTCGGTGAAGGTATAGCTGCCGGTGGCGCTGACGGTGAAATAGTGAACGTTGTAAGCCCAATTGCCGCCAATCGAGGCGCAGCCAGACAACATGCCGGGCGTGTGTGTCGGCGTCGTCGCCGTGATACTACCTGTGAAAGTGGCGGTTCCGGCTCTGGCGACGCCAGCCACTAACCCCGACAGGGCCAGCATGACCATTAGAGCGACCAGCCATGATTTTTTCATCGCGCCCTTCCTCATTTGCCTGCATACGTCGATAATTGTCGGAATCGCAAACTTGCGCTAATTCAGTATAAAGCAAGGCGCGCCAATTTACAATTGGCGCTGGAGTCCCATGTCACGCTCATCGCTGTGGAGTTGGCTGATGGTTGGGTTGGCGGTCCGGCTGGCAATCGCCCCGCTGGGCGCGCACCCCGGCGATTTTGCCACGCTGACCGGCTGGGCCGAGGCGATCCACGCGCGCGGCTGGATCAACGTTTACGCCGCCACCGACGCCAACTACCCCCCGTTGTCGCTGGCTGTGTTGGGCGCGTCGCGCTGGGTTTATGGCCTGTTCGCGTCCGGGCCGGCGGCTGGCCCGTTGTGGATGATCCTGCTCAAGCTGCCCGCGATTCTGGCTGATCTGGGGATAGTATGGGCGATAAACGACAGCAGTCAGCTATCAGCCGTCAGCCACCAGCTAACAGCAAAGACAAAAGCAGGATGGCTGGGGTTGGCCGTTGTGATATTCAACCCGGCGCTGATAGTTCTTTCGGCGTGGTGGGGGCAGTATGAGAGCGTCTACGCGCTGTTCGCCCTGCTCGGCGTGCTGGCGGCGCGAGACGGGCGGGCTTTCCGGGCCGGGCTGTGGCTGGGGCTGGGCGTGATGGTCAAATTGCAAGCGGCGGTGGTCGCGCCGATCATTCTGCTGGCGTGGGCAGGGACAGATCATGCCATGTCCCTATCGGAATGGATCAAGCGGCTTGGGCTGGGCTTGGCCTTGCCCGTGATGGCGCTGATCGGCCCCTTTTCGATTACCGGTCAGGGCGAACTTGTCGCCCTGCGGCTGGTCGCGCTGATCGCCGCCCCCGGCTGGCTGACCGTCAACGCGCTCAACCTGTGGTATCTAGTCACGGGCGGGGCGGGCAACTGGCAGTTCAACACGCCGCTGGCGATGCCCGACACCGCGCCGATCCTGTTCGGCGTCCCCGCGCGGACGATAGGGCTAATTCTGCTCGGCGCGTGGTCGCTTTGCGTGATGGCCGCATGGCTGTTCCCCCGCCACCCCCACCCGGCCTATCGGCCACCCTCCCTCGTCTTGACGGGGGAGGGAAATCCGAGTGTAACAAGGATGGGTGGGGGTGGTGGTATTTTTCTCGCCGCCGCGCTGCTGTATCTGGGCGCGTTCTTCTTCCCAACCCAGTCGCATGAACGTTACGCCTTTGGCGCGTTGGTCATGCTGGCGGGCGCGGCGGCATCGACACGCTCAGGGGCGAAGGCCATCTCGTTGCTGCCGTTGGCGGTAGCCACCTTGCTGCATTTCGGCAATCTAATCTGGGCCGCGCCATTTAGCCCGATGCTGGATGGATGGCTGGCAGGCAGCCCGACAGTCGGGCTGGCGATTTCAGTTTTAGGAGGATCAGGCTGCGTGGCCGGATTGTTGAGGCTATGGGCGCGCCAAACACAGGACGAGCATCTTTGGCCCGGATTACCTATCCCGCCGGGCGCGCAAGGCTGGGGAGGATAGCCACCGCCAGCGCCGCCAGCCCTAGCAACGCCAGTATGATCCCGACCCACACAACCACTAGCACGGCGCTCATCGGGACACGGGCGCGTCGGCGGTCAGGTATGATAAACGCGGCCATAGGAACAGACATCTCGGATCTATAGGAGACGGCAGTCGGTGGCAAGGACTCTCTGGGCGCGGGCGGCGGCGCGGCTGCCGGGTCGGTGTCAGGATTGTCTTCAGCCCACGCCGGGTCGTCAAATGGCGGCGGGGTGAGCGGGCCATCGCCGTCCCAATCGTCATCATCGGCGACGGGCGGCCAGCCGGACAAGACCGCCGGTTCGTCCCCCATCGGCGTGCGCGGCGTTTCGGCGCAGGGCAGGCCGGTCACGCCTGATGCGCGCAACAGGGCCTGAGCCAAGGCCGAAGCGTAGGCCGGGCGGCTGACCGGGTCACGCGACAGGGCTTGTTCCAACACCACCTGAATGCCGGGCGGAAGCTCAGGGCGCGCGTCGCGGATGCCCAGCTTGAAATGCGTCTCGTAGACTTCCATCAACGCGGCGCGGTCATGCGCCTCGAAGGGTCGGTGGCCTGCCAGCATCTCGGCGACCACCATACCCAGCGAATAAATGTCGCTGGCCGGGGAGGCAGACCGCCCCTCCGCGATCTCCGGCGCCATGTAGGCGTAGGTTCCAAAAGCGGGCAGCGCTTCGGCGTCGGCTAACTGCGCGATCCCAAAATCGCCGAGGTAAGCGTTGCCCCGCCCATCCAGCATGATGTTGCCGGGCTTCACGTCGCGGTGAATGATGCCCTGACGGTGCGCGTGATCAAGGGCCGCCGCGACCTGAATCGTCACGCACAGGATTTCTTCGATGGGCAACCCGGCAGGCGACCCGGCAATCCGCCGCGAGAGCGTGCCGCCGGAGTAATAGGCCATGACCATATACAGTTGATCCCCGTCAAGGCCGACATCGTAGACCGGGAGAATGTGCGGGTGCTGCAAGTGCGCGGTGGCGCGCATCTCCTGCTCAAAGCGGCGCACAAACGCCGGGTGGCGGGCGTACGGCGCGGCGATGACCTTGATCGCCACGTCGCGGTCAATGCGCGGCTGGGAGGCGCGGTAGACAATCGCCATGCCGCCCTGCCCGATAATTTCTCGAAGCTGGTAGTGGCCTATCGACAGGCCGACCAGGTTTTCGTTCAAAGGCTATCCTTGTGACGCGTTGTGGCCCGAACGAAACCCGTTATAACACATTCAACATTTTGGCGCTGGCGATCCGGGGCGGGGACGATTTGCCAATTCGCTGGCCTCATGCAAGAATAGCCCCCAACAATCTTGGATGGCACAAGGAGAAAGCGCTATGTTCAAAGACTTTCGTGAATTCATCCTGCGCGGCAACGTCCTCGATATGGCGATTGGCGTGATCATGGGCGGGGCGTTTGGCGGGATCGTCACCTCGCTGGTCAACGATTTGCTGATGCCGCCGCTCGGCTTGCTGATGGGCCGCGTCGATTTTTCCAATCTGTATATTGTGCTGCTGAATGGCTCAACGTCGCCTGCGCCGTATGCCAGTCTGACTGCCGCCACCGAAGCGGGCGCGGTGACGGTCAACTATGGCCTGTTCATCAACACCGTGATCAACTTCCTGATCATCGCGGCGGCGGTGTTCTGGCTGGTGCGCGGGTTCAACCGGTTTCAGAAGAAGCCGGCTGCGCCCGCCGCTAACACCAAAGACTGTCCGCATTGCTTCACTTCAATCCACCTGAAGGCGACACGTTGCCCGAACTGCACGTCGGAATTAAAGACCTAGCTGATGGCGGATGGCTGATAGCATATGACCGATGGCGCATGGGGGATGGAACGGCTTATGGCGTATGGCGTATAGCTTTCAGCTTATGGCTGATAGCTGATGGTTGCCTCACCCCCGCGCGCCGCTTTTGCAAACAAGCCGAGTTCGCCCCCTCTCCCAACCAATGGGAGAGGGGGAGCAGCCTATCTTGCTAACCAGCCAAAGTCGCGGCTATGCCCCTGTTAAGGGGGTGGTGAGGTCACGCCCCCTCCACGATCCCAATCTCCTCCTCCGTCAACCCATACAACTGATACACGATCCCATCCACTGCCCTATCGTGATCCGCAATCTGCCGATCCAATTCATCCCATGCGTCGGTGCTGGGCGTCATCGCCGCCCGCTGGCGATGCAGTTCCAGCAGCGCCTCGACGTGCTGAACCACCCGGTCGTGTAATGCGACCTCATTGGGATTAGTGAAGTCGATTTGGCGGATCGGAAGCTGTTCGAGATACATGGGCTTGTATTCAAAGAATCCGCCTTGCTTGGTAGATGAAATGGAGTGCATCACAAAATCGGGAACGCGCGAGTTTAATAGACCTAGCAAATAAAGATCAGTTGTTGGGATAATGGTTGTCTTGTCGTTTGAAAACCGTCCCTGAGTATCGAAGCTGTACGTTGCGCGTTGCACGATGGCAGGCACAATGATCTTTGGCTTCTCAAATTCCTCGTGGTAATCAATTGGGTCTTGAACTTCAAACCATTCATAGTTTCCCGGCTTGCGACCGTTCCATGCTCCAACCCAATCATCCGGTTTTGGCATTAAGCGGTCTTTGAATTGCGAAAGATACTGCTTGAGCACCGGATAGCGATTAATGTCTACTCCGCGCCGAGTGAATATCAAATACCGAGCAACTTGCGGCGTCTCGTATCGCTTGACATCTCTTCCCATCAGAAACGGCTTGATGAGTTCTGCGCTATTAGGGTCGGCCTTTATCAGTTCGTTTCGTGTCTGCTCATCAATCACAAATGCCTCATTCAGCCCGGTCTTAATCCCATAGTAAATCTTGTCCTCTACGTACACTCCCAGCGGGACACCTGCCGCCCGCAGTTTTTCCAATAACGCCCCCGTTTGTTCGCCTGCCAGCGACCAACCTTTATCCCCTAACTGTGCTACCTCGACACTGTAGCGATTCTGTGCCGCATACTCCGCCAGATTGACGAAATCCAAACTCTGCACCTGCGTCACGCTGACCACTTCGGCAGGGCTGTCCTTTTGCGCCGTCAGGATGCAGGGATAGGTGATCGCGTCCTGAAACACGGGCAGATCGCCAAAATCAATAATCTCCTCAATGCCCTGCCCTTTAAGCCATTGGCGTAGCGGCTCGCCGTAATTGGCCCGCATCCACTTGTTCGGCACAATCATTCCAAATCGCCCGCCCGATTCTAGTAGAGACATGCTCCGTTCAATAAAGTAGGTGGACAGGTCAGCCATCCCGTGATATACCGCATAGTTCTCTTGAAGGTAATCCTTAAAGACTCCCAGCGTTTCCTGTCGCACATACGGCGGATTCCCGATCACCACCCCGAATCCCCCCCGCGCCATCACCTCCGGGAATCGTTCATGCCAGTTCAGCACAAGTGCGTTGTCAGGTAGGGGCGCACCTGTGTGTGCGCCCCCGGTCTGCGCGCCATCTCCGTTCGCGCTGATCTCCCCTATCAAACTGTTTCCCCGCACAATATTCCCATCCATCTCCGGCAGCAGCTTCGGCTCTCTAAGCGCCCGCAGCAGCAAATTCAGCCGCGCTATCTCCACCGCCTGCGGGTCTAAATCCACCCCGTAAATGTGCCGCAGCAGTATCTCGACTCGCTCATCCTGATCCAGATGCTCCGGCGCGACCTGCTTCACTTCCGCGTAATAGCGCAGCAGCCGTTCATATGCCGCGATCAGGAACGAACCCGACCCGCACGCCGGGTCAAGCACCGTGATCTGCTCGACAAATGCCGCGTCCCCGCCCTGTTCGTCCAACAGCCGCCCTAATGTCTGCTCGACAATATAATCGACGATATACTTCGGCGTGTAGTAAATCCCCTGCTGTTTGCGCTTGGCTTGCTTGGCGACCACGTCCACCATTTCGGCGTTGGCGGGCTGCATCCCCGGCAAATACACCTTCCCACCCACCGTCACTGGGCTTTTGGTCGTCTCGATCACATGCCCCAGATATTGCTCGTACACCCGCCCCAGCACGTCGGCCTCAATCGCGCTGAAGTCAAACCGGAACGCCGACCCGTCCGGCGTGTAAAGCTGTGCCAGCATCGGCAGAAACACGCTCTCGTCGGCCTTCAGGCTGTCCGCCAGATGCTCCGCGAACAGGTTGCTGTTGTACACGCGGTCCAGCCGCCGGAATTCTTCCCTAAGCGAAGTCCATGCGTCCGCGCCGCTGGCCTTTGCCCCCGTCCGCCGATGTTGAATCGGCGACAATATCGGGTTTTCGATCAGGCGGTCTTCCACCGTCCGCACAAAGATCAGGCGGTCAAGGATGCGCTGCACCGCCTCGTCAATCTGCCCCAGCATCAGCGGGCTGTCCGGCGGCTGGTACTGCACAAACAGTTGGATAAGTTTCAGCCGCCATTCTTTCAGCAGGCTAAACAGCCGCTCGTCCACTTTCATCCGCTTCCGCACCGCCCCGCCGCGTGCCTCAAAGCGTTTCCGTAGCCCGTCATCCTTCACGCTGGCTTTGGAAAGCGCCCACAGGTCGTCAAAATGCTCGACATATTGGGTGTGGCTCAAATCCAGAACCCGCAGCCGCGCCACTTCCTTGACATCCCATTCGGCGCTGAATAGTTTCAGCCCCTCGAAGTTGGTCAGCACGGCCCAGCTTATCCCCTTGTTATAGGCGTAGCTCACCGCCTGGTGCGCCCATTGATCCTTTTCCAGATCGACATCGGCGGCTTTCGCTTCTAAATAGAACCGCGTGATCCCGCCCACCTTGAAGGCGTAGTCCGCCCAGTCTTTGCCAACCCGCACTTCTTCCGCCACTTCGCTCGAATCGTCGGTCTTCCATCCCAGCGCCGCGAACAGCGGCAGGATGAAATCCTTGCGCGTGTTGGCCTCGTTCAAAGCCTTGCGCCCGCGATCTCCCAATCCCTCGTATCGCTCAATTAGCCCCGCGATGGTTTTTCTCGCCTGTTCCTTGTTTGCCATGCTCTCTCCCCCGCCCGTAGGGGCGCACCTGTGTGTGCGCCCTGTCTACCACCTATCATGTCTGTATAACCCACTGGTGTACCACACCCCGCCCCAAAACGTAAAATCATCCACCAGGGCGGCGGCTAAAGCTGGGCGGAACTTTGTAGACCAAACGTACTACAAAATGCTATTGACATTTCCCTATTCTGCCTTATAATCCTACCAGAACGTAAGTTCTACGCAGGTCGCATTTGGCTTTTGACCTTGTGTTTTGACCTTGAAATGTCAAATCTCAAATGTCAAATGTCAAATGCCTTATCTTTTGCAGTGTTGGCTTGCTTTCCCCTTCAAACCCCGCGATGTCTGCGGGGCCGCCCGACGCGGCACAAAGTCGAGAGCGTGTGTCGCATCGATCTTCGCGTTGGGTCGGGGGAAACGGCTGTCGCTGCCGCCCGCCCGTGAAACCTGATGAGCGTGTGTCGCAATTGGGGGAAACAGGCGAGCGAGAAGGAAGTATCTTAATTCGGCATAGGGTATCCGACTCACCTTCGAGGCATGCTGGGTGGTATGTGCGCCATCGAGTCCAGCCACGCGGGGACAAACGTAGGGGCGAGATACATCTCGCCCCCCGCCGCCGGAAATCAGATTTCTACCCCTCTCTTTTCCTCCCCCGTTGCTTTTGACGGGGGAGGTGGCCGGAGGCCGGAGGGGGTGAGTCTGTGGGCTGAATCCCTATTCTCTGCATAGAGCCAGTCCACCCTAATGCCACCCAACCGGGCAAATCCCGCCCACCATGCAAGCCCAACCAAATATTGTAGCGTCAGCCTTGCGCCCATTCTTGTCTGCGCAAAAAAACGTTTCAGGCTATACTGTCCTGTGCATCACTCTCAGGATACTCTGGCCCTTATGGAACGATTCACTTCAGCCCGCTACCCACGCATCAGCGTCACCCGCCGCGCCAGCCGTTATGCCGCCGCCGTGTGGATCGCCGCGTCGATGGCATTGCCATTGGCCGGGGCCGCCGCCGTCGCGGCCACGCTGGCCGAGCAGGCCGCCAACGCCAACGCGGTCACCTATGCCGTCCAGCGCGGCGACACGCTGGGTTCGATAGCCATCCGCTTCGGCGTGACCGTCGACGAGCTGGCGCAAGCTAATGGCCTGGCCGACCCCAACCGGATTTATGTCGGGCAAACGCTGGTCATTCCGGGCCGCGAAGCCCCGGTCACTGCCGGGACGACCACTGGCACGGCGGGGCAGAAGTACGTCATTCAGGTCGGCGACACGCTGGGGGCAATCGCCCGACGCTACGGCGTCAGCGTCGATGATCTGGTCGCCGCCAACGGCCTCGCCAACCGCGACAGCATCGCGGCGGGGCAAGCGCTGGTCATCCCCGGCGCAGCGCAAGCCCCCACCGTCGCGCCTGCCGGAACAACCTACACGCTCCAACGCGGCGATTCGCTGTACCGGGTCAGCCTGATCTTTGGCGTCAGCGTGGATGACCTGCTGGCGGCCAACAACCTGTCGTCGCCCAACAGCCTGTATCCGGGGCTGGCGATCCGCGTCCCGACGCCGGGCGAGCCGGTCATAGCCAACAATCCCAACCCGCCATCGCCCGAAACGCCAACGGGCGGGCGAACCTACGTGGTGCAGCCCGGCGACACGCTGTCGCGGATTGCCATCAACAACGACGTGACGGTCGATGGCCTGATCGCCGCTAATGGGTTGTACAACCCGGACCGGCTGTACGTGGGGCAAAGCCTCAGCCTGCCCGAAGCGGGGGCGGCAGCCCGGCCCTACCCCGCCGTGACCGCCGTCTCGGCCATCGTCAAGGCGGGCGACACGCTGTCGTCGCTGGCCCTGCGGTTTGGCGTGACGGTGCATTCGCTGGCGGTGGCGAACGGCATCGCCGATATGGGCGGCATCTACGCCGGGCAAACGCTGACCATCCCGGCCGCGCAGGCCGGCTCGAACAGCGTGCGCTACGCCAGCATGGGCACGGGCCTGTGCCCCGCCGCCGAATCGACGCAAAGCGGGACGGGCTTTTTTATCCGCCCGACCGCCGGGTACATCTTGACTCAGCGATTCTTGCCCTGGCACAGCGGCATCGATCTGGCGGCCAACATTGGAACGCAGGTGTTCGCCTCCGACGGCGGGATGGTGGTGTTCTCCGGCTGGAACCCGGCGGGCTACGGCAGCCTGATCGTGCTGGATCACGGCAACGGCTGGCGCACCTATTACGCGCACCTGTCGAAAATCGACGTGGCCTGCGGCGACTGGATTCCGCGCGGCAGCATCATCGGCGAGGTGGGCAGCACCGGCAATTCGACCGGGCCGCACCTACACTTCGAGATGCTGCGCTTTGGGATTTCGGTCAATCCGGCGGGATACATTCGATTTTAGATTTCCGATTTCAGATTTGACATTTGAGATTGCTCGGCCAGTCGTGGCCGATACGCTGGTTTGACCTCACGCGATACTCCTCGCAAGCGCGCAGCATTAGTCATTGAGGCGACTGTCACAAGCATGGACAAGCTGATCGAATTTGCTTACGACCAAAACCTGCCGCTGGACATCAAAGACGAGACAAAGCCCCAGCATCGGATGGGGACGGCAGTGCGCGACATCAGCTTTTCGAACGCGCTGGGCGGGCGGGTGGCGGCCTATCTGATTCTGCCGCCGCCGGAGATCAAGCCGCCCTACGCCGGGATGGTGTGGGCGCACTGGCTGGAACCCGAGTCGCACGATTCGAACCGGACGCAATTCTTGGACGAAGCGGTCGAGCTTTCCACGCAGGGCGTGGTGTCGATACTGCCTGATGGGTTTTGGTCAACCTCACCCAAACGCTGGGCCGAGAAGCCGGTCTTCTGGTGGAAGACCGAGGCCAAGCACGACACCGAGCTATCGGCCCGGCAGGTGGTGGAAATTCGGCGGGCGCTGGACGCGCTGCTGGCTCAGGATGGCGTGGACGCCAAGCGCATCGGCTATGTGGGGCATGACTTTGGCGGGATGTACGGCACGCTGATCGCCGGGGTGGACAAGCGCCCGAAGTTCTACGCGCTGATGGCGGTGACGACCACTTTTAGCGAGTGGTTCATGTTCGGCTCGAAACTTTCGGCGGAGGATCAGCAGACGTACATCAAGGCGATGGCCCCACTTGACCCGATCAAATATGTCGCCAAAGCCGCGCCAGCGTCGATGTTTTTTCAATTCGCGCATGCTGATTACTTCGTGCCTGAGCGCACGGCGCAGATGTATTTTGACGCGGCCAGCGAGCCGAAGGAAATCAAGTGGTATGACGCGGGCCACGACGTGAAGCACGACGAGGCGCGGCCTGACCGGATGCGGTGGGTGCGTCAGCAGCTTGGACTCAACTCCTAAGATTCTGGAAGGAATCATTTTGATCCCGGAAGCCAATCAGATTTATGAAGACGACTGCCTGAAAGTCATGAAACAGTGGGACGACGGCTGCGTCGATCACTGCATCACCGACCCGCCCTACAACATGAGCAAGAAGAACGGGCTGGGCTGGGCGTTCTCGTCGCACGTGACCATGAGCGAAGACTGGGACATGCTGCCCCGCGACGCTTATCTCAAGTTCACGCGGGCGTGGCTCAAACAGGTGTGCCGGGTGGTGAGGCCCAACGGCAATATCTTTGTGTTCGGGTCGTACCACAACATTTATGACATTGGCTACATCATGAACGAGATGGGCCTGAAGATCATCAACAGCATCACATGGCTCAAGCCGAACGCCCAGCCATCCATCACCACGCGCACATTGACCGAATCGACCGAGCATATCATCTGGGCGTGCAACGCGCCGAAAGATGAGGCGAAGGGCTGGACATTCAATTACAAGCTCGCCAAGAAGCTGAACGGCGGCAAGCAGATGCGCAACGTATGGACGATCCCCTACGCTCCGGCGAAAGAGCGACACTACGGGAAGCACCCCTCGCAGAAGCCGCTGGACGTGATCACGCGGCTGATGCTGATCGGCACCAATGAGGGCGACAGCGTGCTAGACTGCTTCTCCGGCAGCGGCACGACCGGCGTGGTGGCGCAGTCATTCAACCGCCGCTGGCTGATGATCGAGAGCAGCGCCGAGTACAACGAGATCGCGCGCAAGCGGCTGGCAAAGGTTCATGCGCCGTATCCGGCGGAATTGACCGACAGCCCGGCCCAGCCCACTGCCGCGCCGTGAGGTTTTGGCCGGTCGCGGCCTTCTGACGTTTGTTGGGCGAATATGTCAAATATCACTTGCGGCTGGAGCGCAAAAACGCCGACAATGAAGAAATCTATTTTTCTTCAAAAGGAGGCGTTTTGATGATCAGCAAGAATATCAAGCCAGTCATGCGGATATTTGCCGTGCTGGTCGGCCTGTCGGGGCTGACCATGTTCACTTTCTTCCGTCCCATTATCGCATTCTCAGGCATGCCTGACATCACTCCAACGCTGTACCCGCGCGTCGCCGGCGCGTTCATGATCGGGTTGGCCGTCATCGCCTGGACGGTCAGCAATGATCCGCTGGGCCGCCGGGATATTATTCCGGGCATCATTATCAGCGGGGCGCTGGGCAGCGTCGTGGTGTTCGCGCAGGTGTATATATCGCAGATCGCCGTGCCCGCGCTGGGCGCGTTCAGTATCCCCCTATCGCAGATCGTGATGCTGGCGCTGTTGGCGATCATGGGCCTATACTGGTGGAACACACGGTCAAACGCTAAACAAGATTAGGGGACGCCGGTGACTGATCAATCGCTCCCCCTCGATGCGATCATCGGGGGGGATTGCTTTATCGTGATAAACAGCTTTCCGAAGAAATCCGTCGATCTGATCTTCGCCGATCCAGAGTAAACTTGCGGCGCAATATGCACGCAGCATAATAGTCTATATCTCAACTATTAAGCACGATCACCTTTTCTTGGGGAGAGTGGAACCATGTCAACTACAGCAGGTGCGGATCAATTTCGCCAAACCTATTTAGACACCCTATTAAATGAAATACGTGAAATCGCAGCGAAAGAAGATTTGGAGATCCCATTTGCCGCTGGTCGAGCCGTTGCCCAGCGATTAGGCTACGATACTGACGTTATCGAGTTCGTAGATGGCGCAGGCGACAGAGGTATTGACTTCTGGCACGCAAGCGATAGCGGCCTCTATATTTATCAGGTCAAAACTCACGAATTGACCGATAAAGGATTCTTGAATCTTTCGCGGAAATTTGATAACAGCGGTGTAACCGACTTAATGCGCGCGCACAATTTCCTTTTGAGCAAGACAGTGCCCGACATTGATGAACGCCTTGGTAAATTGAAAGATCGTCTTAATCGATTAGTTCGTAACTACCAATCAAAGGAAACCGAGGAACCGCTTGACATCTCGCTCAATCTCATCTTATTAGGCGATGATTTGACTAATGCGGCTTCAAAAGAACTTGAAGATTTTGCAAAGTCAATCGAACTTCCCGTTGATTATGACGGAGTGAAGTTGCATTTTCATGTTGACCACCAAATACTGGATGACATTGTAAGAGTTGCTTGGCAACAAGTAAATCATGTCTGGATAAACTTCGAAGGTAAAGAACAAGATAAGATTAGCCTGACGCCAATGCGACAGGCAGGCAAACTAAACTTCCTCAGTGATGGGTCTAGCGCGATCTTCTACTGTCGCGCTGTGGATCTCGTCAGAGCATATGATGAGCTTGGTTATCAGATTTTTGAACCTAATGTACGTGCCAATATCAAGAATAGCAGCGTAAATGATGCAATTCAGAAATCCGCCTCGCACCATCGATCAATGAAAGAATTCAGATTCCTAAACAATGGGCTAACAATTACCTGCAATAGTTATAAGCTTCCTGTGTCGCAGAGGCCGACCTTCGAAGTGCAGCTCCCGGGAATAATAAATGGATTACAGACAGTACTCGCACTTTGGCGTGCCTACAGGCAACTCCCAAGAGAAGAACAGGTTAACTTTGACGAGAAATGCTTTGTCCTCGTGAGACTTCTTCGCAACGACGCAGTTAATCAGATTTCAGATGTTGTCTTAGCGACCAATAATCAGAATCCGATGCAACCACGTAATCTGAAAAGTAATACGTCTGAGCAGATTCACTTTGCTCAACACTTCGCAACGGAACATGAGTGGTTCTATGAAGCCAAACAAGGGGCGTGGGAAGCTTTCAAGATTGATCCATCACGTTGGAGGCCACGAATTAACCAACGCCCGCAAGTTTTTAAGGGGCGTAAAGGCATTAAGAAGATTGACAACCTTGATTTAGCTCAAGACTGGCTTGCCTTTTTGGGCTACGCTGACAAGGCTGCCAATGAGAAACGTGATCTTTTCAATGATGAATATTACAAACTGATATTCCTGTCGCGGCCTCGAAATCATAGATACCCGCACAATCAATCTGTCCAAGATGCCCTTACAGATATAGACAATAACACTCCTGATCCGGCCACAATGTTGGCGGCACATATCGCCAAGACGTTTGCCAGCGAAGTCGTACCAAGTTCACAAGCGAATAGAAAGGCCGCATTAGAGCGACATGGGGTCTATGATCGGGAGAGTATCTCACCTCCTGACGAGGAAGAAATATTAAGTAAAGACTCCGAGTACATCTTGAATCAAGCTTTGAATGCAATGTCACTAATCTTCGCAGAATTTGTTGGTTACTCACTATTTAGGGAATTCGGTGAAGATGCGCACCGTTGCGGGAGTTTCTTACTAAACACTCTATCTTGGAATAGGATCTACACTAACTTAGATTGGTATGTCGGTGTAGATAAGGTCAACGGACAAGATACTAATATTGAAGATAGTGATTTGCTAGTAGTAATGTGGTTGTTCTTCCGAGAAGCCGTTGAGACCCTTATGGGAGGGGCTTGGCAAACGGCATATTTGAATGCCCGATACAAGCCTCGATTTCTGCTTAATCAACGTGATGAACTATACCGTGAGAGTATACGGATGGACGAGTCGCTGAAACGAAAAGTGCCAATGCGAGTCTGGACACATGGAATCAAGGACGGCGAGGGCTTTTTCGGGTATATGCACCGAATTATTCACGACCTTGCATCAAATCAACGATAGTTGGCAATATTAATGACCAAATTAGAGCTTCCTCTTGATAAAGTTATTATTGGGGATTGTGTCAAGGTATTGGACAAGTTCCCGGAGCGAACGGTAGATTTGATCTTCGCTGACCCCCCATACAACTTGCAATTGCAAAACGATTTATGGCGACCTAACATGACGAAGGTTGACCCTGTTGACGAAACATGGGATCAGTTTGATAGCTTTGGGGACTACGATCAATTTACAAGGGACTGGCTAGTCGCTTGTCGTCGCGTTCTAAAGGACACTGGGACTTTGTGGGTAATTGGCTCATATCACAATATCCATAGAGTGGGAACGATTCTCTTGGATTTAGATTATTGGATTCTAAACGAAATAGTCTGGATAAAAAGTAATCCCACGCCTAATTTTAAGGGAACACGTTTTGCCAATGCTCACGAAACCTTGATATGGGCACAGAAAGAAAAAGGCGGACGGTACACATTCAATTACAGACAGATGAAAAAGCACAATAGTAACAAGCAAATGCGTTCAGATTGGCGTTTTCCAATTGTTTCAGGCACTGAACGGCTTGTTGATTCAAATGGGGAAAAGGCGCATCCTACTCAAAAGCCTGAGGCCCTCCTCGAAAGAATCTTACAATCAAGTTCCAATCCAGGTGATGTCGTAGTCGATCCATTCTTCGGGACTGGCACGACTGGGGCAGTCGCTAAGAGGCTAAGGCGGCATTGGATAGGAATTGAAAGGGATGAGGAATATGTCAAGGTCGCAAGAAAGCGTATTTCAGCCATTGTTCCTCAGACGAATGAACAACTTGTTTTGAATGAGAAACGGCATGATATTCGCATCCCCTTCGGCGCGCTTCTGGAGCGCGGGCTGATCCAGCCGGGGCAGACGCTCACGTTTGGCAAGAAGGGCGAGCAGAGCGCGGTGGTCCTCGCCAACGGGCATCTGCGCTGGAACGGGCAGGAAGGCTCGATCCATGCCATCGGGCGACTGATCACCGGGTCGCCGTGCAACGGCTGGGAACACTGGCATACCACCAACGACGCGGGCCAGCGCGTGGCGATTGATTTCTTCCGGGCGCAGATACGCAGGGAAGCGCCGATTTGACGCAACGGCTCACCCCCTCCGGCGTAAATAGAACGGGGGAGGAAAATCCGCGCGCTGGCAAGGACTGGCGGGGGCGCTATCTAAAACGTCACGATTTGAGATTTTGGAAGGCAGAACTACAATAGCGGAACACGTCGCGAGCAATTCTGAAATCTGCGTTCTTTATGCTACATTGGAGTTCCCATGCTTCCGCATCTCAAAGCCGTTGAAAAAGGCATCAAGTCCGTCGAAGACTATCTCAAGAAACTAGACAAGACCCTCGCGCTGGACGAGGGCGGGCGCTGCCGCGTCCAGATGGGCGAGATCGGGGTGTATGTGGTGGTCTCGACCCAGCGCGATCTAATCCTGTTCAAGGCGTTTATCAACACCCTGCCCGACCCGAACACCGGGAAGGTGCTGCCGCTGTACTATCACCTGCTGGACATGAACGACGCGCCTGACACCGGGCTGGCCTATTTCGCCATCGTCGCCTCCGAGGAAGTCGGCGGCGAACGCGACGTGATCAGCGTCGAGGTCAAACGCCCGATTGTGGACATCACCTACGAGGAATTCACGCTATGCCTCAACGCCGTCGGCGATGTGGCGAATCAGTGGGTGGGACGGCTGGAAGAAGAGTTCGAAGCGGCGCGGATGCCGTAACGACCAAGGCAATTGTCCACTGAGGACACGAAGAACACGGAAAACGCCAAAAGCTTGCAGTGTCACGCGGGGTAAAATCTATGAACGACCAGCCGATTGTCGATGCGGCGACGAGCCAGTTATTAGAGGCGAGCTTTGAAACGCTGGGCCTGCACGATCCGGCGTTCACCGAGCGTTTTTATGCGAACCTGTTCGCCGCCCGCCCGGATTTCAAGCCCTTGTTCAGCCACGCCACGCCCGACGAGCAAGAGTCGAAGTTGCACAAAGCCCTGATGCTAGCCGCCCAGAACCTGCGCAAGCCGGATATGGTGCGCAAGCACTTTCAGGCGCTGGGGCTGCGTCACAGCGCTGAGTATCACGTCAATGCGGATTATTACCCGACCTTCGTGGCGACGCTGCATCAAACGCTCGGCGAAACCGCCGGCAATAAATGGACGCCGGAACTGTCTGCCGCGTGGAAGGAAGCACTCGACCGGCTGGCGGCGATCATGAAGAGCGCGGGCGGGGGATAGGTCGCTATAGCCTGCGGCGGGGTCCACGCTTATTCCTCTCGCGGGGTCAGGTCGCGCAGGGCGATAGTGAACAGCAGCATCTTCTCGCCGACTTGCGTCTCCACAATCCGGCCTTCCAACGGGAAACTCGCGCCATTTTTCTTGACCCCTTGCAACCGCAGCCGTTTGCCAAATTCCCGCAGGTTGCCGCTTGCCAGATAGCGCTTGACGCTGCCGAAGAGCGCATCCCCATCTTTCTCGGCCAGCAGCTTCGCCATGCTGTGGCCCTCCAGCTCGCCATCCTGATAGCCCCATACATCGCGCATTTCCTGATTGACCATGACAATCGACCCGGCGGGGTCAACCGTGATGATCGATTCGCCGATAGTGTTCAACACCGCGGCTAACTGCGCTTGCGAGTAGAGCAGTTCGCGCTGCTGGCGGCGCATGATGGCCTCGGCGCGGGCGACAATCGCCAGCAGAATGAGATACAGCACGGCCAGCCCGGCCACCACTCCGAGCACCAATCGGCGTTGGGTTTCATCGATCTCAGCCAGCAAAGGGGTCACATCGTCGTAGACCTCGAACACCGCCACGACCTGAGCGCCTTCGCGGATCGGGACGTAGCTGGACAGGAGATCGCGATCAATAACCTCTTGCTCGAAGGCGCTGAAGGTGTCACGATGGGTTAGCTCGCTGGCGGACACGCCGCCTGCCGCCGACAAGAAGCCAGCGTTAGCGCCTTTGTCCTCGCCGATTTGCGTGGCTTGCGTGGAAAACACGGTCAGGCCTTTGAGGTTGTAAACCTTGACCTTGACCACTGACAGTCCATACGTTTGGGCCAGAACAGCCGCATTGAGGTTGTCGATGTTGGGGTCGTTGCGAAGCTCTTCGGGCGTCATCCCCGACGCGGATTGAACGAAAGGCTTAAACTGACGCCACAGCGAATTAGCGAAGGCTTGCGTCAGCGCTTCGTTCTTGGTTTCGCCAATGCTTATCAACTCGGCGACAGCTTCGCTGCGGTAAAACTCGCTGAGGAAAAGCGTTAGCCCGACAAAAGCGATCAAGCTGGCAATTGAAAAGAAACGAACCAGTCGAAACATTGGCGTCACCATAAGAGCAGAATACTTGAGTGTACCAGAATATCGACGCGGATGGCAGCGACTCGCCGAATGGAGCAAAAAGCTCGCCAGTCATCACAGACCCGGCGGGCGGCGTTTTTCATTAGGAAGGAAGCTTACGCGTCGCGCGAGCGTATCAGCAGCATCGGCTTGTCGGTCTTGTGCAGCACCGCCGAGGCGACGCTGCCATACACCATCTGGCCCAGCCCGCCGCGACCATGACTCGCCATCGCGATCAGGTCAACGCCATCGGCCTCAGCCTGATTGCAAATCGCTTCGGCCACCGGGCCGTGCTGCATGCGTATCCGGGCCTGAAGCCCCCGCGCGCGGAACTCGCCAGCGCGGGCGGTCATATAGGCGCGGGCTTCCTGTTCGCGGACGCGCAGTTCGTCCATTTGCATGACGATCACCGATTCATGGGCGTCCATGATTATCGGAATCGGCTCGACCACTTCCATAAAGATCACCGTCGCGTCCTTGCGCGCCGCAAGGTCCTCAACATAGGGCAGGATCGCTTCGGCTCTCGCCGAGCCGTCCAGCGGAACCAGTATTTTAGTGAACATGTCGCGCCTCTTTCTTTCCTTGATGGTTGCCCTGATCGTAGCTCTGGCAGGCCGCCGGATGACAGTCACATATCGCGCAGAATGCCATGATAAACAGCACAGCCGGAGCAGTTCGCCGGAGTCCATTTCACTGGCATGGGTAGAGGCGGGTCTGGGAGGGCGCTGAAAAAGATCGGCTTGTGGCGCATAACCCCACCCCCTTAGCAGGGGCCAGCCAACCTCGCCCCGCGAGGTTCTCCGTCCCACACCCCTGAAAAGGGGCTTGCAAGGGGAGGGCAACCCATTTAGTTGAGCGCAAATGGTGGCGGGGTGGGGTTTTTCAACACCCTATGTGACCCCTGCTGGCGCGTATGGCAATTCCGGCGGGGGCGTTCTATACTCGACGGCATGAGACAATTACGCATGCGGGCCTACGTCGATCAAGCCAAAAGCTGGCCGCCGCAGGGGCAAGCCGTGTTAGCCCAATTTGACGACGAGACGGTGGTCGTCTATCAGGCGTTCATCCGCAAGATCGCCCATTACGCGGTGGATCGCCAGCGCTTTGGCGGCGGTTTCAGCATGGATCGCATGTCGTGGATCAAGCCCGGCTTTGTGTGGATGATGCATCGTTCGGAATGGGCGACGGCGGAAGGGCAGGAGCGCGTTCTGGCGATCTGGATCAGGCGGGCCGCGTTTGACGAGATGCTGGCGCGGGCCGTCCTCTCGCGTTACGAGGCGGGCAACCCTTTGTCGCAGGAGGAATGGCGGGCGGCCATCGCTGATTCGGAGATCAGGCTGCAATGGGACCCTGACTATGATCCGCGCGGCATGAAGCTGAAACGCCGGGCGCTTCAATTGGGTCTCAGCGGCGAGACGCTGCGGGCTTACGCCCATGATTGGATCGTCGAGATACAGGACATCACCGACTACGCGCACGAACAGGCGCGTTTCCGGGAGCAGCCTGCGCTGCTGCTCACCCCCGTCGAGAAGCCCTACCCCATTGACAGGGAGACAGCGCGGCGGATCGGGGCGGGCACGTAGGGGCGACCGAGTCGGTCGCCCCTACGACAAAAGCGCGCGCGCTTCGTGCGAACTAGCAGCCGCAGCCGCCGCCGCCGCAGTCGCAACCGTCGCCGCAATCCAGATCAGGCGAGTTGAAGTTGAGCATGGGTTTGTCTCCTGTGAAATGGCATTCGGGCGAAACCGCCCACGAATATATTGATACGTATCAATATGAATTATATCGATGGTTGTCAATATGTCAAGCCATAATCGCCTGCTGATGGTAGACTTGTCGCAGCCGCCCGGAACGGGCCTGAACCGCTATGTGTTGCCCGGCAGCGACATCGAACACGCGCCGGGCGCGTGGCGATTGGTCAATCAGCCGCTTGAAGCCGGGAGCTACACCGACGCCCAGTTAGACGATTATCAGGGGCTGGCCCGCGCCGATTTCCGCTGGAAGCCGCCGGTGACGCTGACCGTCCAGGCGCGCTTCTCCCGCCCCGCCGGGGAGCTGGCCGGCACGGCGGGGTTTGGCTTCTGGAACGACCCGTTTATGATGACCGGGCTGCGCGCCCCTTCGTTGCCCAGAGCGATCTGGTTCTTTTACGCCTCGCCGCCATCCCATATGAAGCTCGACATGGACGCGCCGGGGCACGGTTGGAAGGCCGCCACGCTGGACGCCATCCGGCTGCCGTTCTTCCTGCTCGCGCCCACCGCGCCGATAGCCATCCCGCTGATGAACATCCCGGCCCTGTATCGCCGCCTGTGGCCCATTGGCCAGCGCGCCATCGGCGTCAGCGAGGCGGAAGCCCCCGCCGACATGATCGAATGGCACACCTATCAAATCGACTGGGGGACGGAGCGCGCGGTCTTCCGGGTGGATGACCAGATCGCGCTGGACTGCGACACGCCCCCGCGCGGGCCGCTGGGCTTGGTAATGTGGATCGACAATCAGGGGATGATCATCACGCCGCAGGGACGGTTCAAGTGGTTCACGCTGCCCCTCGCCCAGCGGCAGTGGATGGAGGTATCGGAACTGCGAATTGAGGCGCGCGACAGCGCCGCTTGACAACTTCAAAACTTCGCCCGATAGTAACTAATCACCCCCTCCCCCTTACAGGGGCGCAGCGGCCTACGGCTACCTCCCCCGTGAAACGGGGGAGGAAAACCTCGCGGGGCGAGGTTGGGTGGGGGTGAGGCCTGAGTAGTCACACCTGATAATGATCAACAAGGCGGGAGCGTGGCGACACGCTCCCGCCTATCCATTGGCCATGAGCGTTACGGCGTTATTGCCCGACGCCCGGCATGGGCGGGTTGGCGGCGGCCTTGCGCTTCTGATAGCGATCAATAAAGAAATATCCCGCGCCGGCGGCCACCAGCATGAAAAACGGCGGGACGCAAAACATGGCTAGCGAGGTCAGCGCGTACAACGGATTGGATGCCCCCAACCGCGCCCCGTACTCATAGCCGCGCTGAAAGTCGGTGGGCATATTGCCTTTGGTCAGGTACGACAAATAACCGAAGTTCAACGCATACATGCCGCAGCAGCACCCAAACCCGACTATGGCCGCGCTGATCGGCGTTATCCACTTTGGCGGCGGGCCTCATCCAGAAATCGTTGTTGCTCATAAGTCACCCCTATTCTCATCAGGACTTACGCAAAGTCAAAAGCATTCGTCCACGAATTGCACGAATGACACGAATTTTAACGGCATTTCACGCCAATCGTTAGTGTCACGGTCGGTTTTGCGTAAGTCTTGCTCATAATTGCTCTCGCTATAGGCGCAAAGATCGCCTGCCCCGACTATACACCCGACGATTTTTAGCGCCAAACCAGAACGACTGGGCAGTCTCCTCGCCTTTCGCCTTTCTGCTTTTCCCTTTCCCCTTACCCCACCGGGTTGAAGACCTGCTCAAACCACCACATGGCCTCGCGCACCGTGATCCCCTGCCCCAGATAGCGCTCCCCCAGCCAGATTTCAAAATGCAGGTGCGGCTCTTCCGTGCCGGGCCGCGATTCGGCGCTGGTGCCGGTGACGCCCACCGTGCCAATCAACTGCCCGGCCTGAACTTCCACCCCCGGCCTGATGCCATCGGCAATCGTGTCCAGATGCGCGTAGACCGTGCTGACGCTGTCGCCGTGATACACCACGATCTTCTTGCCTTCGAACCGGCTGAGGATGTCGGGCGGGGTCATCCCCAGCTTTTCGGATTGATAAGCAAAATTCTGAAAGTCGGCATAGCTCATGCCCGCGTAATCCAGCGTGGCTTCCACCACCACACCCTGCGCGGCGGCCATGACCGGCGCGCCGACCGCATAGCCGTATAAATCCGTGCCGTTATGAATCCCCAGCCGGTAAACGCGGCTGGCCCCCGGAAAAGCGTGCGGCGCGTCCGGCAGGGTCGCGGCGGCGACAGGCCAGTGGGCGCCTTCCAGCGCGTCGATCACGTCGAAGCCAACCAAGTCGGGCGGGGGCGGCCTCGATGCGGCAGGCGTGGCGCACGGCGGGCTGTCAGGCTCGGCGGGGAAGATCAGCAGTTCGTTTCCGGCCAGCGCATAGAGCCTTTCGCCGGCGAAGACCGCGTCGCGCAGCAGGCCCAAACGGGGAAGATCGAACACATGCCGGGTGACTTGCTCGCCGCCGGGCAGGTAGCCCATCACCGCGCGCGCCAGTCCATCCACCACCAGTATTAGCGGCGCGCCCAGATGCGTCGAGGTCGTGATCGCCAGCCCCAGCGCCCGGTCGTCGCCTGCGCGCCATACCGGAAAATCGCTGGCCGAGGCCACGACGCGGAGCGCGCCATCGCGCTGCAAGACATAGGTTTGATCGCCAACCATCGTCATATCCACGCTGGTTGACAGCCCGTCATGGGCGGCCAGCCTGCGCAGCCCGGTTTCGCCGGTCACCGCCCACACGGCGGCCCCCGACGAGTCCAGTAAGCGGATTTCGCCCGTGTCACTGACAACGACCGCGTTGAATTGGAACGGGCTGAGGCGGCTCTGCTCAAGCGCGCGAGTGGCGCGAAACGCCAGCGAAACAGCCTCCGCCGCCGGGTCGTAGCCAAACACATGCCCGGCTTTGTCCAGCGTGACGACGCGGCCTGACGTTGGATCGATATCCAGATCGGTTAGCTCTTGAACGGGCCGCCCGCCGACGATCTGGCCGGGCACGAGGATCGGGGTCAGGCTGGCCGATTCAGCGCCTAAAGCGTCTTTAGCGGCGCGATACAACCCGCCATCGGCGATCACGAACAGGGCGTCGACGCTGATCGCCAGACGGCTGGCCGCGCCGGGGTTGACGCCGGGCGGGATGATGAGGGGCAGCCGTGTGGTGTTCGACTCGCAGGCGACGGTCACGCCAGCCCCGTCCGGCAAAATAAGGGGGATAGGCGAGGCGACAGGCTGGCCGGTCGCCTCGCCGGGCGGCGGCGCTGGCGTCGGGAATGGCGACACAGCGACCGGCGCGCTCATCGCGGTCGGGGCTGCTTCCGGCGCGGGCGGCTGGCAGCCCGCCACGCCCCATAGAATGGTGACGGCTAAAGCCAAACAGGGGAAAAGGCGCATGGCTCACAATCATACCCTCCCGCCGGGCCAGCGCCCACCTGTAACAAATCTGTAGCCTTGCGCTCACGAGAATACGGTATTATAGATAGAGTCGGCATCACACATGGGGGAAGATTCGTATGGGCCTGACCACTCCGACTTCCAAACCGCCGTTCGCCAATCGCGTTACCCGCACCGTTCCCGGCACGGGGAGCGCCAATCGCCTGCCCGAACCGTGGATGACCGCCCTGCGCGGGTGGGCGCTGCTGGCGATGGCCGAGATGACGCTGTTCACGGTCATCGGGACCGCGCCGCGTTTCAATCAGGTCATCAGCGACGCGGCGCGTTACGCCAGCCCGCTTGCCGAAGCGGGCATCCCGGCGTGGGTTTACAACGCCGTTCATATTGGCGGGGCGGTTCCCTTCCTAACGTTGTTCCCCGCGCTGGCGCTGATTATCTTGATTCGCCGTTTGGATGACTGGACAGCGATGGTCCAAGCGCTGGCCCTGTTCGCGCTGGGCATGAACTCGTCCCTGTTCGCCGAAGCGTTGATCAAGCCGGTGGCGGCGTCGCCATTGCTTGTCCCGCCCGTCGATTTCATCCGGGCAGTCGCCGAAAACTTCTCGATCATCCCGCTGGTGTTCATCCCCACCGGGCGGGCCGAGCCGCGCTGGATGCGCTATCCGGCCATCGCCATTTTGCTGTATGGGGTGATCCGCCCCTTCCTGTATGGCACAGCCCTGCACACCCAGAGCTGGCCGTCCGGCCTGCAAGCGTTGTGGTTTTTAGGCACGCTGGGGCTGGGCGTGTTCTCGATGGTCTACCGCTACCGCAAAGTCTCCACGCAGATTCAGAAGCAGCAGCAAAAATGGATTATCCTCGGCATCGCCATCGGCGTCGGCGGGGTGATTGTTCTCAAGGCTATCCCCG
>Ga0210377_10000642_pt1 | contig 33246 bp, 33 predicted proteins | sample PLM4_65_b1redo_FD_155480 | JGI IMG/M metagenome (GOLD analysis project Ga0210377, IMG submission 155480) | Groundwater sediment microbial communities from an aquifer in East River, Colorado, USA - PLM4_65_b1 redo | ecosystem: Environmental > Terrestrial > Soil > Riparian zone | place: USA: East... | reverse complement strand
GCCTTGATCATTCCAAGCACCCATTCGTCCCGCTCGGATCGGAACACCATCTTCGGCTCCACGCCCTGCGCGCGAAACAGGTCGCCTGCAAACGAGCCCATCTCGCAGTTGATGCGGTTCACGTACGGCTCGCCTTTCAGCTCCGCGGCTCGCACTTCCTTCTGCGCTGCGAGCCGGTGGTTCATTGGCAGCACCACAACGAACCGTTCCCGAAAGAGCGGGAGAGTGTGGAGCCGCTCGTCCATCTCGCCGGGCAGGCCGAACAGACCGACCTCCAGGTCACCCTTGAGCAACCGGTCCGGCAGCATGCCGCCGGCATCGTCCTCGATGGTGAGACCGACACCGTCGAACTGCGCATAGAACCGCACGATGAACTCCGACAGCACGGTCGGCCCGATCGTGCACATGGCTCCGACCTTCAGCTCGATATTGTCGAGCTTGCCGAACTCCTTCGCCCGTTCCTTCACGGTCTGCGACTGCGCGAGAATGGATTCCAGATAAGGCGACATCATGCGTCCGAGCTCGGAAAGATGCGTAGCCGCCCGCTCGCGATGGAACAACGGACCGCCCAGCTCGCCTTCCAGCGCCTGGATTGCGCGGGTTAGCGCCGGCTGGCTGACATTGCATACCTCGGCCGCACGCGTGAAATTCAGCTCACGCTTGAGCGCCACGAAATAGCGAATCTGTTGCATCTCCATGATGCTGTCCTCGTCCAAACCTGATGTGGTCCGGTCCGTCCCGGCCCACGCTTTAGCATTCCAAATGTCCGTGCGGGAGGCGCCCGGCCCAGTATCAAAGATCGATCGACATACCTTCGCGTGCGAATACTGCGTTGGCGCCCGCCCGCGCAGCGGCGTAGGCAAGCCGATCCAGGTCGTCATCCACACGCTGCGGTTCATGGTGGGCGAACGCCACCAGCTTGGCCGTCGAGGCGTCTCTCAGCCGCATTCCGGCCTGCCAAGTCGAATGCCCCCAGCCTTGGCGCCCGCGCATTTCTTCATCGGTATAGGTCGCATCGTAGATGATCAGGTCCGCCCCCTTGGCCACATTCGCCAGCAGGTTATCGGCGGTTACATCGCCATGCTCATGGTCGGTGACATAGCAGAGCGAGCGCCCGTTATAGTCGATCCGGTATCCGGCTGCCCCGCCGGGGTGGTTCACCGGAAATGGCGTCACTTTCACGCCGGGCGCCGGCTCGAATGCCACGCCAGCGTCCTTCCACTCGATCCACGCCGGGAAGTCCGAAGCGTCCGATGGCGTAAAGGGTGGGGCGAGCAGCCGCTTTGCTGCTGCGGCCGGATCATCCTCGCTACCGCCCATCGACCAGACGGTAATATGCGTGTCAGGCCGCCACAGCGGCGCGAACTGCACGAAGCCGATCAGGTGGTCGATGTGCGCGTGGCTGAGCAGGAGATGCACGCGCGTCGGTTTCCCATCGGCGGCCAGCTTCTCCCCCAGGTTGCGAAGGCCCGAGCCGGCATCGAGGATCAGGCGTTCGTTCCCGCACGCAACCTCGATGCACATGGTATCGCCGCCGTAGCGGACGAAGCGTGCGCCGGTCGCCGGAAAGGTGCCTCTCACGCCCCAGAAGGTAATCTTCATCGCTCAGGCCGCCCGTCGTTCTGCAACGTTGCCGGCAATGGGTGCGGGCTGCGCGGCTTCGACCGATCCGGTTATCAGCCGGGCGCCGCGTTCGAAGGTGAGATAGCTCCACGCCCAGTCGATCGCGACAGAGAAACGATTGCGAAAGCCGATCAGAAAATAGACGTGGGCGAGGCACCACATGAGCCAGCCAAGGAGGCCTCTCAGCTTGATCTTTCCGAAGTCGGCGATGGCGATCTTCCGGCCGATCGTGGCAAGCGCGCCATAGTCCTTGTAGCGGAACACCGGCCGCGGAACGCCGCGCCAACGTGTGATCTTCGAGATCAGTCTGCCGACGTGCTCGCCCTGCTGCTTGGCCACGGGCGCCAGACCCGGTAGCGGTCTGCTTTTTTTGTCCTTTGCCAGCGCGCAATCCCCAATAACGAAGATGTCGGGATGGCTTGGAATAGAAAGATCCCATTGCACGGACACACGGCCAGCCCGATCCGCCTCGACATTCAGCCACTTGGCGACCGGCGAAGCGGCGACGCCTGCAGCCCAGACGACACAGGCGGAGGGGATCATCCGCGCGCCATCGAGCGTGACGCCATGCGCGTCGATGCCGGTGACCTTGGAGGTCAGCATGAGCTCGACGCCCAGGCAGGTCAGCGCCTTTTCCGTATAGGCGGATAGTTCTTCGGGAAATGTCGCCAGCGTCCGCGGACCGGCCTCGACAAGTAAGACACGCGCTGCGCGGGGATCGATCGAACGAAAATCGCTCGCCAACGCCCGCCGCGCCAGCTCGGCTATCGCGCCAGCCATCTCCACACCCGTCGGTCCGGCGCCGATCACCACAAACGTGAGCAGGCGTCTGCGCGCCTCTTCGTCCTGCTCCAGCTCCGCCCGCTCGAAGGCCAGCAGGATGCGCTTACGAAGTTCTATCGCGTCCTCCAGGGACTTGAGACCGGGTGCGAACTCCTCCCACTCGTCGCGCCCGAAGTAGGAATGGCGCGCGCCTGTCGCCAGGACGAGATAGTCATAGTTGATGCGATGCCCCCCGTGTTCACTTGCGAGCACGGCATGCTGGCGTTCGGTGTCCACACCGGTCACAGTCCCGAGCAGGACTTCCGCATTCTCCTGCCGTCGCAGGATGGTGCGTATCGGCGTGGCGATCTGGCTGGGTGAAAGACCCGCGGTCGCCACCTGGTAGAGCAGGGGCTGGAACAGGTGGTGGTTGCGCCGGTCAACCAGAGTCACGCGCACATTCGCCTTGGCCAGAGCTCGCGCCGCCGATAGTCCGCCAAAGCCTGCACCCACGATCACGACGCGGGGACGTTTGTCCGTCTCACCGCTGGCGCGCGCTTCCGCGGGACAACCGCAGGTCGGCGAGTGGACGTGGAACGAGGTCTGCATTGCAAAGTCGGTCATCGAACAAGTTCCGGGACGGTGATCGCGCGCGAGAGGATCTTCTTCACCGGCTCGTTGCGCTTAGAGCGGTCGCGGCGCAGGCGGGAAGGAGGGAAAGGCTTCGCATCTGGCTCGTAGCGCTCGCCGCGCACCAGGGCGAAGGCGGGGTGGAAGTCGTTGCATGCAGTTTCCCAATCGATGTCGTAGGGCATGAAGTCTTCTCCCGTTCCTTCGTCCCAGCCGCTTTGCGCGTGGCCATGAGTGGAGATTGCCGGGTGGGGCGTCCCGGTTGAAATGCCGGGTTCGTATCGGCCTCATGCGCGCGAGGTATGGGGCCGACATCTGGCAAGAGCTTCACGCGATGATCGCCAGATCGAGGGGCGTGGAAACGCCTTCCACGGCGGCCGAGTCGACAAGCCGTAGCGCGGTTATGGCCGATCCCTGCGCCCTGGCCCGCTCGAATGCATCCCGAGTTGCAATCACCCGGGCGACCTCGACTTTCGCGTGCTTTTCCAGCTTGGCGGACAGGTTGACCGCATCGCCGATGACCGTGAACTCCAGCCGCTCGCCATGCCCGATCACGCCATGAACCACCGGCCCGTGCGCAATAGCCACCGCCACCGCCAGGGGCATCAGCCCCGCCGCTGCGCGTTCAACCGCCCACGCGTCCGCAGCCGCGATCAGGGCCGGTATGGCATTGAAAGCCTCCGCCGCCTCGCGCCCCGTTGCCTTCGATGTGCCGAAGCTCACCAGCATCCCGTCGCCCATGAACTTGTCGACTGCGCCCCCCGCCGCTTCGATCACCGGCACGAACCGGCTCTGGTATTGCCGCAGCAGCTCGATGACCTCCGATGGCGCAAGCTTGGCGGCTGCCGCCGAAAACCCGCGCAGGTCAAGAAACATGATGCAGGCCGGCTTCAGCTCACCATCCCCTGGCCGCAGCGCCATGTTCGACGAGCGGACGCGTTCCGCCGCTCCGCGATCGAGGAATTTGGAAAGATCAGCCGCTGCGATTGTCTCGGCGTTCGTCGACACAAGCAGCGTCCGCGCCCGCGCAACCCCCAGAGCCAGAATCGCCGTCACCGCAAGGATGGCGAGGATCTTCTCCCACTCCGCTCCCCACAAAAGCGATAGTGACGTCATGTAGACCTGATAGTCCGAGGTCATTGGCGCGGATCTCGCCGCGATCAGCACTAGCACCAGCCAGCCCGCGGCGGCCAGGACGCCCGTCACAACAACCTGCACCGGATCGAACCGCAGGGCGCGTAGCGCAATGAAGATGAAGGCGTAGAGCAAGGTCGGCGCCTTGAGGTACAGCGCCGCTGGCGCGTCGTACTGCAGCGTGAAGCTCCAGATCGCGACCATCAACACGATGATGTCGATCCCTGCGGCTACGATCATGAACGTGCGGCCAGGCGCGCGGCGATACGCGCAGCGCAGTCGCCACGCCACGAACGCCCCCCATGCCGCCAGCGCAATCGGCACCGGCTCGAACTCGCCCGCGCCTGCGCCCGCAAACGCCGACCGCGATGTCAGGTAGAGAAGAAAGAACAGCACGACGCCCGCGAGCTGCACCCAGCCGACGAGAATCTCGACTCGCGCCTCGGCCTTCGCCATCGCCTCCGCCACGCGCGCGTTGGGACATGACGCAGAAAAAGCCTCCGCCAGCGCCGCGCCCGCCGGAGCTGCAAGGCGTGCGAACAACTGGCGGAGGGGCTGCAGGGAGGGGGCTGATCTGGCGTCAGCGGGGGTCATGCCCACCTCACAGGTAGACGTCGGAGATGTCGATCGTGCTGGCGACGTTGAGATCAGAATAGTTGTCGGCGAGGAAGCCCTCAGCCTGCCCGCGGCCTTCATCGCGCAGATGGGTGAGGAACTCCCAGTCACAGTTGAGCTTCGAGGACACCGACAGTTCCTTCATGAACTGGCCGCCTTCGATCGAGTGGATCAGCATCCGCTTCATGTTCGTGCCCGAGAGCTGCTTGTCGTCGACCAGCTTGGTCACGAACGCGATCGCTCGCATCTCCCGCATAAGGGACGAGTTGAAACTGATCTCGTTGATGCGGTTGAGGATGTCCTTCGCGCTCGTCGGCACGTCTGGCCGTTCGATCGGGTTGATGTGAACGACGAGCACATCGCGGCTGTCGCATCCATAGATCAATGGAAAGATCGCGGGATTTCCCATGTAGCCGCCATCCCAGTAGGCCTCGCCGTCGATCTCGACGGCCTGGAACATGAACGGGAGGCAGGCCGAGGCGAGCACGGCGTCGGTCGACAGGTCCTTGTTCTCGAACACGCGGATCTTGCCGGTGCGCACGTTGGTCGCCGAAATGTAGAGCTTGATCGCATCGCACTTGCGCAGCGCCCCGAAGTCCACCGTCTCGTCCAGTGCCTGGCGCAGCGGGTTCACGTTCAGCGGATTGAACTGGTAGGGGGAGAACAGCCGGCTCATCAGGTCGAAGATCATGAAGGCGGGTGAGGAATCGAGCCCGTGATTGTGGCTCAGCCGGTCGAGCGCCGTCGGTTGCAGCGGGCTGGAAAGGCCGGCATGCGCGATGCGCCGCCAGAAATTCGCCAGCGCCGTCTTCGCGCCTTCACGACCGCCCTGGCTCATGCCAAACGCCATCACCGTGGCGTTCATCGCACCGGCGCTGGTGGCCGAAACGCCTTCGAACGAGACGCGCTCGTCTTCCAGCAGCCGGTCGAGAACACCCCAGCAGAAAGCGCCGTGTGCGCCGCCGCCCTGCAGGGCAAGATTGATCGTCTTGGTAGTGACGGCCCGTTTCACGGCTTTGCGCGGCTTTGTCGAAGGCAGAAGTTCCGGATTGTCGTACATGGCGTTTCCCCTGATGTTGGACTGTTCGATATCGAGTTACTGGGCCGTCCAGGCGCCATCGACGGGCAGAGCCGCGCCGGTGATACCCTGTCCGTATGGTCCGGAAAGGAAGGCGGCGAGCGCGCCGATCTCTTCGACCGTCGCAAAGCGCTTGTTGGGCTGCGCCTTCAGCAGGACGTCGGTGATGACCTTCTCGCGCGGGATACTGTGGGCCGCGGCCTGTTCCTCGATCTGCTTTTCGACCAGCGGCGTCCAGACATAGCCGGGGCATATGGCGTTGCAGGTAATGTTCGCGTCGGCCGCTTCGAGTGCGATCGTCTTGGTGAGTCCAATGACGCCGTGCTTGGCCGCGACATAGGCTGACTTGAAGGGCGAGGCGACCAGGCCATGAGCGGAGGCGACGTTGATGATCCTGCCGAAGCCGCGTGCGCGCATGCTGGGCAGGGCGGCGCGTACGGCGTGGAATACTGATGAGAGGTTGATCGCCAGGATGGCGTCCCATTTGGCGATGGGGAACTCCTCGATCCTTGAAACGAACTGGATGCCGGCGTTGTTGACCAGGATGTCGACGCCGCCGGCAATCTCAGCTGCGAAGCGGATCATGTCGGCGACAGCGTCGGCCTTCGACAGGTCTGCGCCGTGATAGTGCACCATCGTGTCGTGCTTCATTGCCAGCTCGGCGCGGGTCATCTCGATCTGACCGGCATCACCCAGGCCGTTGAGGATCACCGTCGCGCCGCGCTGAGCGAGAGCGTCGGCGACACCTAGCCCGATGCCGCTGGTCGATCCGGTTACAATGGCTGTGCGGCCCTCGAGATTACGATCCACGACCTTCATGCCGTCGGCGCGAGCGGGCATGGTCATGGGCGAGGCGAAGGGCATGGCGGCGGTCGACATCGGAAGATCCTGCGTTTGGCTGGGTTGTTGGAAACTGTTGTCGCGGATTGAGAGGCGCGGCGGAAATGCCGTCTGGTTATGAAGCCGATGCGGTCGCCGCCTCTTCGTTGAACACGGTCTTGGCGGCAGCGAAGGCGTTTAGGGCTGCGGGAAACCCCGCATAAACGGCGGTCTGCATGATCACCTCGACGATCTCTTCGCGGGAGACGCCGATCCGGCGGGCGGCGCGCAGGTGGGTGTAGATCTGCGGCGGGGCGCCTAGCGCCACCAGCGTCGAGACGGTCGAGATCTGGCGCGACCGCAGGTCGAGGCCGGGGCGAGAATAGATGTCGCCGAAGGCGAACTCGATCACGTGGCTCGCGAAATCCGGCGCGATGTCGGCGAGGCCTTCGATGATCTGGCCGACCTGCTCCTCGTCGAGCTGTTTGATCATGCGGATGCCGCGTTGATAGCGCGTGGTCATTTGGCGACCTCCTGTTTGGGGATGCGAAGCTTGAAAGCGAGAAATGCGGCGATCAGCAGCGCCGCGCCGATCACGGCGACGCTGGCGGGCCATCCGAACCGGTCGAACACCTGTCCAATGACGGCGCTGCCGACGAGGCCGCCGAGGAAATAGCTAGCGAGATAGAGACCGGAGGCGGCGCCTCGATCTGCCGTAGCCGCACGGGAGACAAAGCCGGTCGCGGTAGCCTGGGCGAAAAAGGTTCCGCACGCCACCATCACCATGCCGATCAGCACGCCGGCAAGGTTGGTCGCCAGCAGCGGCAGCAGGCCGGCAAACGCCACGCCCAGACCGATCCACATTGCGCGGCAGGCGCCGAGCCTGCGGACCACGGCGCCGGCCAGCGGCGTGGTGATGACGGATGGGGCGAAGACGAAATAGACCAGGCCAATGCTCATCATGCCCAGCGCCAGCGGCGGGCGAACGAGCACGAAGTTCACGTAGGTGAACACGCCGATGAAGCAGAACAGGATCAGGAAGCCGATCGCGAAGCTGACGCGCAGTGCAGGATTGGAGAGGTGCGCCTTGAACGTTGCAAACGGGGAGACGTTCATCGTCTCATGACCGGCGATCTTCGGCGTTTGCTTTATGGTCAGCAGCACCAGAACGCCGCCAAGGATGTTGAGGCCTGCGAACAGGTAGAAGTTCCACGCCAGCCCAAGCGATCCGACAGCGCTGGCCGAGATCAGGCGTCCCACCAGGTTGGACGCGACGTTGCCGGTGACGTAGGCGGAAAAAGCGCCGGCGGAGGCCGCTGCGGTGCAGCGCTCGCCGAGGTGCGCGAGCGTGAGCGTGAAGGCAGCGGACATCAGGAGGCCCTGCGCGACGCGGAGCACGGAGAAGGTCGCGAGGTCGGGCGCGTGGGCGAGTAGAGTGGTGGGGAGGGCGAGAAGGAAGAGGGAGGCAATGATGCCCGCGCGGCGGTTGATGCGCTGGCTGAAGAGGGCGACGAGCACGCCGGCAATCGCCATGCCGAGTGTCGCGGAGTTGACCGCGACGCCGGCCGCGGAGGGGGTCACGGCGTATTTCGCGGCGATGGCGGGAAGGATGGCCTGAGTGGCGAAAAGGTCGACGACCGTGAGGAAGGCGGTGAGGGCGATGATGATCAGGCTGAACGCGGGAACCACGCTGGTCCTGGGCGCAACTGCGGCGGTGGCGGACATGGCACGTCGTCCTCTGGCGTACGTCTGGTCGAGAAATCTGCGGTGCGTGGCGCCGACATCGATCTGTCGGGGGGCTGGGATCGGCGGCGCCACGCTTTCGCAGAGCGTCTGAGTGAGGGTCATGCCGGGAGGGGGGCGCGGCGTGCCCTGGGCTCAGGCTCTACTTTCGATGGGTACGTCGCGGGGGTTACAGGAGCCGCGCGACTTTTCCCGAACTACATTCCCTTGTCGCCCTGCGGTGGGAGAATGTCGGCAGAAAGCAGGACTGCTTTGGTCTTGCCGGTGTTCTTCCACCAATGCGCGATGTCGCCGTGCTCGGCGATTACGTCACCAGCCTTGTGGACGATCGGAACAGCGCAGTTGGAGCGATATTCGGTGACAGTGCCGGAGACGATATAGATGTTGGCCGGGCGCGTATTGTGCTCGTGCCAAGGAACGATGCCGCCCGTCTGAAGTTCGAGCTTGCGCATACGCAGCTGGCGGCCCGGCGAGGCGTAGTCCTTGAGATCGATCGAAGCGATCACTGTATCGGTGACTTTCAGGGGTTCCATCGCGCCGGGTTTCGTCGCGTCGGCCATCACCTTGTCGGCGGGACATTCGCCGGCCGAGGCCGAGCCGGTGAAGCCGGCGATGATGGCAGAAACGGCAACCGCAGCAGCGAACAACTTGCGGGGAGAGATCGGGCGTGTCTTGCGGGAGAGGGTCATGTCTGGCGTCTTTCTTGTCTCAACTGCGCGCCAGGCCTCATGCCTCAGCGCCATGTCATGACTAATTCCAGACGCCACGCCCCAACTGAAATGCCGGGTAGGTTTGGTGTCGATGCAGAATGCGTATGAGCGACATTCCGCTCACTCTGATTCTCAAACTTTTAGAACGGTGCGCTTCCGCGCACGGGGAATCCCCCGACTTCAATGACCCCATGCGGGCGAAGGAGCTGCACTCAAAGAATGCGTCGCTGAGGAGATCCGGCTGATCTAAATCAAGAATGCCGCAGGCGACTGGTCGCTACGGGAGCTTATCGTCTCCGGAGTCGAGAATCACCAATTGCAGGGCGGCAAGCAGGCTGTCCACCTGCGTAAGCTGCTGGCGTAAGGTCGCGACCCTTGCGGTGTCGAGGCTGTCTGTCAGTCCCGCAGCGAGCACGGCGTCGATTTCGGCTGCCAAGCTAGCGCGAAGGCCCCTGGCCCATTCCAGCGTCTTGAGCTTCACCGTTCGAACCCCCGCAGAGCGACAGGAGCGATATGGCACAAGGCGCAGAAGCGGCAAGTATCATCCACGAAGACTAAGTTGATCACCCGCGATCGAAGCGACGGCCTCAACGGCTCGCTATGAGCGCAAGGCCTCGCATCTGCGTTTTCATCGCGCATATTTCCAGCGGATGTATGCCCTCTTATCAAAAGGGGGGTTCGATCTCTGTCGCGGTGCTTCACCTCACCAGCGCAACGCAAATTTCCCGGCCAGCGCGCCAAAGGCTGCGCACGCGATGATCGCTAGCGGGTACCACGTTGCAATGAAAGCGGCCGAATCCACCGGACAGTTGAGCGCATAAGCCATCGCGGCCACGGCGCCGGACAGGACGCCCGCGGCCATCCCGGCCAACATGGGCTGCGTCGGCGCCTGCTTACGCAGCCAGAAAAAGAGCACGGCGGCCGAGGGCGCCGCAAGGGTCGGAATCACGACGGCGCAAATCGGGAAGCTTCCGCCGGTAAGGGCCGTCATGCGCTCGCCATCGGAGATGCTTGCGAGTGAACCGGCGACCGTCATTGCGCAACCAACCAGAAGAACGCCGAGCAGGGGCAGCCACGCGCCTGCGGGTTCGCCTGGACGGGACAGGCGCAGCAACAACGGTGCTGCGGCAATGGCGAAAAGCAGGGACAATCCCGCTTTGGCCGTCACCCACGGCATCTGCGCCACGAAGTTCTGCCGCGCGCCGCCGATAATCAGAATAGCCAGTACGGAATAGGCAAGCGCCGCAGTCAGACAGATCGCCAGCCAGGCCTTCATCGGCGGGCCCTTGATCTTCGGATCACGCGCCAGCGTGCTGATGAGAGCATCGGTTTCCATCAGCTCTCTCCATCTTTGATGATCTTCGACAGCTTCTTCATTCCCCGATGCACCGACACCTTGACGTCGGACTCACTGATTCCCGCCTTCTCGGCCGCTTCCCTGACCGACAACTCCTCGAGCTTCACCAGGCGGATCGTCTGGCGTTGCTTTTCCGGAAGATGCCCCAGAAGGGCTTCGACATCCGCCGATGCCGCCGCATCGCTGGTCTCGGCAAAGAGCGTCGTCTCGTCCTCGATCGGGACCGAGACACCGCGGCGCCTGGCGCGGCGGAGATAGTCGATCAGCTTGTATTGTGCGATGGCGTAGACCCACACCGTCAGCTTCTGGGACACGTCGAAGGTGGCGCGCTTCGCGTGAATGGCCATCAGGACGTCCTGCACCAGATCCTCTGCCTCGTGCTGCTGCCGGAACAACCTCCGGCTGAAATAGCCCCGCAGAGCCTCCGCCAGCCGCTTCAGCAACGCCGAATAGGCCGGAGAATCTCCGGCCAGCCCTCGAATCATCAGCGCGTGCAGCGCAGCTTCTTCCATTCAGCCAACCTGGGGCTTTCCGAGGTTTTCGTTGCATCCCCCGCGGCGGTTACAGTGTCGATGCAAAAAATGAATTGGCCGGCAAACTGTAACGTTTGCGAAGCTGTCCGCGAAATCAATCGTGCTGATCTGGATCACGCACAGGGACAAAGGACGCCGGACATGACCGCCACAACCGCCGCCGCGAAGACCGACATTCCCGCCCTTGCCGGAAAATGGGTTCCCGTGGGACTCACCCTGTTCGCCAGCGCCGTCTTCCTCGATAGCCTGCGCTTCAAGTTCACCGATCACGTCAACACGCAGGAGATCTTCGGTGCGCTCGACGCATGGGCCGCTAGCTTCGGCGCTCCAGGCCTCTTCGGACACACTGGCCTCTTCAGCCAGTACGTCATCGGCTCCGCCGAACTGATCGCGAGCACGCTGCTGCTGATCGGCCTCACCAGCCGCTTCCGTCCGCTATCGGTGCTCGGCGCTCTGGTGGGCCTTGCCGTGATGACCGGAGCGATCTCTTTCCACCTGTTCACGCCGCTTGGCGTCGACCCCAATCACAATGGCGCCGGCCTGTTCATGGCGGCCTGCGCCACCTGGCTGTCGATGGTCACGATCCTGACCGTGCGCCGCAAGGTGCTGTTCCGGCTCATCGCCGACCTTGGCCGCACCCTCCAGAATCGCAACGCCTGATCGTCCCAGCCACGACTCTCCCCAATAAGATAACAGGACAAGCAAACATGCTGCGCCAGACCATCATCGCTCTCAGTCTCGTCACGACGGGCCTCGCTGTCACACCCATGGCGTTCGCCGAAAAGGCGCCGATCTATCACGGCCTGTTCGATGATCTCGCCGTGGGCGGCTACGACCCCGTGGCCTACTTCACTTCGGGCAAGCCCATCGAAGGGAAGAAGGCGTTCGAGTACAAATACAAGAACGCGACCTGGCGGTTCTCGACTGCCGAAAACCTCGAAGCTTTCATGGCCGATCCGGTCGAGTACGCCCCGCAATACGGAGGCTACTGCGCGTGGGCCGCTTCACAGGGCTACACCGCAAAGGGTGATCCCAAGGTGTGGAAGCTGGTCAATGGCAAGCTCTACCTGAACTACGACGCCAACGTTCAAAAGAAGTGGGAAGCCGACATTCCGGGGCTCATCGCCAAGGGCGACGCCAATTGGCCGAAGATACTTCAGAAGTAGCCCTCACTTCCGAAAAATCCGCCGCACCAGACTTCGCCGGTACAACCATGATTCCGTTCAACAGGTCCTTTTCGTTCGAATACGGACACGCGCGCAGGCTCTCGCCGCTCGTCCAGCGCGTCGTCGCCCGGAATCCCGGACGCTTCACCTGGACCGGAACGGGCACGATCCTAGTGGGCGACGATCACGACGTGGCGGTCATCGATCCGGGCCCGGATCGCGAGGATCATCTTGCGGCCCTCGTCGCGGCGGTCGGCGGCAGGCGCGTCACCCAAGTTCTTGTAACGCACAATCACCTTGATCATTCCGGTCTATCTCGTCGCCTTGCCGACCAATACGACGCGCCGCTCTGCGGTCGCCGCGGCGTTTCCGTCCCGAACGATGCCGGCGCGGCTCGGGTCGAGGCAGGTGATGACGAGGACTTCACGCCGGACATCGAGATCGCCGACGGCTGGCAGGCGCGCGGCGAGGGCTGGACCCTCACCGCCGTGCATACCCCCGGCCACACAGCGGAGCATTTCTGCTTCAGCCTGGAAGAGGAGCGCACCTTGTTCTGCGGCGATCATGTCATGGCATGGTCGACTAGCGTGGTGACGCCTCCCGACGGCCATATGGCCAGCTACATTGCCAGCCTGCAGCGCGTGCGCGGCATGGCTTTCAGGCGTCTTGTCCCGACCCACGGCCCGGCGATCGCAGATCCCTCCAGCTTCATCGATGCCTATATCGGCCATCGCCTCCAGCGGCGCGCGGACATCCTCGCGGGAGTGGAAAAAGGCGCTCGCTCCATCCGTTGTCTGGTCGATGATCTCTATGCCGGTCTCGACCCCGCTCTCCGCCCGGCCGCCGCCCTCTCTGTCTGGGCTCACCTGATTCAGCTCGTCGAAGAGGGACTCGTGAGCACTCCATCAAACTGCGCCCTCAATTCGGAATACTTGCTTTCAGCCTAGAAGGTCAGAACCAGGGAGGTATCCATGACCGCATTCAACACCGTTCGCTTCCGCGTGAAGCAAGGTCGGGAACAGGAGTTTCTCGACGCGCACAGAAAGGCCGCAGCGAATTGGCCTGGCCTCAAACACGCCAACCTGATCAAGACTGGCGAGCGGACATACTGTGTCATCGCCGAATGGAGCGACATGGACAAGTTGGTCGCCGCTCGTCCCAGCATGATCGGGACGCTGGATGCCCTCCGTGACACGCTAGAGGATCTCGGTGGTGGCCTAGGCGTGACCGATCCGGTTTCCGGACCTGTCGTGCTGGCGCTCAAGTGAAGACGGCCAGCGTAGCGCCGTCCGTCCGCAGGATGGCGGCCTTGCAAGTCTGGGGTCTTACCCTATTCGTAGCCGTCGCCGCCGTCTGGTCGGTCCAATACGTCCTTCGTGTAGCGCCAACTCAACCGGACGGCGCACTTTTGCTGAGCACTCCGCTGGCGGCGTTTCAGGGCGATCCGCCGGTCCAGGCAGTTTCGGACTGGACCGAGCGGCGAGCCCCGCTCTTGCGCGCGTCGTTCCAGGCGGAGATCTACGGCGAGTTGCCCGCTGTCCCTTCCGGGGTGAAGACATCGACGAGAACAATCGATGAGAACGCGTTCCACGGAGCAGGGCGCGTCGAGGAAGTCTCGCTTTCTCTGGCCGGGCCTAGCGGGCCAATCCCCATCGACATTCTGATGGCGCTGCCGCGATCAACGGCAAATCAACCGGCGCCTGTCGTGATCGCGCCGAATTTCTGCGGCAATCGCGCTGCGCTCGGTTTTCGCTACAAAGACATATCTCAACCGGACTGGATCGCCGAGCGCTGCAGAACCCCGCTCGGGCGGCTGACAACCGAAGTCATGCACGGTGACAGTATCATCAGCCTGCCCGTCGCAACTCTGTTGAACGCCGGCTACGCCGTTGTGACGTTTTCGCCTGGCCAGGTCGTTCCAGACGATCCATCACTTGCCGGCGCGGCGATCGAGCGCTTGCCACCTTCAGCTACGAACGGACCTCGCGTCGGCGCTATCGGCGCGTGGTCCTGGTCAATGTCTCGCGTGGCGGATTTCGTTCTGGCGGATCGCAGATTTGATCCTGATCGCCTCGCCCTATTCGGACATTCCCGGTTCGGCAAAGCAGCTCTGCTCACTGCCGCGCTAGATACGAGGATACATGCCGTCATCGCCAACCAGTCGGGCCGCCTCGGCGCCGCGCCGTCATCCGACGGCGTCGGCGAGCCGCTGCCTAGCCTGTATGGGCGGTTTCCTTACTGGTTTCCGGCGGAGACAAGAGAAGCCGAGGTCCAGCCGCAAAGTCCGGATCAGCAATTCTTGCTGGCGTTGATTGCTCCTCGGGCCGTGCTTCTCGGCGGAGCCAGTCTCGATCGGTGGTCCGATCCGGCGGGAGCTTTCCAGTCAGCGCAAACCGCGAGCGCGGCATACCGTCTATTCGGCGCGATCGGCCTCGATCAGCCTTCGATGCAAGCGACAAACCTTGACGCCGATATCGCGTGCTACTTCCGGCCCGGTGGTCACGGCGTGCGTCGGTCCGACTGGGCGATGGCAATCGCATTCCTCGATCGGAAGTTTGCGGACAATGGGGCTGAGAGGGGTGCACGCAACCTGCGCTGACGATTCGCCCGCCGCCGCTTCAAGATCACCCAAAGCCAGCGTCATCCCATCGATGCAGGAATGGCATTCGCCAAACGCCAGTGCAGGCGCTTCTGTGAGCGGGCGAATTTTACGGTCCAAACCCCGAGACAAAGGCGTTGGCAATGCGATCGAAACTCAAACTGGCAAGCGTCATCCTGTTCATGGCGCTGAGCGTGTTCCTGATGGCGTTCGGGATGCTCTATGCCTCCGTACAGGATCTGCTGTTCTTCCACGCGGCGGCCGTGCCCAAGCAGGCACTTCAGGATGTCCGCCCATTGTATATCGCGTTGATGACCCTGATCGGCGGTGCATCCGGCGGTCTGGGGTTGCTTGGCGCCTATGTGACGCTCGTCCCGATGCGCCAGAGTGCTCCATTCGCCGCGACCTTTCTTGCACTCGCAAATGCGATTGCACTGACCATGGCGGCGATAACGGCGGAAAAATTGGCGCACGCGACGGGAGCGCCGACCTCATGGCACATCATGGGTGTGCTGATGGCGATCAATCTCTCCGCCTGGTTCACAAGCTATCTCGCGGGCGGAAAAACGGACCCTAAGGGGCGCCTGAATTGAATGTTCCTTTTTCGCCAAGCCGCGGGCGGTCGCACTCGCGTAAGCGATTGGTCTTTTTGCGACTTTTCAGTCAGCGGCGGATACCCTCGACACTACATTGGCGGACCGAGTAGCGGTTAAACAATTGATCTGACACATCCGAGGGAGCGAGCCTACCTCTCTTAGGTCCAGCTCCGCGGTATCGGTGCCGACCGCTCGATCTAGTCCAAGACCGATCGGAATCTGGTTCATTCCTGCCGTTGGCAATGATCGAACGTCATGATCGTCATTGGCCCAAAGCGGTCACTGCGGTGCGTCGCCCGGCGACGTAGGGGTCCGAATTACCGTCCGATGGCGACAGGCAAGAGGGGAGACGACCAAAAAAGCTATTCCGCGCGCACGAGTGTGATTTCGCGCGTCTCTCGTAGTTCCACATCATCCATGCGAACGATTGTCTCAACGTTGACACGGGTGGCCGCGCCCGTCGCAATGTCGATCTCGCAGTTCGTCACCGTGTCCCTTGTCATTGGCGACAGGCCCCTGTCGTCTTTGGGCAGACGCCCAGCTGCTTGATACGCTTGCGAGAAGCTCGCTGCGGCGGACTCCGGGTCGAAGGATTCGGTCATGCGAACCCGAGCGGGCTTGCTTGTCGAACCGGGGTCTTCGAGAACGACGACGACATTGTACCGAATTGGCGAGCCTGCGCCGATGCCGGGTGCTTCTCCTTGATGCGTGAACGTGTTCCGGTCGTCGAACCTGAAATTCTGGCATGAACTTACCGCCGTAACCTGCGGCAGCAGCATCAGAGCGAGCGTCCCGGGATCTGTTCCTTGCATGAGCTGGTCCAATGGATTGGGGTTGCCGTTCACAGGTCCGGCAACCTCAGCGCTCCGCGCGACGGCAATGCTTTCTATGTGCGTGGGGGCGCCGGCCAGATCAGTGCGGAACCGGATCGGCGATCCAATCAGTCCCTCCGTCATGCTTTGACTGGTTGGCGCACCGCCCACCGTGGATGTCTCAAGGGTCCATTCCATGGTGGCGCCAGTCGGGCTGGTGGCGATGACTGCCAGAGTTCCGGTGCTATCGACTGATTGCTCCGTCAACTGGCCGGCCCGGATTGTCGTTGTCACGCGGTGTTCCGCGACGCGCCATGTCGCACCGCTCGGAGGTGCAAAAAGAAACGCCATGGTCTCATTGAGTGCTGCCGGGCGCGAACAGGAGAGCGCCAACAACGACGCTGCGATCACTGAGAGCAGAGGAAGGCCCCGGGGGCGGGACAGGCATAGCTCGCTTCGGTCTCTTCGGCGGAGCGTGCCCTTGAAAGTGTTTGTTCGCCAGTCCGATTCTGTTGGCGCAACGACGCAGTCTGATCTCGGTCGCATGGTCGCTCTAGGCATGATGGCTCTCCCAGACCGTGGAAGCCTCCCGGCATTGTTGCCCTCAAAGCCAGAGTGGCCGCAATGTCTCGCGTTAGTCGATCAGCGCAATCGCCCTGGCCAGCGAGTACTGGGCGCGGTTGTGTTGCGTTACGGCCTGGACGAAGGCCCGCCGCGCCGCCACCAGCTGTTGTTGGGCTGTTATCGTCTCGAGCACTGCGGCGAATCCGAAGTCCCGGCGCTGCTGCGACAGATCGAGGTTGCGCGTGGCACTTTCGACGTTCCTGCGCGCCAGCTCCATCTGGTCCTGTGCGGAGCGCAGGCCCTCCTGGTTTTCGACCACCTCGCGGGCGATCCCATCCCGGGTCCTGGCGTCGAGAAGCTTCGCCTGCCGTGACAGGGACGCAGCCTCGTCGATGCGGCCCTTGTCGAACAGGCCTCCAGGTCCGATGCGCCAGGTCAACAGGATTTGCGCGTCGTTTGAATCGTCTTCCAGATCGGCAAGCCCGTCGGGTCCGCCGCGAAGACGTCCGCGTCCGTATTGGGCCGTTACGGTTGGAAGCAGGGGACCATAGACGGCCGTCTTCCCGAACAGGTCGGCCGCCTTCATCTCGGAACGGCTTTGCGCCAGCTCCGGGCGCGTCGCCAGGGCTTTGGCGATCATGTCGTCGAGCGAGAGATTCTCTGGAACGAGCCTCACAGGGATCTGTGCGTCGTCTCCGGGCAGGAGCGCTGCTCCAGGCGTCGAACGCAGGAGCTCGGAAAGCGCCGCGCTCGCTTTTTTTGCGCGCTCCTCGGCCTGGCGCAGCGCGATCTGGTTGGATTGCACTTCGACTTCGGCGCGCAGCACCTCGCTGCGCGCGGCAAGGCCGAGATCGACGGCGCGGCCGAGCTGTGTCTGGTAGTCTTCGGACGTGCGAACCGCGTCGCGGAGGATGCCGGCTTCCGCGCTCGATCCCGCGAGCTCGAAATAGGCGAGAGCGGCGTTCCGGATCGTCGTGCCGCGCTGTGCATCGAGGCGCGCCGCGGCGCCGGCCTTGCGTTGCCCGGCGATCATCTTGCCGCCGATCGCGTTTCCGAGATCGATCTGCGCCGAAACTGCCGTGCTCAGCGTCGAGAGGCTCTTGTCGGCGTCGATGATCACCCCCTCGACATTCGCCACGCCACCGCTGTGATCGTAGTACTGGGCGCCTAGGCTGAGATAGGGAAAGAGTTTCAGCGTGGCCTGAAGGTCGCTCGCCTTGGCCTGCACGACGGCTTCGCGCGCGAGGGCCAGATCGAGACTGTTCGCGCCCGCACGCTCCAGCACTGCCGGCAGGTCGATCGTGCCCTGCGCCGGCGACGCCGGGGGTGCCGGCACCTGCTGTTGTGCAGACGCGGCGCCGCTGGCGAGAACGGCGATTGCCAGAACGCCCAGGCTTGGCGACAGGGACCGCGAGATCATGGCTTCGCCGCCCCTGTTGCGGCCGGCGCCGCCGGGGGCACGGTCAATGCAGCCGTGACCAGCATGCCAGGCCGGAGAGTGCCGCTGCGATTGTCGAGTTCGACTTCCGCCAGCATCATCCGGCTGGAGGCGTCGAGCGCGTATGAAACGCGCGTTACCGAGCCCTTGATCGAAACTCCCGGAAGCTGGCTGGAGGAAATAACTGCGGGCGTGCCTTTCTTGATCGACTGCGCGTCCTTCTCCGGCACGTGCACCTGAACCCGGACGCGCTGGAAATCCATGATCGAGACGATCACACCGGCGTTGGCCGCAACGAAGGCCCCTGGGTCGACATTGCGCTCAGTCACGATGCCGGCGAAAGGAGCGGTGATGCGGCCGAACGCCAGCCGGGTCTCGACGCCTGAAAGCCGCGCCTCTGCGATCTGGAGCTGCGCCTTTGCTTCATCGACACGTTCAGCGGAGACAAGATCAGGCGCTTTTTCGATCGCGTTGTGAAGGCGGTCGTAGTTCGTACGCGCAACGGCCATCTCGGCCTGGTATTGCGCGCGATCGGCAAGCAGTTCGGGCGCTTCGACGATCGCCAGAACCTGGCCCTTCGAGACTCGATCTCCGGCGTCGACCGAGATCGACTTCACGAAGCCGCCGAGGCGGGTCACCAGGACGACCTGCTGATAGGGCGCAACCGTCGCCGGCAAGGTGACGCGCCGGTCTTCCGGCGCCTTCGCTGGTGGCGCGCCGGCTTGAGGCGTCTGAGCGAGCGCCGAAGCCGACACGCAGATCCACAGGAGGGCGAGGGAAGTGAGAGGGGCGATCCTCATGGCGACACTCCTTCAGCCTGTTCGATGTCGTCCGGATGCAGCGACGCCGGCCGGCGCGTCGAGCGGCCACGGGTCAGGGCGAACAGGGCCGGCAACACCAGCAGAGTCGCGAGCGTTCCGCCGAGCAGACCGCCCAGCACCGCACGGCCGAGTGGGGCGGTTTGTTCGCCGCCTTCCCCAAGGCCGAGGGCCATGGGCAGCATGCCGGCCGTCATGGCGAAGCTGGTCATCAGAATGGGGCGCAGGCGGCTGATCGCACCCTGGAGCGCTGCATCTTGCGCCGACAACCCGGACATCCGCCCGCGTTCGGCGAAGGCGACCAGAACAATGGCGTTCGCGACGGCGACGCCCAGCGCCATGATCGCGCCCATGAAGGACTGGAGGTTGACCGAGGTTCCAGTGGCCCAGAGCATTACGACAACGCCGCCGACGACCGCGGGAACGGTCGAGAGGGTGAGAAGCGCCAGGGTCGGCGACTGGAAGTTGGCGACCAGGATCAGCAGGATCATGACAACGGCGGCCGCGAGGCCAACGCCGAGATTGTTCAGGAGCTTGTCGAGTGGCTCCGCCTGGCCGCGCAATGTCACGCTGGTTTTCGCCGGCAGCGCCCCGACGCGCTTGATCGCATCGCGAACGCCCGCGGCGGCAGCGCCAAGGCCAACACCCTCGATATTCGCGGTCACGCGCACCGTGCGCTGGCTGTTGTACCGGTCATACTGGCCGACCACGTTCGTCTGCTCGATCTTGGCCACGTTCTGCAGGAGCGTGGTCTGGTCGCTGTTCTCGCCGACGGGCAAGTTGCCGATGTCGTCCAGCGGCGCCTCCGAGAGAGACGGCACCTGGACCTGAATTTGATAGGAGATGCCGGAACCCGGCGCCGCCCAATAGATCGGCTGGGTGAACCGGCTGGACGAGGTCAACGGGGCCAACGCCCGCACGACATCGCCGGTCGTGATCCCGAGTTGCCCGCCGCGCTCGCGATCGAACGCCACCGACACCGCCGGATAGTCCAGCGTCTCGTCGAACTGCACGTCGCGCAGGTAGGAGAGCTTCCCGAGTTCCTGACGCACTTTTTCTGCGAACTCGCGGTCATTCTTGAGGTCAGCCCCGCTGATCTCGACCGAGATCGGCGTCGAGGCGCCGAAGCTCATGACGCGGCTGACGATGTCGCTGGGTTCGAACGAAACCTGAAGTTCCGGGAGTTCGGCGGCGAGCTTCTTCCGGAGCCTTTCGCGAAACTCCGGAAGCCGGATGCCGGCTTTGCTGTCGAGTGCGAAGGCTAGCACGCCTTCATGCGGCCCGCTGTTCCAGAGATAGATGAGGTTGATCGGATAATTCGGCGCGTGAACGCCGATGAGCCCGAGACTTTGCTTGACGCGCTCCGCGCCAGCCTCCCGTTCGACGATCTCCCGAAGGTGTTGGGCATATTCGACCGTCCTGTCGAGATTGGTGCCGGGGGCTGCGCGGAACCGCACCTGGACTTCGCCGGAGTTGCCGGCAGGAAAGATTTCAAGACCCAGCCGGGGACCGACCAAGCCGATCGCCGCTGCGGCGACGACCAGATAGACGAGGGCGACGATGAACGGGCGTTTGACGCCGTCACTCGTCAGCTGCGAGTAGAAGCGCGTACCGCCGGACAACGGCTTGGGCTCATCCGGCTTGTGCACTTTGTGCCCAAGGAACCAGACCGACAGGATCGGCACCAGCGTGAAGGCGAGAATGTAGGAGGCGACCATCGCGAAGCCGACCGCCAGCGCAAGGGGTGCAAACAGGGCGCGCGCCACGCCTTCCATGAAGAAGGACGGCACGAACACGCCGAGCACGCAGAGCATGGCGACGAACAACGGACCGCCAACCTCGCGGGCTGAATTCAGCGAAGCGCGCGCGGCGCTTGCGCCACGCGACATCTGCGAGTGGATGTTCTCGATCGCCACCGTCGACATGTCGACGAGAATGCCGACGGCGAGCGCCAGCCCGCCCAGCGTCATCAGGTTGACCGTGGCGCCGGTAAGCCACAGCGCGACGGCGGCGGACAGAAGCGCGACAGGGATGTTGATGACCACGATCAGGGCCGAGCGCCAGTCGCGCAGGAAGAGCAGCACCATGAGACCCGAGAGGAGGGCGCCGAGCGCGCCTTCCAGCGCCAGGCTGCTTATGGCTTGCGTGACGAAATAGGACTGGTCGAACTGATAGCTTACGGTCACGTCGTCAGGCAGCGCCGCCTGGAATTTCCCGAGGTTTGCCTTGACGCTCTCGACGACGGTCAAGGTCGACGCGTCCGCGCGTTTGGTGACGGGAATGTATACGGTGGGCCGCCCGTTCGAGAGCGCGACGCTGGTCTTGAGGTCAGAGGCGTCCTTGATTTCGGCAAGGTCCGCGAGGCGAAGCACGGCGCCGCCCGCCTTGCGGATCGGTACGTTCTGCAGATCGCCGACGTCGCGCACGACCGAATTGACCGGGACGATGGGATACTGGCCGTTGAGGGCGATATTGCCCGACGGGCTGATGAGGTTGGATTGCGCCACAGCGGCGACGATGTCGTCGGCGGATACGCTGTTGGCCTGCATGCGCTCAGGATTGGCGGTGATCACGATGGTTCGGGCGCTGCCCCCGAAAGGAGGAGGCGCCGAAACGCCAGGCAAAGTCGCAAACAGCGGCCGGACGGTGTTGAGCGCGAGGTCCTGAATCTGCCCGACTGTCTTTGTCTCGCTGGTGAAAACGAGATTGCCCACCGGCACGCTCCCAGCGTCAAACCGCGTGATGAAAGGCGGCACCGTCCCCGGCGGCATGAAGGCGCGAGCACGGTTCACATAGGCGACCGTCTCCGCCATCGCCTGGGACATGTCGGTCGTCGGGTAGAACTGCAGCTTGATGACCGCTGCACCCTGGATCGACTTCGACTCAACGTGTTCGAGGCCTGTGATATAGAGAAAATGGTATTCGTAATAGTAGGTGAGGAAGCCCTCCATCTGGGCGGGATCCATCCCGCCGTAAGGTTGGGCGACGTAGATCGTCGGCACGCCTAGAGAGGGAAATACGTCCTTGTCCATCTCGCGAAGCGCGAACAGGGACGTCAGCAGGACGCCCAGTATCGCAACGAGGATCGTGAATGGCCGTCGAAGGGCTGTGCTGACCATCGTGCCTTCTAGCTCGGCAGTCGGCGAACAAGAAGTTCAATCGCTCTGTCGTAGACGGGGCTCTTGGTATGTGGGCGCTAGCACGCGAATAACGCGAGAGCGGTAACCATAACTCAACTGTACGACCGGTTCGAACGCCAATGTTGAAACCCGCTCACTTCACGCTCGCGTGAGATAGAGCTGGAGACGCCTTTTCCAGGCGAACGGTCGATGATGGGTTATGAAGCACATTCGCTCGGTCGAGCGTGAAAAAATACGGTCAATTGGCGCCCCCGCACGGCGACTACTGCCTCTATCAGCGTGCTTTCGGTTCGAACAACTCGATTACGTTGCCGGAGGGATCCTCCAGCAGAATTTGCCGCCCTCCCGCCCCCGATGCGATGTCGCCGCGAAAGGATGCGCCAGCGGCGCGTAGACCCTTCAGCATTGCGTCGAGGTCCTCGGTCTCGATCTGGAACCGGTTCCATCCGCCAGGTTGTGGATGGCCTCCCGCCTTTCCGGCGCTGCCGGCCCCCGGCACATTCATGAACAGGCGCAGATCCCCGCGCGACAGCGCCGCGAAACCATCCGCTTGCATCTTGACGGTGAAACCGAGCCGGTCGCGATAGAAGTCGACGCACTCAGCGACGTCGGAAACGATGTATCGAACGGATGCCATGATTGTCCTCACTGTTAGGGGTCACATGGGAACTACGCTTGAAGGACAGAACCGTTTCGTTTCTCTTTTCACACCCCTTCGCGATCACATGTCATTCCCAATCTGCGGACGCGAGCCGGCGGACTGTCGCTTACGCGATGGCTGATGCCATTGAGGGAGTCGGCACCATAGGTTCTGGTCCGGGGTACGTCCTGAATTGCCACCTCAGGCGAATTCCTGTCGCAGAGGAAGCGCAAGGCGGCCGACCGGATTTGGCTCTAAAGCTGCCGGTCATCAAGGTGCCTACCGACGGCTGCAGTTGGCCCAAAGCTGACGTTCGTGATTGAGGTCGAAGAGGCATTTGGCCCGCCAGTGAGCCCGGCGTCACAGGAAGAACACAGGTGCGAACCCGCCACCCTCGGTGCGGAAGTTGGTCGTCTGACCCTGGTAGAGGCGAGCGGCCGCGAGCAGGAGCTTTCCGGCGTAGGTGTAGAGACGAACATCCATCTTTCGCGGCACGGCCGTCCCGTCAAGCATCACCTGCCGCTCGCCCGGCGCGGCGAATTCCTGTGCGATGTAGTCGGACGCCAGTATCTCGGCCCAGACTGTGCGTGTGAGCTTGTCGCCGCGATAGACGGCTTTGCCTCCAAATCCGGATACTGGCTTAAAGAAGAGGCGCTTGCGTTCGCTCCAGAGCTGGCCAGCGTTTTCCTGACTGACTTGAACCGCTCGCGGAATGGATGACAGCGTCTCGATCACGCCTGGAGAGATGCCCCAGCGCCGGAGCTGGGCTGCATCGGACAGGAGCGTGAGATTGCGCTTGTCCGCGAGCAGGGCGTGCGTGTGCGGGTTCGGAGTTACCACGACCGCGTCGGCCAGATAGGCTTTCCGCAGGACTGCGTGGCACGGCTCCGCCAGTGCAAAATCGACCAGGCGATTGTAGACGACGTCGATGAACATCTCGTCGAAGCGAAGCGCTCCGCCTGCAAGTGACAACTCTCCCGGATCGGCGATCACGGCCTCGACGTCATGAGTCTGGAACAGGCGCTGGGCCAGCAGGAATTCGGGATAGAGATACTGGTCGGATGGTTTGTCATCGACGATGGCGATCGTCCGGGGGCGTCCGCTGCCGCGCTGCCGCCGCCACTCGGCGTCGAACATGGCCATCACGGAGCTGTCGAAATCACCCAGCGACGAACCTTTTTTCAGCGGCTCTACCATGTCGCAGCACGCGAGCTGCGCGCGGGCGCTGAAGGCATTGAGGAAAGCCCCGCCGGCATTTGTGTTGATCTCGATCAGGCGCGGCGGCGAGCCTGCACCCAGGTTAAAGTCATAGCCCATGAACGCGCCGATGGGGCCGAAGTCGCGGCGCGACGCCTCAGGCGCGCCGGCGAGTACGGCCTCGCGATAGGCCGGCGTTTGCGAGGTGCGTTCAATCGCTTCGACAATAGCCAGCATCGCGTCGCGGTCCGACTCCGGAAGGAAGACGGGGACGTTGGAAAAGAGATGCGGGCGGGCTGCAATTTGGGTAGCGTAGAAACCCGGATCGCCGGACGCGGTTTCCATCGCGGCGGCGAGGGCTGCGTGATCGAGCGTGATGCAGAAGCAGGAGCGGTTGAATTCCGCCGCAAGGTTGCTGGCGGGGGCGAAGGGCTGGCCAGGTCCGGGGACCGATGGTGGACAGCAAGGCGGGGCGACGCCGTCGCTCATGCAGGGGTCTCCTCGTGTTTGCGGCGGATGACGCCTTCGAGCTTTGTCGCCTCGGCGACAGTGTTCGAGATCGTGCCGTAATGCCGAACGTTATGGTGTAGAAGGTCCAACCGGCGGTCATTCTCGTCGGTGTCGACGACGATCTCGTATTCGATCGAAATCATTTTGGGCGGGCTGTCCTGCCGGACGCCATGAAGCTTCACCTCGACGCCACGCAGGTTAAATTTCAGCATCGGAATCGCCCGCTCGATGCCCTTGATCATGCAAGCCGCAACAGATGCGAGGAACAACTCGGCCGGATTGAAGGCGTCGCGACGTCCGGCGACATCCGTGTCCAGGATAATTTCGGCGTCCTTGGTCGTTGCAAGGCTGCCATGTGCATCGACGCGGCGCGCCTCGACACGATATTCGAGCATCGGTTTTACAGACATCCGTTCCTCATCCACCGACAGAGTTCATGGGCTTATCTCTTGGCATCGCTGAACTGGTCATAGGCCCGCAAGGCGTCAGCGCCATAGACCGCCGCCGGCCCGCCGCCCATGTATATGGCTAGTGCCACCGTTTCGCTCACCTCTTCGCGCGTCGCGCCATGCTGGTGCGCCATCTTTGTGTGATAGGCGACGCAGCCGTCGCAATGAACGGCAATCCCGATCGCGAGCGCCATCAGCTCTTTTGTTTTGATGTCGATAGCATGTGAAGCCGTGGCGGCGGTCGACAGCGAAGCGAAGGCCTTCATCGGTTCGGGGGCAGCATACCGCAAGAGACCCACCCCGGTGATGACGTCGTTTGCGATCTGAGCGTAATCCTTGCTCATGACATCGGCCTTTCGCTCACTGCAGCAAGCTGGTGAAAATATCTGATGATTAGATCGCACAGACGCCGACATGACTACTTGCCCTGTATCAATTGGCGGGCCCGCCGCAGTGCTAGTCGTTGTGCGGTCTTCCAAAGAAGTACAGGGAGCTTCGCATGCCGGTCTGGCACAAAGGTCTGTCGGCGGCCGCATTCGGCCTGCTGTCGGCAGGTTGCTCCTCGACGATGCTCTCTCCGCCGAAAGCCTTCTGTATGGCCAGCGTCGAATCGTTCAGTAACCCGGAAGCGGGCTCGCGGGGCGATTTTTCGCCAAACGTGGCTTTTGCGGATCTGAAGTTGAGCCGGAACAGCATCGGCTATGGCGCAGCGGGGGGACGCAGCGACGAGATCACGATTGCCGACGGCGTGCTCCACCTGGCGCGGCCGGACGGCGCAGGGGGCTACCGCGAGCGCACGAGATTCGAGCCTGGCGAAGGTGGATACATGGTGCAGCTGATCTCGCCGGTTCGCTGGCGTGCCGCCGTCCAGCTGGGGAGCGTGGACAGTCTGGATGCTCTGGGGGCGGCGATGACGGCGACCGTCGCCAAGGCGGGGTGCAGCGGTGACGCCAAGCTCGCTTACCGTATCACAGCCCGTGTTCAAACAGCCGAGTGGAGCCTCGATACGCTGCCCCAGCGCGGCGATTTTACGACTACGGATCAGGACGCCGTCATTGTCGGACTCTATGCCTCTGTCGATCAGGCGAAGCATTTCATTCCCCCCGGCCGCAACATTCACGCGCATGTGGTGTTTCCCGCGCTCGGCGTAGCGGGCCATCTGAAGTCCGTGCGCCTTGCGCCGGGCGCTCAGTTTAGGCTTCAGGGAGAATAGCAGCGGAATGTTTGGCTACGGCTGGGTCATGGCGACGAAGCGCGTCATATACCGCGCCGGCGAGAGCGTTGCGCGCCGCGCCCGGCGCGGCCAGGATGCCCTGCCGGTTGAGCGCCTTCAACGACCGACGTCGGCAGGACGTATACCCCGACCATACCCGGTCAAACCAGTTCGGCTTCCCGTGCTCTCTGAGCCGCGCGACGGCAGGTCGTGAGCAGTACGTCACTGGAGGAAGTGGTTATGCCTAGTGACTGAACGCCTGACTATCGCATTAGGAATTTTTATTCGACGACGTTGCAGCGCGTTGCTGTCTGAATCTAACCGCTTGTTTTTGTCAGCAGATTCATCGCGTTGGCAAGCCGAGTCGTGGGCACCTGTTGCAGCCGATTTCAATCTGTCTCCCTACTTTTACCCTACTAAATTATGCGCCGCCGTTGTTGTGCGCCCAAGGTTGGGCAACTGAACGAGCAACCGGAATGCACCCCGCCATTCGTGTCAGCGGACCTGTCTCGGCCGAGGGCAACGGCTGGCCCAAGCTTCCGATTTCGATTGGCTCGAACCCTCTGGGGCGCGCGCCGTTTCCGGCGCGCGCTCGCGAGTCTCAACCCGCCACGCCCAGCCGGACGAAAACGCCCCGGCCAGCCCCGGGGAGCCGCGCCCCGAGCGGTACATCGGATCCGTCGATGCGATTGTAACCGGAGAGATGATCCTCGTATTTGTGGTCGAGCAGGTTCTCGACGCCCGCTGAGAGCCGGACGCCGTCGCGGATAGTCCAGGCGCCGTAGGCGTTGAGCAGCACGTAGCCTGCCGTCTCCACTTCGGAGTTGGTCCGAGATACGTTGTCTTGGCGTGCGACGGCCTGGGTCTCGACTGTCGCCGACCAGGTGGGTTGCTCATAAGTAAGACCCACGGTCAGGCTGGGCGGTGCGACGCGATAGAGGTTGTCGTCGATGTCGCGACGTTCGCCGCGGACATAGCTCGCGACTGCGTCCACACGCCAGGGCCCGCCGAGAGCAAGGCCGGCATCGACATCAAATCCATAGAGACGGGCATCGACATTCGCGAAACGCAGCGGTGTCGGATCGCCGTTCATGGAAGCAACCATCTCCTGCGGCGTGTTTAGGACGCCGGGTGTGGAGTCGAACGGCACGCCCTGGATGTAGTCATCGATCTGGCGAATATAGACGGTAGGCCGCACGTAGGCGTCGGCCGTCCGGTAATCGAGGCCTGCTTCGGCGATCAGCGCCGTCTCCGGCTTAATGTTGAGATCGCCCACATAGATGTTGCCGTCGGCGAGGCCGCCGCTCGTGTTGTTTGGTAGCCAGAGGAACCGTTCGACGTGGCCTGGCGCCCGCGTTTTGCGCGCAAGCGTGAAGCGCCAGGAAAGGCCGTTGTCGGCCGGCGTCCACAAGCGGGCGACCGCATCCCACGTGGTGTCCTCGTGTGTGCGGTCAGCGGCGTTGAAGGCGTTGGCAAGGTTGGTTGGACCGGCCGGAACCGCCGGTCCGGTAGCAGCAAGTCCCGCTTCAGTGTCATGGCGGTCCACCCGCAAGCCGAGTTCCGATTCGAATGGCCCCAGCCCTCCGGCCCACTCGGCGAAGCCGCCGAGGCGGCGCTCGGCGATGTCGGGGAGGTTGCGCAGAAAGAAAGCAGCGTTGGTTGGATTGATGATGATAACGTCGCGGTCAATGTCATCGCCATCGAACCCGAGCCGGAGTTCGCCCGTGAGCGCCGGAAAACGCAGCGACATTTCGGCCGACCGCGTCGTGGCGGAAGCGAGCGACTCCCGCTGCATTGCAGCGCTTGGCGCGGGACGCAGTGTGAGGTTGTTCATCTTGTGAGCGACATCGACATAGCTGAGAGAGGCGTCCAGCGTTGCCTCACCAAGCTGCACCGCGTAACCGGCTCGCGCGAAATCGGTATCGAAATAGATCACATCCATCGGGAAGGGCGGCGTACCGGTTGGCCCGGTGTTCTGCCGTCGCAGATCCAGGCTCAGGGTATGATTGTCGAAGCGAACGCCGCCGGACACGCCGTAGACGCCGCGCTCGAAACTCGTCCCCGCAATCGCCCCGCCCGGAAACCGCGTATCATCGCCTTCCTCATAGGAGCCAAGAAGATTGAAACGCCAGTCCTCGTTCGAAGCGCCCACGATGCCTCCAAGGGACGTGCTGCCGTCCACAGTGCGAGCATCGGCCGTGAGGTCGTACCCGACTTTCACGTCTGGCCCTGCGGCGAAGTCGATCCGCTTGAACATGGCGTCCATTCCGCCGGCGAGTCCTGGGCCCTCGCTGACCGGACTGACACCGCGATCGATCACCATCGCGGCGACCAGAGACGAAGGTGCGTAATGGAAAGCGGGGTCCATGAGGTTTGGGTCGCCTGTAGCGAAGCGCTGCCCGTCCACGCGTAGGTTGAGGCGCTCTCCGAACAGGCCTCGATACTGGGCCTGGCCGGACAAGGGGCCGTTGCCGACGCGTGCCCCTCCCGGGATGCGCGACAGGAGGTTGGTCACGTCGGGACCTTGGACGGGCTGGTCTTCCGGTGCTTCGGTGTCTTTGGTGGCTGTCTTTATTCGCGATGCAGTGATGATGATGATGTCGCTAAGGGCAGGGTCGGCAGTCGGTATCTGGGCCAGAGCCGGCGAACAGATGCCCAACAGAGCCGCAATCCCCGCGCTGGCAAGGTAAATGGGTTTCATGTGCGTTGCTCCCAGCGCGCGACCGAGCATGCAGCTTCGCGTCGGCGCGAAATGTTTGCGGAAAAACAGGAAAAGACGCTGACGTTCAGACCGCGCTGGGCGGTCCACGTCCTGGCAGCGGGGGCCGCGAAAGCCACGCTATCGACGATACAGCCGGTGACGGATGGTCGGGCTGCACATCTACATGGATGACCGGAACTGCAGGGGCCGAAGCGGCCGGCAATCCGGCGACCGCAGACAAAGCGAAGGGGCAGGATGTATCACCGACTCCACCTCTTGGGCTTCCCGGCGGCGCGTTCCTGTCCGGTTGCGCCGGCCTTTCCGCAACAGCGCCCGTCTTGAGGTCGAGAACGACGCTGTGCGGTACGGATCCGCCGCACATTTGAACGACGATACGTCCGTCGCCCTCGGCGCGGTCCAGCATATACCCGGAAGGGATCAGAGAGCGCATCAGCGCGAGCGCCGCAATCAGCAGCGCGACAACCGCCTTTCCAGAGGTGAACCGGTGGAGCCGTCCCACGTTCATCTGATCTAGCTGTGTCGCTGCTGGTTGCCGCGCAATGCGACATTTGCAGCCGATACACGCGTCAGCGATCAGCAACGCCTCGCCGGCGGTCACGTCTGCTTGAAGACCTCCGATGCTGGCGATGCTCGCCATGCTATGCTGCAATGCAACTACGAGCTACTGGCGTCGCCTGGCTATCTCCCGGTAGAGCGCCTCGGGGCTGACAGCTATTTCCAGCGCCAGGCTTTTCCATGAGCCCTTGTCGGGCAGCGCGCCCTTTTCAGCGATCCATGCGTCGAGACGCTGGGCGATCGTTCTCAGGGAGAGGATTTCGGCGCGGGTGCGTGCATTCCGCACCTCCGCCGAGAGGTGCATGGCCCAGGCCTGGGCGAAATCCGGACTAGTAAGGAAGAGGCGGCGCAGGTTGCGCCTTGCGATCAGCATCGCCGTAACGGGTTCAATTGCGACGGCGTCGCAGTGATAGGCGGAGGCAAATAGCGATGCTTCCGCCAGCATCGAACCCGGTCCGGCGCGCTGCAGCACCGCCACGCCGCCATCGCGATGATGGCGGACGAGCTGCGCCGTCCCTTCTTCGATAAAGAACATGGATCGCACGGGGTCGTTGCGATGGAAAAGGTGCTGTCCTTCCTCGTAGGTGTGCTGCTGCTGCGGCAAGGAGCGGATCCAGTCGATCATGATAGATATCATGTGCTCGCCGCCAGAAGGGTGGCAAGAGATTTTGGTGTGCTGCTGCAGAAATGGGAAAACGCCATGAAACCATTGCTTCTCGCGTCCGCTCTCGGGCTTCTATTTGCTCCAGGGGCATTTGCGCAGCAGGTGGATCACGCGCAGATGGATCACGCTAAGATGATGGCTGGGATAGCGCCGGGCGCCATGCCGCAGCAGACCGGGGAGGCGGCGTTTGCCGCCATCCAGGAAATTGTGGCCCTGCTTGAGGCTGATCCAGCGACCGACTGGTCAAAGGTCAATATCGAGGCGCTGCGCCAGCATCTTATCGACATGAACAACGTCACGCTGCAGGCCTCGGTCAAGGCGATCGACAACAAGAAGAGCATGACTTTCGTGGTGTCCGGCGAGGGCGCCGTACGCGAGTCGGTCTGTCGGATGATCACGGCGCATGCCGCGACCATGAACGGCGCAGACGGCTGGAAATACGTCGCCGAGCAAACTGCTGCGGGCGCCAATCTTACCGTGACGCCTCCGGATGCGGCTTCGATGCAGAAACTGCGCGCGCTCGGGTTCATCGGGATGATGACGCGCGGCATGCATCACCAGCAGCATCACCTCATGATCGCGCGCGGAATGTCGCCGCATCACTAGGGTGCTCGCGGGCAAGCGACGCCTACGCAGCTCCAATGACCGCTTTCGGCTGCGATTTCTTACCCTTCAGTAGGTCGAGGCTGAATAACTGAGAAGCGTCCCAACGCAGACATTGCTGTATCGGCGGTTTCTGAAATACGTTCGCTTGTTTCCTGCCAAGACCCAGAGCAGCGCGGAAAGCCAAGAGGACGGAAGGCGAGTGAGCGCACGTATACTGGCCGGCTTTGCGATCACTCTTGCCTGCCTGATCCTCCTTGCGCCCGCTTCGTTCGGTCAGCCCGCTATCCCGCGAGGGCCAAACGGGTTGCCCGACCTCCAGGGTCGCTGGACGATGCGGACATTGACTCCTTTCTTTCGTCCCGAAGGCGTCGCAGTTCCCGCCGTCAGCGCAAGCGAGGAGCCGGCATTCATCACGACCATCATGGCGCAACGGCTTGCGGCGGAGCGGTTGGATCCAGGTACGTCCGACCCTGACGGAGACGCACTTGCAGTCGTGAATGGCGAGCACCGAACCTCAGCGTTAGTCAGCCCCGCGAACGGGCGGATGGCGTTGACCGCTGTCGGTGAGGCTCGCCTGCGCACGCGCCCCGATGGCGACGATGGCCCCGAGGCGCGCCCTGTGAATGAGCGCTGCATCGCGGATGCGGGTCGCGCTCCCTACCGAGTAATGTCTGGCGAGATGTATTTCGAGATTGTTCAGACGCCCGATTACCTCCTCATCCACAAGGAGGGGATGGATCCTCCGAGGATCTTTTCCTTCGCCCAGATCGCCGACCGCTCGGTCGGGAATTCTTGGACCGGATCACCCACACACCACTGGGAAGGCGACACATTTGTGATCGAGACAACAGGATTTCGGCCGGATGATACGAACCGGCGGATCTCAGGGCCAGGGGCGGCCGGGTTTCCGATAGCCCCCGACACGCGGATAACCGAGTGGCTGATTCCGGTTTCGGCCGACGTCATCCTGTATCGCTACAAGGTCGACGATCCGACGCTCTATGTCGAACCGCTGGTGGTCGAGCTCCCCCTGATGCGTACATCCCAACGTCTGTTTGAGAGCGCTTGCCATGAAGGCAATGCGAGTCTGGCCAATACGCTGCTGGGCGCGCGTAGAGCCAAATAGACCAACTCTGGACCGGGGACCGCATTTCTTCTAACGCTTGGAGCAAAGATAAGGGAGACTCTCATGGCTGGGGCATCGGATCAGACGGAGCGTCGTTCATTCTTGTCGCGCCTGGGACTGGGCGCTGCCGTGCTCGGTGCGGGACTGGGCGCCGGGCTCGTCGCCGTGAAGCCGGCGGCCGCACAGACGAGCGCCTTCAAGCCGCGACGCCACAACGACGATGCATGGATGGACGCGCCGAAGGGCGGGCATCGCGTGGTGATCGACTCGGCCTCGCCGGGCGCGGGCGGGGCGGCGCTGCTCTACGCCAACAACAGCTTTGCCGCGAACAAGTCTGGCTATGGTCTGGAGACGGACGACATCGCCGTGATCGTCGTGCTGCGGCACCTTTCGACGCCCTTCGCCTACACAGATGCGATATGGGCGAAGTACGGCGCGGCGTTTTCGGAGATCCTCGATTTCAAGGACCCGAACACGAAGGCGGCGCCGGTGACCAATCTCTACAATTCCGGCGGGGCGGGGATGAGCAATATGGGCGTCACCATTCCGAGCCTTGTGGCGAAGAAGGTGCGGTTCGCGGTGTGCGGTTCGGCGACGCGCTTCATGTCGAACGCCGTCGCGCAGAGGACGAAGGGCGAGGCCGAGGCGATCTATCAGGAGTTCGTGGCCAACCTGATTCCGAATTCACATCTGGTGTCGGCCGGCGTCGTCGCCGTGAACCGTGCGCAGGAATACGGCTACACCCTGCTGACGGCGGTCTAGCAGGCTGCTGAACGCGGAAGCGAACGGCCGCATTCTGCGGAGTTTGTGCCTGCCAGGGCGGCAATCGCCGCGAAATCGCGGAGAGCCGGTCGACCGACCAGCCTACCATGACCGTGGCCGGGTCGCAGACCTCGACAACCCGGCGCATCTGGGAACATCCTGGGCCAACTAAGAGGACGTTTGGAGGATCAGCCCATGGCCTTCGGAAATCTTGTTCGTGCCGCCCTGGCCTTCGTGGCGCTCGTGCTGGCGATGCCGTTGGCGCCGGCCATGGCCCAGCCGACCCATGTAATCGTGCGCGCCCGCAGCTTTGATGCGAAATTCATCGGCACGCACACGGGCGGTGTGTCGGTCATCCTCACCGACGCGGCGACAGGACAGGTGTTGGCCCAGGGGCAGATAGGCGGCGGCACGGGCGATACGGCCAAGATCATGCAAACCCCGCCTGCCAGGTTTGATGCAATCAGCGACGCGGACACGGCGGGCTTCGAGGCCGTGCTTAACCTCACCAGGCCGACGCTTGTTAGGGCCGAGGCCAAGGGACCGCTCGGCCGGCCGGCCTCCGCGATCACCGTGTCATCGATGATGTGGGTTATTCCCGGCCGCGACGTCCTGGGCGATGGATGGGTGCTCACTTTTCCGGGCCTAGCGATCGAGGCGAATGT